>Ga0105101_10000445_pt1 | contig 17034 bp, 9 predicted proteins | sample PPLLak21cMay2015_2_FD_87037 | JGI IMG/M metagenome (GOLD analysis project Ga0105101, IMG submission 87037) | Freshwater sediment microbial communities from Prairie Pothole Lake near Jamestown, North Dakota, USA - PPLs Lake P8 Core (1) Depth... | ecosystem: Environmental > Aquatic > Freshwater >... | reverse complement strand
TTTTCGGGTTCCTGAAACACAAACCTGTTCTCAAACCTGAACACAGTGAATCCCAATGCTTCAAGATATTTGTCCCTGGTCATATCTTTCCGAATCTGTATTGAATCCCCATGCGGATCTATATCAAGCTCAATTATCGGTTGAAGAGGTGTTTGTTATCCTTTAGAATAAAAGCAATAAATAAAATTGAATCAACCACCCCGGCCAGACCATTTATATTGTGCACGTCAGATGATTTCGTTGTCTGGCCACCCCTCCTTCAAAAGGAGGGGAAACTTTTGTCCCCAAAACTCCCTAGAATGACGGCTATGCGGGACACCCCTCCTTTGAAAAAGAGGAGAAAGTTGTGGAATACAATGTTTTAAACTTACTACTGTCTTAATAGAAAATTAACCATCCCCTCTCGACTTTTAGTCGGGTCATCCCTCTTTAAAAATAAAGGAAAGTATTGATATACAATATATGCCTGAGTTACTAAAAATTAGAAATTCGGGCTTAGCAGATACCTTGAATAGAACTTTACAATATAATCGACAGCCTCATCGGAAGTATCAACAATTGTAAAAAGATTGAGATCTTCCGGGGAAATGTTATGCTCCTCTGCAAGCATCTCATCCCTTATCCATTCCATCAATCCTGCCCAGTATTTTTTACCAATAAGAATTATGGGGAATCTCCCTATCTTCCTGGTCTGGATAAGAGTGATAGCTTCGAACAGCTCATCAAATGTGCCAAATCCCCCGGGCAATACAATAAATCCCTGCGCATATTTCATAAACATCAACTTTCTGACAAAGAAATGGTCAAAAGTAATGAGCTTATCAGCATCAATATATAAATTGGGTCTCTGTTCAAACGGGAGGTCAATATTTATCCCGACTGATTTCCCGTTTCCGCGTTTCGCTCCTTTATTGGCTGCTTCCATGATACCCGGACCACCGCCGGTTATCACTCCATATCCGTTCTGTGTAAGCTTGAAGGCTATATCTTCAGCCAGTCTGTAGTACTTATCATTATGATGTGTCCTTGCGGATCCGAATACAGATACGCATGGCCCGATACGGGAAAGCTTCTCAAACCCCTCGACCAGTTCGGAAATTATTTTAAAGACTCTCCATGAATCTGTTGTATGGATCTCATGCCAGGTTTTCTCTTCAAATGCATCCTTAATCAGGTCAGCAGGTTTGTCATTTTTGCCCATCGTTCATGTTTTTTAAGGACTTCAAATATAAAAAAATTATCAAGCCTTCAGTTCTGGTATCAGGAATTTTCCGGTATAACTGTCATTGTACTCAGCTAACTTCTCCGGAGTTCCCGAGAATACAACATTGCCACCCTCCTTACCACCCTCCTTACCCAGATCAATTATATAATCCGCCATCTTGATCACATCCATGTTATGTTCAATGATAATCACGGTATTACCTCTGTCAACCAGCTTGTTAAGAACACAAAGCAAAACTCTGACATCTTCAAAATGGAGACCGGTTGTCGGTTCATCCAGGATATATAGAGTTTTCCCGGTATCGCGTCTTGAGAGCTCAGTGGACAGTTTTACACGTTGAGCTTCACCTCCTGATAGTGTTGTGGATTGTTGACCAAGCTTGATATAACCCAATCCCACATCCTGAAGTGTCTTTATCTTATGGTAGATTGAAGGAACATTTGCAAAAAACTCAACAGCCATATTCACCGTCATTTCAAGAACATCGCTTATGGACTGCCCCTTATATTTCACTTCAAGGGTTTCACGGTTATAGCGTTTACCGTTGCATTCTGTACAGTGAACGTATACATCAGGAAGAAAATTCATTTCAATGGTTTTCATACCTGCACCTTCGCACCCTTCACATCTGCCTCCCTTCACATTGAAGGAAAATCTGCCGGCACTGAATCCCCTGATCTTTGCTTCGGTCGTCTGTTCAAACAGTTTCCTGATATCTGTAAAAACACCCGTGTAAGTTGCCGGATTTGATCTCGGCGTTTTTCCTATCGGAGACTGACTTACTTCGATCACCTTGTCAAGATGTTCCAGACCTGTGATCTCCCTGTAGGGTAATGGAACTTTACCGGAATTATGGTACCGCCTTGCAAGTGCAGGATGCAGGGTTTGATTAATGAGTGAGGATTTCCCGCTTCCTGAAACACCTGTTACACAAATCAGTACACCAAGAGGCAATACGACATCTATATTATTAAGATTATGACCTGTGGCTCCTGTCAGCATCAGGAATTTCCCGTTGCCGGTCCTTCTCTCACCCGGAATGCTTAGTTTCTTTCTGTTATTAAGGTAACCCGATGTGAGGGTATCAAATTTCTTAATCTCATCAGGCTTACCCTGCGCTACAACCAGTCCCCCGTGGATCCCGGCACCCGGTCCCATATCAACAATATAATCTGCGGAAAGGATCATCTCCTTGTCATGTTCAACAACGATGACGGAATTGCCGGAATCCCTTAGCTGTTTCAGGGCGCTGATAAGCTTTCTGTTGTCACGCTGGTGCAGGCCAATGCTCGGTTCATCGAGAATATAAAGTACATTGACCAGCCGCGAACCGATCTGTGTTGCAAGCCTTATCCTCTGGCTTTCTCCGCCTGACAGTGTACGAGCCCCTCTGCTCAGGGAAAGGTATTCGAGTCCGACCTCCAGCAGGAAGCCAAGCCGTGCCCTGATCTCCTTAAGTATTTCGGCTGCAATTTGTATTTGTTTCCGGCTCAGTTTATTCTCGACCTGGGCAAGGAATTCAGACAATTCCCTGATATCCATAGAAGAGAGCTCACCGATATTTTTATCCGCAATCCTGAACCAGAGTGACTCTTTCTTCAGCCTCGTCCCATTGCACTCCGGACATATGTCATACTGTACATATTGATCTTTGATCCTGGTACCATTCTTTTTACCATTTATTGCTTCGAGGTTGCCAACAAAATTAACCACGCCCTCAAATGTAAGCATGTAGTTTGAGGTCATGCCCAGCGGAGTATTGGATAGTTTAAGAACCTCATCGGAACCGTAGAGAACCTTGTTCAGGGCTTCCCCGGGAATATCCTTTACCGGTGTATCAAGAGTGAATCCGTTTTTTTCGGCAATTGCCTCAATCTGCCAGAATATCCAAACATTTCTGTATTTCCCCAGAGGCTCAATGCCGCCTTTCCTGATGCTCAGTTCCCCGTCGGGGATCAGCTTTTTCTCATCGATGCTGGATATTTCCCCCAGTCCGTTGCAATGCGGGCAAGCCCCCTGGGGAGAGTTGAATGAAAAAGTATGCGGAGCCGGTTCATTATATGATATTCCGGTGACCGGACACATAAGGTGACGGCTGAAATATCTGGGTTCATTAGTCCCGGCATCAAGTACCATCATCACACCATCGCCATGATCGAGTGACATCTGTACCGATTCCCTCAGTCGTTTGTCGGTTATCTCCCCTACCTTGAATTTATCGACAACAAGTTCTATAAAGTGCGTTTTGTAGCGATCGAGCTTCATTCCGGGAATCAGCTCCTTTATTTCGTTATTAATACGTATATTAAGAAATCCTTTCCTCCTTAGCTGTTCAAAAAGCTCCTTATAGTGACCTTTCCTTCCCTTTACAACGGGAGCAAGAACATAGACCTTCTTCCCGGAAAACCGTTCCTTTACCAGGTCAATTATCTGATCATCTGTATATTTGACCATTTTCTCCCCTGAAGCCCAGGAATAAGCGTCAGCTGCTCTGGCATAAAGCAATCTGAGAAAGTCGTAGATTTCTGTTATCGTCCCTACCGTTGACCGGGGATTTTTGTTTGTGCTCTTCTGTTCGATGGAGATTACAGGACTGAGCCCTGTTATTTTATCGACATCGGGACGTTCCATACCGCCAAGAAACTGTCTTGCGTAGGCGGATAGCGTTTCCATATATCGACGCTGTCCTTCGGCGTAAATCGTGTCAAATGCAAGTGAAGATTTTCCGCTGCCGCTGAGTCCGGTTATAACCACCAGTTTATTACGCGGAATAGTAACATCAATATCCTTTAAATTATGGACCCTTGCTCCAAGTACTTTTATCTCTTCACTCATCTTGATTCTCCATGGAGAAATTGATCAGTCGGCTGATTCTATCCGTTCCGGGGAGCGCATGCCTTCAGCAGGGATCTTAATGAAATATTCCTTATTTGGTTTGGGTGTAAGATAAGGCTTCCGGAGCCAGGGATTCAGGAATTTCAACAGCTTGTAATTGGTCCCGTACTGCTCCGCGAACACTGAGAAATCAGCAATTGAACTGTCTACTTTTACCTCAAAGTATTCCAGTTCGGGATAAAGTTCGCCTGCAGGGATGTCAAAACCATAATTCTCAGGATCTGATATTACAAGTTTGTAGGCAACTGCCCTGAAGATATACCTTGCAGTCTCCTCTGCGAGCAGGAGGTCATAATAATTTTTCTGGTTCTGGATCCTTATCTGTTCATCGACTCCAGATCGTCCACCGTTATATGAAGCAGCTGCAAGTGTCCAGTTTCCGTATCTTTCATAAGATTTCCTGAAGTAATCGCATGCAAACTGAGTTGATTTTTCAACGTCGTAACGCTCGTCAACTATATCGTTGATTTCCATACCCTGTTCCCTGCCTGTAGCCTTCATGATCTGCCAGAAGCCGGTAGCTCCCACAGGTGAGATCATGTTGCTGTATTCGCTTTCGGCGGCTGCCAGGTATTTAAAATCGTCCGGAATATCATTAGCTTTAAGAATCCTTTCAATAACCGGCAAATAGCGGTTGGCTCTTTTGATAATAAGTATGGTGGATGAGTGCCTGTAGGCGCTTGTGAGGATTTCACGATCGAGACTCTCCCTTGTATCAAAATTATCCAAAGGCATTATTTCTCCTGCAAATGTCACATTTTCAGGCAGTTTATATGGTTTTACATACGGAACACTATCCGAAATAGATTTGAGTTCAGGTTTGCTCCCTGTCATTTTGGAATCACTGATTGTTGTAAGTGCAAGCATTGTGATGCTGATCAGAACAAATGCTGCAAGCACGATTTTTCTTCCTGGTTTAATCATATTTCCCCGCGTCTAAAAACAAAATGCAAAGGTAATACTTTTACACCTAAATAAATTTCAGGTGTATGTCTAATTTGAATTAAATGGTGAAATCAGGAGATACCGGGTCAGAATCTGAAGGATATTCCCGAGAATATACCGAATGTATAGGGGTGGATTCTTAATCCGGACATTTGGCCGAGTGGATTCAGGAAGTATCTGAACGTTGGTTCGAGGTTCAAAGAAAGGTTATTGGTAAAGCTGTACTCCATCCCCAAACCCAATGAACTGCTGAATGTTATCATATTAAGCCCTTCTGTTTTTCCCACCTGGTATTTACTGCCCTCCATCGATGCATATACCGAGTTGTCGACCAGCAGATTGGATGATAATCCGCCTATGATATTAAAATCAATTGACTTATCGATAAACTTATAACGCATTATTACCGGTACCTCAAGGTAGCTGAAATTCTGCTTAAGTGAATTGTCAACGTATTGAAGTTGTGCTTTTGCCGGATCGAATACATCATTAGTATGCATAGTTGCTATCCTGCTGTCTGAAAGATTGTCAAGCAGATAGACATCTGCATTATTTGTGTATACAACTCCGCTTGAAGTCAGTACTTCAAAATTATGATCGCCTTTGGTATAATCGTATTTCTTAAAGCCTCCGAAAGTTGTTATACCAGAGAGTTGCTGCCCGAACGATGAATAGTAGAGTCCCGACTGAACGCTGAATCTTCCGCTTACCTTATATGAAAATGCCACGCCGCCCGAATAAGAGAAGAGCGCTTGTTCTTCTGATTTCAGTTGTGATGCAACCTGGTTGTTACCTGAATAGAAATTAGTATAATAAGTAGGGGAAACCAGAGCTGCAACTGTCCATCTCTCCTTTTCACCCTTTACCGGGATCGAGGGCAATTCGAGAGTTTCATTATCATCAAAGCTTACATTATTGACCCTTGTCCGGCTAATTAACAGAAAATCAGGTCTTACAGCTACCCTTTCATTAACGAAGATCCCGTCAGCTTCCGGTTGATAGATAATACTCCTGATTATATCCTGATTAGCATCCGGGGTGATGTAAATCTCAGACTGCATTTCCTGCCCGGATGCTTCAGCTATTGCCGGTTGAACACCAGGTGTCACTGCACTCCCGGACGACAATTCATTCCGTGTATTAACCGCAGATGATTCGGATTCCGGATTCTGGGCAATTGTATTAAAATCAGATGAGGATGATATTTGCACGCTCAACCTGTAAGCAATGAAGCTTAAAGATATTACAACGGTTATCATAGCAGCAGCCCTCAGAACGATATAAGGCAGCGATTTTCTCCTGATAACGGGTTTGATATTATTCCACACTTCAGCCGAAGGAAGGACTTCATATTCCTTCAGTCCGTTCCTGAAAACCAGATCGATATTTGCCTTCCTGTCACTCATTAATAACCTTCTTCGCAAGTCCGGTATACGAATTCACCCTCCGCTGCAAGATTATCCGTGCACGGGACAAATTTGATTTTGAGGTTCCTTCCGATATATTAACCATCTGACTTATCTCCTTATGTGTATAACCTTCAATCGCAAAAAGGTTAAACACCATTCTGTATTTCGGGGGAAGCTCCCTGATAATACTCATAAGGTCGGTTGCTTCCAGCCCTGCATAATCCTCACTATCCGGTTCAGAATCAAGTTCCGGTATCTTGTCAATATCGTCAACCCTGTAGAGAAAATGCTTGCTCCTGTATTTCTCGAGGGCTGTATTGACAATAATCCGTCGTATCCACCCTTCAAAAGAACCTTCATACTTGTAGCGTGCGAGATTTTCAAAGATCTTAATAAATCCTTCCTGTAAGATATCATTCGCCTCTTCATCGTTGCCTGCATACTGAAGGCATACCGCATACAACTTAGGGGCATGACGTCTGTACAGGAGTTCCTGATCCCTCCTGTTACCTTTAAGACAACCGTTTATTATATTTTTAATCTCCGACAAGGCAAGGCTTATTACCCTGGTACAAAGTTTAAAAATAGTAAATAATTATCTTAATAGCAATTTTTAGTCATAAGAATGATGAAAAAAACAGGAAAAAGGTTGCTTTTAAGCTTCGTCTGATGAGATCCGGACCGTTTAGAAAAGTCCATCCCAGACAGTGATTAGAAATATTCTCCTGTTTACATTCTGGCAAAACGTCCTTCATTAATAATATTTGCTACTTTTACTATAAGTTCGAGACCTTATAAAACTATTTCACTTCACAAATCAAAAGAATTAATTTTGTTGCAGTTACGGATGAACCTGGTATTAATCATTTGATATTAATTCTGATGATACCGTGAATAATAAAAAAGATAAACAGCTAATCCAATTTATTGAATATCTGTTTTCCGGATTTTTCTTTGCCGGTATACTCATCTTCTTCACATTCTTCTATAGATATCACCTTCATTTTGAGGAACAGCTTCGACTTTTTCTTGTCACCTGGGATTTCTTCCTATCTAAGATCTGCAACCCTGGAGGATTATCAGGATATCTGGGAGGATTCCTGACCCAATTTTACTTTCTATCGTTTGCAGGTCCATTGATCATTACTCTGGTACTATTAGCCATTCAACAGGTAACCAGGCAGATTTTATTAAAAGTCAATCCAAATTACATCTTATTCCCTCTCAGTTTCATCCCGTCGCTTTATTCTGCAATGATCTTATGTGATGAGTTTTACCCATTATCGGGAACAATAGGGTTCCTGATAGCATTATTATCATTCTGGTTCTATATCAATATTAAAAGTGATAGAAACCGGTTTATTTCAGGACTGATTCTTCTCCCGCTGATCTACTGGCTTGCGGGAGGGTCATATCTCATGTTGCTGATGTTGATTCTGGTCTTTGAATTGACATCATATTTTAATCCCGGTAAAAAGATCGTTAAGAATCCTGGGATGGTTGAAAATATCGAACCTGCATCTATTTATAAACTATGGTTTTTACTTGCTTTTTTGATTCTTGCCGCCGGAATTCCCTTACTGGTTCGAAAATACCTTTTATTTCAACCATTAGGATCGACTTTCCTGACTGAGTTTTATTACGATATCCGGGGTTTAATTCCAAATACCATCCCTCTTCTTTTTGGCATACCTATCGTTCTCATCATTATTGTCAGTCTGTACAATTTAAAAGAAAAATATAATAGAACAGCTCTCTACATTCAGACAGGAATTTTACTGATTATTTGTTTTTTTGGCTTCAAAGTCTGGGCAAATTTCGATGCCGAGGAGATAATGACATATGATTATCTGGTTAGGAATAAAAACTGGAATAAAGTTCTCGAATACAACGAAAAGAAACCTCCGCAGAATTTTCTCTCACTGGCTATGCTTAATCTTGCACTGGCTAAAACAGGCCTGATGGGTGAAAAAATGTTTAATTACGACCAGCATGGGATTGACGGTCTTTTCCTGGCATTTGATAAAATGGGATATACCTCCCCTCTCATGGGAAATGAAATTTTTTATCATCTTGGACTGATTAATGCCTCACAGAAGTATGTTTTTGAAGCTATGGAAATAATTCCAAATAAGGATAAATCAGCCAGAACAATTAAAAGGTTAGCAGAAACCAATTTGATAAATGGCGATTACAAAGTAGCCGAAAAGTATCTGAGTCTACTGGAAAAAACTACCTTTTACAGGAAATGGGCAAAGGATACAATGAAATACCTCTTTAATGAGGATATGATAAAAAATCATCCTGACTGGGGAGATAAGCGAAAGCTTTTGGTAAAAAATGACTATTTTTTTGATATAGTGGATATTGAAGCTATTCTTAAAAGAATGATTGAGGAATATCCCGGTAACAGGATGGCATTTGAATATCTCATGGCTTTCCATATGATAAATAAGGATCTTAGAAATTTTGTTAATTGCTTCCCTGCAATAGAGAAATTGAATTATATGCAAGTCCCGCTAACCTACCAGGAAGCTATGATATATATTATCTTAATAAATAAGAAAAATCCCATACCTAATGCGCATCTTTATGTAAATGAAAATGTAAAAACGAGGATGAATTCTTTTATTGATACCTATTCAAAATACCCTGATGCGATGGTACGGTTAAGGAAGGATTTTTGGGGAACTTACTGGTATTACCTTTTTTTCAGTGAAATTGAGAATGCCACCCTCGAGACGCAAACAATAACTAAAAAGCCGAATTACAATGAATAAAGAATATAATTTTATATTTTTTATTGTAGCCCTGTTGGTTCCATCCTGTTCAGGTCCATCATCAAATTATACGGAAATTGGCAATCTTCCTGATATCTTTCCGGATTATAAAGAGGTAACTATTCCTGTTAATATTGCTCCCCTGAACTTCAAGCTGACAGACAAGACAGAAAAACTTCTTGTTGAAATAGCAGGCAGGAAAGGAAAATTAGAAGTAAAAGGGAAAGATAAGATCGAAATTCCAGTTGGAAAGTGGCATAAGCTTTTAAAGGAAAATTCAAATGATTCACTGATTGTTTTTGTTTATGCTCTACAGAATAACAAATGGAACCGATATTTGCCCTTTCATATTCATATCAGGAACGAACCTGCAGATCCATGGCTCATTTATCGTCTGATCGCCCCGGGTTATGAAGCATGGAGTGATATGGGAATTTATCAGCGTGATATTACCAGTTTTAATGAGGAATCCATTATTGATAGCCGCCTCTTACCTGGAAATTGTATGAACTGTCACTCCTTTAACAAACAAAATCCCAGGGAGATGGTATTCCATCTGAGGGGCAAAATCGGGGGAACTATCCTTATCAGGGATTTTGATGTTCGAAAGATTAATACGAAAGTCAGGGAGACAATTGCAAACTGTGTGTATCCCTTCTGGCATCCCTCTGGAAATTATATAGCATTTTCGGTAAACAGTATATTCCAGGTTTTTCACTCAACTAAAGAAAAGCGTATTGAAGTGTATGATTCAGAATCAGACGTGGTAATTTATGACATTGACAATGACAAATTGATTACTAGTAACCTGGTTTGTTCAAAAGAAAGCTTTGAGACTTTTCCAATATTTACACCAGATGGTGGGAGTTTATTCTTTTGCAGCACTGAAGCAAGAAAAATGCCGGACGAATACAAACAAGTTAAATATAATCTGTGCCGGATTGCCTTTGATGCATCGAACGGAACTTTTGGCGGAAAGGTGGATACATTAGTGAATAGTTTTAAACTTGGCAAGAGTGTTTCCTTCCCCCGAATTTCCCCTCGTGGTAATTATCTAATGTTTACAGCCTCCAATTATGGAAATTTTTCGATCTGGCACAAGGATGCTGATCTTTATTTGATGGACCTCGAGACTGGTCTCTACAATCCAATTGATATAGTAAATACTGAAGATACAGAGAGTTACCACTCATGGTCTTCCGGGTCAAACTGGTTTGTTTTTAGTAGTCGCCGTCTTGATGGACTCTATACCCGACCTTTTATTGCTTATATTGATAAGGATGGAAAGGCAGCAAAACCTTTTCTATTACCTCAAAAGGATCCGGATTTTTATGATTATTGTTTACAATCCTTTAATATCCCTGAGTTTGTAAGTGGAAAAGTTGAATTCGGACATCAGAGCATGATAAAGGCAATTAAATCACCCGGTGAAAATCTGACTTTTGAAATTAGAGATTGATTGAAAACAGAAAAAACAATTGAATACTCATGAAAAGAGCAACATTAGGTTTATTTATTTTGTTCCTCCTCAGCAGTTGTCAGCAACATCCTGATCAAAGAAAATTAATCAGCCTGAACGGGGAATGGGAAATCACTAAGACAGATACTTTTGCCATTATGCCTCAGAAGTTTGAAAGCAAGGTACCTGTGCCCGGGCTGGTTGACCTTGCCAAACCAGCACTTGATACCAGTCGCCTTTATAACAATGACACATATTGGTATCAAACCAGTTTTACTATAGGGCAAGATTATCCGGATTTAATCAAGCTGAAAATCGGTAAAGTGAGATACCATGCCCGGATTTATCTGAATAACAAATATGTGGGAGAGCATTTGTATTGTTTTACTTCTGCACTTTTCGATATCCGTGAATTCCTTAATCCAGCGGGAGAAAAAAATGAACTGCTTATCGGAGTTGGAGCAGTAAATAATATGCCTGACACGGTGATATGGGGAAGTGATTTTGAAAAGCTTACTTACATTCCGGGAATTTATGATGACGTTACTCTCATCCTGTCAGGTTCCCCGTTTATTAGTAATATTCAGACAGTCCCATTAATCGAGGAAAAGAAAGTAAGAATCGTGGCTGATATCGATAATCCCGTATCGGACAAAAAAATCTCCCTTTCTTACATGATCAAAGAGTTAAAAACAGGAAAGACTGGTGCAAAGTGAAAAGGAAAATCAAAAGATTTCGAAGTTTCAATTCCGGGGTGTCAGCTTTGGACACCTGAATCACCGGTTTTGTATGAGCTGACACTTTCCACGGGGGCCGATGAAAAGAGAGTTCGCTTTGGGATGCGTTCGTTTTCATTTGATCCAAAAACAGGACGTGCTCTTTTGAATAATAAACCTTATTTCATGAGGGGGACAAATGTTTGCATCTTTCGTTTTTTTGAAGATCCGGATCGTGGACTATTACCCTGGAATAAAGTCTGGGTCACCAAATTACATGAGCAATTTAAAAGCATGAATTGGAACTCTATAAGATATTGTATTGGCCTTCCGCCGGAATGCTGGTATGACATTGCTGATAGCCTGGGTATCTTATTACAGAATGAATACCCTGTCTGGACAGGAGGTCGGGAAGGCTTTAGCAGGATCTATCCCGGAGTTACATCTGAACATCTGGCTAATGAATACAGAGCCTGGCTGCCAGAGCACTGGAACCATCCAAGTGTGGTTATCTGGGACGCACAGAATGAATCGGTAACCGAAATTATTGGTGAGGCCATCAATAAAGTAAGAGGAATGGATCTGTCGGACCGTCCATGGGAAAATGGATGGTCGGCCCCTCAGTCTGAAACTGATCCCATGGAATCACATCCGTACCTCTTTGGGAGATATCGCCGGGGTCAACCACCTTCACCAAGAGGTCCAATGGCTGACTTCTTTGTTCATATTCAGGTGCCAGGCAACAGCGCTCAGACCAATTTTCCCCGCGAAGACAGGTCTCGCTATCCAAATCCCATTATCATAAACGAATATGCCTGGATCTGGTTAAACCGCGATGGGTCACCTACAACATTAACGGATCGGGTATATGAATTGGCTTTTGGCCCTAACTTAACCAGGGACGAACGTGTTTATCTTTATACCAGGCATCTGGGAATGCTTACAGAATATTGGAGGGCAAACCGTTTCTGTGCAGGTGTGTTACATTTCTGCGGATTGGGATATTCAAGACCTGTTGAACCAAGAGGGCAAACAAGTGACAATTTCATCGATATCAATAACCTGGTCTATGAACCGCTGTTTGTTAAGTATGTGAAGCCGGCATTTAATCCGGTTGGACTAATGATTGATTTCTGGGACAGAAGCCTTCAGTCAGGACGATCCGGAATTACATTAGGTATAGAAGTTTATACAATAAATGATCTGGATATCCCCTGGAGTGGACCAATCACATTAACACTTCGGCCAGACAGCGGGGCAGTCTCTACCCAGATAAAGGAGATTGAGATCCCTGCTTATGAAAGGCTTATAACAACTTTCCCGTTGGATATACATAGCGGACCAGGTATATACTGGTTGGAAGCAGAAATCAATTATCAGGGTGAATCAATTAAAAGTATTCGGGAATTTACAGTTGAACAAGCACCACCGCCTGAAAGACGATAGATAGTATATTCCTTCTTATATACAACTTCAAATTAGTTTTTTTAACAAAGTCCCCTTTCTGAAAAAAAAACACAACTTTCTAATATAAAAAACGGGAACAAATACTGAGTATTTATTCCCGTTTTTCTTATTTACCGCGTTTTATAACAATCCTCTAATATCCAGGATTCTGAGTCAATGTAGGTTTACCATCGACAAGGCTTCTGTCAATAGCATCCCGCGGAATAGGAAGATACCTGTCAGGAACTTCCGTATATACAGCTGGTGCGAGGACATCGAATCTTGCTTTTTCAACACTGATATATTGATTAAACAGATCCGTGCCTCTTCCAAACCGCACTACGTCATAGTATCTTTGACCTTCTATACCGAGCTCCAGACCGCGCTCAAACAAAATTGCGTTGAGAGCACTGGTTTTATTTGCGAAAGGATCCTCGGGTCCTCCTGTGGGATAAATACCGACCCTGTAATTGGCAGCATTGGTGCCATCACTTTTCTTAACCCAGTTCTGGTCACTTGAAGAATTGTCAGCCATCCTCTGCCTGACACGGTTAACCAATGTTCTTGCATTATTAAGACTTCCCGCCTGTGCTTCACACTCGGCTGCAAGAAGTAAAACATCGGCAAAACGAATAATCTGAACATTCATCGCGGTCATTACACGACCAGGAGGTGTAAATACTCCTTCCTCGCTTTTCCTGATACACCATTTCTTTGTAATGTATGGACCATCTGATTGTTGGTTACGAATCCATGACTTGCCAGGAAAGAGGCCATAATCAAGTAAAGGAATGCCTCTTCGTGCCATTGTCCAGTCTATGCGAGGGTCTAGCCCAACAGTATCGACAACAAATGGATCAGGACCACTGGGAGGTGCAGCATCAAGCTTATCATCATCTTTAAGACGCACCGGGTTTGTCGTATAGAAATCGAGATATGGCAATCCTTTCCCACTAGTACGGAACTGGTCAGCATACCAGGGAGTAGGAGCTACGAATCCCCATCCTTTACCAAGGCCTGGCGCTGAAGTTGACTGGAGAACAAAAATCCACTGAGCAGCTTTCATATTATTGATTTGAGAAGACGCCGTGGTACCATCATTACATGAATGCTGAATAGCCCAGACACATTCAGGACCGTTTTCTTTCAGGCAATTAAAATTATCATGGTAATTTGGCTCAAGGTTATAAGGCTGGCCTTTCATCGTTTTTCCGCTGGTAATTGCACCGTTTAAAACCAGAAGTGCATCTGCATAGCCAGTAGCAAGCTCCCCTTCATTTGCCCGATAGATTAGCACCTTGGCGTAGTAACAATCGGCAGCCCATTTATTAGGTCTTCCCAGGTCTGCCTGAGTTTCAGGAAGGTTTTGCCGTGCAAAGTTGAAATCATCAGCTATCTGCGGCCATATATTTACATAAGTGGCACCATCATTATCAACAGTGTTAGGTACGCGGACATCCGGTGAAGTCTCATCAATCCATGGAATGTTTTTAAAAGCTCTTTTCAGATAGAAATAGTAATGTCCCCGCAAAAAACGGGCTTCAGCTTCAATAGTTTTCCTTCTTGCGTCAGTAATACCCGCGACATCTGGTAATAAATTCAATACCTGGTTGCACCTATTGACTCCGTTAAAATAATGCCTCCAGAGATCCAGATGATTTGTATTACCGCTTGTTACGAGAAAAGTTTCATATTCATCCATAGGAGGTTGGTCACCGGGATCAGAACCTTTACCCGTTTCGTCACTCCAGACACTCGAAAATAACAAAGTAAGAGGTTCTGATAGTATGTTTGTACCGGAGCCATTTAAAAGCGAATAAGCCCCGACCAGTAAGCCTTCAATACCATTCGGATTTAACAGGTTGTTTTCAGAAAGCACTCCGACCGCCTGTTGATCAAGAAACTGATCACTGCAGGATAGTATTAATCCTGAGATAATCAAACTGCATACGAATATTCTTGTCTTTTTCATATTCCTGTATTTTTTAGATTCCCATATTAAAAATCAATATTTACACCAACCAGAACTTGTTTGGGTGTTGGTAAATTATTAAGCACAACACCCATACTTAAGTCCCCGCCTGAAATGCTCATCCCCGGATCGAGACCACTGAACTTCTTTGCAGTAAAAAGGTTCTGAGCCTGAACATAAATACGGGCTCTTGCTACGTTAATTTTATCGAGTAAACCTGGCGGAACTGAATATCCAAGTTGCAGATTCTTGAGACGTAAGTAAGTTGCATCCTCAATAAAGTAAGATGTTACATATTTATTTGAATAAGTATCCTGCAGATCAAGCTTGGGTAACAGGGCATCTTTATGAGCAGGTGTCCATGAATCATATAGGAATTCATGACTACGCTGGGTCTGGAATGTCTGGAAATCAGAATAATAACGGGCGTAATTGAAAAGATCTCCCCCCTGGTTCCAGAAAACAAACCCCGAAAAATCAAATCCTCTATAAGTTAATGTAAGATTCAGCCCAACTTGAAAATCAGGGTGGGGATCGCCGATCATTGTTCTGTCGTAGTCATTAATAATAGTATCAGGAACACCGTTGGGTCCACTGATATCTGTTATTCTCCAGCGTCCGACAGCAGCAGGTATGATATTGTTAACATGAGTGGCTATATATTCATCCACTTCTTCCTGAGTATTGTAGAATCCTTCAGTCTGGTAACCGTAGAAAAATGAAATCGGATCGCCCTGCCTTGTAAGACAAACATCTCCCATGCGGGTATTTCCGCCTGCCAGTGTAGCCTTAGGATTATCCAGCACTTTAAGAACTTCATTCTTATATGCTGAGAAACTACCACTAATTTCCAATCCTACCTGGCCTGCAATTTCAGAACGTTGTGTAATAGTAATATCTATTCCTTTATTTTGTATGTCACCTACGTTTACCGCCGGTTGTGTTATATTCATTCCGGTGTAAGGCGCCTGGGCAGCAACCAACAAGTCAACTGTTTTCCTGATATAATAGTCGAAATTTATAGTTGTTGCGCCCTTAAATAACATAGCGTCAAATCCTAAATTGGTTGAAGTTGATTTTTCCCATCTTGCATTAGGATTACCCAGCCTGTTTGCAAAGTAGCTCTGTGTAATACTTGTATTTGAACCGGCGAGTGGATATGAATTATTAAGCGACATCTCAATTGTGGAGAACTGGTTTGTATTTGAGAGCCCGGATTGATTTCCAATTATACCGTAGCTGGCCCTCAGCTTCATATCGTAAAGCCAGGTACGCAATCCCTGCATAAAGTTCTCGTCTGTAATTCGCCAACCGACAGCTACCGATGGGAAGTGCCCATATCGGTTATTTATACCGAATTTTGATGATCCGTCACGACGAATGGTTGCATTCAATAGATATTTACCAGCAAAAGAATAATCAAAACGACCTATCAGTGAAAAGAGCATAGCGCGACTGAACGAACCACTCGAGTTTTGGTTCCCTGTGCCGGCATCAAGAACAAGATAATTTTCATCGTTATCAATAAACAGATTTTCTCTTGTAGCGCTCACATTTTTGTAATAATCCTGAATGGCTTCAGTACCGACTAAAATTTTAAATTGATGCGATCCAAGCTCTTTTGAATAAGTTGCTGTATTGGTAAATGTCCATGACCTGCTATTATCCATTCCCCATGTCAGCGAGTTGGGTGGTGGCGTGTTCAGGCTATGTTCATAAGTAACCTGTGTTATATTCATGGAAGTTCCTGCGTCGTAATCAATACCAAATGAAGAGTGTATTATAAGGTCCTTAATTGGCTTTAAATCAATATAAGCATTCCCAAAAATCCGATAATTATAATTCTTGTCAAATCTGTTACGCCAGTTTTGAGTAATCGGGTTAGCAACTTCAGTACCCACACTTACAACCATCGGTGGAGCACTGCTGGCCGGACCTCCCCCAACATCATATACAGGTACAATAGAGGGCATAGTCCATGCGCTGGAAGCATTCCCTCCCTGGGGAATGGTTTCATTGTATGAGACCTGAATATTTTCCCCGATAGTAAACCACTTCCTGATATCTAAGGCAGTATTGGCACGTAGTGTATAGCGTGTATAATAACCATGCGCGTTAGCAGTATTTTCCTGATTAAAATAGCTTAAGCCAACAGCATATCTACCATTATCGGATCCACCGGAAGCT
>Ga0105101_10000444_pt1 | contig 17048 bp, 10 predicted proteins | sample PPLLak21cMay2015_2_FD_87037 | JGI IMG/M metagenome (GOLD analysis project Ga0105101, IMG submission 87037) | Freshwater sediment microbial communities from Prairie Pothole Lake near Jamestown, North Dakota, USA - PPLs Lake P8 Core (1) Depth... | ecosystem: Environmental > Aquatic > Freshwater >... | reverse complement strand
ATTAATTCAGGGAGAAAATCATCTGGAAATCCGGTGTTATAATATTTATAAAAACAGCGGCAAAATATACAAATCAATAACTGCTGGGGAAACAATCATCCTGGAGGCTGGAGAGTATTCCGCAACAGCTCAGGAATGGTCAGGATTGGAAAGTAAAAAGAGCTCCCCGGTAAAAATAAATGAAAAAACAAAACTTGAGATACTGAAATACAAACCTTCAGATTTTTCCTGGACTTCGGAACATTGGTTTATCGATGGACAGGAGGTTTCGGAGACCGAAGCCAGAAACAGGCAGGAATCTATGAAAGAAATACATCATGTTTATGAAGGGATTATTTCCAGGGAATGGTTTAATTGGGGACAGATTTCCAAACGTTACGATTTAAGTGCTGGTAACGAAGAACCGACCCGCAAACTCTACTATAACAATGGTCTTCTGTATAAAAGAGATTACTACCATAGATCCGGATGGTTAGCCACCACAGAATATTTCAACCCGGAGGGAGATATCGTGGAATCAATATATTATAATCAATCCCGAAATAGTGAGAGCAGGGAATACAGACATTGGTGGTACAAAGAAAATAAACCGGTTAAATGTATCAGAGATGGAGAGGTGTATTTCATTGATAATGAGGTATGGAAGAAACAGGAATAAATATACATTCGGGTACGGGGGAAAATGTTAATAGCTTAAAATTAAATACTTAATAAATAATAACAATAGAGTATCTCAACCATGAAAACATCAGTTAACATCAGATCATCGATCATATATCTCATTTCAGGGACCCTGCTTACTGGTGCCTTGAGTATTAATTCCTGCACTCCGGATAAAAATGTAAAGAATGCCACTGTCGTGAAAACAAAACAGTTGAATCACGAAATGCTGAAACATGAACAACTGGGACGGGGTGTGGTTGCCTTTCTATTAGAAACAGGACAAAGAGTATTCTGGGGAGAAGGATCATTTGATGCAGAAAAGCAGAAAGTTTTTATAGGCTGGCGCCTGCTGGCAAGTGATCCTGAAAATGTTGCATTCAATGTTTATCGTCAGGTTGATGACCTGGCAGAAACAAAGCTCAATGATGCTCCAATTGGCAATTCCACCAACTTTATTGATGGTGATCTGCCCTCAGGACAAAAATACACCTATACTGTCAAGCCTGTAATTGAAGATAAAGAAGGAGCGGCTTCTCAACCTTATTCTTTTAATCCGGCTACTCAGCCAAATTCGTACCTGACTGTTAAGCTTGACGGGATCCGGAACTTTGAAAGACTTGCTATCGGTGATCTGGATGGTGATGGAGCGTATGATTTTGTCGTAAAGGGGTCCAACGGTTTTCAGTACACAACCTCAGGGGAGAGTTATTGCAATAGCAGATATTTTCGGTGACTGGCGTGAGGAAATCATTACATCTGCAGAAGGTGAACTACGGATTTATTCCACTCCGATCCTTGCCAATACCCGTCATACATGCTTTATGCAGGATCCTATATACAGGAATAATGTTGCTCATGGATCCCAGGGCTATTATCAGGTTCCTACGACAACATATGATGTTCCTTTCCGATCTTCCAAATACTAATATGTTCATCCACTTCGGCCAGACAATTCTATTTCAGGATTTATTAAATAAATAATATGAAAAATTTCAAAAGGAAAGAGTTTCTTAAATATAGCCTGGCAGCTGGACTTTATTTTTCGTACCCCATGAAGTTCTGCCTGAAATCGGGAATTGCCACTGCAGGATTGCAGGATTATATCAGCCGTATTGGCAATACAAATGATGAAAAAGAGAGGGTAAAACTCCTCGAACAGGCTTTGCAAAGTGATATCCATGCTGACGAAAAGGAAATCATCAAACAGATTCTGAATGTTGCCGATCGCTGGGCAAATGGTTTTGAAAAATACGCAAAATCCGGTACCGAAGGTAACGAATCGGAAGGCTATCTTTGTGGATTTTTAATTAAATGTTCCCTCGAACGGTCTGTTCTTCCCCGGATTCCGGAAGAACATAAACTTTTCCCATTGATCGCTTTCTTCAGAAGCCGGATGCTGGTGGCCCGTTTAATTCAAAGCGGCAACATAATTAATGTGCCTGAAGTTCGTGATAAGTATCTGGAAGAATCGAAACGATTGATGAAAATTGCGGCCAGTGCATTTCCAGCTAATGAACTGATTAAAAATTACTTAGGTACATTTAAACCCTGGGAAGAACTTGTTTCGTATAATTCCGGAGCCCCTGCCTGGGCTAATTATCAGAGAATGTTACTGGAAAAACTAACCTGGATGATTCACTGGTGGGTTGATAACCGCCAGATCTCCGACGGTCAGTTTGGTGGAGGATGGGGTGACGATGTGGAAATGTGGCGTAACTGGATCCCTGTCCTTTTTGCATTTGAGGATGAGAAAGCCATAACCAGCCAGGAAAAACTGTTTAATGGATTGTATGGATTATCACGGATGCAAAAGGGCTACACAACAATTATGACCGATGTGGAACACACTTCTGAGGAATATTCAGATCCGCTTACCTGTATGCTGAATATGCAGCCTGAGAATACGATTTGGGAGCAACGTGCATTGAAAGTTCTGGATTACATTGAAAATCTGTGGACAGGGACGAATGAACGCGGACAGCTTCAGTTTAAATCAACCTGGTTTAATGTTGAAAAAGTACATCCGGACGAGAACCGGGCATGCGACACTCCATATCATACACGGCTTGTCCAGCCTCTGATGCTGCTCTGGCTGCGTACAGGAAATAAACGGGTGGAAAGATTTATGACCCGGTGGCTGAAAACATGGGTTGAGGCAACTTTTACTGCGGAATACGGAAAGCCTGAAGGAATAGTGCCGGCAGCCATCCATTGGCCGGATGGTAAGCCAGCGGGCAATGGAAAAAACTGGTGGGAACCTGAAAATCATACTGAACCGACGCTATACTATTTTCCAACCCAGCAGCCCATGATGTATGAATGCTTTTTACAGGCATATCATATTACCAGGGATGAATATTTCCTGAAACCCATCCGGTTTATTTCGGAAAAGAGAATAAAGGGAATCGGTGATGGAAACTCAGCTGACTATCAGCCCGGAAGCCTGGATTGGAGCATTTCAGTTTTGAAAAACAGTATCCCGACGATCTTAATTAAATACCGGTTAATAACCGGAGATAACTCATTTGACACCATAATCCAAAAGGATGCAAGAGGTTATGAACGGTTTATTTTTAACCGGGACCTGCAGCAACTGACCACAGAAATAGATGAACAAAGGAAAGCTTTTTCTTTGCCTCAGGAATTCTATACCACAGAAGTTCGCTGGACTGACCGGTTGTTTGCCTCAGTAAGATATTTTAATTTAATCAGTGAAAATTCGATTCCCGGATTTAATTCCGGATTTCTGTTTTCATGTTTGACCGGAAGCGTTGGTAATCATCAGATCTTACCGGTTTTTGGCGTGAAATGGATAACTTCCCCTGCTGATATAGCAATTCTCACACAGGTGAATTCAACAAAGAAATTCCAGGCTCAGCTGTTTCATTTTGGAAACAAACCCAGAAGTATGAAAGTGAGATTCTTAAATCTTCAGAACGGAAATTATCTTTGGAAGCTAACCGGAAGTAAAAAACGTATCTTTGAAATAAATAAGGAATACCGTGAAATTGAAGCTTCAATACCATCTCAAAAACTATGTACGCTGATAGTAGAAAAACGAAACTCCTGAGCTCATAAGAGAAATATATGCAAATCATAAAAAAATCACTATGGAAAAAAGAAAAAAACTCACGACACGCCGTGAATTCATTGCTAAAACCGGAGTAGCAACGGCAGGATTAACAATCGGGGCCGCAAACCTGACTGCAGCAAGTTGTGCCAGGGCTATCGGAGCCAATGACAAGATCCGGGTAGGTTTCATTGGTGTCGGTAACCGGGGCTCTCAGGTACTTAAATTATTTATGAATGAACCCGACTGTGAAGTAGCAGCGTTGTGCGATGTATATGAGCCATACATCCATCGTGATTACTCAAAGGTATTGCCCCGCTACATTCAGACGCTTGCCAACCTTGTCCCGAAAATGGGAGAAACATTCCCGAATGAGGTCGCAAGGTACACTGATTACCGTAAATTACTTGATGACAAGAGTATTGACGCAGTGTGCATAGCTACTCCAGACCACTGGCATGCTATCATGACAATTGAGGCAATAAAGGCCCGGAAGGATGTATTTGTTGAAAAACCACTGGCTAAAACCGTAGTTGAAGGTAGGGCAATGATCGATACATGGAAAAAGAGTAAACAGGTTGTAACTGTTGGCTTGAGCCGTCGTGGTACCAGTTCATTCCATAAACTGGCAAAAGAGATTCCTGCCGGTAAGATCGGAAAGATAACATTTGCCGCCGGAGGTTATACATCGAATATGTACCCCAATGGAATTGGAAAACTTCAGCCTGAAGAGCCGCCAAAGGATTTTAACTGGGATATGTGGCTCGGGCCCAAACCGTTCAGGCCATATCAGTATAATATAGCACCGTATATGTTCCGTTGGTGGGAAGAATATGATAATCAGATCGCAAATCAGGGTGTTCATTTTCTTGATCTTTTCAGATGGTTTCTGAATGAAAAAGCCCCTGTTGCGATTACAACAATCGGAGGTAAAAAGGTTGTTGATGATGATCGTACAATCCCTGATACCATGTCTACTATCTTTGAGTTTCCTTCAGGTACTATCCTGACCTACAGTACTCTCGAAGCTTCATCCGGTGGATTTTTCCCATATGGCCTGATGGAACTGCGCGGTACAAACGGTACTCTCTGGGCAGGCGGAAATGGGGATTATAAGATTGCCCCAACAAGAAAGGGACAGTTCCAGACATGGGACAAACTTATGGACGCCGAAGAATTCAAGCCGGAAACAGCTGATAACGGAAAACTGACAGATGGCAGCTATGCCGAACCTACTGCGAATCTGGTCCGTAATTTCCTTGACTGTATAAAATCGCGGAAAACAACAATGTGTACACCGGAGGATGGCCATCTTTCAACAAATATGGCACACCTTGCAACTATATCAATGCAGGTAAAACAGAGACTTGAGTGGGATGCTGAAAAAGAAGTATTTACTAATTCTGATGAGGCAAATAAACTCCTCCATTATGAGTACCGCAAACCATGGAAATTATAATGCTTCCGACTTCGGACTTCGGACTTCCGACTTCCGACTTCCGACTTTATTCACAATTTTAAAAATTAAATTATGAAAAAACTTCTATTAAACCTGGCTGTATTATTTATTATGATACCTGTCATAAACGGTCAGAAAACCCCGACGGGAAATCCTGCTGATTTCAAAGTAAAAACATGTCTTCATTCTATCGGTTATGCCGGATTATGGAGAGGACAGGCAATTCTATCAGTTGATGATTTTCTTTTAAAAGCTAAAGAGCTTGGATATGAGGGTGTTATGATTATGGCTAAAAGACCTCATCTTTCACCTCTCGACTATAACAAGGAAGCCAGAGCAAAGCTCAAAAAGAGAATTGAAGACCTGGGACTGACGCTTGTCGGACTGGCAGGGTATTCAGATTTTACTGCCGGTATGGACAAACCCGGTATTCCCCATACAGAAATGCAGGCAGCGTATATCGGTCAGGTTGCAGAACTCGCTGCGGATCTTGGCACAAAAATGGTCCGGATTTTTACAGGTTATGAACGTCCCGGTATTCCTTACGATAAACAGTATGCAACTGTTGTAGAAGGCATTACACTTGCTGCGAAGGAAGCTCAAAAATATGGTGTGACACTGGTTATTCAAAACCACCACGACATAGCTCTTCATCATGATGCTATGTACTGGATGCTGAAAGAGATCAACCTTCCCAATGTTATGGCCGGCTGGGACGCATGGTCACCAACACTGGAAGGACTTTCAAAGGAGGAAATCAGGCAATCCATTCTTACTTTGAAACCTTTCATTGTAAACACCATTGCGGCAGACTATGCTACATTACCGCGATACCATTATGATAACACACTTACCAACTATGTTCCTGATAAACCTGTAATGCGCGCTACTGCAATGGGAGAAGGAATAATTGATTATCAGTCTTTTATTGGCACATTAAAGGAAATCGGATATCAGGGTTATCTTGTTTATGAAATGTGCGAGGTACTTGAAGGTGGTGGTTCAATTGCTAATCTTGATGTGACCGCGAAGAAATTCCTGGATTATGTCAAAAGATTCAGGTAAAGAAGCGGGTATCTTCAGACTTTTAAAATTACCCGGATTATATGATCATTATTGTTAGTTTTGCACATTGAAAGTTCTTTTAAAAAATTAAGAAACCTGAGGAAGCGGAATATATGAAAAAGTACCTGAATTATCTGTTGACGGGTCTGAGGATCCTTGTGGGATGGCATTTCCTTTATGAAGGGATAATAAAATTGATGACACCCGGGTGGAGTTCTAAAATGTACCTGATGGGATCGAACTGGATATTTTCTGACATATTCCACAGGATGGCTGAATCTCCCGGAGTTGTGAACGTAGTTGATTTCTTAAACGTATGGGGACTGATTCTGATAGGCATTTCACTGTTTATCGGATTCCTGGTGAGATGGTCCTCAATTGCGGGAGCCATTTTGCTGCTGTTTTATTTTGTGGCTTACCCTCCCATTCCCGGCCATACCTTTGGAACTTCAGTTGAAGGCAGCTATATGTGGGTGAACAGGAACCTGATCGAGTTGCTTATGCTGCTGGTTTTTGCTGCTTTCCCTAGCGATGTATTTTTCGGATTGGATCGGCTCATAAAACGCTGGAAGGAAGAAAAACCCCATGCTCCGATACCAGCAGTGAAAAGAGAAGGAGCCATGATGCAGCGGCGGGAAGTTTTGCGTGATCTGATCTCCCTTCCGTTGCTTGGTGCTTTTGCTTACGCAGTTTACAAAAAGAAGAAATGGGACAGCTATGAACGAAAATTCCTGACCGGAAAGGTGGATGCAACATCAGGTGCAACGCTTAAAACTTTTACCTTTTCTTCACTCGGTGACCTTAAAGGAGAGATCCCTAAAGGAAAAATAAAAGATCTGGAATTAAGCCGCCTGATTATGGGAGGAAACCTTATCGGCGGGTGGTCGCATGCACGGGATCTGATCTATACCGATAAGCTGGTGAAGGCATATCACACCGATGAACGCGTTATGATGACCATGCAGCTTGCAGAAAAATGCGGTATTAACACTATCCTGACCCACCCGATGCTTGGCAGAATAATCAACAAATACTGGCGCGAAACCGGTGGCACGATGAAATTCATTTCAGATGGCGGAGTATCGGAAGAATCAATCATACAATCGGTTGAGGGTGGCGCCAGCTCTATCTATGTCCAGGGAGGTTCGGCAGACAGATTAACTTACAATAACAAATTTGATGAAATTGTAAAATACCTCGAAATGATCCGAAGTTATGGTAAACCAGCAGGGATTGGAGCCCACCGGATTGAGACCATAATGAGCTGTGTCGAAAGGGGGATCAAACCGGATTACTGGGTGAAAACCCTCCATCATCATAATTACTGGTCGGCAAAGGTTGACCTTGAACGACAAACTACTGTGGATAAAGAATTCAAGGATAATGTTTTCGACTTTACGCCCGGGGAAACCATTGAGTATATGAACAGCCTTGAGGAGCCCTGGATCGGATTCAAGGTATTGGCAGCGGGAGCCATTCATCCCAAAGATGGTATTCAATATGCTTTCAATAACGGAGCCGATTTTGTCTGCCTCGGAATGTACGATTTCCAGGTAGTGGAGGATTGTAATATTGTCCTTGATTCACTGGCAAATGTAACACGTATCAGGCCCTGGAGAGGCTGAACAAAATATAAGGATTTGTCATGTTATTTAAGAGGAAGTTCCTGCTCACCCTGCTGGTTGCTGTGCTTTTGTTAACACCGTTCTGCAGCGATCTGAAATACCATAAAAAATACGATATTGTTATCTACGGAGGAACTTCCGGAGGGGTGGCTGCTGCCATCCAGACTTCCAGGATGGGAAAATCGGTACTGCTGATTGAACCTTCGCGCCGGCTGGGAGGACTGACAACAGGAGGTCTGGGCGCCACGGATATCGGTAACAAACAGGCTGTCGGGGGTATCTCGAGGGAGTTTTACAGGAACATTAAAGAGTATTATTCGGATCCCGCTCACTGGAGGTGGCAGAAGCCTGAAGAGTATCAGGAAGGCCGGAACATAGAGAACCAGGATGCAATGTGGACCTTTGAGCCTTCAGCAGCAATGGAGGTTTACAAAAAAATGATGTCACCGGAAAAGATCGATCTGGCATTCGGGGAGAGACTTAACCGCCGTGAGGGAGTCAAAAAAGATGGTGCCAGAATAACGGAAATTGTGATGGAAAGCGGTACATCCTATAGGGGCAGGATGTTCATCGATGCTTCTTATGAAGGCGATTTAATGGCAACTGCCGGAGTGACCTACACTACAGGTCGGGAGTCCAATGCTGAATTTGGAGAAACGCTTAACGGCGTTCAGGCTAACATAAAAAGTTTAACAATCCGTGGCACGATATCACGTAATGGCCTGCACCATAATTTTATTGAAGGCGTTGATCCTTACATTATAAAAGGCGATCCATCAAGCGGATTATTACCCTTTATTGAAAAAGAATCACCGGGCCCTGACGGTCAGGGAGATAATCGCATCCAGGCTTATTGTTTCAGAATGACGCTGACCGATCATCCTGAAAACAGAATACCCTTTACGAAACCTGAAGGTTATAATGAACTGGAATATGAGCTGTTGTTCAGGAATTATGAAGCAGCCAAAGGACCGATAGATAAAATGTACAGTTATGGCGATCCTCTGGTGCCCTGGATTAACACCAAAATGCCTAACAGGAAGACAGATACAAATAACCAGAAGGGTTTTTCAACTGATTTTATCGGACAAAATTATGGCTATCCTGAAGCATCATATGAGGAACGGGATAAAATAGCTGATCGACATTTGAAGTATCAGCAGGGATTAATGTGGACTCTGGCCTATCATCCCCGGATCCCGCAACAAGTAAGAGAGGTAGTCTCCCAATGGGGTTTGTGCAGGGACGAATTTACTGAGAATAACGGATGGACAGACCAGCTCTACATACGTGAAGCAAGACGTCTTAAAAGCAGTTATGTGATGACCCAAAGAAACTGTGAGGGCCTTGAAATCGCAGAGGATGCCGTCGGCCTCGGTGCATATGGAATGGACTCACATAATATACAACGTTATGTCGACAGCAGTGGATTTGTTCAGAATGAGGGAAATGTCGAGGCACCTGTATCAGGGCCTTATCCGATAAGCTACAGATCAATTGTCCCGGATAAAGAAGAGTGTACAAATCTCCTTGTTCCCGTCTGCCTTAGTGCCACTCATATAGCATATGGATCTATCAGGATGGAACCGGTCTTTATGATTTTATGTCAGTCGGCAGCTACTGCAGCCTGCATAGCAATTGACAAAAAGCTGGACATACAGAAAATTGATTATAAGATACTTAAAACCATACTTCTTGAAGACGGGCAGGTGTTGTCACCATAGCAGTTCAAAGCGCGCCCAAAAATACTCCACTATGAAAAACAACCGCAGAAACTTTATCAAAATTGCAGGAAGTGCAAGTATTGGTCTGGCCGGAAACAGATTCTTTACCAATCCTGACATATTAACCAATGAGATAAGCCCCCGGGTGAATGTCATTGATACATCAATGCAGGTGTATCCGGACGAAAAAGGCCTTAATCTCATCGGTCCTTACGGATCATGGGCTGCCGGGCTTACAGATAAGGATCTCCCTTCGTTATCATTCAGACGGAAAGAGTGGAAGAAAATTGAAACCTGGAGGAAAGCATCTAAAAAGCGGCTTGCCGACAGGCTTGCCATTCCCGATCTGGGAGGGATTCCGGCGGTTACTGTGGTAAAGGAATATACTTACGATGGATTGCATATTGAGGAGCTAAAATGGCAGCTGCCTTATGGACGGCCCACAGAGGCTATTTTATTGAAACCTGTTGATTCCGAAGGCAGACTCCCTGGTATAATGGCATTTCACGATCACGGAGGAAACAAGTACTTTGGTACCCGAAAGATCACAAAAACCTCTGATAATCAGCACTCTCTGATGGCTAGCCATCAGGAGCACTACTACGAAAGGAAAGCCTGGGCAAATGAGATTGCCAGGAGAGGATATGTTGTCCTGGTTGCTGATGCGTTCCCCTTTGCCAGCAGGCGGGTGATGATGCAGGATATTCCTGTTTCACAGCGACAGGGGCTTAATGATAACAATCCCGAGGATCCTGAGAATATAGAAGCCTATAACCGCTGGGCAGCTCAGCACGAACACATCATGGCCAAGTCTCTCTTCAGTGCGGGAACAACATGGCCGGGTGTCTTCCTCGCCGAGGATATGAAAGCACTCGACATTTTGTGCTCAAGAAATGATGTGGATAACGACCGCATAGGATGTGCCGGATTATCAGGAGGCGGCATGAGGACCGTATTTGCCGGTGGCTTTGACAGCAGAATAAAATGTGCTGTATGTGTGGGATTTATGACCACATGGAGAGATTTCCTCCTTAACAAATCTTTTACACACACATGGATGACCTATGTGCCTGTTTTACCAAAGGAGCTTGATTTTCCGGAGATCTTCGGACTAAGGACACCCCTGCCCTCTCTTGTTCTGAATGACAGCGAAGATCAGTTATATACGCCGGATGAAATGAAAAGGGCTGAAAGTATTCTCAGGCAGGTTTACGAAAAAGCAGGTGCCGGTGAAAATTACAGATGCTCCTATTATCCGGGTCCACATAAATTTGATGCTGCTATGCAGAAAGAAGCATTTGAATGGTTTGATAAATGGCTTAAAATTTAAATTATCAGAATCAAAATGATAAATCCAAAACTCATTAAATTGGACAGACTGACATTAACAGTCATCCTGTTCATAACCTGCTCTTCGGTATTAGCTCAAAGTCCATATTTTAATGTCAGGGATTATGGAGCAAAAAATGATGGTATGACCATTAATACAAAATCTATCCAGAAAGCCATTGACGACTGTGCCGGTAAGGGTGGCGGCACTGTATATTTCCCGGCAGGAAAATATATTTCAGGGACAATTTTCATGAAAAGTTTTGTCGCATTGTATCTGGAGTCCGGAACCATCCTGGAAGGAAGTAAGATTTTAACCGATTATCCGATCACTAAATCCAAAATCAGATCCTATACAGATAATTATACTAATAAAAGTCTTATTTATGGTGAAGATCTGGATCATATTTCAATTACCGGGCATGGAACTATCGATGGGAATGGGGCATCTTTTAAGGTATCTGATGAACAAAGGAAGGCAAATATCTTTGATTCCTATAAAATGCGGCCGTATATGATCCGGCTTATCAATTGTGAAAATGTTACGGTTAAAGACATTACCATAATCAACTCTCCAATGTGGGTTCAGCATTATATGGCATGCAGGAACGTCAATATTGACGGGATCACTGTAAACAGCCGGGTCAACCAGAACAATGACGGTATTGATATTGATGCCTGTGAAAATGTCCGGATCTCAAATTGCAATATTACAAGCGGTGACGATGCAATTGTAATTAAAAGCACGCTGGACAAGCCCTGCAGTAACATCACAATAACAAATTGCGTGCTGAGTTCCAATTGTAATGCATTTAAGCTTGGAACTGAATCCAATGGTGATTTCCATAACATAAGTTTCAGCAACTGCATCATTTATGATACAAGACTGGCGGGCATCGCACTCGAAATGGTGGATGGAGGATCCCTTAACAATGTGTCAGTGGCTGATGTCAATATGGATAAAGCAGGATGTGCTATTTTTATCAGATTAGGCAATCGTGCCCGTCCATTCCTGGAAAATAATCCAAAGATCTATACAAACAGAGCTGCAGAAATAAGTAATCTGCCAAAACCAGGTATGGGAAGCATGTTCAATGTAATGATAAATAATATCCAGGCAACAAACATCGGTATTACAGGTTGTTCCATTACCGGAATACCCTCCTACCCTGCCAGGGATGTCACTTTAAGTAATATCCGTATCAGTTTCACAGGAGGAGGCACTGAAGACCTGGTGAACAGGAAAATCGAAGAATTTCCTGATAAATATCCGGAATATGGAATGTTTGGAACCCTTCCGGCCTATGGCTTCTTTTGCCGGCATGTAACCGGACTTACTCTTGATAATATTGACCTGTCTTACAAAGAACCCGATTACCGTCCTGCTATGTTTCTGGATGATGTTAAAGATTCCAGGATCTCCGATTTAAGTGCTTCCTGCGAGGAGAAAACCGGATCCGTAATTGTTATAGAAAGATCGAAGAATATAATCATCAGAGATAGTTATACCCCGAAAAAATCAGGAATTTTTGCATCAGTCAGAGATGGGAGTGCCGGCATTCAGCTCATTAACAGTAAAATAACTACTGGTCATAATGTGGATTGCACACCACAAATTACCGATGACAGGGAAATCAGAATTAATAAACCGGGTGATGTTATCAATATACGGCTTGAAATATTCCGGGCTATATGGAATGACAGTAAGATCCCGGACAGGTCAGATGTAATTGTAACCCCTAATATACAGAGCCCTCTGCATCCGAACAAAATTGTCAGCCGTGTAGACAGGATAGAGATCCCGGTTGAAGGCCTAAATTCAGTTAAAGACCTTGCATACCTTTTTGTACCGGTACACCGTAATAAAAGACTCATTGTTTTCAATCCGGGTCATAGCTACACACTGATTGATGACGATCGCCATGATAGCAGGGTCGAAGCCACAATCACCGGCCTGCTGGAAGCCGGTTATGATGTCCTCGCTGTTTTCATGCCTCATGTTAGTGAATCTGCCGGACCTGACTTCAGATTTGACCACTGTCAGGTGATCAACACTGATCTTGGCATTCCTGATCCGCTTCCCACCTATGGTTTAAGATTATTCCTCGATCCGACAATTGTCAGTCTGAACTACGTTTTAAAGACGAACAAATATAAAAGAGTTGACATGGTCGGACTTTCCGGTGGCGGCTGGACAACAAATCTTATTTCTGCTCTTGATGACCGCATTAGATACAGCTTTAATGTGGCTGGTTCAGTTCCTTTATACTATAGGACCGGCGGGTCAATAGGGGACATTGAACAATTTCTTCCACAGATGTACCGGGATATTGCCGGCTACCCCGACCTGTATGTCCTTGGAGCATCCGGAAAGGGTCGCAAACAGTTGCAGATCCTTAACCGCCAGGATGATTGTTGTTTCGGCCAGAAACAACATGATCCTGCGCGGGATTATACATCAGATATGCGTCTTTTTGAGCAAACTGTTAAAGCGAGGCTTGATTCCATGGGAGAACCCGGCCATTATTACCTGATAATCGACGAAACTGCTCCAAACCACCAGATTTCCGAATATGCGCTTAAAAATGTGATCTTGCCCGAATTAAAAAGAAAATAAATTATAAAGAGCAGGGCAACGATCCTCCAGCGGAAATTTCCGGTTTTATTTATCTTTTGATCACAATTATATAGCAGATATTATGGACATTACCCTGGTTTATCTGCTCTTCGTTCTTCGTAAAACAGGATCCTGATGTCTCTTTCCGGGGGAATACCTCTATGGAGGATAAATACATGGAAAGAGCTACCCCATTGATAACGTTAGTAAGCACCCTTTTGACTAATATTCTGTGAAATATATAAATTTACATTTAATAATCTAATCATGGAATATTCAAATCAGCAACTTATTAATGGCATCCGGCAGGGGGAAATTGCTGCATTTGAAGAACTCTATAAAAAGTACTATATATACCTTTGTCTGGTTGCCGAACATATTGTAAGGAATTCCTCTGATGCTGAGGAAATTGTATCAGATGTCTTCGTGAGGCTTTGGAATATAAGGGAGAAGATCGGCATCACTACATCCATTAAGGCGTATCTGGCTAAAGCTGTTCACAATACCGCTCTGAATTACCTTGAACGAAACAGAACAAGAAACAGTTTAACTGACAGTTTAAGTAAATCAGATCAGCAATTGCTTGCCTGGGACAGTGATTATCCCCTGGGGCGGCTATATACGAAAGAGATCACAGATATGCTTGAGAATGGCATCACCTCTCTCCCTGATGGCTGCCGTGAGATTTTCATTTGCAGTCGAAATGAAGATATGAAATACAGAACTATTGCTGAAAAACTTGGGATTTCAGTAAATACGGTCAAAACCCAGATGAAGATAGCACTTGCCCGGCTGCGCGAATCTGTAAAAGATTACCTTCTCATTTTTCTTCTTCTCCTCTTAATGGAGATCTGATAACAATTTTTTTATCTTTTCACCCTCTGCCAAATTTTCCCTGTCTTATAATTTAGATAACAACATTATGCATACAAAAGAACCCAAACAGCCGGCAGACAATCTGATTTCCGGTTATCTGAAAGGTGAATTATCCCTGGATGAAACAAGAGAGCTCGTTGAGTGGATAAAACTCGATGTTGCCAATAAAAAATATTTTGATGAATGCTGTGAAATATGGATCACGGCCAGAGCCTCAATAAAGAATCCTGCTTATAATGTTCAGAAGGGATTCTGGATTTTCAGAAAAAAAATTACTCCGGCAAGTGAATCGCAGGTTGATTCAGATAAAGCAAGATTGTTCAGAATAATTGCCAGGTATGCTGCAGTATTCATAATTGCTTCTTTTTTAAGCGGACTAATATTTTATTATCTCGGTAAAACCAGGATTCCAATTACCGGACAAGGCTTCAGTGAACTGGTTGTTCCTCTCGGATCCCGCGCCCGGGTTTCTCTGACTGATGGCACCGTCGTGATGCTCAATGCAGGCAGCACCTTAAAATATGATTATCAATTCGGAGTTTATGAAAGGGTTGTCCAGCTTGAAGGTGAAGGATACTTCAAAGTTGCAAAAGATGCCGACATACCTTTTATCGTCAGAACTCCGTATCTGAACGTCACAGTTCTGGGCACAGAATTCAATGTTAAAGCATATCCGGTCGACAAGACAATTGAAACAACCCTGGTAAATGGTTCTTTAAAAATTGAACCTGTGACTGACAGCAAGGGTGAAGTAACAATACTTACACCGAATCAAAAGCTTACATTCTATAAGGAAGGATCAAAGATAATTGATGAAACAGCAGTCCGGGATAAGAAAACCGAAGCCGTGATTCAACCGGTGAATGTGCAGAAACCTCCTGTAATTTCAAGGCTGGTCAAAGAAAATGTAAATGTGGAACCGGTTGTATCGTGGAAAGAAAACCGCTGGGTCTTTGAACAACAAAGTCTTGCCCAGATTGCAATTGACCTTGAACGTAAATTTGATGTTCAGATTAATTTCGAATCGGATCGACTGAAATCTTACCGGTTTACAGGAATCATAATCGCCGAGCCGATCGAACAGGTACTTGAGGTAATGAGTATTTCGGCGCCAATCACCTTTAAACTGAAAGGCAGGGTGGTTACACTCTCCGAAAATAAAAATTTCGAGGAGCTTAATAAAGCTTTATATAACCGTCAGAATTAATAATTGACTATAACCTGAATATTAACCTAAATGAATCTGCCTATGAAAAATAAGCTACATCCCTAAACAAAGCGCAGGATGTTCCCGCATCCCGCGCCGGTTTTTAAAATTATTACCCAATGCTGCTTTAATATTAGGAACATTGGATTGTCGAACTTAAAAACATTGCTAAATTATGAAAAAAAATCTTCTGAGCTTTTCCCTGGCAGGGAAAAGGAAAATTAAAAAACTACTCTTAACCATGAAACTAGCTCTGATCATCGTCTTTTTAAGCGTTCTGCAGGTTAGTGCAAATGTGTATTCCCAAACCACTGTCAATCTGGATGTTCATGATAAGTCTGTTCGTGAGGTGCTTAAATCAATCGAACAACAGAGTCAGGTCCGGTTCTTTTACAGCGATGACCTGCTGGCTATGAATGACCAGATTGATGTAAAAGCTGATAACAAAAACATTATCAGCGTATTGGATGATATTTTTCTGGGATCCCGGCTTACATATAGGGCATACCAAAACAACCTTATCGTTATTGTTCCGAGAGATCTGCTGCAGCAAAAACGGATCACAGGGACCGTTACCGATGCCACAGGCGCTCCATTAACCGGAGTTAATGTGGTTGCGACTGGAACAACACAGGGTGCAATAACCGATATATCAGGCAAATACACTTTTGACGTACCCGAAGGAGTCAGTACCCTGACATTTAGCTTTGTCGGAATGGAACCCCAGGAAATAACCATCGGATCCCGGACACAGATAAATGTTATAATGACTGAAGCTGCAATCGGACTCGATGAAGTTGTGGTGGTCGGATATGGAACCCAGAGAAAGAGCGATATTACCGGTTCTGTTGTTTCTGTTTCTAACGAACAAATAACCGCCCGGCCGGTCAAAATCGTATTTGAATCACTTCAGGGTAAAGCAGCAGGCGTTGATATTACAACTTCTCTTCGCCCCGGAACCATTGGAATGATTTCAATCCGCGGTGCCCGTTCGCTTACCGCTTCCAACTCGCCCCTTTATGTTGTTGACGGTATTCCCATTCTGTCGAATTCAGGGATTGAAACACTGAACGAGCAGGATATAGAATCCATCGAGATACTGAAAGACGCTTCGGCAACCGCCATTTACGGTTCGAGGGGCGCTAACGGAGTTGTACTTGTAACAACAAAACGCGGTACCGATGGACAATTTCAGCTTAACTACTCGGGTTCGCTTACAAACGAACAGATGGTCTGGCGTTCTGGATACATGGACGTTGCGGAATTCATTGAATTTTCGCGTTGGGGTGCATATTATCAATCTTATAATCTAATCACGGGCCAATACTCAAGATTGCCGGGTAACACGCCAACCCTTGCTAATGATAACTCTATTAATTATTTTACAGCCGAACCCGTTGCGTGGCAGAACAT
>Ga0105101_10000440_pt1 | contig 17129 bp, 16 predicted proteins | sample PPLLak21cMay2015_2_FD_87037 | JGI IMG/M metagenome (GOLD analysis project Ga0105101, IMG submission 87037) | Freshwater sediment microbial communities from Prairie Pothole Lake near Jamestown, North Dakota, USA - PPLs Lake P8 Core (1) Depth... | ecosystem: Environmental > Aquatic > Freshwater >... | reverse complement strand
CGGGGAACAGGCCGCCCTCGACCTGTGTGAAACCGTGCGGGAGGCGAAAAAGCATCATGCGACGAAGAGGGAAACGCTTCAACTGCTGAGCCGGATCCGCGGTGTCTATGTGCCCGGTTTTTTCAGGGCTCGCTACAGACCGGACGGCACGATCCAGGAAATGGAACCCTTGCTCCCCGGTTACACGCGGGTCACGAAAGCGATTGTCCCCGACCTCAATGCTTTTCCGTTTCCGGAGCGCCAGGTGGTTCCTTTCGCGGAGCTGATCCATGACCGGCTCGCCGTTGAAATCTCAAGAGGGTGTACCCGGGGCTGTCGTTTCTGCCAGGCGGGAATGATCTACAGGCCTGTTCGGGAAAGGCATCCGGAGGCCGTGATTCGACACTCGGAGCAGGGCCTACGCTCCACAGGATATGAGGAGATGTCCCTGCTCTCGCTCAGTTCAGGGGACTACGGCTGCTTGGGACCTTTGCTTCGGGTTCTCATGGACAAGCAGGAACGTGACCGGATCGCCGTGAGTCTCCCTTCCCTGCGGGTGGACAGTCTGGACTCCACATGGTTTGAAGAGATCAAAAGGGTTCGAAAAACAGGGTTCACCCTTGCTCCCGAAGCGGGAAACGACCAGCTCCGAAGAATCCTGAACAAGGGCCTGACGGATGAACAGATCCTGTTCATGGCCAAAGAAATCTATGGGGCCGGATGGGATCTGATCAAGCTCTATTTTATGATCGGCCTTCCTACCGAGGAGGACAGGGATCTGGAGGACATGATCCGGCTCGCGGGGAAAGTGGCAAGGACCTCGAAGAAGAGAGGAAAGGTCCATGTGAGTGTCGCGGCTTTTGTGCCGAAGTCTCACACCCCCTTCATGTGGCTGCCTCAAATCTCACTCGATGAAAGCGGTCGGCGGATTAAGTTCATCCAAAAATCCATCAAAGACCCGAGGATACGGGTCAAGTGGAATCAGCCTGAAATGAGCTGGCTCGAGGGGGTTTTTGCGAGAGGAGACCGACGGCTGACCCCGGTGCTGGTGAGGGCTTGGCAGAAGGGAGCGAGATTTGATGCCTGGAGCGAGCACTTCCGCCTGGACGTGTGGCAGGAGGCTTTTCGTGACACGGGGGTGGACCCCGGCTTTTACCTCCATCGACTGAGATCATTGAGCGAAGTGCTTCCGTGGGATCACATCCAATGCGGGGTCAGCAAAGAATATCTCGAGAAGGAGTGGAAGAGGGCCCTGGAAGGGCAGTGGACGCCGGATTGCAGAACAAAGTGCCTGGACTGCGGGGTCTGTGACCACAAAGAAGTGGAACCCGTTCTTTTCACAGAGTGGACCTCGGCTCCGAAGGAGGAAGTGCCCATTGCAGCAGGGCAAAGCGAGGAGACCAGGAAAATCCGGATCATTTTTTCCAAGCGAGGTCCTGCGAAATATCTGAGCCACCTCGAACTGGTGCGTGCTTTTGTGAGGGCCTTCAAGCGGGCCGGCGTGAGCCTCGTCTACTCCAAGGGATATCACCCCATGCCTAAGCTCTCCTTTGCCGCTGCTTTGCCGGTGGGCACCGAGAGCTTGCACGAAACCCTGGAGGTCCGGTGGCACGACTCCGGTCCCGTCCGGACGCTCAGAGACAAGATTGATGAGCAACTCCCTTCGGGTCTTGAGATCAAGATTCTCGAGGTTCTGGACCGCGAAGCCGGAAGTCTCAAGAACAAGGAAATTCACTACGAAATCTCCTTCAATGGGGTGAAAGTGGGAGAGGACCGTCTGGAGCGATTTCTTGCCTCCGATTCCTTCCCTGTAACCAAGAAAGGGAAAAAGGGCGATCGAAAGATCGATGCACGCGCCCAGGTGAAATCGGCTCATTTCAACACAGGATCAAGGATGCACCTGGCCCTCAAACCCATGGAAGGCCCGGCGCTCAAACCTGTGGAGATCATCCAGGGGATGTTTCACCTGAGCGATGAAGACCTCGATGGAGTAGGCGTCTTGAAAACCATGGAAATCCCGGACTCGAAGGAGTCCGAAGGGTAGGGTCTACGAGCCTGGGGGGTAGGGATTGGTCATTGAGCGGTGAGATTGGGCACGCTCCTCAGGTTTTCTTTTCAATGCTAAATGCTCAATCGGAAAGGTTTAGTGTTCAATGTTTTGGTTGCTGCCAGAGGGCTGCAGTGGGGTTGAGTATGGCAAGCGAATTGATTATTCATTCGAGACCGCATGAAACGAGGGTGGCTCTCGTGGAAAACGGGGTGGTGGTCGAGCTCCACATTGAAAGAAAAACGGGACAGGAGCTCATGGGGAACATCTACCGGGGAAGGGTGGTGCGGGTTCTCCCGGGCATGCAGGCTGCGTTCGTGGACATAGGGCTTGAGAGAAGCGCATTTCTTTACGTCTCCGATGTTCACCAGGATCTCCTGGAACTGGAGCGGATGATGCTGGGCAACAGCGCCGAACCGGAGGCGGACCTGTCCCAGGACCAGGAAGACACGCTGGCGAAGCACCCGAAAGCGATCGCGATGAACATCGAAGACCTGCTTCGCGAAGGGCAGGACATTATGGTCCAGATCGCCAAGGAGCCTATTGGGACCAAGGGCGCGCGCCTGACGTCTCACATCTCTTTGCCCGGCCGGCATCTGGTGCTCATGCCCAATGTGGATCACATCGGCATCTCCCGCAAAATCGAAGACCCTGTGGAAAGAGAGCGATTGAAAAATCTGGTACAGGAGATCAGGCAGGGCAATCTCGGGTTCATTGTCAGGACCGCGAGCGAGGGCTCGGAGAAGAACAAGCTCAAGTCCGAAATGGACTTTCTGCAGAAGCTCTGGACGAGCATCCAGGAGAAAATGGGCAAGCATACCTCTCCGGGACTGCTGTACAAGGACCTGAGCGTTTCGCTCCGATCCGTTCGAGATCTCTTTACCCGCGAAGTGGATCGTCTGGTGATCGATTCGAAAGAGGAATACGGCGCCATCATGGAATTCATTGAAACCTTTGTCCCTGCGCTGAAATATTCCGTTGAGTTCTATGAAGGGCCTGAACCCGTCTTCGATTTCTACGGGATCGAGATGGAACTCTCCAGGGCTCTGGACAAAAAGATATGGCTCAAGTCAGGAGGCTACATCGTCATCGAGCTCACAGAGGCGCTGACGGCGATCGATGTCAACACAGGGAGTTATGTAGGCACAAGAAACCTGGAGGAAACGATCCTCAAAACCAACCTCGAGGCGGTCAAGGAAATCGCCTATCAGCTGCGCTTGAGGAATTTGGGGGGACTGATCGTCATTGATTTCATCGACATGGAGAAAAAATCCAACAGGGAAAAAGTGTTCACCACGCTGAAGGAATCCCTGACCAAAGACAAGGCGAAGACCCATGTGCTGAAGATGTCCGAGCTGGGTTTGATCGAAATGACCAGGAAGAGAACGCGTGAAAATCTCAACCGGTTTCTGAGCGAACCCTGCTTCTACTGTGAGGGCAGGGGGTCCTTGAAGACAAAAAGAACCATCTGCTATGAGGTCCTCCGGGATCTGGAGAGGGAAACGACCCTTGCGGGTCAAGCCACCCAGGTCCTCGTCCATGTGCATCCCGATATTGCCCGTGTGCTCAAAGAGGAAGAGCAGCAGTCGGTGATCGATCTTGAGAGGAGAATCAACCGGAGGGTCATCATTTTGGAAAAAGAAAACCTCCACATCGAACAGTACGAGATTTCCTCTTAATAGGGTGGACCGAAGGGAAGGAGAACTGTTTTTCAATTGACAGGATTCAATTATTTTGATAAAAATTATAATATTTTGTATGAATATACGTATATTTTCGTTATAAATGGTTAAAAGAAGCCTGAGCCTGAACTCTCTTCTCGCTGGTCTGATCGCTCTTGCTTTCATAGGGCTCGCCTACTATTCCCCTCCCTTTATGCAGCAGGCGGAGAGAATCTCGTATGATGCAGTGACGAGGTTGGCTTTGCCTGCAATTCCGATTGATCAACGAATCCTCCTCATAGAGATCGACCAAAAGAGTCTCGACAAGCTTGGTTCGTGGCCTTGGCCGCGCGATTTGATCGCCCGGATGGTCCATTTGGCCAAAGGCAGTGGAGCCAAGGTCATAGGCCTGAATGTCCCTTTGATGGACGAAGAGAAGAATGCGGCCCTTCGAGAGATGAAGGCGCTGAGAGAAACACTGTCGGCCTATGCGCTTAGCCGGCGAGACGATGCACTCGCTGACTGGGTTCAAGAGACCCTGACGGAAAGGGAAGAAAAGGCCAATCATGATCTGGAACTGGTGGAAGCAGTCAAGGAAGCCGGTAACGTGATTCTGCCGGCGATGACCCACCTGCCTGCAGGACAAGCGAAAGGGAGATGGAGCCAAGGCAGCCTCCTGTCGGCCAATCTCCTGAGCGAGAAGGATCCTCTTCCGGCCTCTGGGTCAGCAAAGGGGAACCAGGAACTCCATCTTCCTTTTCAGGGACTGGCCGAGGCGGCTGTGGGCTTCGGGCATGATGAGTTGCTGAAGGGCCAAGTGACCGAAGGCATGGCCTCGCCTCTCACCATCCACTGGAAAGGATCGCCTTTCCCCTCCTATGCTCTCCGCTTAGCCCTGGCCTACTGGGAACAGGGTCCTTCCAAAGCGGTGGTCGAAGGAGAACACCTCCGACTGAGGGGGGAGTCGATTCCTGTTTGGGAAGGGAAAATACTGATCAAGTTCCTCAGGGGGTTCTCTGAGCTTGAGAGGGTTTCTTTTTCCGATGTGTTGGACGGTCAGAAAAGGCCGGCCATGAAGGGGAGAATCGCCCTCATCGGAACGAACTTCGGGGATGCCCGCAGGACACTGAGAACGCCTGTATCCGCAACGATTTCGGAAGATCATTTCAACGGCCTTGTTCTGGACAACCTTCTCAACAGACGCTATGTCTCCAGGCCGGCCTTTATGGTTTTCGTTGAAATGGGAGCTCTCTTTTTGCTTGGCCTGATGGGGGCTTTCCTTTTTCCCAGGATTGGACAAATCCCGAGATTGATTTTCACCCTTGTGGTTGTCGCAGCCGTCGCGGGTTCCGGATTTTTGCTCTTGGCAAGGTGGGAAATGTGGTTCAGAATGAGCACCGTGCTCATGGGCTTCCTCGTAATCTACGCGGCCGTGTCCGTGAACCAGTTCTTCTTCAGGGTGAAGATGTCGAGGGAATCCATTGAGACCAACCGACTCCTCGGGCTCAACTTCCAGAGCCAGGGGCTTCTTGATCTCGCTCTGGAAAAATATCGGAGACTGCCTCTGGATCCGGAAACCAAAGATTTGATTTACAATCTGGGACTCGAGTATGAGCAGAAAAGGCTGATCAATAAAGCGCTTTCCGTTTACGAGTACGTGAACCGGGGAGGGGGGTTTCGCGACCTCGATCTGAGGATCCCCAAACTCAAGGAGGTGGACAAGTCCTCGACGATCGGAAGTCACCTCAGAGGGCGAGAGCCGAGCGTCCTTGATGAAGCCGCACCCGAGGAATTGACAAAAATCGGGCGCTACGAGATCCTGCAGGTCTTGGGAAGGGGTTCCATGGGGCTTGTGTACAAGGCCCTGGATCCGAAGATCAACCGTTTGCTGGCCATCAAAACGATTCGGTTCTCCGATGAGTTTGATGAAGATGTCATCCAGGAAATCAAAGAACGATTTTTCAGAGAGGCGGAGATTGCAGGCCAGCTCTCTCATCCTTCCATTGTGACCATCCACGACATGGGGGAGGATCAGGATCTCACCTTCATGGCCATGGAGTATCTGGAGGGGGAGAACCTGGAGAAATTTATAAGCAAGAAGAACCTCCTGCCTCTGAGGAAAGTGCTCTATGTGGTGGCCAGCGTCGCCGATGCCTTGGAGTTCGCCCACCGGGCGGATGTGATCCACCGGGACATCAAACCGGCCAACATTATGCTCCTCAATACAGGCGGAGTGAAGGTGACGGATTTCGGGATCGCCAAGGCCATATCGTCCTCGAGAACCCGAACAGGGGTCATTCTGGGCACACCGAACTACATGTCGCCCGAGCAAATCATGGGGCAGAAGATAGACCCCCGTTCCGACCTCTTTTCCCTTGGGGTCGTGTTTTACCAACTGCTGGCCGGTGAGCTCCCCTTCCAGGGAGACAACCTGAGCAGCTTGCTTTACCAGATCACCCAGGTGAAACATCCGGCCTTGCGAAGTTTCAACCCCAGGATTCCTGTGGCCTGCGAGCAGATCATCGACAAAGCTCTGGCCAAGAACCTGGACGAACGATTTCAAACCGCGGGACAAATGGCAAAGCTCTTGAGGCTTCTGGCCCTGAAAGTGGATCAGAAGCAGAAGAAGAAAATGGCGGAGAAAGAAGCTGCACCGAGGGGTTGAGAGTGGGGTGATTCAGGGTAAGGAACGAGTCAACACATTGAACTTCACAAAGGATCGGAGCTGAATTGCTGATAAAATCTTCTGGAATGACGGACGTGGGCCTTCAGCGGGAAGGAAACGAGGACTCTTTTTCCGTTCAGGACTCCTTTGGCCTCTACATGGTCGCGGACGGCATGGGAGGTCATCTGGCCGGTGAAGTGGCCAGCCGGGTCGCTGTGGAGATTATTAACAAGAGCTTCAGCAAATGGTCGGAGATCCAGGCTCCTCCCGATGAAATCTTCGGCTTTCCCGATGAGTCTCTGAGCCGTGAAGGGAACTACATCCTGGGGAGCATCCGTCTTGCAAACCGGGTCATCTACGAAATGGCGAGCGAATATGAGCAGTACAATGGGATGGGAACAACCATCGTCAGTCTGCTGGCCGGCTCCGGGCGCATTGTGGCTGCCAATGTGGGAGACAGCCGAATGTACCTTGTGAGGGACAACCGCATCGAGAGGATGTCCAAAGATCACACGATTGTTGCCGAACATGTGGAAATGGGCGTGATGACGGAAGAGGAGGCGACCCGGTCCCCTCTCAGGCATATTCTGACCAGAAACCTAGGATCTTCCGAAAACGTGGATGCCGAAGTCTTCGAGATTGAACCGTCCAGCGAAGATCTCCTCATTTTGTGTTCGGACGGTCTCACGGACCTCGCAACAGACGAAGAGATTCTGAAAATTGCCCTGAAAGAGTCAGACCCGCAGGGATTGAGCCGAAGGCTGATTGACCTGGCTCTTGAACGAGGGGCTCATGACAATACGACTGTGGTCACGGTGTTTCTTGATCAAGTGGAGAAAAAGAGGGTAACCTCCCTGGGAAGACTGGGGGGGCTGGCGGCGGATGCCCTAACGGGTGTGAATCGAATCAAGAGGAAGTTTGGGCTTTAGATTTATTTGATCTTGCTATTTTAATAAAGATTTGGATAAAATATATACACTGGGTGTTCAAAAACGGGGGAAAAAATCATGGCCAAGCTGCTCCTAACCTTCAATAAACAGGTGATCAAGGAGTACCCTTTTGCCAAAGACAGCATCACCATGGGCCGCCAAGACGACAATACCATCGTCATTGACAACCTGGCAGTATCCGGGTACCACGCCAAAATCGACAAGCTTGGGGGGGAGTATATTCTGACGGATATGCAGAGCACAAACGGCACTTTTGTGAATGACCAAAAAGTCGTGTCTCACAAGCTGTCTCACGGGGACAACATTGTCATCGGCAAGCACGTAATCCTCTTTGTCGCCACGGAAAAAGAAAAGCTCGAAGGAGAAGGAAAGGACAAGAAACTGCCCCTGGACAAGACCATGCTGCTGGACACCCAGAAACAGAGAGAACTCCTCGCCAAACAAAAGGTGGCGCCCTCGACTGCCAAGATTCCAGAGAAGGTTGGGGTGATCAGTTTTATCGACGATTCGGGTCTTGGGGAAATTGAGCTTTCGAAAAAGCTGACCAAAATCGGCAAAGCCGAGACCTCTGAAATCAGGTTGACGGGTCTCCTCATGGGGGCAACGGCTGCGACCATCAGCCGCAGGCCGTCGGGCTATGCCATCAGCTTTGCGGGTGGAATGACGAAATTGAAGGTGAACGGGTCGGTCATCAAGGACAGTGTTCCCCTCAACGATTTTGACACGATCGAGCTCGGGTCCTACAAGTTTCAGTTCTATCAGAAGGAAGTGAAAAGCGCCTGACGGGTTCCATCGGACCGAAATCTTTCAAAAGCTTTAGCCGTTGCCGAAGAGGCCGCTGTCGTGTGATCACTCCTCAGTGCCGCCTCTTCTTTTTTTCTTGAACTCTGCCAGAACATCCTCGATCTGCTGCGTCGTGAAGGTCTTGCCGCATTTTGTGCACTGGAACAATTCATCGGTCAGCTTGTCATAAACAAGATCATCAGAGAAGTTGACCCCATAGAATCGAATGGAGAAACTGTGAATTCGTGTGAAGTTCTTGTTCTGGCAGCCGTCACAAAGGAAATAGTCGTGGGACACTTCCATCTCTTGCCTCCCCGCGGTTCTCCTGTCATCTTGTAATCTCGTCTTTTACCTGCTCTCAAGAACAATGGCAATTTTTTTGTGCTTTGAGAGAACCCTTCGCCTCACCAGTTGGGGATCGGGTTCAAGTTTTTTCGTCGCCTGATCGCCTCAAGCAGGCCTGCAGTTCCTGTCATCATGTGGTCACCGAAAGGAGCGCCGGGGCGAATCGGCAAACGGCTTTTCGAAAGGAGCCAGCGTTTTGGGCCTGTGGCGAGGATGATTTCGCTGCGGTCAAATCCGAACGCCTTGCGCACATAAGCTCCGTGTCCGCCCTGTTGCAGAATTTTCTCATGGACCAGTGCTCCCTCGGCAAGTTCCATGACGAGGGATTCAAGCCTCTGAAGTGTAATATCACGCGTGTGATACTCGAAGAATCCGGCAATCTCCCCATTCTCGAGAGCCGCTCCCAGGGTGTGGGATGTAGCGAGATCCAGCATGATGATCCTCTCTTTGGAAATAGCCTGAGGGTCCAGCGACCCTCCGAGAATGGCTGCCATGCCGCTGTCCATGACGTAGATCTCATGGGCGGGGAGCTCTGCGGCGCTTTGAGCTATGCCCTTGAGCCGGTTGAGAGGCGCAGGGATCTCCTCTCTGGCGTAGAGGAGAGCATGAGGAAAAGGATTCCGGTCCAGACTCAATTTGAACAGGCTGTGCCGAAAGTCCAGATGGGATATGCCTGGAGGAGGCATGCCGTGGTCCTGAGCACAAACTCCGACAACGTCAAAGGAAAAGGGTACGCCGAAGCTTTCGACAAGCCCCCGCAATCGGGGGATTTCCAGATCCCCGAGGGTCAGATTGCCGTAACGGCCGGTTGCTCCTAGCGCGGCGGCTTCGCTTTCATCGACCACTCTGATCCCCAAGGCTTTCACTCGTTCAAGGTCGTGATGGATCGTCAAAGCCGCAGAAGGCGTCATGAGAACTTGGAATTCCCTGGCCCGCGCAATCAGAATCTCGGATACAGGGCCGCCTCCCATCTCTGTGCCGCGCACGAGGAGGTTCCCCTGCAGACGCCGGGCTTTTTCCGACACGGTCAGGACCGGCGATTTTACAACGGCTTTGTAGTGAAGTCCGGATTCGTCGTCGTAGTAAAGGATGTCGAGGGTCCCGGCGCCGACATCCAGCATCAAGTATTTACTCATCGATCCTTAGCTCCCTGAACCAAACGGGATGGTTTCGCAAGAAGTCCTCTATGCCGTCACCCCGGCGAAAGCCGGGGTCCAGAAGTCCTTGGTGCCCCTGGATTCCGGCTTCCGCCGGAATGACGCAAAGGAGGGATTTTTTACAAAACCACCGAGCTTGAGTTTGATGCAAAGGTTACCACTTTGATCCTGAATGTGGTAGATTAAGTTTCATGCATTCTGTTGCCTCGAATCGAAGAAGGACCGGGTGAAGACAGAGATGGTCGATTTGAAGGCCCCGACGGAGGGTCTAACGGCGTTCGTCCGAGAATTCCTAGGTGAACCCGGGCCTTTCAGCCCCATAGCCGGAGACGGCTCCAAGAGGATTTTCTGGCGAGTCGGCGGTCTCAAGTCCGATGTTTCGTACATCGCCATGGAAAACGCACCCACGGATGACTTCTCGAAGCGGGAAAATACCGCCTACTTGAACATTGGGAGACACCTTCGAAGCAAAGGGTTGCCTCTGCCCGAGATCCACCGCTTTGACCTGGGCAAAGGGTGGTTCATTATGGAGGACTTCGGAGACGTCAGTCTCCAGACCGCCTGTGAGCGGGCAAAAGAGAGGGTCCCATTGTACGCGCCGGTCGTGGAAATCCTTTTTCAGCAGCAGACCAGGGGCGCAGAGGGATTCGACACCGCGTGGACCTGCCAGACGGAGACCTACGATCGGCAGGTCATGCGACGCTATGAAGTGGACTACTTCAAAGAAGCGTTCCTGGGGACTTACCTTGGAATCCGGAAAGAGTGGCCCGGACTGGAGAAGAGCTTTGAACACCTCATTGAAGAAGCGAGCCGAGCAGAGAATCGATTTTTTCTTCACCGCGATTTTCAGTCCAGAAACATCATGATCACAGGCAAGAAAATCGGGATCCTGGACTGGCAGGGCGGCCGGCTCGGGCCTTTGGCCTACGATCTGGCTTCGCTCTTGATTGACCCTTACACAAGGTTGCCAGTCCCTGAAGAGGAATCAATCTACAGTATGTACTGTCAGTTGCTCCGGCGAAAGCAGCCGGATCGTCTGTTGTCCTTCGAAAAAACCTTTCCCTACCTGGCCATCCAAAGAAATCTTCAGATCCTGGGGGCCTTCTCCTTTTTGAGCAGGGTTCGAGGGAAGACTTATTTCGAGGACTACATCCCCGGTGCTTTGGAATCTCTGCGGCACCTGCTTGAAGCAGTCAAGGACGGGAATCTGTCCAGCCTGAGGGATCTTGTGCTTTCTCTCCCGCCTTCCGGCTCCGCTACTAGATGAACATGTTGATCTTGGCCGTCTTCGCAACCTTCATATAGTCTTCTGCAGTCCATATCTCGACGCCGTCGATGAAGTCGTCTTCCGACAGCTCCATCATGTCCACGGTCATCCTGCAGCCCACGAATTTCACGCCTTCAGCTTTAGCCATATCCATCATGTCCTCGATATCGGGAATTCCGGCGTTCTCGATTTTCTTTTTCATCATTCCCGTGGCCATGGTAGCCATCCCGGGAATGGCCCCCATGAAGCCCGGCATTTGGAATTTGATCTTCTTGGTCCAGCCTTTTCGAATGGCGTTCAGCCCCATGAAGGTGAAGAAAATGGCGGCATCCATTCCCAATCGCCGGGCATTGATCGCCAGGAGAAGAGGAGGATAGACCCCGTCCATCGTATCTCTGGCGCAGATAAACGTGGCGCGTTCTCTTGGTTGTCCCTCTTTTTCTTCCATAATCTTTTTTGATGCTTCCATCCCTTATTCTCCTTTTATCAGTCGTTAGCATTTCTTGAGGCAGTGGAGCACCTGAATGACTTCAGGACTGTCCACGCCGTAATAAACGGACTTCCCGGCTTTTCGAGACTTGAGGATTCCTCTGGCCTTCATCAGCGAGAGTTGCTGTGAGGTCATGGATTGAGAGGTCCCGAGGGACTCCTGAATCTCCCCTACGGTCATCTCGCGGGTTTGAAGGAGTTCCGCGATTCGCAGCCTCGTGGGGTGAGCTACCGTTTTGAGGATATCTGCTGCGCGCTGCACTTTTTCCCAGTCCAGAAGAATCGGTTTTCCTTTAGGCATCTCGTGTCCTCTCTGAAAATGTCTTATTAATATATTAACATATTTGAATGTGTCAATATGTTTTATCGGGTTGCGCCGCACCAGAGGTGCCACAGGCTCCTGCCCGTGGGGCTTCACTTTTTCTCAGGAATGGGTATAATGCACCCACCTTTGAATCACGGAGGACGGTGATGAGCAAAAAGCATAAAGTGCAATCAAGCCTGATCGTAGCGGAAGGCTCCGTGCTGGTGATCATTGACATGCAGGAAAGGCTCTTCCCTGTGATGGCGGAAAAAGAGGCGCTTGCGGACCAGGTGATGAGGCTGGTCCGGTTTTCAAAGATCGTGGGACTTCCCGTGATCGTGACCGAGCAGGAAAAACTGGGGTCTACGCTCCCTGAGATCAAAGGGGAGTTGGCATCGGTTGCCCCTGTTCCCAAGGTGGATTTCAATTGTTTCGGCTGCGAGGCCTTTGTGAAAAGGGTCCAGGATCTGAACAAAAGGACGCTGATTTTGTGTGGCATTGAAGCACACATCTGTGTGGCCCAGACCGCCCTGTATGCCGCTTCGGAATACGAGGTCCACGTGGTGTCGGACGCCATCGCGTCCCGTTCGCCTGAGAACCGCAGGATTGCCCTGGAGAGAATGTCCCGGAGCGGTGTTACGATCACATCGACGGAGATGGTGATCTATGAGCTATTGAAGAAAGCAGGGACGGACACCTTCAAGGAAGTGCTCAAGCTGGTTAAGTGAAATCATATCCCCGTCACGCTTCCCCTGTGCCCCAACGCAGGGGAGCGGTTCTGCCCTCCCTGCTTCCCCTCCCTTGGTGGGAGGGGTTAGGGGAGGGGGAGCAGGCATCAAGGAGGGAACCCTTGCAGGACAGAAGACTATTCGAGCCGGGAGATCTTGTGGCGAGCTTCGCAGGCCAAATCGGCCTCGTCCTGTCTCTAGAGGAATTTGAACAAGCAAAAGCTCGGTTCAGGGAAGGAAGAAGGCCCGGCCACTACTTTGCACCGGGATGCTGTGCGAATCCCGATTACGTGACTCAGGTCCCGGTTTTTTTCGAGGATGGGACGTACGATGTGATGAAGGCGATGAATATAAGAAGAAGGAAGGATATTCCGGAGGAGAAAAGGAGTCAGATCCAGAAGAAGGTAGAGATGTAGTCTTCTGAGGAAAAGGAAAGAAATAAGCTTCGGAAACAGGAGGAGAGGTTTTCATGGCAGAATGCGTTTTCTGTAAAATTGTGAAAGGGGAACTGCCGTGCTTCAAGGTCTATGAGGATGAGAGGGTCCTCGCCTTTGAAGATATCAACCCGATCGCAGAAGGGCACACCCTGATCATCCCGAAAAAACACGCCGAGAATCTTTGGGAGATCTCCAAGGAGGATCTGGCTGCGATTCACCTGGTTTCCAAGAAAGTGGCGCACGCGCTCCGGGAAGTCCTGAAGCCCAGCGGAATTGCTGTTCTTCAGCTCAACGGCCAGGGCGCCAAACAAGTGGTGATGCATTATCACCTGCATCTGGTTCCGCGTATCCCCGGCACGCCTCCTCTGCCCATTACCAATTGGGATCTTCGGCCTGGAGACAAGGAAGCGCTCAGGAAGACGACGGAAAAAATTTCAGAAACCCTCAGGTCATTGGGATTGGGGGATTGATTTGCCCGCAAAAAAAGAAAGCGAAGCAACTGTGAAGTTGCTTCGCTACTCGACGATCTCCACGTTCCAGTAGAGATAGTCACGCCAATTCTCCGGGATTTGCTTGAATCCTATGGTGATCCTGATTGCGGGAACCCAGCTTGGCCTGCTCGGTTCCCGAACCAGTCTCATGGAGGCTTCGTGCGGGGTTCGTCCCCCCTTCTTCCTGTTGCATTCCACGCAACAGGTGACGATGTTCTCCCACTGCGTCCTGCCGCCCCGGGATTTGGGGATGACGTGGTCGTAAGTGAGGTCCTCACTGGGGTACTTGCTCCCGCAGTACTGGCACTGGTAGCGGTCCCTCGCATAGATATTCTGCCTCGAGAACCGGACCGGGCTCTTCGGCCTCTTGATCATTTGCAACAGCCGGACCACAGATGGAAGCTTGAGTGTAAAACTCACTGAACGAATTTCACGGTTGTACTCTTCCAAAACCTCCACCTTGCCCAGACAAAGCAGGGTGACGGCCTTCTTCCAGTCAATGACCTTAAGAGGCTCATACGTGATGTTGAGAAGTAGCACGCGCTCCATAGGGCCGATCCTGTAGAATGACGTTTCAGGTTTCAGTTGCGTTCGACTGACCAAAAATAATAGAAAAGGAGGAAAAGTACAACAAAAAAATGCAGCTTTCCCCTTATATATTAGCAGGATGGCTTCTTGACGGAACGGCGGGTCCTGTCCGCAAAAAAGCGATTGTGAAAACAAAGGACCGCCACATCGTTGAGATTCGAAGTGCAACGGCAAAAGACCTCGCAAGAGGGGATCTCCTGGACCTTTCGAATTACACTCTCTTGCCAGGGCTGGTCGACTGTCATGTTCATCTTTCCATGTCCGGGAGCGCTGATCCGTCTGTGCGGGAGCTCCAACTGAGAGCTTCTTTCAGCGATGCGAAGCAGATGATCTGCAAACACCTGTCCATAAGCATGCTCCACGGTGTGGTTGCCCTGAGAGACGGAGGAGATTGCAGAAGCCACGTGCTCCGGTACAAGAGAGAGTTCAGGAGCGGGAACGAGGAGCAGCCTGAGGTGAAGACGCCGGGTAGGGCGTGGCACGCGCCGGGAAGGTATGGCCGCCTTGTGGGACGGCCGCCTTACCGGAACTGCTCTCTGGCGCGATCCATCGCGGCAGGGCAGAAGCACGTGGACCACGTGAAGATCGTCAATTCCGGTTTGAACAGCCTGCTCGATTTCGGAAAAGAGACCTCCCCGCAATTTCCTTTGGGTGATCTGAAAAAGGCTGTCCTTTGTGCTCACAAGAAGGGCCTCAAGGTCATGGTCCATGCCAACGGAAGAAACCCTGTCAGGGATGCCATCGACGCAGGCTGCGACTCCATTGAGCACGGTTTTTTCATGGGGACAGAAAACCTCAAAAGGCTGGCAGAGGGGCAGATCACCTGGGTTCCCACGGCGTTCACCATGGAAGCCTATGCCCGGACGCTCCCCAATAGGAGTCGTGAAAGCCAAGTGGCGAGAAAGAATCTGGACCACCAGCTTGATCAGATCCGTCAGGCAAAGGACTTCGGCGTCCGCATGGCGGTAGGCACCGATGCCGGCAGCCTGGGAGTCCAGCACGGGGAGGCTGTTTGCGAAGAGATACGGCTTCTCTGTGTTGCGGGACTTGGCCTCGAGGAAGCGGTTCAAAGTGCGACCTCGGTAGGAGCGGCATTGCTCGGCCTTGGAGATCGCGCCGGATGCCTGATGCCCGGCAGCCCGGCTACTTTCCTGGCCGTGAGGACGAAGCCTGAAAGAGTCCTCGATACTTTGGGCACTCCTGAGAGAGTCTACTTCAAGGGCATCCCCCTTTCGTCGTTGGGTTCAGAGGGGAGGCGAGAAAGTTGACTCTGCTTGCGTTTATTTTGGGAGGGTGTGTTCTCTATCTCCTCGTCACTCTGGGGCTCACGTATCTTGTCCTGCAGCTTCCGCGGAATCCGGTGGAGGACAAGCCGGATTGGGGAAGAATCACAGAGACGACCATCCCAACCGAAGAAGGAGGCCTGCTCGAAGTTTGGCGTGTTGCACCCGAAGGCCAATCCAGGGGAATCGTTGTATTGGCTCATGGTTGGGGAAGAAACCGCGACAGGATGGTCCCCCGCGGCCGAATCTTTGGCCGCCTCGGGTTTACGACGATCATGCACAGCGCGAGAGATCACGGAAAGTCAAGCCCCCATCATTTCATGTGCGCGCCGAGATTCGCCGAGGACATCGAAGCGGTTCTCCGTTGGGTTAAAGAACCTGTGCTCCTTTATGGACATTCTATCGGGGCAGCTGCTGCCGTTATCGCCGCTTCCCGAAATCCCGGGAAGGTGAAGATCTTGTTCCTTGAAGGATGCTATGCGAGAACCAGGGAAGCCCTGCTCTGCCTCTACCGCAGTTACAACTGGGTCTTCGGTGTTTTCTTCGCTCCCATGGTGGTTCTGTGGATGGAGATCTTCTGGAAATGGGGACTGGAAAAGGTAAGCCCGGTCCGTCTCGCAGCCGCAATCGATTGTCCGGTGCTGATCATTCATGGGGGGAAGGATCAGAATTTTCCTCTCCATCACGCATGGAGGTTGCGCGACAGCTTTCCTTCAGGGAAGGCCGAGACTTTTGTGGCTACGGGCGCGGATCACAGCAGTTCAAGCCTCGATCCGGATTATCCGCGCACCCTAGAGGGCTTCATCAACCGACATCTGCCCAGCAAAATCCCCCCATCCCCCTTGGAATTCCCTCCCCCTTGACGGGGGAGGGTCAGGGTGGGGGTGGAAAAGAGACCAATGTGACGATGCCTTGTTCTTTTCCCCTCCCCTTTATCCCCTCCCGCAAGGGGAGGGGAGACAAGTTTTCGCACAGCCTCCGACCGGACATTTGATCCTTGACATCCGCCTCGGTGCTTCTATACAAAAGCTGAGTCAGGTCAGCGATCATAGGAAACCCAGGGAGGGAACGCATGAAGGTCCTAGGCATTTACGGCAGTCCGCGCAAAGGAGGGAACACGGATCAACTCCTCGACAAGGTGCTGGAGGGTGCGCAGTCCGCGGGCGCTGAAGTGAAGAAAGTGTACGTCCGGGACCTGAACCTGTGCGGTTGCATCGAGTGCGGTGGGTGCGACAAAACCGGAGAGTGCGTGGTCAAGGATGATATGCAGCAGGTTTACCCTCTCCTGGACTGGGCCGAGGTCATCTTTCTCGCTTCCCCGATCTTTTTCTACGGAGTGACCGCCCAGGCAAAGGCGCTGATCGATCGGTCTCAGGCGAACTGGTCAAGACGACTCTTGGAAAAAACGCCGGAGGAGCGGCAGCTTCGCAACCGGGGCAGGGGATACCTCATTACCGTTGGAGCAACCAGAGGCAAGAATCTTTTCGAAGGCGCTATTCTGACGGCAAAATACTTCTTTGACGCTTTGGACATGAGCTACGAAGGAGGGATTTTTTTCAGGAGCCTGGAAAAGCGGAATGCCGTTAAGGAAAACCCGGAAACCCTGCAGGAAGCTTTCCCCCTCGGCCGCAAAGCTGCCACCCCTTAAAAAATTCCCCTCCCCTGGTGGGAGGGGTTAGGGGAGGGGGGTAGAGTGAGGTTGTTTCATGCTCTTTACTTCCACCCCCACCTTATCTCCCCCATCGAGGGGGAGGAAGTGTTGTTGAAGTTCTCGCAAACTGCGCAATCAAGTGCCCCCTTTGAGGGGGCTTCCTGATGCCACCCGCTCTCCGGGTGGAGCCTCACTTCGTGCCGCTCGGAGATTTGATTTGATTTTCACCATGCCGGGTCTTGCCAGGGATGTCCTCCCAAATCTGTTCTTGAAGTCCTCTTCTCTCATATGAAGAATCTCATCT
>Ga0105101_10000439_pt1 | contig 17140 bp, 15 predicted proteins | sample PPLLak21cMay2015_2_FD_87037 | JGI IMG/M metagenome (GOLD analysis project Ga0105101, IMG submission 87037) | Freshwater sediment microbial communities from Prairie Pothole Lake near Jamestown, North Dakota, USA - PPLs Lake P8 Core (1) Depth... | ecosystem: Environmental > Aquatic > Freshwater >... | reverse complement strand
CTCCCTGGCCCTCTCCCCGCAAACGGGGAGAGGGGATATTCTCCCTCTCCCGCCCCGGCGGGAGAGGGTTGGGGAGAGGGTGGTGCGGCAATCGCTGTTGCCGTTATGTGCCAACCATTTATGCGAGGTTCAATGCTGAAACCCGGTTTCACTACACTGCTGCGCCACCCGGCCTACCTGCTCGCCTTCGGCGGCGGTGCGGGCCTGGCACCGAAGGCACCGGGCACCGTCGGCAGCCTGGTGGCCCTGCCGCTTTATCTGCTGCTGTTGCCGCTCGCGCCGCTTGCCTATGGCGTACTCGTGGCCGCGCTGTTTCTGCTGGGCGTGTGGGCCTGCGCGCGCACCGAGCGCGATCTCGGTGTGCACGACCATCCGGGCATCGTCTGGGACGAGATCGTCGGCATGTTGGCCACGCTGTTTCTCGCGCCGGCGGGATGGGCCTGGCTGGTCATAGGCTTCGGTTTGTTCCGGCTGTTCGATATCTGGAAGCCGTACCCGATCAGCTGGCTGAATGATCACGTGAAGGGCGGCTGGGGTATCATGCTGGATGATCTGGCCGCCGGCGTTGCCGCGGCCGCAAGCCTTCAGGCGCTGGCGTGGCTCTATGGACACTGAACTCGTAACGCTCGCCGATCACCTCGGGCACGACCTCAAGCAGGCCGGGCGGTCGGTGGCCACGGCAGAATCCTGCACCGGCGGCGGGCTGGGTGCGGTGCTGACCTCCATCCCCGGCAGCTCGCTGTGGTACGAGCGCGGCTTTGTCAGTTACAGCAACATGGCCAAGCGCGAGATGCTCGGCGTCAAAACCGAAACTCTGACGCGTCACGGTGCGGTGAGCGAGCCGACCGCGCGCGCCATGGCCGAGGGTGCGCTCGCCCACAGCCATGCCGACCTGACAGTGGCTATTACCGGAATCGCCGGGCCCGCCGGCGGTACCCCGGATAAACCGGTTGGCACGGTGTGTTTCGCCTGGGCAGCACGCAAACAGCCGACTCAGAGCCGCACCCAGCGCTTTAACGGTGATCGCGAGGCGGTGCGTCGACAGGCGATCAAGACCGCCCTTGAGGGCTTGAGCGCGCTTTTAAAGAGTCTTCCTCATAAAGGCTAGGATGCACCCGGCCGGGTGTGGAATAATTCCCGTTATAGAGTGCAGGCCTGCACAAAATTAACGACAAATTTGTAAACCCCGGCCAGGATGGCCACCACCACGCAATTGAACCGCAGGAGCAGACAATGGAAACCAACAAAACCAAGGCACTTAGTGCGGCGCTGAGCCAGATCGAAAAGCAGTTCGGCAAGGGCTCGGTCATGCGTCTCGGCGACGGCGGCACGGTGCCGAATATCCAGGTCATCCCGACCGGCTCGCTCGGCCTCGACCTGGCGCTGGGCATCGGCGGCGTGCCGCGCGGGCGCGTGGTGGAGATTTACGGTCCCGAATCGTCCGGCAAGACCACGCTCACCCTGCAGGTGATCGCCGAGTGTCAGAAGATCGGCGGCACGGCCGCGTTCATCGACGCCGAACATGCGCTCGATCCGGCCTATGCCAAGAAGCTCGGTGTGAATATCGACGACCTGCTGGTCTCGCAACCGGACTCCGGCGAACAAGCCCTGGAAATCTGCGACATGCTGGTACGTTCCAGCGCCGTGGACGTGGTGGTGGTCGACTCGGTGGCGGCGCTCACGCCCAAGGCAGAAATCGAAGGTGAGATGGGCGATTCGCACATGGGCCTGCAGGCGCGTCTCATGAGCCAGGCACTGCGCAAGCTCACCGCCAACATCAAACGCTCCAACACGCTGGTGATTTTCATCAACCAGATCCGCATGAAAATCGGTGTGATGTTCGGCAACCCCGAGACCACGACCGGCGGCAATGCCCTCAAGTTCTACGCCTCGATCCGCATGGACATTCGCCGCATCGGCGCGCTCAAGAAGGGCGACGAGGTGATCGGCAACCAGACGCGCGTCAAGGTCGTCAAGAACAAGCTGGCGCCGCCGTTCCGCCAGTGCGAATTCGACATCCTGTACAACGAAGGCATTTCCAAGGAAGGCGAACTCATCGACATGGGCGTGGAGCGCAACATCGTCGAGAAGTCCGGCGCCTGGTACAGCTACAACAAGGAACGCATCGGCCAGGGCAAGGACAATGCCCGCCAGTTCCTGAAAGAGAATCCGGCGATCGCCGCCGACATCGAGAAAAAGATTCGCGCCACCATGGTGGCCCCGGTTTTGGCGTCCGGCGCCGATGCGGATGAGGCGCTGCCGGAAGAGGCTGAAGCCTGAGTGTAATAGAGTAATTTTGTGCAGGCATGCCTTCCCTAGACAGACCCGGTCTCGACGCGAAAGAGGCGCGCAACCGGGCGCTGTCCTGGCTGGCGCGCCGTGAGTACGGGCGCGCGGAGTTGATGGGAAAGCTGGTGCAGCGCGGCTGCGAGGAAGAAGCCGCTGCCGGGATCGTGGCGGCGCTCACGGCTGAAGGATTGGTTTCGGACGAGCGTTTTATCGAGGCGCTGTTGCATGTGCGCCGGGTGCGCGGCTACGGACCGCTCTACATCCGCCGCGAGCTGGAAGAGAAGGGCATCGACCGCGGCGCGATTGAACGCTGGCTGGACGTCGGCAGCCGCGATTGGGTCGAAGACGTGAAGCGGGTGAATAAAAAGAAATTCGGGGGGAAGCAGCCGGCGAGTCTTGCGGAGCGCGCCAAGCAGACGCGCTTTCTGCAATCCCGCGGTTTTACCCATGAGCAGATACGACAGGCGTTGGGTAGTAACGACGTCGGTGATTAACTGTTAATAAACAGGCAAAGCAGTCGCAGATGAACGCAGATAGACGCAGATAAAAATGCCGCATTTCATTTATATCTGCCCTTATCTGTGTTCATCTGCGGCTAGAAATCATACAGATTTATGAAAACCACCGAGATTCGCGATCACTTCCTCAAGTTCTTCGAGCGCCACGGACACAGCATCGTGCCGTCGAGCTCGCTGGTGCCGGGCAACGACCCGACGCTGCTGTTCACCAACGCCGGAATGGTGCAATTCAAGGAAGTGTTCCTCGGGCAGGAGAAGCGCCCGTACGCGCGTGCCGTGAGCAGCCAGCGTTGCGTGCGCGCCGGCGGCAAACACAACGATCTCGAGAACGTCGGGTACACCGCGCGCCACCACACGTTCTTCGAGATGCTCGGCAACTTCAGCTTTGGCGACTACTTCAAGCGCGAGGCGATCCGCTACGCCTGGGATTTCCTCACCCAGGACATGAAGCTGCCGGCCGAGCGTCTGTGGGTCACCATCTATAAGGATGACGAGGAAGCGGCCGACATCTGGCTCAAGGAGATGAAGGTCGACCCCAGGCGTTTTTCACGCCTTGGTGAAAGCTCCAACTTCTGGCAGATGGGCGACGCCGGCCCGTGCGGCCCGTGCTCGGAAATTTTCTATGACCATGGCCCGGCCGTGGCCGGAGGTCCGCCGGGATCGCCGGACGAGGACGGTGACCGCTACATCGAAATCTGGAACCTGGTGTTCATGCAGTACAACCGCGACGCCACGGGCAAGCTGCACCCGCTGCCCAAACCGTCTGTTGATACCGGCATGGGGCTGGAGCGTGTTGCCGCGGTCATGCAGGGTGTGCACAGCAACTATGAGATCGACATTTTCCGCAACCTCATCAACGCGGTGGCCGATGTTCTGACTGCCCAGGATCGGTCGAACAAATCGCTCAATGTGATTGCCGACCACATTCGTTCCTGCGCCTTCCTGGTTGTCGATGGCGTGTTGCCGTCGAACGAAGGCCGCGGCTATGTGCTGCGCCGCATTATCCGCCGTGCCGCGCGCCACGGGCATCTGCTCGGCGCGCAGGAGCCGTTCTTCTGGCGGCTGGTCGCGCCGCTGGTGAAGGAGATGGGCGACGCCTATCCGGAACTCGCGAAGGCCAGGACTCAGGTCGAGCGCGTACTGCGCCAGGAAGAAGAACGCTTCGCCGAAACCCTCTCCAAAGGGATCAAGATTCTGGAGGACGATATTGCACAGATGCAGGGCAAGGTCATTCCCGGCGAAACCGTTTTCAAGCTGTATGACACATACGGATTTCCGGCCGACCTGACCAACGACATCGCGCGAGAGCGTGGCCTGAGCCTCGACATGGAAGGCTTCGAGCGCGCCATGGACGCGCAGCGCGATCAGGCGCGTGCCGCCTCCGGCTTCAAGACAGGCAGTATCGTGAGCCTCGACGAAATGCGCATCCAGCCGGCCGAATTCACCGGCTATGAAACGACGCGCGGCGATGCCCGTATCACGGCGATACGGGTGGGCGAGGCCGAGGCAAAGGAAATCAAGGCCGGTCAGGAAGGCATTGTGTATCTGGAGCGCACACCATTCTACGCAGAAAGCGGCGGTCAGACGGGCGATCAGGGGATGCTCACGACGGCGGGCGCACGCTTTGCCGTGCGCGACACGCAGAAAGGCCATGCCCATATCGGCAAGCTTGAATCCGGCACGCTCAATGTCGGTGAGCGCGTGACCTGTGAAGTCGACGCGACCTGGCGCCGCAGCACCGCCGGCAATCATTCCGCCACGCATCTCCTGCATGCGGCGCTCAAGAAGGTGCTGGGTTCGCACGTGCAGCAGAAGGGCTCGCTGGTCGACGCGGATCGCCTGCGCTTCGACTTCGCGCACTTCGAGCCGATTACGCGCACGCAGCTGGACGAGATCGAACGCCTGGTGAACGAAGAGATTCGCATGAATGACAGCGTCGAGACACGTGTCATGCCGATCCAGGCCGCTATGGAATCGGGCGCCATGGCGCTGTTCGGCGAGAAATACGGTGACGAGGTGCGGGTCGTCGGCATGGGCGGCTTTTCCACCGAGCTGTGCGGCGGCACGCACGTGCAGCGCACCGGCGACATCGGCCTGTTCAAAATCGTCTCCGAAGGCGGTGTCGCGGCCGGTGTGCGGCGCATCGAGGCCGTGACTGGCGCCGGCGCACTCGCCTACGTGCGTCAGACCGAGGACCGGCTGCAGCTGGTGGCGGAGCTGGTGCGCGGCAGTCGCGACGACGTGGCGCGCAAGGTCGAACAGTTGCAGACGCGTGTGAAAGGGCTGGAGAAGGAGCTCGAGCAGACGCGTGCGCGCCTCGCCAGCGGCCAGGGTGGCGATCTCAGCACCCAGGCCAGGGACGTAAAAGGCGTAAAGGTGCTGGCGACTCGCATCGATGGTGCCGACAGCAAGACCCTGCGCGACACCCTCGACAAGCTCAAGGACAAGCTCGGTAACGCCGCGATCGTGCTGGCCGCGGTGCAGGACGGCAAGGTACTGCTCATCGCCGGTGTCACCAAGGAGCTCACGGCCAAGGTGCCGGCCGGCGAGCTCGTCAACCAGGTGGCGCTGCGCGTCGGTGGCAAGGGCGGTGGCCGGCCCGACATGGCCCAGGCTGGCGGCACCGATCCCACGCAACTCGATGCTGCGCTCGCGGATGTGCCGGGCTGGGTGGAGGGCAAGCTTTAGTCTGTACCTGGCCGAAAGTATGTAGGTCGGCCTTCAGGCCGACAAGTCGCCCTAAAGGGCGACCTACAAGGGTTCGGGCACATCGCGCAAAGTAATATGTCCCAAACAGCTCTGTTTTCTGTTTACTCCTGCGAATAAAGCGGGTTAAATTCGCGCTTTTTTTGAAGCCCAGCCCTATGGCACTGATCGTCCAGAAGTACGGCGGCACCTCCGTCGGCAGCCCGGAGCGCATCCAGGCGGTAGCCGAGCGCGTGATAAATTTCCGCGCCCGGGGGGATGATGTCGTCGTGGTCGTATCGGCCATGAGCGGCGAGACCGATCGTTTGGTGAAACTGGCCAGGAGTGTTAATCCGGAGCCGCCGGCGCGAGAGCTTGATGTGCTGTTGGCCACGGGCGAACAGATCACCATTGCATTGCTGGCCATGACGCTTGAGAGGCTTGGCTGTCCAGCACGCTCCTACACCGGTTACCAGGTACACATTCGCACCGACAATGTCTACGGTAAGGCGCGTATCATCGATATTGACGAGTCGCGCGTACGCCAGGATCTGAAGCAAGGCCGCGTCGTGGTGGTGGCTGGCTTCCAGGGTGTGGACGCGGAAGGCAACATCACCACCCTCGGGCGCGGTGGTTCGGATACCACGGGGGTGGCATTGGCCGCGGCTCTCAAGGCCGACGAGTGCCAGATATATACGGACGTGGACGGTGTGTACACCACCGACCCGCGCGTGGTGCCGCAGGCACGCCGCCTGGACCGCATCACCTTCGAAGAGATGCTGGAGATGGCCAGTCTCGGATCCAAGGTGTTGCAGATCCGCTCCGTCGAGTTTGCCGGCAAGTACAAGGTTCCGCTGCGTGTGCTGTCATCCTTCGCGGAAGGACCGGGCACGCTTATTACCTACGAGGAAAACGAAATGGAAGCGCCACTCATTTCCGGTATTGCGTTCAACCGCGACGAGGCCAAACTTACAGTGCGCGGCGTGCCGGACAAGCCGGGCATCGCCTACCGCATTCTCGGCGACATCGCCGCCGCCAATGTCAACGTCGACATGATCGTCCAGAACGTCGGTGCCGATGGCAGCACCGACTTCACCTTCACGGTACATCGCGGCGACTACGCGAAAGCATTGGAAACACTCCGGAGTACAGCCGGACAATTAGCGGCACGTGAAGTGACGGGGGACGACAAGATTGCCAAAATTTCAGTTGTCGGGGTGGGCATGCGCTCGCATGCCGGTATCGCCAGCCAGATGTTCAAAACCCTGGCGGATGAGGGAATTAATATCCAGATGATTTCGACCTCAGAGATCAAAATTTCGGTAGTTGTTGAGGAAAAGTACCTCGAATTGGCGGTCCGAAACCTGCACAGTTCCTTCGGTCTGGACAAGCCGGCCGCACCGGCGCGCTGATCACCCGCTACTGGCACGGAATCTGCATAACCCGGGAGTAAGGACGGGTGGTGCAGCCTCTCCGCACCGGCGACAGGTTGCCGGACAGCGAGCCACTTTTCCAAATCCGTCTCTCGGTGATTCACCGGACGCCGGATTCGTGTACACAGAAGTATAAAAATAGCTGCAGGATCGACCGGGATGGCCGATCTGTGACGCGCGGGTGCGCAGGGGTCAGGGATTGCGAGTGATTCTGAACTGGAGAGTGTAATGCTAATTCTAACGCGCCGTATCGGTGAGACGTTGAATATCGGGGACGATGTACAGGTAACCGTGCTCGGGGTGAAAGGCAACCAGGTGCGTATCGGCGTGAATGCGCCCAAGGACGTTCCGGTGCACCGAGAGGAAATTTATCAACGTATCCAGAAGGAGAAGGAAGCCGGCATTATCAATGGCAACCCTTCTCGTCGGGACGTCGCAGAAGGCTGAACCTTTCTTTACGCCAATCGGCCTCCCATGTATGCTTGCGTCCGCATACATGGAGAGATGGCCGAGCTGGTCGAAGGCGCTCCCCTGCTAAGGGAGTATACGGGCTTAAACCTGTATCGAGGGTTCGAATCCCTCTCTCTCCGCCATATTCCATGAGTTGTTCTTGACAGGGCGAGGGCCCGCTTCGCATAATGCGCGGCCTTGTTGTTATCCGTACACGCGCCCGTAGCTCAGCTGGATAGAGTACTCGGCTACGAACCGAGCGGTCGGGAGTTCGAATCTCTCCGGGCGCACCAATCAATCAAAAGGGCCCAGTGAATGAGGCTTCATTCACTGGGCCCTTTTGATTTTTCATCGTCCGATTCCTGCACGTGCCGACCGCAGCACATGTGGTAGTCAATCGTCACCATCGACCTTGGCGGTGCGCAGGTCCGAAAGCAGCAATTGTGCCTTTTTGGGGTCCTCCGCGAAAATCATGCGGACTGTGCTCCGGTCATCAGTGGCCTGCTGGGCGCGCAGGGAACGCGCGTGGACCTTGGCCTCCTTGAACTTGGCGAAGGTGTCGAGCAGCGTCAGTTTCCGGTCAGGCGAAATTCTGTAAACGAAGTAGGGCATGGCGGTGTCGGCGGTAGCGTGTTGAGTGAATCTGAAAACCCTGATCAGTGCCGGGTTGGCGAAATCGACGCCGGTGTGGTGGCGGCAAAAACCTGCTCCACGTCAACGCTGTCGAAGCGGTAGTGCTGATTGCAGAACTCACAGTCGACGTCCACCGCGCCGCGTTCGGTAATGATGGAGCGGACTTCATCGTAACCGAGCATCCGTAGTACATTCACGACGCGTTCGCGCGAGCAACTGCAGTGGAAGCGCACGACTTCTCCCTCGAACAAGCGCAAGTCTTCTTCGTGATAAAGCCGGTGGAGGATGTCGCGCGCCGGTAATTCCAGAAGTTCGTCACGGGTGATGGTGGCGCCGAGGTGCGAGGTGCGCTGCCACATGTCGACATCCTCATCGTGGCCGGCGGGCATCTTTTGCAGCAGCATGCCGGCGGCCTGCTCGGTATCGGCCGCCAGCCACAGGCGGCTATCGATCTGCTCGGAGCGCGCCAGATAGTTTTCCAGCGCCTCGGATACGGTTTCGCCCTCGATGCCGACGATGCCCTGGTAGCGTTGCCCATCATCCCTTGGGTCGATGGTGATGACGAATTTTCCTTGTCCGACGAGTTGCGGGAATGGCATCGAGGCCAGATCGCCGCTCCACTGCGCCATGCCGCGCAAGGTGCGTTCGCTGGTGGATTCCACGACCAGCAGATTGACCGGCCCATTGCCCTGGATTTGCAGGATCATCGAGCCATTGAACTTGAGCATTGCGGAGAGCAAGGCAGCCGCCGCCATCAGTTCGCCGAGCAGATTGCGCACCGCGGGCGGGTACTCGTGACGTTCGAGGACAGCGCGCCAGGCACTATCCAGGTGCACGATCTCGCCGCGAATCGCGGCATGTTCGAACACGAATCGTTGTAAGGTATCACGATGCTTCACGGCCGCATTATGCCATATCCCGCCGGCTCCCGGCTCAACCCATTGGGGGAAAGCGTGCTAACGGAAATCAAGGAAGCAGAGCGAATGGGCCGAGACCGGGCGGGCTCAGCGCGGTTTCAGGTATACAACCCGTTGTACTTCGTCCGTGCCAGCGCTGTCGTGGTCAACTGCCGGAATGAGTTCGGGCCGTCCGAGGTGAAAGCCTTGCGCAAAATCAACGCCATACTCGCGTAGTAACTGAAAACAGACCTCGTCCTCCACGAATTCGGCAACAGTCTTTTTCCCCAAGGCATGGGCAATGTCATTCATGGCGCGCACCATCGCCTGGTCGGTTGCGCTGGCTGCCAGGTCGCGCACGAACCGGCCGTCGATTTTCACATAGTCGACAGGCAGTTCGCGCAGGTAGCCGAACGATGACATGCCGGCACCAAAGTCGTCGAGCGCGGTGCTGCAGCCGATCTCTCGAAGCTTGGTGAGGAAAGTTTCCGCCAGCGCCATGTTGGCAATAGCAACGGTTTCCGTGACTTCAAAGGTCAATGCGGATGAATCCAGTCCGTAGCGCCGGAGTGCGTGGATAACCAGATCACAAATGGCCGGTTCTGACAGGGTCTGACCGGAAAGGTTAATGCTGTAACACAGCCCGGGTGATACACGGCGTTGCTCGGCCAGTATGCGAATGGCATTGACGATCACCCAGCGATCGATGTCCGCACATAGGCCAAAGCGCTCGGCGGCCGGCAGAAAGCCGCTCGGCTTGATGAGGGTGCCATGTTCGTCGCGCAGACGTATCAGAATTTCGGAGGTGGACGTCTGCAGACTGCGGGTATCCACGATGGGCTGTGCGGCCAGTACGAAGCGGTTATGCTCGATGGCGTCTTTGATGCGCCGTGACCAGCCCATGTCCAGGGATAACGCCGCGACGTTCAGCTCGTCCTTCACGTCAAAAATGTGCACACGGTTGCGACCGTCACGTTTGGCCAGGAGGCAGGCAAAATCGGCGCGCGACAGCACCTCCTCGGCGGAGCGTGTTTCGGCGTTGATCATCGCCACGCCGATCGAGCAGCCAACGTCTACCTGCTCGCTGGCCTGACGGAAGCGGTAGGCTGCCAGCGCCTTGCGAAAAGACTCGGCGATGGACTGTGCTTCCTCGGCACGGGTGTCATACAGCAGCATGCAGAACTCGTCGCCACCCAGCCGGGCGATCAGGTCGCTGCGGCGTGTGCGTTTGCGGAGCAGCTCGCTGACTTCGATCAGCAGGCGGTCACCGGCGAGATGGCCAAGCATGTCGTTAACATACTTGAAATTGTCGAGATCGATGTAGAGCAGTGTGCTGATCTTGTCGGCACGGCGTGCGTGTTCCACCACACGCGCAAGCTCATCCAGGAAGTAGCTGCGATTATGAATGCCTGTCAGGTCGTCGTGTTCTGTTTTCGCGCGCAAGTGTTCGAGCATGGCCCTGCGTTCGCTGTTGTCGGCCACCAACGCGATGTACAGCCGCCTGCCTTCCAGCCACATGCCACTGATCTTGATGGTCATGGGAAACGTGGCATCGCCTTTCCGTTGCCCGCTGACCTCACCCTCTTGTCCAACTAGATCATCAAATTCGTTGTTCAGAAGCCTATGCTGAAATGAGTTTCTCTCGTCCTGGTTACCACGCTGGACCAGAACTCTGATGTTCTGGCCAACGACCTCATGTTCCGCCCAGCCGAACAGATGGCTTGCGGCCTGGTTGTATCCCTCGATGCAGCCATGTGTATCGAAGGTGATGATGCCTTCGGCAGCATTGTCGAGGATGGTTTGCAGGCGCTCCTGACGCGAGCACACCTGGCTGTGCATGTGCTCGAAGGCCTCGATGAGTTCACGGGTTTCCGCGGTGGCGGTGCGTTGCATGCGTGACGCCTTCATTCCCAGCGCCTCGGATTTGAGCGCCCGGGCGACGTTGGCAATCGGACGACGCACGGTGTACTCGAAGAACAGGAAACCTGCCACGGTCAAAACGATGGTAATGAGGGAGATGACCCACAAGGCCCTGGACAGACGGTCGGCAACGCCTGCGACGGATGTCATGTCGGTGACCGATGCGCTCTCGATCTCGCCGCGCAGAACGTTCATCTCCGTCCACAGACGGGAAAACAGCGGACGGATGGTGTCGCGCAGCAATGGCACATCCGCGCGCCAGCGTTCCGAACTGTAGATCGCTGCAGCCGCCAGATAGGCCTGATACCATCCCCGGCTTAAGTTACGCATGTTAGTCAGTGATTCGCCTTGCTGGAATTCTAGGGCGTTCTGTGATTCGAGTCGGGCAAGTGCTTCAAGGCGGCGATCGACCAGCTCGTGATAGAACTCGATCTGCTGGTGCTGGTTCTTCATGCCGGTTTCCGGGTCACCGGCAAAAACACCGAAGCGGTTTGCCACGAACACGCGAAAGTTGCCAATCATGATCGCCCACGCATAGCGGGCTTCCGAGAACAACTCGCGAACTTCCCGCTGGGATGGCAAAGCGCGGCGATCGTCAGCTTCCTCCATGGCAAGCGATGCCAGAGACAGGAACTGGATGTTGTATGGCAGCATCTTGTCGAGCATGAGACGCATGGCGGGGAACAACTTTTCCGCGTCAGCGCGGATTTCCATCAGGCGCGTGCTCTGCAGGCGTAGCTCTTCAATATTCGCCAAAAGGCGTCTTAACTTGTCATGTCGGGAAGACGAGCGCTGTATCCAGTCGGTGAGGGACAGATTCTTGGTGTCGGCGATGAGATGATCGATTGCGGCAATGGTCGTATCGCGCTGCCGACTATCCGGCGACAACAGGAAACCTTGCAACGCGGTTTCGGTCAGCCAGATGTCGTCGCTCAGGTCGTTGAGCAGACGGCTGATTACTTCGCGCTCAGAAACATTGACGGAGCTCTGCCGCGCGGTCTGGTCCACGATCCTTTGGGCGGCCCACCCGGCGATCAGAACGAAGCACACAAAGAACCCTGCCACCCACAGATACCGCCCCCGGATGCTGCCGAATCCAAGGCGGTTGGTCTGCGAGGTGTCGAGATGCAAGCGTCCGTGTGCGTGTTCGTCTGGTGTATTGGGTTCCGGAATGTTCACGCTCAACGCAATCTACAGTGTTGTTCTTGAATTTAAATATAGCAGCCGCAGGACGGATATGTGGGTGTATCCTGGCTATCGGATACCATTAACCGGTTGATGAATAACGGTGAAACAAGCCAAATCCGGGTCAGACTCGAACGGAAAGGCCTCTATGGCGGCACGCAAGATTCCCTGACCGGCGCAAACAACAGCGCCCATAGCCATGAACCAGGCGGGTCCGTAGTAGAGCGGTCGATGCAGGTGTCCGGCCCCTTTTGGACACTTTCCTTGGTGCTGGTTCGGTGCGGGGCTATCATTCGTGCATGACGCCAAAAGGCGTCCGATCCGCCCAACCTTTGAGAAACCGCCTGTGACCTTATTTCTGCGTACAACACTGACCGCGCTTTGCATTCTGCTTGTGAGCCACCCTGTCCATGCCGACGAGGACCTCGATAAACTCAAACAGAAGGTCCAGAAACGCGTGCCGGAGATCTCTATTACCGATATCAAGCCAGCGCCTATTCCGGGTTTGTATGAAATCGTGTTTGGCACACGCGTGGCCTATGTGTCTGCGGATGGTCAATACATTTTGATGGGCGATCTCGTTGATCTCGACAGTCAGCGCAACCTGACGGCGATGCGTCGCGGCAGCCTGGTGCTGAAGTCGATTGATGCCATGGGCGAAGCCAACATGATCGTACTGGGTCCGGCGCAGCCGAAGCGCACCCTCACCGTGTTCACGGACGTGGACTGCCCGTACTGTGCACGCCTGCACAATGAGGTGCCCGCGCTCGTGCAGGCCGGCGTCAAGGTGCGTTATCTGCTGTATCCACGCGCGGGCAAGGGCTCGGAAACCTACAAGCGTTCGGTGGCGGTTTGGTGTGCCAAGGACCGGGTCAAGGCGATTGCCACCGCCAAGCGCGGCGGGAAACTGGAGATGAAGACCTGCGTCAATCCCGTGGATCAGCATGTGCGCCTCGGTCAGGAGGTCGGTGTGCAAGGGACGCCGACCATCGTGATGGATGATGGTCGCGTGCTGCCCGGTTATGCGCCGGCCGCGGAGTTGCTGGCCGCCCTTGGGCTTCAGGATGGAAAAAAGATCGAGCCGGTCCGCTGAGGCAGGCGGGTTTTTCACGGCATTGCGCCGCCTCTTGAGGGGGCGGCGAGCTTCACTTGCGGATGGTTCTGGCACGCAACCTACGGCGATAGACTCCGAGATTGAACAGCGGCTGCGCGGAAACGAGCGCATCTGGGCTGGGTTCCGGGAAATCGAGATACGCATGCTTGCCGCCGGGACGCTGCACGCGGTGATCGCGGTATTGTCGCGCGATGTGCCGAAATTTTTTCCCGGCGTGGATGCCGTTTCCGTTGCCTGGCTCGATCCAGATTATGAGGCCACGCACCTGCTGGAACAGGAGGGCGGGGCGGTAGCAAACGCATTTGTCGCACTTCATCCGCCGCTATCTGTAGCGGATACGCCGCCAGTTCCATCGCTTGGCGCACTCGATCTCGCCAGCAAGCAGAGATTGTTTCCGCACACTGCCCATCCACTGCGATCGTTCGCGACGGTGCCGCTCGTGTTGCGGGGGGAACGGGTTGGCAGCCTCAATCAAGGCAGCGCGGACCCGCTGCATTTCACCCCAGACACTGCGACCGATTTTCTCGAACACCTCGCCGCCGTGACGGCGATCTGCATCGATAATGCCGTGAATCGCGCGCGCCTCCAGCGCGACGGCCTGACGGACATGCTGACCGAGGTTGCGAATCGCCGGTTTTTCGACCGGCGGCTACGCGATGAAATCAGTCAGTGGCAGCGCCGCGGGGCGGATCTTTCCTGCCTGTTGGTTGATCTCGATCGCTTCAAGCTGATCAACGATCGTCATGGGCATCAGGCCGGCGACCTGGTACTGCAAGAGGTGGCGCGCACCCTCAGCAAGGGGCTGCGCGAGAGTGATGTACTGGCGCGCTATGGCGGTGAGGAGTTTGTACTGCTCCTGCCGGCGACCGGAAGCGAGCGCGCTGCCGAGATTGCCGAGCGCCTGCGCGCGGCTGTCGACGGTCTCGTCATCCTGGTTGCGCCGGGGGTGCGATTGCAGGTGACGGCATCCTTCGGATTGGCGAGTCTTGCCGGCGGAGCGCGGGTCACGCTGGACGATCCTGGTTTATGGCTGCTTCGTCAGGCGGATCAGGCCCTGTACGCTGCAAAGGCACGCGGCCGTAATCGCGTGGCGACCGTGGGTGAGTCGAACGCCGAAGCCACCGCATCACCTTTGATTGTGTGAACGGCAGCGGAGCAGGTGCCGGTTCCGCTGTCTGGGTACCGGAGCCGGTTCGTCAGCGCTGCAAGAGTTTCAGTTTGTCCGGCTTGCCGTCCCAATCGGCAGCATCGGCAGGCTGCTCCTGGCGCTCGGTGAGCACCGGCCACTTCTTGGCCAGCTCGGCATTGAGCGCGGTAAATTGTTCCTGCCCAACCGGCACGTCGTCTTCCGCATAAATGGCGTTCGCCGGACATTCCGGCACACACAGCGTGCAATCAATGCATTCGTCCGGGTCGATGACCAGCATGTTCGGGCCCATGTGGAAACAATCCACGGGGCAGACTTCCACGCAGTCGGTATATTTACACTTGATGCAGTTTTCGGTGACCACGTAGGTCATTGCTTCTCTCCGGCGGCAGAAATGACGAGGCGCGATAATACACGCTGGCCCGGATGAATTAAATTGACGCAAGTCAGGTGTCCGCTACCCGGGAGCCGGGATGTTCCCCGGCGTGCTCCCATGCACGGTCCGGTATGCTGCGATAACATGTTGTGCATAAAGCGAAATCCCTTGACGCCGCGTATGGTCTCAACCAGCATGTGTGTATGCGAGCACTATACTCATCTGAGACATGAACCAGCCCGATTCACCCAACAGTTCCGCCGACCTGACACCACCGGTCTTCGCCTTGCCGCGCAGCCAGGTCACAGCATGGGTCGTGGAAACCCAGCCAAGTGAAACTGCATCCTGGCTGGCATCGTTACCGATGGCGGACAGCGTGCAAACTGCCCAGCAGCTTTATCAGGCATTGTTTACCCTGAATCGCATGTCCCTGGAAGCGGATGACCGGCTGGTGCTCATGGAGCTGTACCGCAAGCCCGTGGCGGCGATTGCCTCTGGGTTGCAATCGCATTTCGCGCGACTGTCCCTGCCGCTCAAACCGCGTGTTAAACAGCTGGCTGACTTTCTCTGCCAGCTGCACATGGAAATGGCGCATGGCTACAAGCATGTGTTGAAGGCCGGGCTGGATGAGCGCGATCCCTGGAAAAGCGATGCATATCTGCTCGCTATAGAGCGTTCAATCCGCTATCTCGGCGAGGTATTGCTCCGCTCCTATCAGATGTACATGCCTGCTCCACCGGGCGTGTGGAAGGAAATTCACGGCTTTTACCGCTACGCCGAGCAGCACGGCCAGGCGCATCGTCAGATCACCATCGACGGCTTCGAGGAGGGCACGTCGGTGACACAGGCGTATCTGCAGACGCTCCTGCTCGGTCTGTGCGGACCCTACCAGTTGCCGCAGAATGAGTGTTATCTGGTGAACGCGTTCCTGGCGCGTTGGAGCCAGAAGGCTGAAATCAGCGCCACGATTCAGGCGATCGATCCAGTGGGAAATTTTCTGATCGATTTTGATGCGGATCACCCGGCCGTGCCTTTCCCGCGCGATGTGCCGTTGATTTCCGCGCCGGCTTTGCGCGCCCTGAATGCCATCGAACTGGCGCGGGTTGCCTATGACTTCAGCAAGCGCCTGCAAAAGGGCGAGCCGCCGGCCGCCCTCGGGCTTGGTTTCGAATGCGTCGGAACAGCGTGTGTGGATATCCTGAAACGCATGCTGCGTTTCTGGGGATTTGCCGGCCGGCGCCAGTATTCCAGACGGCATCCCTCACTCTCGTTGTCGCTGTGCGTGGGCCTCAACGCCGTTCATTTTTTCTGCGACGGGCAACGGCCGTTTACGCAACCGCAGTCAGTCGTTGCCATCCCTGAGCATGCCGTGGAGCCGCCCGACCGTTTTTCCCTGGAAGCGGAGTCGCACGATGAACGGCCGGTGACGGCGCCGTTACCGGAACTGTTCCGTGTCGACAGTCACTGGCAGGTGCGCGATGAGAGTGCTGGTGGTCTGTCGCTGGCACGCAGCGGCGTGGACGGGATTCCGGTGCGGGTGGGGGATGTAATCGGTATCCAGAACCCGACGCTCAATCAGTGGCGCATCGGAGCGGTGCGTTGGGTGAAAAGCCCGGACACAAAGCATGTCGAGATGGGTGTCGAGATGTTCGCCCCACATGCGCATCCGTTTGCCGTGCGTCCGGCCGGCACGGATATCGTGCCTTACAGTCAGGCGCTGCTGCTTCCGCCGATCGAGGCTTTGCACCAGCCGGCCACGCTGCTGGTGGCGCGCGGCACCTGTCAGCCCGGTGAGGACATCGAGATCGCGGACAGCGAGTCGCCGCCGCGACGGGTGCGTGTGCTGAAAGTGGTGGAGCGCAGCAGCGCGTTCGCGCAACTGGTGTTCGCGGACGTTGCCCGTTAGGGCATTATCTCAGCGGCACCACTCTGGCGGGACATGTGGCTGTATCAGGTCAAGGAGTTCAGTGTAGATCTTCGGGGTGCCGCCGAGCACATGGCCGGCCTCGATGAAGTTTTGTCCGCCGCAGAAATCGCCAACCAGACCACCGGCCTCCTCGATCAGCAGACAGCCGGCCGCCATGTCCCATGGGCTCAACCCGAACTCCCAGAATCCCTCCAGCCGTCCGCAGGCGACATGCGCGAGATCGAGCGACGCCGAGCCTGCGCGGCGTACGCCGCTCACGCGCGGCAGCAGGGCGCGGAAGGTGTTGATCCAGACTTCCAGATGCTCCATCGACTTGTAGGGAAAGCCGGTGGCGAGCAGGGCCGCGTCCAGGTGACTGACACCGCTCACGCGCATGCGCCGGTCATTAAGCTGTGCGCCACCACCGCGCGAGGCGGTGAACAGCTCATTTTTGAGGGGGTCGAACACCACCGCCTGGGTGGCACGCCCCTGGTGATGCAGGCCGATGGACACGGCAAAATGCGAGTAACCGTGAAGGCAGTACGTGGTGACATCGAGAGGACCGATCATCCAGAAAACAACGCTATT
>Ga0105101_10000438_pt1 | contig 17185 bp, 12 predicted proteins | sample PPLLak21cMay2015_2_FD_87037 | JGI IMG/M metagenome (GOLD analysis project Ga0105101, IMG submission 87037) | Freshwater sediment microbial communities from Prairie Pothole Lake near Jamestown, North Dakota, USA - PPLs Lake P8 Core (1) Depth... | ecosystem: Environmental > Aquatic > Freshwater >... | reverse complement strand
GTTTTCTCCAAACATTCATTAAGATAAGGAATTAGTTCGGAAGTATTATTAATACAGGCATAGCATGCATCATATCTATAAGACTGCATTACAAGGGTTGGCAGGGCAAACCAATCTTTCGGTTCTGAAAGAGTATCCGGAACAATAAAAGGATTTTTATGGTCGTGCTGTTCAAATTTTCTACCGCAGAGGAATCCGGCTTCTGCTAATGCGGTTCGGGTTCTTAAGTGATAACCCCATCCCCCCGGGTAAGCATATGCAACCGGCTTTAATCCAAATTGTTTCATTGTCTCATAACAAGTTTTAAAGCTGTTATAAGACTCATCATAGGATAAAGCATCATGATTTATATGCTTATGTCCATGGCCGAAATAACCGAAACCATTTTTAACTATCTGCAGCAGAAAATTTAACGCTGCCGAATCCTGTAGATAATTTTCTGTAACTAGCTCATAGTCTACTCTAATATTTTCGGAAAGCAAAAAATCCTGCACTTCCTTTTCTGTTTCCATGCTGGGCGTACCGTTATCGTTTGTAATGGAAACTGCTGCTGTATGCCCGTCATACCATTTTTGAATAAATGAGGCCACCGTTGAGTCCCTTGCGTTCTCATTAGTTTCCAAAGGATTTTTAAATTCACAGCCCCAAAGAGGAATCAATAAGGAAAAAATAAATAGAAATTTTTTATTGGCTTTATTCATTTTCATCAGCATTAAGTTCAGACATTCCCCCTATTTTCATACATCGTTCATTTAACAATATCTAGATAACACAATTCGTAATTCCGGATCACTCTTCCTGCTGCTGCATTTTATATCTATCAATATCTTCAAGATCCTCATTGATCTTCTCTTCAATAATATTTTTTTTCCTTTTTGCCAGCCGTTCTTCCAAAGTAGGAATTATCTCGACCTTAATCACCAGGACTATCTCCCTTTTAGTAATTACTTTCTGATCGAAACCGGTAATATATCTCAAACCCAATACCCACCACGGAAGATCTTTCAGAACCGGTATGCCTCCGCGGCTATTAATTTCCTCAAAATTAAGCAGGCCTCCGATTATTGCTTCTTCGTCATCGAGAAGAATAATTTCTGTTTCCGCAGATGTTTTGCTCACCTCGGTTGAAATGACACCCGGTACCGGAAAACTTTTTTCAATGTTCAGCTTTAAGAGTGCGCACTGAAGGCTGTCTTTCTCAAAAATGTATGGCGTTACATCGATAATGGTTCCCGTAGGAAAGAACTCGTCCATTACATTGCCGGCAAAATCCCGCTGCTTGATGGAAAAATCGGAGCCGACCTGCATTCTTCCTTTATGCCTGTCCCTAACAGTAATTGAAAGCTTTGCAATTACTTCTCCAAGATTCTCAGACTCGAAGAAATTAATTAAAGCAGTTGCATAACCTGAAAATTTTCCTATATCTCCTTCCGCATCGACACTCAAATTAAAATTCGGCGGCAGTTCCTGTTTTTCCTCGGAAAAAGATTTAAAATCCGTACCGATTAATAAACCATGCTTGGATAAAATTGCCTGCCAGTTTATTCCTCTTTCACGCATTTCAGCAACGTTTGCTTCAAAAAAAACTGCGGAAATATTTATGTGCCTTAGATTTTCCAGGTCAATATTTTCAGATGATGCAGGCAGGCTGTCGGCGCGAATCTTTAAGGGTTTTCCTTTCAGTTCATTTTTAAGAAACGGAGGAAGATCACTGTTTATTTGCGCCATGACATTCACGGAAAATATTACGGCCGAAAGAAAAAGTAAAATTATTTTCATAGCACTTTTAAGTTATTATTGTGGGATTAATCTATATCAATCATAAGAATTATTCTATACTTATTAAAGAAGATTTAAAAAAAAATTTTAAAATGTTACATCGTGAAACGGAGGAATATTCTTTATAAACTTTTTCTGCAGCAGGTATTTTAATATTTTACCTTTTTCTTATTTAATATTTTCCGCAAGATTTATGGAGGCTGAAATAATCAATATACCTTTAATAAGTATGGTGCCGTTTATTCTAATGCTGGGTACAATTGCAGTTTTTCCTTTATTCTGGAATCACTTCTGGGAAAAGAATAAAAATAAATTAATCATCGCTCTTTTACTTAGTCTGCCTGCAGCGTGCTATCTATTATTAAACGGGCTGCATGAAAGACTGTACGATACATTGGTATTCGACTATATACCTTTCATTATTTTATTAGGATCTCTATTTACAATTACAGGGGGGATTTATCTTACGGGCGATATTGAAGCAAAACCTTCAATCAACACTCTTTATTTGGGAATAGGTGCGGTGCTTGCATCTTTTATCGGAACTACGGGTGCGGCAATGCTTCTAATCAGACCGGTAATCCAGACTAACAAAGAAAGAGAATATAAAGTTCATACCATTCTGTTTTTTATCGGGATTGTTGCAAACTGCGGGGGACTTTTAACTCCGCTCGGCGATCCCCCATTGTTTATGATGTACCTCCGCGGAGCACCGTTTGCATGGTTCTTCAGCTTATTGCTGGAATGGCTTCTAACTAACGGATTATTATTATTAATTTATTTTATTGTCGATTCATATTTTCACCGGAAGGAACCTGCCGCCGCAATAATAAAAGATATCACCCAAATTAAACCTATTAAAATTGAAGGGAAGCAGAACTTTTATTGGCTGGCCGGAGTCGTTCTTGCGGTTGCTTTTTTAAATGAGCAGTATCTCGGATTTATTAAAACCAATCATTACTACAGGTTTATCAGGGAAGCGGCAAGTCTCCTAATGGCTTACCTGTCAATCATCTTTACTCCGAAATTAACAAGAGTTTCAAACAGCTTTACCTGGGAACCGATAAAAGAAGTGGCTTACTTATTTCTCGGAATTTTTATTACAATGGTTCCATGCCTTCTTTACTTGGAACAAAATGCAAAAGCATTAGGAGTTACTCTCCCGAATCAATTTTATTATTATACAGGAATGCTGAGCAGCTTTTTAGATAACACTCCAACTGCAGTTACTTTTTACTCGCTGGCTTTGAGTTTAGGAGTGGAGAGCGGAATTATTGTTGCAGGAATACCGGAGGAAATTTTAAAAGCCATTTGCGTGGGTGCGGTTTTCTTCGGAAGCATGACATATATCGGAAACGGTCCTAATTTTATGGTGAAAGCTGTTGCGGAAGAGAACGACATTAAAATGCCGCATTTCTTCAGCTACATGTATAAATTCTCGCTGATTGTTTTGCTGCCGATATTTTTAATAGTTCAGCTTTTGCTCTTATGATCGAATGTAAGAATCTGAACTTGAACTTTCTTAATTAAAATGGGTGAACTTCACTTAAAGATATTTACTTTCAAATAAACTGCATCGTGAGGCCGGACTAATTCTTTGCACGGGAAAGTTATTTTATCTCCTTTAACTGCCTCACCGATATTTAAATCTTCTTTCATAATTTCTTTTATTTCAAAGTTAATAACTCCGGTTGTCGGACCGATAATATAAACTTCATCGCCGACTGAAAGTTTTCCCGATTCCAACAGCATGTAACCTGCTTTGGGAACTTTATAGTAATTCAAAATTTTACCAATATATTCTTTCCTTGTCTTTGCTTTGCTTCCTTCAACATTTGCGTAGTCTTCACTCCCCGGTTTGCCGAAATAAAATCCTGAAGAAAATCCCCGGTTATAAACTTCCTTCAATTCCTCCAATAAATTTTTCTTTAGTTCAGGAGTAAGTTTTTTTTCGAAATAATTATCAATCCCGCGCCTGTAAACCGAAACTGTTTCGGCAGCATATTCCGGACTTCTTTTCCTTCCTTCAATTTTAAAAGAGTCAATACCTGCTTCAATTAGTTTATCTAAAAATTCAATCGTACATAAATCTTTCGGTGAGAGGATATAATCTTCCCCCACCAGCAATGATTTATCGATTATTCCATCATAGACCTCGTATTCCCTTCGGCAGGGCTGCACGCATTCTCCTCTATTTGCACTTTTATCAAAGAGATAATGACTCATAAAGCATCTTCCGCTTATGGCGATACACATTGCACCATGAACGAAAACTTCAATCTCAATACCTGTATTTGTCCTTATTTTTTTAATCTCCTCGAGTGAACATTCACGAGCCAGCACGACTCTGACTGCGCCAATTTGCTTGTAAAAATTAGCTGATAATGAATTTGCTACTGATCCTTGAGTGGAAATGCAAAAAGGCATTTGATTATCTCTGCATAATTTTGCAGCGGCCAGATCCCAGCATATTATCCGATCGATTCCGGAATTTTTCGCCTGTTTAATTATTTCTCCGGCTTCTTCAATTTCTTCTTCAAAAAGAATTGTATTGAGAGTAAGGTATGTTTTAATATTTTGGTTTCTGCATTGGTCGGAAATCTTTGTAAGCTCATCCAATCCAAAATTTGAAGCCTTCATCCGCATATTGAGCTTATCCACGCCAAAATAGACAGCATCAGCCCCGGATTTTATGACAGCATTGAGCATTGTCCAGTTTCCGGCAGGAGCCATCAATTCAGGTTTGGTTGTTGGTTGCTGGAAGTGGGTGGTCGGTTGTTGGTTGTTGGAAGTTGGATGTTGGGAATTCATCTTTTTTTCATCTCTTCTTATCTAAATATTTTATATACGCACTTAATTTTGGCAACAGCTCATCGAGAATTGTTTTAATCCTTTTAATTTCTTTTTCTTTTAACAATTTTCTTTTATAAGCCCGTCTTAAAAAATGTTTAGTTTCATATAAGGAGCCGCGCGAAATCATGCAATATCTTTTAAAATCTAAAAGGCTTCCTTTACCAGAACCCTCTGCAATATTTGCCCCAATGCTGTCAGAAGCATTTACAATTTGCTTGCCTAGTGTATCCTTTGCAAAATAATCCCATGATAAAACTATATTCCAAATTAAATCAGCTAAATCTTCAGACAATTGATAAATTTTGAGATTTTCAAATCTGGTTTTAGACATTTTTCCTCCCCTAAGTCTTATTGTTTTAAATTAAATTTATTACTCCAACCACCAACTACCCACAACCAACAACCTAACTCTTCTCCTCCCATACTTTACAAATTTCAACAATTACCCGAACGGCCATTTCCATATCCTGGATTGCAACCCATTCAAGCTTTGAGTGAAAGCTGTGTTCCCCAGCAAAGATATTCGGAGTCGGCAATCCCATAAAGGACAATCTCGCACCGTCTGTCCCGCCTCTGATTGGATGCATTATCGGCTTGATATCGAGTCTTTTCATTGCTTCAACGGCATAATCAACAACCATCGGGTGCTGATCAAGGATTTCTTTCATATTCCTGTACTGCTCGGTGACTTCAAAATCAAATTTTGCTCCCGGAAATTTTTCTACGGTTTTTTCAGCAAGTTCTTTTAAAAAATCTTCATACTCCTTTAGCTTCGGTGTTTGGAAATCTCGTATAATAAATTTTAGAGTGGCCAATTCTTCATTCCCATTAATCGACGTGCAGTGTACATAACCTTCCCGTTTTTCAGTTGTTTCCGGCGAAAGACGGTCCTTCGGCAGGCTTTCTAAAAATGAAGCGGCTATTTTGACTGCGTTTATCATTTTTCCTTTAGCGTAGCCGGGATGAATATTTTTACCGTGAAACTTAATCATTACGCCGTCGGCACTGAATGTTTCGGATTCCACTTCGCCGCGGGTCTGCCCGTCAACTGTGTAGGCATACTTTGCCCCGAATTTTTTTACATTAAATTGTTCAGTCCCCCTTCCGACCTCCTCATCCGGAGTAAAACATATTTTAATAGGACCATGTTTAATTTCAGGGTGAGTCAACAAATAATTTACCGCATCCATTATTTCAGCAACACCGGCTTTGTTATCGGCGCCTAGAAGCGTTATACCGTCGGTTGTAATAATATCATAGCCGATCATTCCTGCAAGATCGGGATTTTCATCTGCCTTAATAACCTGACTGCCATTTTTAAGCTTTATATCGCCGCCCCCATAATTTTTATTTATAACAGGGTTTACATCTTTCCCTGAAACAGCAGGTGATGTATCCACGTGCGAAATAAATCCGATTGGAGGCACATTCTTAGTTGTGTTGGATGGAAGAGTTGCCATTACATATCCGTATTCATCCATATGAGCATCTTCAATTCTCATTTTTTTCAATTCATCGGCTAAATCTTTTGAAAGAATTTTCTGCTTTTCCGTACTGGGAAATGATTTTGACTCATCGTCGGATTGAGTATCATATTTTACATATTTGAGGAATCTGTCCACACAAGTAAACTTATAATTTTTATCAAACATAATATCCTCTCGTTTTTTTGAATCTAATTAGTTTTAAAATTCAAACTGATTTTTAACTGTAGCCAAAATGCCTGTCAACAAACAAGCAAAATTTTCTCCTTCAATAAATATTAAAATATCTTAATCAATTCTAATAATCAGAACACGTCTATTCTTTGCTTTCCCTTCTTCGGTTGAATTATCGGCAACCGGATAATCCTCACCAAGTCCTACTACTTCAAATCTGTTTCTGCTTATTCCTTTTGACAAGAAATAATTCAGCACTGACTCTGCTCTCTGCTTGGAAATCTTCTTATTAATTTCAGCCGAGCCCGATGCATCGGTATGTCCTTCAATTCTCCATCTGGAACCTTTTTCTTCTCCCATTATTTTCACCATCTTGTTCAGTTCCGGGTATGCAGACGGAAGAAGCTGAGAGCTTCCCACGGCAAAATTTGCACCTGAACTTAAGACCATTTCTTGTACTTCAACCACAGGCGGGCAGCCGTTTTCATCTACCTGCTCACCGGCAGGCGTTTCCGGGCAGTCATCCCGGTAATCGGGCACACCGTCTAAATCGGTATCAGCCGGGCAGCCGTCCTTATCAACCTGAACATTTTCAGGTGTATTCGGACATTTATCCTGGTAATCAGGGATTCCGTCCTTATCAAGATCATACGGGCATCCTAATTCGTCTACGGATACACCTTCAGGAGTATTGTCGCAGACATCAATATAATCGGGAACTTTATCACCATCTGCATCGAAAGGACACCCTTTGCTGTCAACCAAAACCCTATAAGGGGTTTCGGGGCATTGATCGAGATAATCGGGAACACCGTCGCGGTCTTTATCGATCGGGCAGCCGAACTCATCAACTTTTACTCCCGGCGGTGTTGATGAACAAACATCTTTTGAATCAAATACTCCATCGCCGTCTACATCTTTCTCTGCAAAGAATGCAAATGAAAATCCTCCTCCCAGAACGAAAAATGCATCGTTGCTTGTTCCAAGCGGCTGATCATCGAGATAATCATTCGGACTGACCTGCACTCCTCCGTTTATATTGAAACTTAGATCATCAGTCAATAAAAATCTAAAGCCCAGCTCTCCGTTGTAATTTAATTCATGATTATCGTATCTGTCGGCTAAATTATTTGGGAGCTTGCTTCCGTTTCCACCTTTCGGATTAAACCATAAATACGAAGCGCCTGCAAACAAGTAAGTAAATACCCAATCGTCAATTGAAAAGTTATAAACTATTCCTCCGCCGGCCGTGCTTAAATCAGTCCTAAAATGATCGGGGGAGAGGCCTGCATCATTACCCGAAATAAATCCCTGAGCTCCAAAGGCGCGTAAGCCGAAAGAGCTTCTTGAGTAAGCCGGGAAAAAATATTCCAGTGAAACTTTACCAAGATAATCAAAGGCAGCACCATAATAATCGGTCAATTCCAAAGTTGAAGCCCCTTCGACAGACAGAACGAGAGTACCGGAAAATGCATGATATTTTACTCCCGGAGACTGCGGGAAAATTTGATTTAAGGGGAGAAGAATGGGAAATAAATAAAAACTCAAAAACACCCCTGTAAAAAATTTCATTTTGCACTCCCTCCAAATTTTTTTAATGCCGATTTAAATTTAAGTCTATTTGATTTATTAGCCAAATTTGAGGTGCGGGATATAAATCTAAATACTCCGATGCTGATCTTTTAACCTTAGTTTAATATTATTGAAGTGCGGCTTTTAAAAAATAGACATTGGTCCGGTCTATTTTTGTTTGCAAAAGAAGAACATTCCTATTATTTTAATTCGGTTTAAAAATTAAAAACAACAAGTGAGAGAACTATGAAGAAATTAATTTTTGCGGTTTCCATAATTTTTTTTGCCGGGGTGTTTTCTGCTGCTTTAGCACAAACAAATATGACAACAGGAAAATATTCGGCAAATTCAACTTCTAAGGGATATACGCTTGATAAAAATTCGGGAGAACGATCCTATTTAATTGAAATAGCTTTCAGTAAACCTTACGAAGCTAAACCTATAGTCCTGCTTACGGTAACGATGGTTGATTCGGATAAAGGGAGTAATACAAGATATTCAGTGGAACCTGTATCTATTTCAAGAGACGGTTTTACCGTTAAAATTACAACATGGGGAGATTCAAAGCTTTTCGGAGTGGCGGGTACATGGATCGCTTATACTGAATAATCATAATGTAAGATTATTTTTACTAAAAGCGGACTCAATATAAAATGAGTCCGCTTTTTAAATAATTTTTCATTCACTAATAATATTTATTTCAACTCTCCTGTTCATTGCTCTTCCTTCAGGTGTATTATTCGTTGCAACCGGCTCCGATTCACCCAACGGAATTATTTCAAGCCTGCTTCTTTCAACTCCTTTATTAATTAAGTAGTCGGCAACGGCTTTATGCAGAATAAATTATTTGATTTGAAAAAGTGTTGCGATTTTTAACATTTTTTGGAAATTTGTGATAATATAAACATTTTTTTCTCCCAAAAATGTCGGAGGCACTTATTTTATGAGAGTAATCTTTTTTGTTTGGATTGATTTGGATGTGATTAACTGAATGAAGTATATGCCGGAACTAAAACCGTTTGCATTAAATACAGCTTCATGTTCCCCTTTATCTAAAAATCCATCTAATAAGCGGGCTGCTTCTTCCCCTAAAATGTTTGTGATAATTAATTTTGAATCCATTGCTTCAGGCAGATAAAATCTAATAGTTGTAGAAGGATTAAAAGGATTCGGGTAATTTTGATATAACATCACTTTATCCGGGATCAACGGTTTTTCATTTACAGATGCAAGCCTGAAAACAAGATCAACATCGGTATATGCAGGATTATCGGGATCAATCAATATTTCTTCGGTTGTGGCACTTTCATAACCGATTTTTTCCCCGATCAGTCTGTATCTGCCATACGGAAGGTTATTTATTTGATATGCAGTGTCTTCCCATCCAAAGGCATAATTAAAAATACTGTTCTGATCCAGGGAATGAGCAAGAACAGTAATATCGGTAAGAGTGTCGTCGCCGGGTGCATTCAGAATTCTGCCGGATATCATCCCGTTCCCGACCGACGAATCCCTTTGTAAAAGGAAATTAATATTCTGAACTTCACCGTCCAGAAAGAGCGAATCAGCCTGCTGCAAGAATGAAGGATAATTTCCTGATTGATTGTAATATGCGGGAATATAGTAATCGGAAAAAGTCTGGATATAATAAAATCCGGAATTCAATATATTATTTATCCGGTAAGTTCCGTTATAATTAAGAAAGGAGACATAAACATTTTCTGGTAAGCTGTTATTTATAGAATTTTTATTAGGTGTATGCCTACCTCTTCTCGCAACAATAGTTCCTCTTCTTAAAACAGAATTAGAGAGTAAATCCCTTGCAGTGCCTGAAAGAGAAATTCCTGTGTTAATCATTTTATTAACCTGGAAATTTAAAGTCAGAGTTGAGCCGTTCAATAGAAAAACTCTGTTAGCTTCAAACGGGTCGAACTGATTATTGTAGAATGAAACATAATAGGAATCCTTCTGCACCGCAGCTAAATAATATCCGGGCGGAAGTTTTACCGAATACTCACCGTTCTCATTTGTCAATGCAGAGCGGATTATGTAATTCCCGGAATATAAAAAATAAACTCTTGCAAGGTTCACCGGTCCGGCCGAATCGGTTACCTGGCCTTCAATAGTTCCCTCAAGATATTCATCATCATAGTAGTCAATTTTAATCCTAATTTGACCTATTGGGGTTCCTTCATTATTCCAGATAGCCATAGTATCAACCGTATCGCTGCTTGTAATAACGGCGTAACTTCCAAGGATACAGTCCATTTTAACCGTATCTCCCGGCATCAGCGTCTGCGGGTAATTCCATTGCGTATTGAACCTGATAAAATAATAATCAAGATTGTAGGTTATTGTATCAATTAAAACCGGATCATTTCCTGAATTTATTAAGTAGACATTTTCAATTCTGTCAAATCTATTTTTAAATTCAATCTCTTCAGGAAATAGTTGAAGTCCCTGCTGTGCAGGCATAAAACTGCCGAAGATTATACAAGGTATGCTAAGTAAGATTATCCTATGCATTTGTTGTTAATATAATGAAGATTAATTATAATATCAGTGACGTTAAATTTTCAATAGTGACAACTAACCTTGGATTATAAGAAGTTAAACTATATTAATTTTACGCAAAAGGAACTGGAAGAGCTGTTCCAATCTGCACGCGGCGGTGATTCCAGGTCCTTTGAAAACCTTTCCGGATATGTAAGAAACATTTCCTACAGCTATTTCCTTTCGAAGCACCGCCAGGGGAAAATTATAAATAAAGACGACGTTGACGATCTTACAAATAATGTTTATTTAACTTTTGCCGAGCAGTATCAAAAAATAGAAAACCTTGAGTTCTGGCTCCGGAGAGTGCTGTTCTTGAGTTTCATTAACTGGTATAAAAAAAATAAATCTCCGCAAAGCCGGATGTACGAGCTTGATGAAGCCTTTTATATAGAAAACAAAGAATTAAATCCGGGAGACAAAGTTGATGCTGATAAAATTCTTTCGATTCTGAATTCGTTAAGCGAAGAAAAACAGAAAATATTAAAAATGCGTTTTTGGGAAGAACTGAAATTTTCCGAAATAGCCGAAAACCTGAATAAGACTGAAGATGCCGTTAAGAAAATGTTTTACAGAACAATTGATGAACTTAAAAATAGAATATAATAATAACTCCTGATAATGTCACTTAATCAGCATTAGGATTACTATTTAAGCACAAATACGACAAATCTGCATGAAAAATATTGAAACACTATTATGTTTTCTTGAGAAAAAGAAATTGACTCCCGAAGAACAATTGAAGTTAAACACAATTCTTCAGGAAGATGAAGAATCTAAAAAATATTACGATTTTTACCGGAAAATAGAACGGATTGTTAAAACTTCCTCCCATATTGAGGAAGAAGACCTGGCTGAGTATGTTCTTTTAAAGAATGAAATTAGGGAAAGTAAAAACTTTAGAGGTGCGGTTATACCAAAAATTGAAGAGCATCTTAGAATCTGCCCGAAGTGTTTAAATGAGTTTAAAAGACTGAATGAAGAATATTCGGAAGTTGACGGATTTCTTTTATCGGGAGGAATTAAGGAGTCAGCTCCTCAGAAAGCTATCAGTCGGATTTTCCCGAAATCAAAATATTTGTTTTCTTCCTTGGCGGCTGCAGCAGTAATATGTTTACTGCTGATAATTGTCTCCGATCTTTCAACTCCCTACTATTATAGTTACGCTGACCTTAAAGATCAATCGGAGTTCTATATAACAAGGGGCCGGGTAACCAATTATTTTCAAGAAAGCCTTAATGCGCTTGAAGAGGATAATTACGACAGAGCAATCGAGCTCCTGAAAAAAGACATAAGCCAAAACCCCAATGATGAAACCATATTCTATTCCTATTATATAATCGGTTTATCAAACATGAAAGAAGCAGAAAAAAATTATCTCGGATTATTCACATCTTATAATAAAGCAAAGGCAAATGAGGCTCTGCTGAATTTTCAAACTGCGGTTGAAAAAAATACATCCGGGAAATATCCCAATATCACTTTGAATGCATATTTCTATTCCGCTAAAGTTTACCTTATGCTGGACAATCTTCCTTTTGCTAAAGAATATTTTCAAAAAGTAGTTTTGAATAAAGGAAGTAAAATGAATGAAGCCCAGGAAATATTGAGAGAACTGGAGTGAGTTGTGCTGAAACACACGGCTTATCTTTTAGCAGCCTGCCTATTTATTCCGCCGGCAATTTTCTTTTTTAACTTTTCGGTGCATACAAAAGTAATATCATCCGATAAATCTTCCGGCCTTAAAATAGATTCTGTAAGAACAGCTATCCTAAAATCCGGCTGGAATAACAGCCTCTGCTTTGAGTACCAGAAGTATATTATTAATTCGAAAATAAAATTTGACGATGAAGAGGAATTTCTAAATACACTCCCCCCGGGAATTTACAAAAGCTTCATTCATTCACTCACTCTAAAAAAAAGAATGAAGTTCAAGGAAATGTACGAATTATTACTGACCTCGCTGGAAAAAAGACCCGGCTTTTATTCCTTCTATAATGAGCTGGCTTTTTCTGCAGCTGCCTGTAATCAGCTTTCGGCCCTTGAATCAAAAGTCAACAGAAAATTTTCTACTGCCCCTTTTAAAAATTACCTCCACGCGCTTATAAATCTGCATAAAGGAAAGTATAAAGATGCAATATCCTATTTTGAAAAAGCTTACAGCATTGATTCTACAAGTGCAGATATCATTCAGCAGTACTCGGCAGCCTCCAGAAACTTTGGTGATTATGTAAAAGCACATGAAATCTTGAAAAAAGGAAAGGATATTCTGAAAAAAGATGATTGGTTTTTTGCTAATTCATTGATGGCTGAGGGGAGTTTATTTTTTCTTTCAGGGAAGTACAAGCAGGCGGAAGAGCTTTATAAAAAAGCATACGAATATTCCAAGAAAAGAAATTTAAAGGAACCGGAAGTAAAAATTCTTGTTAATCTGGGTATAATGGATGATTTAAGAGGTGATATCGGCTCCGCTCATAAAAAGTTTTATGAAGCTGCCGTAATTGCAGACGGGATAAATGATTTTGAAGGAGAAGCATCTGCTTACTCTGAACTCGGTGTATCCTTCTCCTTCACCAATGATCTTGTGGAAGCGAAAAAAAACTATTTAAAAAGTTATGAGATTTACAAACTGCTCGGAAATAAAGTCAGGCTTTCATTGCTTTCGCAGAATCTCGGGAAAATTTATCTGAATATGTTCAGCTACCAGAAAGCCCTGGAATATTTTAATGAAGGACTTAAATACGCAGCCGAAAATAAAAGAGCCCAGGTGCTCAACTTAACAGGTGTGGCGGACTGCTATTCTAATTTGTCGAACTATTCAAAAGCATTGAAATACTATAAGGAAGCGCATGAAATTGCATCGAATATTAAAGAATTAGCTCTATCTGCCGAGATAGACTACGGGATGGGCGTTTTGAACTACAGCCTTGACAGATTTAATACTGCATTAAAATATTTTCAGTCGGCAAAGAAAGATGCAGATCAATCCGATGATCCGTTTTTAACTTCAGACATTTATCATAAAATAGGAATCTCATACTACAATCTGGATAGCCTCGAAAAATCTGAAATATATCTGGATCAGGCTTTGTCCCTTGCAAAAAAATTTGCTATTCCGTATACGGAAGCTCAATGTTTAATTGATCTTTCTAAATTGGCATTTAAAAAAGATGAATTCGATCAAGCGGAAGAATTTTTACAGAAAGCTAAAACTATTGCCGGAAGGAATCGTTTTAATCATCTATTCGCAAATGCTGTTTTAATGGAAGGGAAAATTGCCGCCGAAAAGAATCTTTTTAGCGAGGCACAGAAAAATTTTAAAGAATCCCTGCAGACTGCAGAACAGCTTCCCGAGTATAATCTGCTTGTAGAATCAAATTATTTGCTGGCTAAGCTGTTCGAGAAAAATAATTTTGACGAAGCCGCAGAATCTTATTACAGATCCGCACTAAAATCCATTGATGAAATATCTGCACCTCTTTTTAACGAAAGGCAGATTCAAATATCATACTTTGCAGGGAAACGGGAAATCTATGAAGATTACGCGGAATATCTGTTAAAAAGAGGGAGATATCAGGAAGCATTTGAGCTCATCGATAATTCGCGCTCCCGGAATACGATGCGAAATTTAAATAACATTAAGCTGGAGACTTTGGTAAACAACAAAAGCCTGCTTGATAAATTGTACGAAGCTGAATGGACAATTTCTTCCGGAATCTATGACGGGATTCTGCTGGATTCTATTAAAGCAGATTATAAAATCTTAAAAGAGGATTTGATTAAACAGAATCCGGAAACAGAAAAATATCTTAAATTTACTAAGAAGTATTCTCTCCGGGAAATACAAGCAGGATTAAATCCCGGCGAGAATATCATTTCAATTTACTCGGACAAAAATTCAACCTACCTTTTTCTCATAACAAAAAATAAATTTAATCCGATCCGGGTTGATGTCGGAAAAAATGAAATTATCAGTATGGTTTCGGCCGTTTCTCCTTATTTCGGACACGACTTCGGCGAATCCAAAGTATTTTATAACCAGGATCTGTTCGCATTCAATGTAGAAGCAGCATCCGGTTTGTACAGCAAAGTCATAAAACCTTTAACGGATATAATTCCGGTTGACGAAAAAATAATTTTTTCGTCTTCAACGGAACTCATATCAGTTCCGCTGGAATTTTTAGTAACAAAGTACAACGCTGAGGAAAGCATTTACGATTACTCGGCAAAAGACTACCTGATCTACAAATATGATATTTCATACATTCCTTCCTGCGGAATGTATATTGAACAGAAGAGGAATAATCTTAAGAATAACGATAAAATCCTGATAGCAGGAAATCCTTCGATAAACAGCAGGCTGAAGGGATTTGATGAATGGAGAGGAATTCTTGATGATCTGCATGGAGCGCCCAGGAATTTCATGCTGATGCCGCTGAAGTACTCGGGCGATGAAATAAATCAGATAAGCAGTATAATTAATGCTGATAAAGTATTGTCGGCAAACTATGCGACCGAAACCAATTTTAAATCCAGCGCGGAAATGAATAAATTAATTCATTTATCCACGCACTCATTTTTGTTTGAAAAGCAGCCGCTCATATTGTTCTCCAATTCTTATGACGCTGGAAATGACGGATTCCTTGAAGCAGGGGAAATAGTAAAATTAAAATTAAACAGCGATTTGGTGGTGCTTAGTTCCTGCAATTCGGGCTTAGGCGAGATTGATCCTTCGGAGGGGATACTCGGCATGACCAAAGCATTCTTTGAAGCAGGTGCAAAAAGCGTAGTAGTTTCATTGTGGGATGTGAATGATAAATATACTTCGAAATTTATGGGACTATTTTATAAGAGGCTTAGTGAAGGCTATGATAAATCTAAAGCTCTGAGAATGGCCAAAATAGATTTTATTAATGAGTATTCTCCTAATCCTTATTTCTGGGGAGCATTTGTATTATCCGGAAATACTTCCAAGGTTTCACTCAGTTCGCCATCCAATATATTCCCCTACTTTATCGGATTAATTCTGGTTGTTGTAATTTCTTTATTATTGATAAATATCAAAAAAAAGTCTTAATCTTTTTCCTAATTGAGTTAATATCCCCTGATAAATACTTTTTCAAGATCAGCTTTTATCATTAAGCTGACCAGGTCAGGAAATTTTGTTTCAGCTTTCCAGCTTAGCAGCTTTTCAGCTTTTGAAGGATCCCCAATCAGCAAATCAACCTCGGTAGGTCTGTAATAAATAGGATCTATCCCGACAATAGTGTCTCCTGGCTTCAGCTTGTAATTAAAGCTGCACCTGAAATTGGCTTTACTGCTGCCGTAGTTAACTGCAGATTCTGCTTTGCTCCAGTCAATACTTTCAATTATTCCCTTTTCGTCTTTTTCTTTTCCCTTCCATGAAAGCTTAAACCCTATATTACTAAATGCCAGTTCCACAAATTCTCTTACAGAATGGGTATGGCCTGTTGCTAAAACAAAATCTTCGGCTTTAGGATGCTGCAGAATCAGCCACATGCCGCGGCAGTACTCAGGTGCAAAACCCCAGTCTCTTTTTGCATCAAGATTTCCAAGAAGCAGGATTTCCTGCAATCCAGCGGCTATACGCGATGCGGCTCGCGTTATTTTTCTTGTAACAAATGTTTCTCCTCTCCTAGGGGATTCATGATTGAATAAAATTCCGTTGCATGCAAAAATATTGTATGCTTCCCTATAATTTACAATTATCCAGAATCCGTAAAGCTTGGCAACACCATACGGAGAACGCGGGTAAAAAGGAGTTTTTTCAGACTGCGGTACTTCCTGTACTTTGCCGAACAGTTCGCTTGTTGAAGCCTGGTAAAATTTTACCTTCTTTAATCCGACTTCCCTGATGGCATCTAAGAATCTTAATGTGCCTAATCCATCTACCTGCGCGGTATAATCGGGAATTTCAAATGAAACTTTTACATGGCTCTGCGCCGCCAGATTGTAAATTTCATCGGGCTCTATTCTTTCAAGAAGCCTGTTAAGACTGCTTGTATCAACTAAATCTCCGTAGTGAAGAAACATCCTCTTGTCCAGTATTTCTTTATTTGAATAGAGATGATCAATTCTTCCCGTGTTGAAAGAGCTGCTCTTCCTGATTATCCCGTGAACTTCATAACCTTTTTCCAGCAGGATTTCTGTCAAATAACTTCCATCCTGTCCGGTTATTCCGGTAATTAATGCTTTTTTCAAGGAGTATTTCCTCTAATGGTTAATTGTATAGCTTCATGATTGCATGAGCGCATGGGTTGCATGAGCGCATGGATTGCATGATTACATAGTTTTATTCATTATTATAGCAGTCTAAAATTTCTCTTAACAGATAATCATCTTTCCATTCAGATTCATTATCAAGTTTTTTAATATTTTCTTGGTTTAACTTAATTAATTTATTCTCCAGGCAATAATGCATTTTATCATATTCAGCAAACCACTCTTCTTCAATATCACCAGATATGGTTAAAGCAAATAACTGGGAATAATTCTCTCCTAAGGAAGCCAAAGCAATATTTATAAATTGTATGTATTCCTTTAAATGCCTGCGGCAGTAACCTTCTGCAATGCTGGAATGAACTGAAAAAGAAGAAGATTCAATTTGAGAAAAGGTTTTGAATGAAATTGTCTTAATATTCTTTATTTTATTTTTTGTGAATATAAAAAGTTTAATTGCTTCCTGCCAGACAATTAATCCCCTGAATCCCCTATTAATATTTTTGTTTTTATTCAAGTATTTTTCGAAT
>Ga0105101_10000437_pt1 | contig 17207 bp, 8 predicted proteins | sample PPLLak21cMay2015_2_FD_87037 | JGI IMG/M metagenome (GOLD analysis project Ga0105101, IMG submission 87037) | Freshwater sediment microbial communities from Prairie Pothole Lake near Jamestown, North Dakota, USA - PPLs Lake P8 Core (1) Depth... | ecosystem: Environmental > Aquatic > Freshwater >... | reverse complement strand
GATTACAGCACAAAAAGTGAACAGGACTGGATTCTGTTAAGATATGCTGATATATTGTTAATGTATGCAGAAGCTAAGAATGAAGCATCCGGACCTGATCAAACTATTTATGATGCTGTTAATGCTGTCAGGGCAAGACAGGGAATTAATATGCCGCCATTACCGGCCGGACTGAACCAGGCAGATATGAGAACACGGATCAGGCATGAAAGAAGGGTTGAATTAGGGTTGGAAGGCTTAAGATGGGCTGATATTAAACGCTGGAAAACAGCAGAGACTTATATCCCCACACTTATTGATCTGGGAGGTGTGCATCGTGCCTTCGATCCGGCCAAAAATTACCTGATGCCCATACCTCAAAGCGAAATTGATATTAATACCAGTCTCGTACAGAATCCTAATTACTAGCGCATCTTGATTTTCTAATTATAAATTAATGATGACTCAAAAACAGACTATGATCTTTTTAGATCATGGTCTGTTTTATTTACTCACTCTGATAATGCATTTGTGTGAGATTGTAAATTATTTTGGATGATATATTTAATAAAAAACAAATATGAAAACACTCCCTGTAATACTGTTTGCATCAGTAATTTTTATGTCGGACATTCAATGTTCACGGGAATCAACCCGATATGATGGCTTATTCTGCTCAGGGTCGGGAGATATTGATTATCTGAGTCTGATCGACGAATCATTTGCGTTTTTCCATCCTAATCCGGTAGTTCCGAATCTGACAATGGTTTACAGGCCTGATTGGGATACTTTTACAGAAGGAGCCGGGTGGGGAGCCTGGTGGATCCAGAACAGTTACGGATTCTCATATGCTGCAACTCCTTTTCTTCAGGAGCCATGGTTCTCTTTGCTGCAGCGGTCCTGGGATCTTTTTTGGGATAACCAGGGTGATGGAAAACGCAGAGGCATGTGGGGTGGAGACACACCCCGTATACTATCACAACTGGTAGCCCCGGATGGTTGCCTGGGAGATGCTGCAGCCCCGGGACAAATTGCTTACAGACAGGGTGACGGTGATGTACAATCGCATGACTGGTTCTATGAAGCCACTGCTGCAGCGGTTGTTATGCAGGCTGAAATTCTGCTTTCCAGCCGTGACTTAAAAGCAATCGGCTACTATCTGCCAAAGATGGAACGATCGTGCAATTTCATTGAAAACACACGCGATTCACTTAATAATCTCTTCCTTGTCGGCCCTGCCAGTAACTTACTGGCTCCAAGTTATGGAGGTGTTCAACAACCCGACGGAACTTTCGGCAAGGGCTACCTGGCTGGTCTTTCGATCACCTATCTGGCAGCGCTGGACCGTATGGTTGAGCTTTACAGATTGACCGGTAATAATGAAAAACTGGCCGATTACCAGAATCGGCAAAAAATTACACGTGAGTCATTACCGCAACTGATGACGCCGGAAGGATATTTCATAAAAAGCATGGAGCCCGGAGGCATAAAACACGGTGTACCCGGACAGGAACAGTATGGCTACCTTGAAGGTGTTGCTAATGCTGATGCAGTGGCTCTGAGGGTTGTTGATGACCAGACTGCAGAAAAGATCTATAAACAGATTTCCGCATTTCCTGAAATCCGGCCTTTCGATTTCCTGCTGACCAATGCACCTGGACTGGACGACACCTATGCCAACTGGGGGAGTGCAACCGGTCCGGGACTCAGAGGATTCTGGACTTTTGGCCAGTGGGTTAACGGCGGAGTCTGGGGTACAGTTGAGGGACGGGCTATTCTTATGTACTACCGGCTTGGTAAATTTGAGGACATCCGACGTTCTGCAACACGCGCAATGAAATGGGCTAAGGACTTCCGGATGGATGCACCATGGTCACAGCGGGGGGAGAATACCAGCAATCCCTGGTCAGATACAGGAAAACATCGGACTGGAGGTGTGGCAGTGATGATTGATAATTTCGCCATACCTGCTGCAACAATACGGGGATTATTTGATTTCGACTATAAAGCCGACAGACTCATTCTCAGACCCCGCATCCCGGGATCGATCACCCAATATACTCAAAAACAGCCGGTCCGCTTTGGTGAAAAAGAACTTTATCTTTCCTGCAATAATGGAGGTCCAAAAATAAAAACAGTAAAGGTCAACGGGAAAGAGATTAATATCCCGACAGCTGATGAGGTGGTTCTTATGCACAGTGAACTTCCGGCAGAGGCAAAAATTGAAATCACGACTGAAGGAGGCTGGCCGGAAGAACAATTGACGGCTGGCTATCCCATAATTCCTGAGCTGGTTCCGGGAAAAGGTGCAAAAAAACAGACTCCTGTCGCTTTACCGGATTCATTGGAAAAACCGTTCACCATTCTTACTGAAATGAAAAAGTCACTGAAAAAAGAGGCTGATTCTGAATATGAAATGGCATTCATCAATGCAGCAATCAAGGCATTTGAAGACTGCAGAGTGCGTGCATCATTAGATCCTGGTCCCGGATACTACCGCGCTATTACTCCGGAACGTAATGCGGATATAGGAAAGTTTTACAATCAGACAGCTCTCTCTATGTACAAAGGTTTTGTCAAACGCATGGAGAATTACTCCGAAAATGGAGATATGCAACAAAAAAGAATTGCAAAAATATTTGCAGATTTAGGAAAATAGGACATACCGGCATCGCGCATAACAAAAACCGGGATACTGGATTTATATTAATATCTGAATTTATGATCAAGCATAATAAAAGCAAACTTGCCTTTATAATCCTTTTCTTATCTTCAATTGCAGGATGTCGGAATTTATCCAGTCATGATGATCTTAAATGGCTTGATAAATACAAAATTGTGTGGGAATCTAAAAGTAAGAATTCCTCAGAATCCATGCCTTTGGGAGGAGGAGATATAGGATGTAATGTATGGGTAGAAGACGGAGACCTGTTATTTTATTTTCAACGAAGCGGAAGCCTCAATGAGAATGGTGAATATCTTAAACTGGGCAGGATCAGAATAAAATTGTTTCCCAATCCTTTCGAACAATCATCCTCATTCAGACAGGAACTAGTCTTAAAAGATGGATTTATTCAGATAAAATCTGCCGGGACAAAAAATTTCAATTCAATAAACGTAAAAATAAACCTTTGGGTAGAAGTTAACAATCCGGTTATTCATGTTGATATAAAAGCAGATAAGCCAGTTAAGGTAACGGCAGCTTACGAAAGCTGGCGTACAGAAGATAAGGAACTCAACCCCATTGCATCCGGACGGGAACGATTTGGATGCTTTCACCTTGAGGGATTTTCCGGTACGGTAATTAAGACCCGCGATATTATTATGCATACCGAGAGAGGTATCCTTTTTTATCACCGAAATCCGGAAAACAAGCTGATCCCTGATGTATTGATAGAGCAACAAGGGTTGGAAGCCAGCAAGGATTCAATTCCTGATGATATCAAAAACCGGACTTTTGGAGGACTCTTATACGGGAAAGATTTTATTTCGGCCGGCACCGATTCAGGTAAATATATTATTACTCCCTATAAATCATGGATAATACAAAGCAGGGAGGCTTCTGAAAAACACCAGCTTTTTGTTGCCACACATATTGGTCAGACAGAAACACTTGAGCAGTGGGAAGAAAAACTGGATGAGATAGCAAATGATGGAGGAAGAAACAGTAAAAGATCATTCAAAAATACGGTTGAGTGGTGGCATAAATTCTGGAACAGGAGCTATATTACAATACTTGAGGAAAATCCTGATAATAAAAATCCAGCCTGGCAAATGGGCAGGAATTATCAGTTATTCAGATATCAGCTTGGCTGCAATGTTTTTGGTGAGTATCCGACAAAATTCAATGGAGGAAATCTTACGTTTGATCCGTATCTGATAGCAGAAAATTATCCTTTTGATCCGGACTGGCGGGCATGGGGAGGTGATGTTTTTACTGCTCAAAATCAGCGACTTCTTTACTGGCCAATGCTTAAGTCCGGTGATTTTGACGCTATATTACCCCAGTTTGAATTGTATCGCAAAGGCTTACCGGGTGCAACTGCAAGAGTAAAGACTCATTTCAATCATGAAGGAGCTGTCTACAGTGAATATACCGGGGTACCCGGAGTCGCATTAGGTGCCGGATGGGGATGGAAACACGGAAATTACAGAATACGCGGTGATGAGGTCCCTTTCGGTGACCCGCGGATTAATGGCCTGGGTGGATATGAAACACTTGTGGAGAAAGGAATTATGGCAAATCCTTCGATCTCATATCATTGGGAATCGCAGGTTGAACATGCTTACATGATCCTGGAATTTCACCGTTTTACCGGAGCTGACATTTCGAAATACATGCCATTTATTAAATCAGCGTTGATTTTCTTTGATAATCATTATCAGATAAGGCAGAAAATGCGTAATGGGAAAATACTTGATGAAAACGGGAAACTGGTAATCTTTCCTTCTACATCCTGCGAATCTTACAGGGGAGCTAAGAATCCGAGTGATCTTATTGCGGGATTAAAAGCTTGTCTGGAAAGTATTTTAAAATTAGACGAAAAATATATCTCCTCCTCCGAAAAAGAGTATTATAAAGGTTTCTTAAACAGAATTCCTGACTACTCGTTTAAGGAAGTCGAAGGGATGACTATTATCAATCCCGCTCATGAATGGCTAAAAGAAAGCAATCAGGAACTTCCCCAATTTTATCCATTATTTCCATTCAACAGATTTAGTCTTGATGATGAAGAAATCCGGATATTCAAAAATACCTATCTGGTTGCCCCGGAATTCAGGAAAGGTAAAGTACAAAGCTGGCATCAGGATGGGATATTCTTTGCCAGGATGGGAATGACAAAAGAAGCAGCAGAATATAATACAAAAAAACTCAGTGATAGTGAACGGCGTTTTCCTACATTCTGGGGACCCGGACATGATTGGGTACCTGACCATAACTGGGGAGGCTCAGGCATGATTGGACTGCAGGAGATGCTTGTGCAAACCACTGGAGATCAGATAATACTGTTCCCCGCCTGGCCAAAAGAGTGGAATGTGAATTTCAAACTTCACGCTCCTGGGAATACCACAGTTGAATGTAGTTTCAGAGAAGGGGAAATAAAAAAACTGAAAGTTATTCCTGAATCAAGATCAGAAGATATAATTGTATATAATAATGGTAAATCCGGGTTTTAAATACTGTTAATTTATATCCCGACGGGCTGAGACTATAATACTTTAATCACGTCAATTATATACGAGATGAAAAGCTTAAAAGTAATTGTAACGTCAATTATTACTTCATTATCTTTTCTTATTCAAGCTCAGATGGTTGTAAATTATCCATCTGTTTCACAAGCTGATCCGGCAGAAGTTTTCATCAATCCTCCTGAAAATGCAAAACCCGGCGTTTTGTGGATGTGGATGGGTTCAAACCTGAGCAGGGCAGGAATCACAAAGGATCGTTACAAGCCGGGGGCAACCATGGGCCAGTGGGGAAGCCATATGGACAGGACACAGACATAGTGGGAACCCCGTAAAGCTTTTTGTGGAGGAATAGTTTTTCATATGCTTTGCGGCTGGTAAACAATAACATCATTTTTACGTGATTCAGGTACTGTTTCCCATCTCACAAGCTTCCCGTCTTTCACTGTACCTGTAATTATTGTATTGCCAGACAGATGCAGCTTAAAATCCACGTCCCATTTGTCAGGCCAGGCTGGGAGGAGATGAATTTTTCCGCCTGCTTCCTGTACAAGCATCTTCTGAAGAGCGACTGAACCTGCACCAAAATGATCAAAGTCAGGACAGGAATCCGGGCCCTCTTTGCCGTAAACTGGAAAGCGGCACAGAGGCGAGGCGTTACGGAAACGTTGCACCAGTCCTTTGACGCATTCCGCGGCATTGGCGGCAAAGGCCCAGTGGATCTGGTCCTGTGTCCAGCATGCATAGTTGAAGGCATCTTTAAAACTGCGGTGTTCCATTGTCCATTCAACGATATCTTCTGATCCCAGACCTATTCCAAAGAAACGGAAAGGGAACACCGGATAGAGTTCTCCATTCTCTGCATTACGTCTTAAATCCCATTTTTCGGCAGGCGCAATGGCTTGCTTTCCATCAATCGTTTGCATGGGTATTTCTGGTATTTCAGAAAGGAACTTCTGCCAGCGTTCCTGATCCTCCGGAGTACCGGCTTTCAAAGCCAGAAGCTCACCGAGACAAAACTTAAGACCGGAAACATCAGGTGACGGGTTGACTGCGGACCACCAGGTTTCAACAACCTGCCCCGGGTCAATACGGAGCTTTCCGTCAGATCCGCGGGCATAGTGCTGATCGAAGAACAGCAAAACTTCCCTTGCAAATGGTACCAGGACACTGTCGCGAAAGGCTAAATTTCCTGTGAAATTCACATAATCTGTCATCATTGCCACAGTTTCAAGCCCGGAAGTGAAATAGTAATCATGATAAAAGGTGGCAGGCTGACCCGGCAGACGCCGGGGTGGAAGGCCGTCCATACCGCAGTCGCGTTCGGCACCGGTCGGTTCAATGTTCTCGCGGTAATATGCTCCTTCGTGACCAAACCAGGCTTTTGTGATCGCCTTGCGCACCGGAAGCAGATTGGAATAGTAATTGAAAAAAGGTTTCATAAGATCGAAGTCTCCGCTGGCCAGCAATGGCCAGTATAGCAGTCGCTGATTCTGGTAGGTAAAACGCCGGCCCCACAAACGATCATCCTCATGGGTGAAAAGGTCACCATCCATTGGTATTAAGGTTCCGGAACGGTTATTTTTATCAGTGGCCTTTACCCGTAACTGCTGAGTAAAGAGTCCTCCATTGAACTTGGTCTGGACACTCCCGCGGCTCTGACAGGCCATAAGAAAACGGAATACGTTGTAACTCTGAGCTGTTAGTGAAGCGCCATCTTTTTCCTCACGAATTCCTGCCTGTGAAACTTCTCCATTGAGTTTCCCGCGTTCTTCCACCGGTACTGTACGATCAGAAGCTATGACCCAGCTACGGTCCCAGAAATCTTCCCACCATGCGCAATGATTCTTCCAATCTACCTCTGCATTAACAGGTCTGGCAGCCTGGTTTTCGATTGTCTCAATCCATGTCTCGGGTTGCGGAGTCTGCATGGTCAGTGCATGGATACGTATGTCGATACTCTTACCTGTACCGATGAATCCGCCATCCTTCAACTGAAGATCGGGGCATTCGAGAAGGTTGCCAAAGGTGTTGAACCGAAATGGATCAGGAAACTTTTCTGCCATGTGCTCAACATTGTAATACTTCAGGTCGTCGTGGTAGACGCTTCTGTTCCCAACAGCGAAATACCATATTAATTTACCGTTACGTTCCAGCTTAACGTCCTGGGCAGGCTCGCCTGATGAGGGTAAAAGAATGGAGGGAGTATAATACTCAGTTGTATTGAAAACACAGGCATCGAAACGTTTCCAGAATTCCGGACGGGCTTTTACTGAGATCTTTCCGGGAGATTTGATTTCGATATGATAAACCGGCCGGTTGGCATCTGCCCAAATACGGATTTTTACTCCATCTGCCTCAATCTGGACAGATCCGCTCGGTAAATCCAGGGTTTGCCTGAAAGTTTTTCCGGACTTGAAGGGATTGGGATCGAGTGAAACCCGAACGCGACCCGTCTTGAAAATGTCACCCATGTACGTGTAAGTGTCATTTTTAGCCAACAGCAGATACAAGTCACCATCCTGAAGAGCATACACACCGGCAGCGATATCCCCGTTACCAATGGGCATTACCCCGGAGGCATCTTCCGAGGGCGAAGTCCAGACAACGTTGTAACGACTCATTCGTCCCTCATGGGTGTTCATCTTTTGTGAGGGCACTGTGCATGAATACAGTATAAAAAGCATCGCTGCTCCGGGAAGAAAATAGTACATTTTCATAGGCCAGTTTTTATCTTAAAGAATCATATTGAATATCAAAATCCTGTATAAAGAGCATTTTTCGCGATCAATTCATTGGTTTTTCTGTAATTCAAAGAAAAGAGTAGCAATCTGTTTTTGTTTCGCATCGCCCTGCTGATCGTAAACTTCCATTCTCTTTTCAACGCCCCGGTACATTCCTCTGGCAGCTTTAGCAAATGACCTGACCATTGCATGCTTTCTCTGATCGTCAATCGGACGGAAATATCCTGATCCCACTTCCATTCCTGCACGATACTGATATGCTTCGAAAGATTCAATAGCTGTTCTGACAAAAGCATGGTCAAATTCAACCTCTGATTCTTTTTCAAGCAGTTTATCAAGTTTAGTAAGTATTGTATACTGATTCTGCAATGAATCCGGCAAATTTGATTTTTGTGCATTTTCTTCCACAAGCGCAGGAACTAAAGGGTAATCCACTGTTACTTCCTCTTTTTGCCATCCACCCTTTGTAACAATTTCTACCCGGGCTTCTGCAGGTAATTCGCTATATAAAAGGACTACATCCCCGGGAGTGTTAATTTTCAGTTTCTTACCATTTACTTTTACCGATCTTACATTCGGGCCACCGTTCCGGCAGGAAATATAAAGACTCTTCTCCCCGAACCGTATGGGTTCCTTCTGAGTATATAGGTTAATTGTTCCGGGTACCCGGGGGCGAAGTATAAGCCTGTCTGACTTGTAATCATAGTCGAACAAACCCCTGATTGTTGCTGTCGGAATGGCAAAATTGTCTACCATTACAGCAACTCCTTCACCATGAAGCCAGAAACCTTTGTCATACCATAAATTACTGGTATTCTCACCCCTCTGAGTCCATGGCGCATCCATCCGGATGTCCTTGGACCATTTCATGTTACGTATGCCGGATCGGTATATATCGGCAAACTTGCCAAGGCGGCTGTACATCAGGATTGCACGGCCCTCAACTGTACCCCAAACTCCTCCGTTTACCCAGCAGCCGAATTCAAATATACTTTCCAAATCAGTTTTACCCCAACCCCTGTAGGTATCGTCCAATCCCGGAGCATTGGTGAGCAAGAAATCAAATGGACGAATATCGGGGAAGGCTGCAATTTGTTTATAAATACTCTCTGCAGTTTCGTCATCGACAACTCTTAGCCCGACTGCATCGGCGTTGGCTACTCCTTCCAGGTATCCGTACTGTTCCTGGCCCAGCACACCGTGTTTGATACCGCCGGGTTCAATAGACTTGACAAAATATCCGGCGGGTGTAAGAAGCTGCGGGAGAGACTCACGGGTAATCTTTTGCCTATGCTCATAATCTGCAAGTTTATCATTGTCACCTGTCATTTTATAAAGTTCAACCATTCGGTCAAGCGCTGCAAGATAGTTGATTGAAACACCTGCCAGGTAACCTTTCCCGAATGTTCCGTCAGGTTGTTTTACCCCTCCGTAACTGGGTGCAAGAAGATTACAGGCAGGTCCGACAAGAAAAAGATTATTTTTCGGATCCCTGGCACTTTCAATAAAATCGCATGCCCGTTCCATTTTCGGCAGATAATATTCAATATCGTTCAGATTACGACTTGTCAGAAGGATCTCTGCCTGCATCACTATACCGGCAGCAGTAGCTTCATAGAACCAGTCGTGGATCGCAAAATTACCGTCTCCCTGTTTATAAATAATGTTCGTGGGGCGGGCAGCATCACCCAGACTTCCGTCCGGAGCAATCAGGGCCATTAAGTCCGTTGGCTTTCCTTTATGGTTCGGGTCTCCCATTCGTTTTCCATCTCCCTGATTGTTCCAGAAAAGATCCCAGGAGTTCTGCAGAATGGTAAACCACGGTTCCTTTAGAAATGGTGTAACAGAATAAGAGAATCCGTAACTGTTCTGAATCCACCAGGCATTCCACCCGGCACCTTCAACGAAAGTATCCCATTCAGGTTCATAGATCATCGACACATTCGGAACCACGGGATTCGGATTTACGAAACCAAATGACTCATCAATCAGGCGGAGGTAATCAATATCACCGGTACCTGAACAATATTTTCCTTCATAACTGACAGACTCATCATGATCTGGTCCACAGGATATTGATAGCAATAATGCTAAAAAAACAAATGGTAGTTTTTTCATGGTTAATTATTAATAATGTAATTGTTATTTTATCAGGTTTGTTTTACGGGCTAATGCGATAATTTCCGGATCAGAGTGCTCTTTCCATATTGAGAAACCATTCAGTCTGTCAACAAGTCCTCCGGCAATGAATCTGGCTTTTTCGAAATAATTCAGGTTCACCGCATCATTATTGCAGGGAAGAACCGGTGCAAGGTCAGGAATGACAAGGCTGTTGTCCTTCAACATTTTAATTCTCTCATTCATGGCTAAAAGAAGTTCCAGAGATGACCTTGCCTGGGCAGCTTCATAACTATTTCCGAAACCGGATCTGACCATTTCTTTATAGAAGGAATAAACTTTTTGAAGATCAATATGCCGGTTGTCTGCATTTGCATTTTCAGGCAACAGCCAGAAGCCAATATCATCCGGTAATTTCAAGGGCTGTGAGGAGTCAGGATTCCATGGTCCTATGGGCTTTGCATCACCCCGTACAACTTCAACAGATAAAATACCGGATTGTCCATCCGGTTTAAGTTCAATCCAGTCATTAATAACCGGTAACTCTTTTCTGTCGGCGAATGCCGATTTTACAGGTCCGGTTCCGGTTACAGTTATATAAATCTGTGTTTTGCCGAACATAAAAGGCCATTTCTGAGTATAGCTGGTAATATCAGGAGGCAGATGGGGCCTGACCCTTAGTCCCTCTGAATGATAGTCATACTCGAACATTCCTCTTAAGAGGCCACCGGGGGCTCCCCAGCAGTCATATACAATATCAAAGGGGAATCTTCCATGGAACCAGCCTATTGCTCCACGCTCTTTTAATGGTGCATCGGCACGGAATCCCTTCATCAGGCTATTCATTTTTTTCCATGACTTAATCGGATGCTCAAACTCCTCCACACGCATACAGGCAATGTTCATCCTCCCTTGCGTTGTGGTCCAGTGACCTCCGTTAACCCATGTTCCATATGTCATGGCACCCTCCCCTGAGTGATCATCATAGGAAGGGTAGTTAGGTAGGATCAGATCATATGGGGCAAGTTCAGGAATCGATACCATGCGCCTGATTATTTTTTTTGATGCGCTATCATCAATAACTCTGAAGCATACAGCATCATGATTTGGTGTTGCCTCAAAATATCCATGTTTCTCCGCACCAAATACTCCATGTCTTGTTCCATTAGGATCAAGCGACATAATAAAGGAGCCTTTATCGTCCATGAGAACCGGCAAAGCCCTCCGGATTTTGTCCGCCTGCCCACGGTATTCTTTTGCCAGGTCAGGGTTGCCTGTAAGGTCGCAAACTTCGGCAAGTCTTTCCAGACCTGCGGAATAGTTTACAGATACTTCTGTGAGGAAAGCAAATTCCGGGTTGCCTTGAGGATTGATATAGCCTTTATAGGATGGTGCTAACAGATTTGCTGCGCGGCCGGCTTTTATAAGATTTGTTTCCGGATCACACCGTGAATCAAGAAAAGCAGCAACTCTTTGCAGCTGTGGCAATCGTTTCCTGGCTTTCTCCGGATCATGACGGATCAGTAGTCTGTCCGATTCAAGAATAAGCCCTGCAGCAGTAGTTCCCATGAACCAGTCGTGGAGATCAACTTCTCCGTCTCCCTGCCGGTAACTGACATGATCGTTGTGGATTGTACCATCAAGCACCTGGTTAGTATATCTGCCAATAATTCTGGGATCTCCAAAACCAAGTGATTCTCCGCCATTCATATAGACTCCTGCAGCATCACAAAGACAGCCATCAGGTGCCATATCACCCCTCTCGTTTATTCTATTGCCGTCTCCCATAAGCCTGAACCACAATGCCTGTGAATGTTCAAGCCAGGTTGCATAGGGTTCCTTCAGGAACGGCATCATGCCATAAGATGGTCCGAAAGAGTTCTGGATCCACCAGCATGGCCAGTTGGTTGCTTCAACGAACCCATCCCAGTCACGTTTATAGAGAAGGGCCAGGTTTGCCATATATGCAGAAGGCTGCATCGATTCAAATGCCTGATCGATAAGTTCAAGCGTCTCCTTATTCCCTGAGCCTTCAACCCAGCGTCCTTTGTAATCAATTTTATTATTCACGGTACCGGTACACCCGTTAAAAACAAGAATTACAAAACATAAAAAGATCATAAAAGTGATAATTGAAAGATGTTTTTTATTCATAGCATTCCAGTCTGATGCACGTTTACCAATTCCTGCCCTGCCTTCAGGGTGCATTTGTAATAGTCACCGTCCTTTTTGATTTTACGATTCCATTTTGCAGGATCGCCATTAAAGGGATCCTTAAGTACAAGTTTACCGGCTGCAGTAGCTTTGATCCTGACTGAAACTGTCTTTCCTGCCTTTCGTTCTGCACTGATAATAAAACCGCCTTCGGCTCTTAAATCCCTGAAGCTGACATCCTGCCAGTTTGATGGAACAGCCGGAAAAATCCTGATCTTTCCGCCCCAGCTTTGGAGCAACATTTCATGAATAGCCTGAGCTGCTCCAAAGTTAGCTTCAAGGGTGAATGGGCGATATGTAAAATTGGAATAACCTCTACCTGACTGATCACCGTTAAGATTGAATCCATTGGGAGAGGTGAAAGCATTAACATAGATATCAAGATAGTTAAGAGCCTCATCAGCACGTCCTGCCCTTGCTTCCATGCATGACGCCCATGGAAAACTGAAACCTACCCAGAGTTTAGTGCCAAGTTTTTTAAGGTTATCAAGTGAAGATATCATCACTTCCCTATCCTGAGGGCTGCTTTCCGCGTGGAGAATTCCCAGGGGATAAATGGCCATAAGGTGGGCGTGGTGACGGTGTGACTCATTGAGTGACTCTGTCGGGGACAGACGAAGAACTTTGTATTCATCAACAGCAAGTTCATCCAGCCTGGTGCGAAAATATTTCCAATGCTCCATATCTTCTTTTATCTTTAATTCTCCGGCCATTTCCGCCATTGCATCTGCCATCCAGATCAGCAATGCGAGGTCATTATTTGAGTTTGGAGTAAGCCAGGCCTGAAGGGAGTTATTATGGATCTCCGGAGAGCTGGAGAGTGGCAGTTTCAGTTTTCCGTTTTCATCTTCCTGCAATAGTGCTTCCATTGCAATTGCCATCTCCCTGCAATAAGGATAACATTTCTCTTTCAGGAATGTCTTGTCCATTGTATAGCGCCAGTGCCAGTGAAGATTCTGAAGTAGCCATACACTCATAGTTGGTGAAAGTGAATATTGCACCCAGCCTGTTAATGGCTGACCATTCAAACCCATGACTCCCGGAACCATCAAACCGTCAACTCCGAAAAAGTCTTTTGCAAAATCACGGTGTACTGGTGCGAGATTAAAAAGGAAATCTGTCAGGCTCTCGCCGCAGTTGAATCGTCCGCTGGCATAATATGCCCAGTAGGTCATCTGAACATTCATATCGTTGTGAAAATCGCCTTTCCAGGGTGGCAAACCTCCCTCATCAGCAGTCCAAAGCCCTTGTAAGGGAATTGGCGGATAACCCTTACGTGATGCTGAACCGTAATAATACTGCATAAGATAATAATAACGCTGGTGAGTGAGATCAGGCAGACGGATATCAGAAATATTCCAGAAGCTGTTCCACCACTTTTCATGTTCGGATAAAAGAGTATCAAAACCCTTCTGTAGTGCATCCTGAGCCTGTTTTTTAGCAAGGGCAATAAAATCCTCCGCGTCTTCATTTGAAGTAAAAGAGACAGCGATCAGACATTCGCCATTATTTTTTTTCACAGCCATATAAGCCCCGTATTCCAGCTCTTCAACAGTTTTCTGCGTCCACCAGAGATTGTCTCCCTCACTTCCTGATTGTGGTTCAGGATAACCAAGTTTACTTACAGAAGTAGGGACTTTCAAAGTGGCATGTAAATATTCCGGACAGCGAATAATTGTTACAGGTTCCGTGGCACTGGTAAATACTGATAATGAATTTCCTGAAACAGGTTCCACCGTACATAATGACTTTGCCATATCAAGGCTGAATGATTTTGTATTAAAATCAGGTTTCATCTCCAGTTCCAGGCGGACACCCGGAAGTTTTGTAGGGTATGGATAACTATATGGTTTGTCAGTAAGCCTCGAGATCTCTTTTGCTTCCTTTTCTTTCACCAGTTTCTGAATATTGGCCCAGGTGAAGCCTGGTTCTTTTATCTCATCCGGCATCCTGTTATCCCAGAGGTCACCTCTGTCAAAAGAAAACCTTAGCTGATTCTTCTGACCCCAGACAAGACAACCTGTCAATCCATTTCCAAGCGGAATAGCTTCATCCCATCTCTCTATCGGGGCTACAATCTCTAATTTAAAAGCCTCCCGGCTCTCTGCCCGAACCTGTAACCGGAACACTATTTGTATAATAACTACTGTCAGAATCAGTCTTTTGATACTTTTGATTGTAACAACTGTTATTGAACTATTCATAATAAAGTCTCTTTGTTTCGTTATCTTACTATAGGTAAAAACCTGACTGATTTCAGGTTCATCAAAGAAAAACCGGTTGTCTTCACAGGTTGGATTACCAATACATTTTCACTGTTTGTCTTAACCAGAATTCTACCCACCAGATGGTTACGGTAATCGTACCAATCACCGGTCGGCTGAACGTTTGATTTTATCTCCTGATCTCCCAGGCTGACTGCAAACTCATTCCCTGAACAACCTTCAACTGCGCCATAACTTAATTCAATATCAAATTCTCCTCCCCTTGGCGAATTTATTTTCCATTCCACTGTTTCTTCAGTATTAAGCCAGTCGTAAATATTGTAGCCCCTGCCTTTCCCCCATACAGGATTAAATGAATACTTTAACGTGGTTCCCTTGATCCGGGCATCTTTCGGATCGAGTAGTGTGCAATAGGCAGGATCAATAATTGCAGGTGAAGATACTGTAAGAAGGTCCCCGGAATACTCTATTACGATTACAGTGCTGTAAGGATTGATAAGGTTTCGGGAAACCTTCTCATTCTTAAGTTCTACCAACAGATGAGCATCATCAAGATTTTCAAAATCAAGAGGGATCTGTTCGGTGTCATTCAGAAAATATACCTTTTTAATCTTGCTTTTTATTCCCGGGATTATAACATGTTCCCCGACCGGCCATTCAAAAATATTTATGAAAAGCTTTCCCGGTTTCATTGTGCAACGACCGTCAAACGGTAATTTGATTGAAGGGCAAGCGGTTGTTTCATAAATACTTTCACCGTTAACTGCCATCCAGGTCCCGACTTCCTCAAGCACCCTGACAGCAGGAGAGGGAAAAACTCCTTCTGAGGTTGGCCCGACATTAAGAAGGTAATTACCCCCTTTACTGGCTATATCTACCAGGTTATGAATAATTGTTTGGGGAGACTTAAATTGCCTGTCGAAGAAAGAGTATCCCCAGTTATCCTGAATTGTCATGCAAACTTCAAAAAAATCCGGACTTTCTGTAGGTATGGTCTGCTCAGGTGTCCCGTAATCACCCATATTGTTGCCAATACGGTTATTGATAATACAATACGGTTTATTTGATCTAACAATCTTCAGAAGGTTATAACTTTGTTCCGGAGTAATGCTCCCGGGTACGTCGAACCACATAATTGCCGGATTATAACCGGTGACCAGTTCTTCAACCTGCTTATACGATTTCTCGCGATAATAGATTTCCGGATCTTTTTTACTCCTGTCGGGCCAATCCCAGAAATTATCCTTATATCTATCCTTGCCCATCTGGGCCAATGCATGAGGATGTAGCCAGTCCCAGTGCTGGGAATAATAGAATCCCAGCTTTAATCCGTATTTGTCGCATGCTTTACGAAGTTCCAGTATAGGATCTTTCTTATAAGCAGTTCCATCGACAATATTAAATGGTGAAGCTCTGGATCCGTACATGGCAAAACCGTCCACATGCTTGGCTGTTATTATAATATATTTCATCCCGGCGTTCCTGGCAATCTGAACCCATTTGTCAGCATCGAATTTTACCGGATTAAAAGGTTTGGCAACTTTTTCAATGTATTCTTTGACGGGAATATTTGCCTGTTCCATCACAAAACAACTTTCGCCTGTATATCGCTGACCATCCCATTCATCCGAAGTCAATGAATATACTCCCCAATGGATAAACAGTCCAAACCTGGATTCCTTCATCCATTTAAGGCGTTCCTCTTTACCGGCAGTGTACTTTTCAATTTCTTCTTTTGTGAATTTCTGCTGACTGAATGTGTCAGCAAGAATAAAAAGGCTGACAAAAACTGTTAAAACAATTTTTACAGTAATATGTGTTTTCATCATTTAAAAATTTACTTAAGGTTTCCATTTACTACGATAATCAGTAAGCGTTGGTATTTAATTTTTCTCATTTGGTTTTTATAAGTCATCTGAATGGGGTAATATTTCACAATTAGCCAGCCAGTGACAAAACAGAAAATAGAAAAACTACTTTATCTCTTTTGCTCATTTTACTATTTCCCGTTTGACATTTCATAAAGTTATGAAATAGCATTCAGGCTGCAAACATTTGACGCAGATGATCTGTAAAAAATCCATAAAAAATATTACATTTATTTTCCCTTGCTGTTGAGACATAGATTAAGCATTTAAAAAAGAGTTTTAGAGTTATTGACCTGTTAACTGAATAAACAATATGAAAAAAATCACATTGATTATTTTACCCGTATTTGCCTTTTTCTCATTATTTCCGGCTCTGACTGCTCAACCTGTATTACCTACAAAAGCGCATTTAGACTGGGCGGATTCAGAGATCGGCGTGCTTATACATTTTGATATGCCTGTTTTTGAACCGGGCTATAATTTCCGCAAGGATTGGAATTATCATCCCGATCTATCCATTTTCAATCCAAAAGAACTGGACACAGATCAGTGGATAAGGGCCGCAAAGGCTGCTGGTGCGACTTATGCTGTCCTAGTTGCCAAACATTGCAGTGGTTTCAGCTTATGGCCTACAAAAGCTCATCCTTACAGTGTAAAGAATACTCCCTGGCGATATGGGCAGGGCGATATTGTTAAAGATTTCGTTGCTTCCTGTAAAAAATACGGACTTAAGCCGGGTATTTATGCAAGTACAACAGCTAATGGTTACCTTAAAGTTGATAATCCCGGAAAAGTTGTATCCGGTGATCCGGTTGAGCAGAGAAAATACAATGAGATAGTCAAAATGCAGCTAACAGAGTTATGGTCGGAAT
>Ga0105101_10000434_pt1 | contig 17236 bp, 15 predicted proteins | sample PPLLak21cMay2015_2_FD_87037 | JGI IMG/M metagenome (GOLD analysis project Ga0105101, IMG submission 87037) | Freshwater sediment microbial communities from Prairie Pothole Lake near Jamestown, North Dakota, USA - PPLs Lake P8 Core (1) Depth... | ecosystem: Environmental > Aquatic > Freshwater >... | reverse complement strand
CACGCGTGCCACCGCCACGGCTAGGTTGGCGTTGTGCACCAGCGCCTCGTCCACCATGCGGTCGAGCCGCGTGTCACCGTAGATCTTCCACCACTGCGCGCCGAGCGTGGCCGCGCTTTGGCCTTCCGGGGCGGACCAGTCGGCGGGCAACTCCGCCGCCGGACGCTGATACTTCGGCGCCAGGTTGATGCAGCCCGCGAGCGTCAGGGCCATGGCGAAGGCGGCGCCATGCAGCTTAAATCTCGACATCGCCTTCCTCCTTCTTCATGCGTGGCGCGACGTGCGGCTGTTGTATCAGCTTGTGTTGCAGTTCCTTGTGACGCTCGATCTCGTGCCGGATGTCCTTGGTTGAACGCTTCTCCACCAGATGCCGGTCGGTCATGAGCTTGAAGAACATGGGCACGAAGAATATCGCCAGGAAGGTCGCCGCCATCATGCCACCCATGACGCCGGTGCCGACCGACTGGCGCGCGCCGGCGCCGGCGCCGGAGGACAGGGCCAGCGGCATCACGCCGAGAATGAAGGCGAGCGAGGTCATGAGGATCGGGCGAAAGCGCAACCGCGCCGCCTCGAGCGCGGCGGCCGAGGCCGACAGGCCCTCGTGGTACTTGAGCAGCGCGTACTCGACGATCAGGATCGCGTTCTTGGCGGCCAGGCCGAGGAGGGTGACCAGGCCGATCTGGAAATAGACGTCGTTGGTGAAACCGCGCAGCCACACCGCGGCGAGCGCGCCGAAAGTGCCGAAGGGCAGGGCCATCAGCACGGTGAACGGCAACGACCATTTGCTGTATTGCGCGGCCAGGATCAGGAACACCATGACCACCGCCAGCCCGAGCGCGAGCCCGGAGGTGCCGCCGGATTTCTTCTCCTGGTACGAGGCGCCGCCCCAGTCGAAGCTGAAATCGGCGGGCAGGACCTCGGCGGCGATGCGTTCAGCGGCCGCGATCGCCTGTCCGGAGGACACGCCGGGAGCGCCCTGGCCGAACAGCTTCACCGCCGGCAGGTTGTTGAAACGATCCAGCGCATCCGGCCCGGCAGAGTAGCGCACGGAAGAGAGCGCGCTCAGCGGAACCATCTCGCCCTTGTCGGAGCGCACGTAGATATCGCCGATCGCCCCCGGTTCCTTGCGGTAAACCGGATCGGCCGACATCAGCACCTGCCAGGTGCGGCCGTACTTGTTGAAGTCGTTGACGTAATAGTTGCCGAGCGTGGCGGCGAGCGCGCCGTACAGCTCGTCGAGCGGCACGCCGAGCGACTTGGCCTTCTCGCGGTCCACGTCCACGTACAGCTGCGGCGCGTTGGCGCGCCACAGGGTCTGCACGCCGCCCAGCATCGGATCGCTGTTGGCCTTTTGCAGGAACTGGCCCATCACCTGGGCCATGCGCGCGGCGCCGCCCTCGCCGCGGTTCTGCAGGTACAACTCGAATCCGCCGGCGGTGCCGAGGCCGAAGATCGGCGGTGGGGGAAAGGCGAGCACCAGCGCTTCCTTAATATGTCCCGTTTTCATGAACAGTTCGCCGACGAGTTCCTTGGTGCCGACATCGCGCTCGTCCCAGTGCTTCTGGGTGACGAAGATGGTGGCGGCGTTGTTGCGGAAATAACCGGCGAGAAAATCGAAACCGGTGAAGGCGACCGCGTCCTGGTTGGCCGGATTGGACTTGATGGCCTCGATCACCTCGCTCACCACCTTGTCGGTGCGCTCCAGCGACGCGCCGTCGGGCAGGATGACCGCGGCGATGTAGAAGCCCTGATCCTCGTCCGGCACCAGGCTGCCGGGAACGAGACGCCACAGCCCGGCGGCCACCAGGACCATGACCAGGAACAGCGCCAGGCCGATGCCGCCGCGGCGGATGATCCAGGCCACGCCGTCGGCGTAGCGCCCGGTGACACGGTGGAACCAGTCGTTGAACCAGGTGAAGAAGCGACCGGCGTGCTTGTGTTCGTGCTTCAGGATCCATACGCACAGCGACGGGGTCAGCGTAAGCGCCACGAAACCGGAGATCACGACGGCGACAGCGATGGTGACCGCGAACTGGCGGTACAGCTCGCCGGTCAGGCCACCGAGGAAGGCGATCGGCACGAACACCGCGCACAGCACCAGCACGATGGCAATGATCGGGCTGGAAACCTCGTTCATGGCCTTGATGGCGGCATCACGTACGGAGGCGCGTTCCTCGTGCATGATGCGCTCGATGTTTTCCAGCACCACGATGGCGTCGTCCACCACGATGCCGATGGACAGCACCATGCCGAACAGCGTCAGCGTGTTGATCGAGTAGCCGAGCAGGTGCAGGCCGGCGAAGGCGCCGATCAGCGAAACCGGCACGGCCGCGAACGGGATCAGCGTGGCGCGCCAGTTTTGCAGGAACAGGAACACTACCAGGAACACCAGCAGCATGGCCTCGGCCAGCGTCTTCACCACCTCGCGGATGGACACCTTCACGAAGCGCGTGGTGTCGTACACGACCGAGTGCTCGATGCCGTCCGGGAAACGCTGCGCCAGCTCCGTGATGGTGTTGGTGACGACGTCGGCGACCTCGAGCGCGTTGGCGCCCGGTTGCAGGAAAATGCCGACCAGTGTCGCCTGCTTGCCGTTGACGCGGCCGATGAAGTCGTAATCCCTGGAGCCGAGCTCGATGCGCGCCACGTCCTTCAGGCGCAGCGTCGAGCCGTCGGGATTGGCGCGCACGATGATGTTCTCGAATTCGCGCACCTCGCTGAGCCGGCCCTTGGTGGTGATGGTGTATACCAGCTCTTGCGGCCCGCCGGTCGGCGACTGGCCGATCTTGCCGGCGGCGAACTGCGCGTTCTGTTCGTTGAGCGCGCGGATCAGGTCGTTCGGCGTCAGCCGCAACTGGGTCAGGCGGTCGGGCTTGATCCAGATGCGCATGGCGTAGTCCTTGGCGCCGAAGATCTGGACGTTGGTGGTGCCCGGCACGCGCTTGAGGGCGTCGAGCACGTTGAGCGTGATGTAGTTGCTGATGTGCAGGTTGTCGTAACGCCCGTCGGGCGAGTAGAAGGCGAGCACCTGCAGGAACGAGGACGAGCCTTTCTCGACCGTCACGCCCTGGCGCCGCACCTCTTCCGGCAGCCGCGGCTCGGCCTGCTTGACGCGGTTGTTGACGTTGAGCGCGGCCTGGTCCACGTCGATGCCGATGTCGAACGTGACCTGGATCTCCACCACGCCGTTGGAGCCGGAGTTCGAACTCATGTAGATCATGTGCTCGACACCGTTGATCTGGTTCTCCAGCGGTGCGGCCACGGTCTGTTCGATCACCTCGGCGGAGGCGCCGGGGTAAATGGCGCGTACCGTGACCACGGGCGGGGCGATCTCCGGATACTGGGCAATGGGCAGGATGCGCATCGCCGCGAGACCGGCGATGACGATGAAGATGGACAGCACGGCCGCGAGAATCGGGCGGTCAATGAAGAAACGCGAGAACATGGCGAGGCTGGCGGTGCGCGGTTATTTGGCGGCGTCCTGGGGAGCCGCCGCCTTGGGCGCATTCGGGTCAGCCACGCGCACCGGCGCGCCGGGGCCGATCTTCATCACGCCATCAACGATCACCCGGTCACCGGGGCTGAGGCCGGCCGTGACAATCCAGTCGTCGCCCTGCCAGTCGCCCAGCTCCACCGGCCGCGCTTCGGCCTTGCTTTCGCTGGTGACGACGTAGACGAATTTGCCTTGTGGGCCTTCCAGTACCGCGCGTTGCGGCACCAGGATGGCGTTCGGGCGCTGCGCGCCGCCCAGGATCACGCGCACGAACTGGCCGGGACGCAGCAGCCCGTCCGGGTTCGGCAGCTCGGCGCGCGCCTCGCTGGTGCCGGTGGTGCCGGAAACGATCACGCCGGTGAAGTTCATTTTTCCGGTTTTGGCGTACAGGCCACCTTCGGCGAGTTTCACTTGCACGTCAAACTGCCCGTCCTTCGGCAGCACCAGGCGCCCGGCCTCGGATTCGCGATGCAGCTTGAGACGATCCTGGTCGGAAATGCCGAACAACACGTAAATCGGATCGATCTGCGTCACCGTCGTGAGCAGCACGTCGGGACCGGAAACGTAATTGCCCTCGGAGCGCAGCGCGCGCCCGGCGATGCCGGTGATCGGCGACTCGACGCGCGTGTACTCCAGGTTGAGCCGTGCCTCGACGACGCGCGCCTGCGCCGCCTTGACGTCGGCGGCGGCGATGGCTTCATTTGACACCGCGTCGTCGTAATCCTTCTGGCTCACGGCCTTGGCCTTGTACAGCGGCTTGAGACGCGCGACCTCGCGCCGCCATTGCTGGAGGCGCGCCTGCATGGCGCCGAGATCGGCTTCGGTGCGCCTGAGCGCCGCGTCGTACAGGGCCGGGTCGATGGTGAACAGCGACTGGTTGGCGGCGACGTTGCCGCCCTCGGCGTAATTGCGTTTTTTCAGGATGCCGGTGACGCGCGCCCGCACCTCGACCTCGCGCGAACCGGCGGTCTGGCCGGTGTATTCGAAGCTGGCGGGAATATTTTTCGGCTCGATCGTCACCACCGCCACCTCGGGTGGCGGCATGCCGCCAGGTGGTTGCGAGTTCGCGCCATCGCAGCCGGAAATCAGAAATACGGCGAGCGCTGCAAAGACCCATCCATTAATACTGACGGTAAAAGACGTTGTCGAGGTTTTACTTCTCATGTTTATTGTCTCGATTCATCCGGTCCGTGAGCGGAACGGGCCGACGCGATCGTCATCCGTCTGGATGACATTCCTGCGAAGCGGGTATACTATATACATTCATCAGTGTATGTAAATAGTGAACTCGGACGCCGGGCTGGTCCGAACCCATTAAGCTTATACGGGTTTCAGCATACGGGTCAGGGCATTCTGAGGCACACAAGGCATGGTCCGACGCACCAAGAAAGAAGCGCTGGAAACGCGCGACCGCATTCTCGATACCGCCGAGCGCGTGTTTCTCAAGAAGGGGGTGGCGCGCACCTCGCTGGCCGACGTGGCCGACGCCGCCGGCGTCACCCGCGGCGCCATCTATTGGCACTTCAGGAACAAGGCCGACCTGTTCGACGCCATGATGCAGCGCGTGTCGCTGCCGATGGAGGATATGGTGGCGCGCGCCGGCGACGAAGACATCGACGACCCGCTCGACTACGTGCGCCGATGCGCCCTGACCGTGCTCGAACGCGTGACCACCGACCCGCAGTCCCGGCGGGTGGCGGAAATTTCACGCTACAAGGTCGAATATGCGGACGAGATGGAGCCGCTGCGCGCGCGTCATATCGAGTGCCGCACGGAGTGCCTCGGGCGCATCGAGCGCGGGCTGCGCAACGCGGCCAGAAAGGGCCTGCTGTCCGCGTCGGTCCATCCGCGGATCGCCGCGGTCGGGCTGCATGCGCTGGTGGACGGCCTGATCACCAACTGGGTGCTCGATCCGAAATACGTGGCGCTCGCCAAAACCGCCGCACCCCTGATTGACGGCTATCTCGACGGCCTCAAGGCGGCGGCAAAACCGCCACGCCAGCAGAAAAAAGCGCGCCGTTAGCGGCAAGCCCGGGCAGGTTCCGGTGGGTGCGCCTGTCAGTTGCTGGTAGAATTTTCCCGAGGCGCAATCGGGTCTATGTCCAGATCACTTAAAATCATTCTGTTCACCGTCAGCGGGTTCGTTGGCCTGCTGGTCTTGGCCGCGCTGGCCGCGCTGCTTTTTGTGGACGCCAATACCTACAAGCCCCGGCTGGAAGCGGCCGCGTCGAAGGCTTTGGGAATGGATGTCAGTGTCGCCGGACGCCTGGGGATCGGTTTCTTCCCGGGCCTGCACCTCACGCTGGAGGACGGGCGCATCCGCAACCGGGGAACGGACCTCATCTCCGCCAGGCAGGCCAGGCTTGGGATAGAGCTCCTGCCTCTGCTCCAAAAGAAAGTCCGAATCGACAAGATCACGCTGAACCGCCCCGCGATTTCCATCGAGCGGGACCGCGACGGCAAGTTCAACTTCCAGAAATCGGAGGTGTCTGACAAACCTTTACCCGTCCTGGACCTGGCGAAGGTTTCCTTTTCGGATGGGACTATCGTCTACACGGACCAGCAATCCGGGCAGGGATTCGAGGCCGCCAACTGCAATCTGGACCTGCGCCATCTGCGACTTCCGGGTGGGGCAAGACCGGATCTTATGAAACGGCTTTCCTTCACCGCGCATCTCGCCTGCGGCGGGATCCGGAAAAATGATCTCACGGCATCCGATTTGAAGCTCACGCTCAAGGGGAAGAATGGGATCTATGAACTCAAACCGGTGACGATGCAAATTTTTGGCGCGCAGGGGTCGGGGAGCATCCAGGGGGACTTTTCGGACAGCGTGCCGCGTTATCACGTGCTCTACTCTTTGCCGCAGTTCCGCAGCGAGGAGTTCCTCAAGACCCTGTCGCCGCAGAAGGTCGCGCAAGGCCCGATGGATTTCTCCGCGAACCTGTCAATGCAGGGAAAGACCGTGAGCGAGATGAAGCAGACCGCGAAAGGAGAGGCCTCCCTGAGGGGCGAGAACCTCACGCTCGACGGCATCGACCTCGACCGGGTGCTGTCCCGGTTTGAGTCCAGCCAGAACTTCAACCTCGTGGACGTGGGCGCCTTCTTCTTCGCCGGGCCCATCGGTCTGGCGGTCACCAAGGGGTACAACTTCGCCAGCATCTTTCAGGGATCGGGGGGTCACAGCGAGATTCGCACGCTCGTCTCCGACTGGAAGGTCGAACACGGCGTGGCGCAGGCGCAGGACGTGGCCATGGCAACAAAGCAGAACCGGATCGCCCTCCATGGAGGGCTCGATTTCGTCAACGAGCAGTTCAATGATGTGACCATGGCAACGATCGACGCCAAGGGCTGCGTCAAGGTGCGGCAAAAAATCCGTGGCAGCTTCCAGAAACCGGTGGTGGAGAAGCCGAACATCCTCATGTCCCTCACCGGGCCGGCGCGCAAGCTGCTCAAGAAGGGGAGGGACCTCTTTCCCGGCGGAGAGTGCGAGGTATTCTACGCCGGCTCGGTGGCGTCACCGGAATGACGGAGATGCTTCCGGAATGCCCTGCGACGGAGGGTGCTCATGATCAGCCGTGACGCACAGCATTGATCTTCATCCGCTCCAGGACGCTCTGTGCGATTTCGTACATACGGCGATAAATTTTCACTGTAACCTTCCTCTTTATTTTCAAGATCGGTCCGATCATTGGCGGGACGTTGTTTTTGTGCCGTCAGAGGCTGGCTTGTATTGATTTATGACTGTCCACCATGTGCCGAAAACCATCTCTGATTACATCGCTTTAGCCGTCGTTAAGGCGATGCGCATTCCCGCGGATCTTTTCTTTTCCCGGCGCTATGGTCACCGCGCCGTGGTGCTGGAGACGGTTGCCGCCGTACCCGGAATGGTCGGAGGCGCGCTGCAACACCTGAAATCCCTGCGTACCATGCAAAATGATCGCGGTAAAATCAAGACGTTGATCGAGGAAGCGGAAAATGAGCGCATGCACCTGATGACGTTCGTCGAAATTGCCAAACCAACATGGCTGGAACGGATGATCGTGCTGATAGCGCAAGGCCTGATGTTCAACTTGTATTTCTTGCTGTATCTGATAACCCCGAAGACATGTCACCGTATCGTCGGCTACCTGGAAGAAGAGGCCATTATTTCCTATACAGAATATCTGGCGGAAATCGACAGCGGTTCCGTCAAAAACGTTTCGGCACCGCAGAGTGCGATCGACTACTGGCATTTGCCGGCGGGTGCATCGCTACGTGATCTGGTCATCGTCATTCGGGATGACGAAGTCCATCACCGCGACGTCAATCATGCTTACGCCGATAGTATGGCGAGGACCCGGAACAGGAAATGAATGGACGACAGTGAAACCGGCATTGCCGCCACGGCTGGTGCTCATGAGCAGAGTGCAATGACCATTGGCAGTGTTCCAATTCATACCCATTTCTCCTGTAACCGTTACTCGACATGAGTATCGTTGTCGGCCGACTTCATGGATGGAGGAGGAAGGTCCGCGTCGGGAACAGCGGCCGCGAGCAACGTATGGAGCAGTTACCGGGAACAGACAGTCGAGGGTGGGATTGGGTGGTGTCGTTGTGTGCCAATACCCCCCTCCCTCAATCTTGCTTTGAAAGGGAAGGAGTTGAGCCAGAATTCCTGAACAGAGTTTCCGGCATGCCGTTTGCCAGTAATCCGGCGAATTCTTCGGCCGGCATCGGGTAACCGAAATAATAACCCTGACCCTCATCGCAATGCTGGGTCAGGAGAAATGCGTACTGCTCCGGGTTTTCCACGCCCTCCGCAATGACCCGGAGCTTCAGGCTTTTACCCAGGCTGATCACGGCACTGACGATAGCAGCATCGTCCGGGTTGCTGGCGATCTGGTTTATGAACGACCGGTCGATTTTCAGGGTATCGATTGGAAGCTTTCGCAGATAACTGAGGCTGGAATAGCCGGTGCCGAAGTCATCGATCGCAAGCTTTACGCCCAGATCCGCGAGCGCTTGCAGCACGGTATCGGTAGACTCGGCATCCCGCATGAGGACGCTTTCGGTCAGCTCAAGTTCCAGGTTGCACGGCTCCAAACGCGTATCCTCGAGGGTCGCGCGTATATTTTCGAAAAAATCCTTGGCACGGAATTCGAGCGCGGAGCTGTTGACGGAAACGATAATCGGCGGCAACCCGGCCTGCCGCCAGGCCGAGGCCTGGCGGCAGGCTTCGCGCAGTACCCAGTGGCCGATCGGCAGGATCAGGTCGCAGTCATCGGCAATGGGCACGAACTGCGCAGGCGGCAACAGCCCGCGTTCCGGATGCTGCCAGCGGATGAGCGCCTCGGCGCCGACAATCGTGCCGCTGTGGAGATTAATTTTCGGCTGGTAGTACAACACGAATTCCCGCCGTTCCAGCGCGTGACGCAGGCTGGCTTCGGTGGATTGCCGCTGCACAGCCCGGACATTCATGTACTGTTTGAAGAATTTGTAATTGTTGCGTCCGTTTTCCTTGGCATGGTACATCGCGGTGTCGGCACTCTTGATCAACGTTTCCGCGTCCCGGCCATCGTCGGGGTAAATGCTGATGCCGATGCTCACGCTGATATGGAGATCGTGCCGGTCGATACGATGAGTCGGTGCCAGCGCCGTGAGCATCTTTTGGGCAGAAAGCGCCGCGTCTTCGGCGTGCTCAATATAGGGAAGCAGCAGCACGAATTCATCCCCGCCCTGGCGACTGATGGTGTCCGAATGACGCACGCAACCCACCAGGCGTTGTGCCACCGACTGCAGCAGTTGGTCGCCGACCGCATGTCCCAGCGAGTCGTTGATATGCTTGAACTGATCGAGGTCCATGAACATCACCGCCAGTTGCCTGCCTTGACGACGGGCCAGCTCAATCGCCTGATTGAGCCGGTCTTGCAGCAATATTCGATTCGGCAAATCGGTGAGTAAATCGTGATGGGCCTGGTGATTCAGCTGATCTTTAGCCACTTGGACTTGTTCCGCCAGTTTTTGAGCTTCAATGGTCGCCGTGATCAGGCGTGCGTTCACTTGCTGCAACCTGCTCATCTGATCGACTGACGCTGCCTTCGACATCTCTGCCTCGCGAATTTCCCGTTCGCGCATGGTGGCTGCCCCTTCGCGCGCGCGGGCTTCTCTTTCCCGTGCTTGCACCGCGTCCTCGCGCAGATGGGCGACATCTGCTCGCGCAGAGGCCGAGTACTCGCGGCCTGGTATGGACGCTTTATCGTCAATCACAGCACTTTCCCCGCGCGGGTTTTCATTTTTCAGGGCAGCCGGCAACCTGTCCAGGCGCTGGTCTGACGCGCCCGATGAACCTGGGCCATCGGTATCAGAAGCTCCGTTACTGTCATTTCTGTTCATTTATTTACCACTCTCCATCACGCGGTTGTTCCAGCTGCAGGCTGAGCGTCGGCCGGTTCGACAGGATTCCGGTACATTCAGATATGGTCTCGCCAATAACGAGGCGAGGATGTCGATAAACGTGATCCGTGGCAGACGCCTGGCTTCGCTGGCTGGCGCCGGCGTTTGTTCTGCCAGGCACATCTTCAATTCCGTGAACCGTTGATCGCTTTGCGGTAATGAACCGGCGTATTGGCGCCACGCCGGTGCTCAGGCCGGGGGGCTGCCGATGCGCGGATCGCGTGTCAGCAGCACATGAAATACCGAGGAGTCGATCGGCACCCGCGGCCGCACGCGCTCATCGATCCAGACGGAGACGCGATCGCCGTAGGGGGCGAGGCGCTTGAGCAGGCGCTCGAGCTGCCACTGCTGATCCGCGCGCAGTGTTTCGATGTGCAGCGTCACGGTGGCGGCGGAACGGCGCAGCATTTTCTCCAGGCGGCGCGCGGAGCGGGTGAAGAATACGCGACCGACGTAGCCGCGCAGCAGGATCTGCAAATGCGCGCCGCTCTCGCTGACGCGACTGGCGATTTCCACCACACCGCGACGTATCTCGGCCGCGCACAGTTTGTGCAGCATGGCGGCGGTGCGCTGCGCCAGACGTTGCTCCCGGTGGTGGTCGGTCAGGAAGTGGCGCTCGATATAGTCGCGCATGGCCAGCCCTGCGATCCAGTCCGCGAGTACCTGCGGCCAGGCGCGCGGCGGCGTGGCGGTCAGCGTGCGCAAAATGTGGTGCATCCGTATCGGCCCGCCGGCGAGCAGGGCACGCGTAAACAGCCGCCGCACGATCGCCAGGCGCTGGCGCAGTGAATACTTTCCCTGGTAAACGGGATTCCGGAGATAACGAAATTTGTTGCCGATGCGTTGGGCGATGCCGTGGTCGCTGAACAGGCGCCGGTACAGCGCCTGGTAATGCTGCACCATGGCCTCATAACCCATGTGTTTGGGGATGATATTGGTGCCCGGCTTGGTGTTGTCGCCGTGTTCGGCCCCGGCGATCAGCCGCCCCTCCTGCTGGAGGCGCTCGTAGAGCGGCGTGCGCGGCAGCGCTGTGAGCAGCCCGACCATGGAAACCTGGATGCCGGCGCCGGTGATGAAGCGGTACTGTTTGTCGAAGCTGTCGAGCGTATCGTTGTCGAAACCGACAATGAACCCCGCCAGCACGTCCACGCCATGGGCGTAGAGGGTGCGTACCGCGGTCAGCAGGTCGCGGCCGGTGTTCTGGGTTTTGAGCGTTTCCTTCAGGCTGGCATCATCCGGCGACTCGATGCCGATGAACACCCAGGCGAAATTCGCGGCGTGAAACAGCTGCAACAGCTCGGCATCATCCGCCAGGTTGATCGACGCTTCGGTGCCGAACTGGAAGGCGTAGTGGTGGCGCGCCTGATAGTCCGCGAGATAACGCAGCAGTGCTTTTGCCAGTTTAGGATTGCCGATCAGGTTGTCGTCCACGAAGAATACATTGTGGATGTCCTGAGCGCGCAGTTGATCGAGCTCGCGGCTGATTTGCTCCAGGCTTTTGGTGCGCGGACGGCGCCCGAACATGACAATGATGTCGCAGAATTCACAGCGGTAAGGGCAGCCGCGCGAGAACTGCATGCTCGCGGTGACGTAGCGATCCAGTTTCAGCAGATCGAAACGCGGCGTCGGCGAGTCTTCCAGCCTGACCACGCCGGTCTCCCGGTAGCGGGGCTTGGGCGCGTTGTGTTCGAAGTCACGGCAGAATTCACGCCAGATGTATTCGGCCTCGCCGGCCACGACGGTGTCGGCCAGGTCCGCGAAGCGTTCCGGGCACAGCGAGGCGAAACTGCCACCGGCTACCACGTAATGACCCTGCCGGCGGTAGTATTCGATCAGCTCCTGCTGGCGCCGGAACTGCACGGCCATGCCGCAGATGCCGACGATATCCGCCTGCGGATGCAACGGCACCGGTTCGATGTTCTCGTCGATGATTTCGACCTGCCAGCCGGGCGGGCACAGCGCCGCCAGCGTGGCCAGCCCGAGCGGCGGGTTGAGCGCGCGTTTGTCGGGCAGGATGTTTTCCAGCGCCCAGCGAAAGCTCCAGAAGCTCTCCGGAAACTTCGGGTTGATCAGCAGCAACCGCACGGGACGATCCTGGAGTGAACTCGGCATGGTGACTCGATCCCTGTTGTTCGATTCCACCTTCGGTGCGCGATGACTTCCCCGGCATGGCGCCGTATGCCGCTGCATTTTTCCTGCCACGACGAGGCTGGCGGCCTCAACGTCCCGGAGCGGAACCACAGAACCGCCCGGACTGCTTTGGACGGTTCTGCGCGCCTGTCGTTCTGCAAGCGCAAGATGCCGCGTTTAGCGGTTGTGTTTGACGAACGGGAAGACGTTGGTCAGGCCCAGGAGGTCGGTGACCAGCAGCACGAGGAAGATCAATACCAGGGCGCCGACGACGCTGCCGCCCGCCGGCAGCTGATCCATGTGGGTCGCCAGGGTCTGCATTTCTTCATCCGTCAGGCTGTCCACGCGCGCCTGAACCTGTGCCGGGTCCACGCCGCGGGCCAGGAGTTGGGCCTGCACGTCGTCACGGCTGAGCGCGCTGCGCAGACGCTCGCGGTCTTGCTGGGCCTGGGCGGCGTTGACCACCGCTTCGGTACCGACCATGCCGGCGTGCGCCGCGGGTAAATGCAGACTCAGCGCGAGCAGACCGAGAACGACCAAGTGACTGACGGGTTTGGTGAGACGACGCAGTAGTTTCATTTTAGATCCCCAGAATATGAGTCAATGTATTGCATGTTGTTGCCGTCCTTTTAATCAAGAGCGCCGTCTGCCTTTACCGAACCCCATAATGAGACTGACGAGAAATATCACGATAAAGATGAAAAACAGGATACGCGCGATTTCAGCCGCGCCTCCGGCGATGCCGCCGAACCCGAAGATTCCGGCGATGATGGCGATCACGAAAAATACCGCGGCGTAATAAAGCATGGCTACCTCCTTTTTTAAGGCTTGTTGCGGCCAAGGAACAAGTTGTGCGTCGATATGGCGCCATAGATCTTCTGCATTTTTCCGGTCAACCGGTCGCGCCTGCCCGCAATTTTGCTCAGGTGATCATGGGTTAAATTACCCCACTGTAACTTCACATTTCCTTTGAACAGGGTCCAGTTACCTTTGGCGGTGTCCCAATTCATGGCAAGCCTCCTGCATCTGCTACTTGACTTGAATCTTGTTGACGACCGCTTTTACTCCCGCAACACCACGAGCAATCGTCGCGGCTTTATCGGCTTCCGCTCTGGTGTCGGCGGTTCCGGTCAGATGCACCACGCCTTTGGTGGTTTCGACGCTGATAGGGAAGGCGCTGACTTCCTTGTCGGCGATCAGTGCCGACTTTACTTTGGTCGTGATTGCGGCGTCATCGATGTACTCACCGGTGCTCTCTCGTGTTTGCGTAGCCGCGCAACCCGCCAGACCGATCAGCAACGCAGCCATCCATACCCAGCTTCTGCTTCCATTTAGTAAATTTTTCATCGTTGACTCCTTTTGCCTTTAGATCACTTGGATCAGGGGGGGGGGAACTTCCGTGTGAAGCCGTACCCTGGCACCGCGCTTCGGCACCGTCGCCTTCGCTTCGCCAGATTCTTTCCAAGCAGCAGAATCGTGCCATCGATCAACGCCCTTTGGGGTGCCCCGACTTTTGTATTTCAATCCGTGGAAAGCCGCTGTGGGCGCCATGGCGGCGGTCTCGGTTACTGCTCTTATCTATTCATGCACGGTATACGCCCAGCCGTGTGGATTCTGTGCGATAGCGTACATACAGAGGGAGCCGCATCGCTAAAATATTCGCCAAGGACCAGGGGATAATTTGTTCACAATCAACCTGATATTGAAAATGCCGGTCACCTCACCTCTCGAACAACCAAAATTTATGCAGTAAACTCCCAGGGAACTTGATATAAGAAACCAGTCAACTGACGTGGAGGCCGTGTCGATGCCACGGGTTATCGCAAGGCTGGCAATCATTTTTTTGTCGGTCATCCTGGCCGCTTGCGCTTCCTTGCTTCCGCGTGCGCGCACCAGCACCGTGGGTCCCTGGCAGAATTATCATGAAGCGCAGCAAGCCTTCGACAAGATCGTCCCTTACCAAAGCACACTCGAAGACCTTAAGGCACTCAAGCTGGATCCCGCATCGAATCCGAATATCACCATCCTGAATTATTCCGATGTGATACGTCGCTTCATCCCAAGCCCCTCGGTCAGCGCAGATGAATTGGCTCCCGGGGTAAGGGAGTGCATCCTGGCCAAGGGGGCATGCAACGGCTATGAGATCGTTCAGAGCTCCAACACACGCAAGCGCTATGGGAATTTCTGGGCGGATTTCGCCAATTTCAAACGCAAGGTCGAGGTTACCGGCTGGAGCTTCAACGGGGTCATCCTGGTCAAGGATAACGTCGTCATCTACACGCTGACCGGCGGTCAACCTGCCATTTACGCGCTCGAGGAAAACAAGAATCCCCTCGGCCCCTTCCAGGGTTCAGGCGAGTCAGCGCTGCGTGGTACCATAGTGCCTTGAACCCCGCCATACGGGAACGCTGAACCCAAGGGCATGCCCATAATGTCCAATACTGAAGCAGAGACATACCGCATGCTGCGCGCCAAACGCGCTGTCGGCGTGATCGTCAGAAAACTTCAGCCCCGGCGCCCGGGCATGCGGTAACGGTTACTCGGTCTTGACCGTGCGTGGCCGGTTTTTTTTCATCTCGATCTTGTGATCTTGGCGGTCGTTAACCGGAGAAATGCCGTGGCGGTCCCGCACATCGGACAACAGACGGCTCAATTCCTTCTTGACCACGGTGTAGCACTCGCACGCGCCGCTTTCCAGGCCGGACCGCTCAAGCACGGTAATGTGGCCACGGCGGTAGCGAATAAAACCGTCGCGCTGCAATTTCCCGGCGGCCTCGGTAATGCCTTCGCGGCGCACGCCGAGCATGCTGGCAATCAGTTCTTGCGTCATGTTCAACTCATCCGAAGGCAATCGATCGAGGGTCAACAATAGCCAGCGACACAGTTGCTGCTCTATCGAATGGTGCCGATAGCAGGCAGCGGTCTGGGTCATCTGCGTAATCAGCGCCTGGGTGTAGCGCAGCAACAAACTCCGCAACAGGTTGGTGCGGCCGAACTCCTGCTGCAGCAAGCGGCCCTCCAGCCGATAGGCGTGGCCCGCGACCTGCACCACGGCCGAGCTGGGCATGGTATCCCCTCCCATGAACAACGAAATGCCGACCACGCCTTCATTGCCCACTCCCGCGGTTTCGGCCGATGCGCCGGTCTCCATGACATAGCGCAGCGACACGATGGCGGTGGTGGGGAAATAGGCGTACTGCAACTTTACGCCCGGTTCGTAGAGGAGTTCACCGAGCCGCAGCGGGACCAGTTCCAGATGCGCAGCCAGGCGCTCGAATTCCGTCGTGGGCAGGGCCGCGAGAAGATGGTTTTGATTCGTACGATGGGGTGATGACATGGAGAGCTATCGAAGTCCTGTATTTTATTTCTCTGCCGTGATTTCCACGCCGATTCCGCGATAACCGATGAAACGGCAGGACTGGCTGAACATCGGCTCTCCGCTCACCCGAAACTTTTGCTTTGAGCCATCGGGATTGACGCGGCTGAATGTGAAATCCAGGAATGGCTGCCGGGCGGCAATCTTTACCTTAAGCGCTTCCCGTTCCGCCTCATTCCAGCCAGTCGCCTGAATACCACCTGGTTCTCCCACCAGGGTGCCGACCCGGATTCCGAGCATGTCCAGGACCGGGCCGGAAACCTTGGTGAAGTTCCCGTCTTCGTCCTGCTCCCAGTACCAGTCGGAGGCCAGCTCGGTCAGGCCGCGATAGCGCGCTTCGCTTTCGCGCAGTTCGGCGGTCCGTTCCTGTATCGTCTGTTCCAGCTCCTTGTTGTAATTTTCGAGTTTTTTGTACAACAGCCGCACTTCCAGCATGTTGCGGATGCGAGTCTTGACTTCGACCAGATCGAACGGCTTGCTGATAAAGTCCCTGGCGCCGGCCTGCAACGCGCGCAGCTTGTGACCCGGCTGGGCGGTGATCACGATGACCGGAACGTAACTGTCCGTGTCGTTTGCCTTGAGGCTTTCCATCACCTGGAAGCCATCCATGCCGGGCATCTGCAGGTCGAGCAAAATCAGGTCGTAGCGGTTTTTGCGATGCAGCGCGCAGACGGAATGCGGATCCTTTGCCGACGTAATGCACCGGTAGCCGTCCCCACGCAGCATTTGCTCCAGCAGCTGCACATTGGCTTCCTGATCGTCTACGATCAGAATACTGGCGTTAAGAATATTGTCGGCACTAATCATCACAGGCCTCCCGGGGTAATTACCCCGTCTAATTCTGTTCCGAAAATTCCAGCGCCATGTCCAGCGCTTCGATGAATTCGTTGATCCTGATCGGCCTGGTGAGATAGCGGAAGAATCCTGCCTCCAGGCCTTTCCGGATATCGTGCGGCATGGCGTTGGCGCTGATGGCCAGCACCGGGATGTGTGCCGTCGCCGGATCGCCGCGCAGGATTTTCAGCGCCTGAAAGCCGTTGATGCCGGGCAGATTGATGTCCATCAGGATCACGTCCGGGAGCTGGGTGCGCGCCAGCGTGATGCCATGATTGCCATCGCGCGCGCTCAGCATGCGCAGATGCGGGATATTCTCAATCATGTGCTCGACCAGCAGCAGGTTGGCCGGATTGTCTTCCACGTAGAGCAGGGTGCGCCACCGTCCCGCGCTTCCCCGGGCTTTCGGCAAAAGTGACGGGGGCATGGCGTTGTCAGCGGCCGGTTGAGGAGGGCTGACGTCCCGGATCAGTTCGAACCAGAATTCGCTGCCCGCGCCGACGGTGCTCTCCACGCCGATGCTGCCACCCATCAGCTCGACCAGTTGCTTGGTGATCACCAGGCCAACGCCGGTGCCTTCCTCGTCGCCGGTCTCCTGCCCGAGACGATTGAACGGCTGAAACAGCTGCGCCAGCTTTTCCGGAGATAATCCCACGCCGTTGTCCTTGATGCTGATGCGCAGGCGTTCCGGGGACGCGGTGCACGCCACCTCGATCGTTCCATGCGCGCGGTTGTATTTGATCGCATTGGAAAGCAGGTTGATCAGAACCTGCTTGAACCGGGTCCGGTCGGCATTGGCAACCCAGCTGTGGTCGAAAGGCAGATAGTTTATATGGGTGTCGTGTTTTTGCGCCTGCGATTCGATCATGGCCTGGCATTCGCGCAGCACATCGATCAGCGACACCGCTTCCCGTGACAGCGACAGCTTGCCGGACTCGATCACCGCGAGATCGAGAATCTGGTTGATCAGT
>Ga0105101_10000432_pt1 | contig 17243 bp, 15 predicted proteins | sample PPLLak21cMay2015_2_FD_87037 | JGI IMG/M metagenome (GOLD analysis project Ga0105101, IMG submission 87037) | Freshwater sediment microbial communities from Prairie Pothole Lake near Jamestown, North Dakota, USA - PPLs Lake P8 Core (1) Depth... | ecosystem: Environmental > Aquatic > Freshwater >... | reverse complement strand
TTTGAAATTACTTCAATCGTACCGTTGGGGCAGTTTATTTCACAAATACCGCAACCTGTGCATTTATGTTCATTTTTTTCATTATGGGGCATAACAACCTCACCCTTAAACCTTTCGAACATTACCAGCTCTTTCCTGTTGTCAGGGTATTTTTGAGTTACAATCGTCGAAGGCCTGAAAAAATAAGAGCCAGTCACCTTCATCCCTTTTAAAAGAGACCAGACTCCCAGAATAATTTCCTTTATATAATTTATAATACTTCTCATCAAAATCTCTTATTATCAGATCTTTACGTTAATAATGCCAGCCCATAAGAACGATAAATGACATGATCAGTATATTGACCAGATTAATCGGCAAAAGATATTTCCATTCCAGGGTGAGCAGCTGATCGATCCTTAACCTGGGAAATGTCCATTTAAACCACATCATGAGGAAGATTACAAAGAATGTTTTCAGTATGTACCATATAAACGGAGGTATGAAATCCATTATATGATTAAATCCGTCCCAGTGTCCAACGTGAAACGGCATCCATCCTCCAAGAAATACGGTTGCGGCAATTGACGCTACAATGAACATATTCATGTATTCTGCCAGGAAGAAGAATGCAAATTTAATCCCTGAATATTCAGTATGATAACCGGCTGTTAATTCAGATTCAGCTTCTGCAAGATCAAATGGTCCCCTGTTTGTTTCAGCGGTGCTTGCCACGAGAAATACAATAAAAGCGATAAAAGCTGGTATATGTCCTTTAAAAATGAACCATCCGTCGGCCTGCGCCAGGACGATCTCGGAAAGCTGCATTGACCCCGCAAGAATTACAACTGTAATAAGTGAAAGTCCGACTGACAGTTCATAGCTGACTATCTGGGCCCCGCTCCTCATTGCTCCGATCAGTGAATATTTGTTATTGCTCGACCATCCTGCAAGCAATACTCCGATAACACCCATGGCAGAAACGGCAATAACATAAAATAAACCGATGTTCAGGTCGATTGCATGGAGTCCTTTGGCAAACGGAATGGCAGCTATGGCCATAAAAGAGGCAATGATCACAATGAACGGAGCCAGGTTGAATAGAAATTTATCGGCATTTTTTATCGGAATCAGCTCAACAAGCAGCAGTTTGACAAGATCAGCTATTGTCTGGAATATCCCGAATGGCCCTACCCTGTTCGGACCCAGCCTGTTCTGCATAAATGCACAGACCTTCCTTTCTGCATATACAAGAAAGAGACCTATAAGGGCATAAAAAGTAAGGATCAGTACACCAATAATCAGCATTTCAACCACAATGGTCCAGAAAGGAGACATTGAATTTTGAAGGCCTGTGTCAATCCATTTTGTAAATGAAGTAAAATCGTAAATATCGAACGGCATATATTCCTTTTATCTTTTTACTTTTATCTTTTTACTTTTATCTTTTTACTTTTGTCTTTTTACTTTTGTCTTTTATCTTTTATCTACCTGTCAATATCCGGAATTACAAAATCCAGTGACCCTGCAATCGCAACCAGATCGGCAATCTTAAAGTCCTTTGATATCAGATTAAGCACCGAAAGATTGACGAAACTGGGTGAACGGAACTTCACCCTGTACGGATTTTTATTCCCGTCGCTGATTATGAATACTCCCAGCTCCCCCCTTGCAGTTTCCACTCTCTGGTAATACTCTCCTTCCGGAAGTTTTATCACAGGTTTCATCTTAACGGCAAAGGGACCTTCAGGAATATTATCTATCAGCTGATCAATAATATTCATTGATTCCTTCATTTCTTCAATCCTGGCCAGATATCTGTGGTATGTATCCCCATCATTGAACAGGACCTCCCTGAAATTAACCCTGTCGTAGGCACTGTACGGGTCATGTTTCCTGACATCACACGAAAATCCTGATGCCCGGCCCGACGGACCTGTAACACCATACGATATTGCATCTTCAAGTGACAGCCTGCCGATTCCCCTGGTCCGTTCCTTAAATATTACATTGCCGGTAAGAAGCTGATCATATTCAGGCAGGATCTTCCTGAAGTATTTAATAAAATCTTTTGTTCGTTTTTGAAAATTCGGATGGATGTCGTACATCAATCCTCCGGGGCAATTATAACTGACAATCAATCGGCCGCCGCATGTCTCTTCAAAAATATCCATGATTTTTTCCCTGTCCCGGAGACCATAAAAGAAACAGGTCAATCCTCCGAGATCCATCCCAAAAGATGCCCACCATAGTTGATGCGACTGAATACGGGTCAGTTCTGACATGATGGTGCGTATCACTCTGACCCTGTCAGGGATATCTATTTCCAGTGCTTTCTCGACATTAAGACAAACTGCCTCATTATTTATATGGGCCGACAGATAATCCATCCTGTCGGTGAGATGTATGATCTGAGGGTAGGTAATGCTCTCGCACATTTTCTCCATACCCCGGTGGACATAGCCGATATGAGGCTCAACATTCCTGACGATTTCTCCCTTAAGCGACACAACCAGCCTTAAGACCCCATGTGTTGACGGGTGCTGAGGCCCCATATTGATGACGTATTTCTGGTCCTCGCCGGTTATTTCCTTCATCGTCTCTTCCATAGACTATTTAGTAACGATGTTCAGGTCGTCAACAAAATCCTTTCTTAAAGGGAAGCCATAAGAAGGCGGAAGAAAGAACCTCCTCAGATCAGGATGATTGATAAACCTGATGCCTAAAAGATCAAACACTTCACGTTCATGAAATTCTGCAGTTCTCCAGATATCGGCCACAGAATCAAACTGAGGATTTTTCCTGTCTGAAGTTCTTACCTTCAAGACAACGGTTTGTTGATGCTTTGTTGAACGTATATGATACACAACACCAAGATCCTGGCCATAATCCACTCCGGTAAGACAAAACAGAAAATCGAACGATATCTCCTGATTTTCCTTTAGCTTCTTACCCAGGGCATATAAATTTGGCCCTGGAACGTTTAATTCTGTAAATTGCTTCTCTTCCCTGATATCAACTTCACTATCCAGCAATTTGATAAATTCTGCTAATTGGCCCTTGTCCATTTTTAATCTGATTTCATTAAGAGAAATAGTTAAAAGACATCGTGTGATGCATTTCGCTTTCTTCTCGACTTTATGGTTTCTGTCTCAATTTTGCGCTGAAGCTGAAGCATACCATATAAAAGTGCCTCAGGACGGGGAGGACATCCCGGTACGTAAACATCAACCGGTATAATATGATCGACTCCTCTTACAATGGTGTAAGAATTCAGGAAGAATGGCCCGCCAGAAATGGCACATGCTCCCATGGCTACAACATATTTTGGCTCAGACATCTGGTCGTACAGGCGTTTTAAGACCGGTGCCATTTTTTTTACAATTGTGCCTGCCACTACTATGACATCGGCCTGTCTTGGACTGGCCCTGTAGACTTCCATCCCAAACCTGGCGAAATCGTGCCTTGGGGCTCCTGTTGCCATCATTTCGATTCCGCAGCAGCTTGTGGCAAATGTAAGCGGCCACAGGGAGTTCTTTCTTCCCCAGTTAATGACATCATCAATCGTCGCCAGGAGAATATTGGTTCCGGATTCTTCAAGAAGTTCAAGGCTTTCATTATCCTTGAATTCCTCTTTTTTCATTCCTTTTATTCCCATACAAGGGCGTGTTTTTTCCAGGCATACAGTAAACCCAGTCCCAGAATGAAGAAGAATATCAATATTTCAATAAAGGCTGCCATTCCGACCTCTTTCATAACAACTGCCCATGGAAAAACAAGGACTGTTTCCACATCAAAAACAAGAAAGAGAATTGCAAAAAGGTAATATCCGACATTAAACTGAAGCCAGGTAACACCTTCCGTGGGAATACCGCATTCATAAGGTTCAAATTTCTGGGGATTAATTGACCGGGGAGCGATTATGCCGGACAGTATAAGGACGAGGCCCACAAATATTGCGCCGACCATGAAAAAAAGAACAAGCCATTCATTATTCATAAAACCAGGTTTTATTTTTAAAGAAAAACCGCGTAAAAATAAAGTTTCTTTTATACTTTGTGAAATAATTAACAATAAAATAAAGTGATAATTATCAGGCCGCTTAAGTAACAAATTAATCTTAAAAGGATAAAATGATCCGGAAGTAATTTAGACAGGTTTAATTTATAATTCAAAATCTATGATATAACTCATAATGACTTTTTTCATACTATTTTCTGAATTTTAATTACTACTTTTCAAGCTTTCCGAAGTCATTTTGTTTTTAGAAAATAATTTTTTTTAAAATGAGCTCAGATCCCCATTATTCCATACCAGCCGGACTTGGTTCAGAGGTTTTCGCGCATACTGAAGTGAAGGTAAGCCATTGTTACCAGTGTGGAAAATGTTCCGCAGGCTGCCCTCTCTCGGAGGAGATGGATTATCCTCCAAGTGTAATAATGAGGATGCTGCAAACCGCTAGTCCGGAACTCGAAGAAAGGGTTCTGCGATCCTTTTCAATATGGGTTTGCCTTACATGTGAGATGTGCTTTGCCCGTTGCCCGATGAGTATTGATATTCCTAAATTAATGGACTTTCTAAGAGAGAAATCGCTAAAGGAGAAGAAAGCAAATCCAAAGGCAAAAGAGATTGTTGCATTTCACAGGTCATTTCTGGATTCGATCCGCTATACCGGCCGGTTATACGAAATTGGATTATTTGCCGGTTACAAAGCCAGAACCCTGAAAATATTTGATGACATGGATCTTGCACCAAAAATGATCAGACGGGGTAAGCTGAACATTATCCCTGAACTCATAAAAGACCGTTCTGGAGTTGCCTCAATCTTCAGAAAAACAATCAAAAAGAATAAAAATTAATTATATGACTCTCGGATTTTATCCAGGCTGTTCCCTGAAGGGATCCTCGCGGGAATACGCTGAATCAGTCGTGGCGGTCGCTAAAGCATTTGATATTGAAATCAAAGAAATAAACGACTGGAATTGCTGCGGGGCAACAGCGGCCCATAATCTTAACAGGGAATTATCGCTGGCATTGCCTGCAAGAATACTTTCCCTTGCGGAAAAGCAGGGACTGAATGAGATAGTTGTGCCGTGCGCAGCGTGCTATAGCCGTCTGACTGTAACAAAGTTTGAGCTGGCAAAAGATCCGGAGCTCAGAAAGAAAATTGTCGCAGCGAATGGTCTTGAATATAGCGGGACTGCTGAGGTTTTGAATATTATCCAGATGCTCAACAAATATGTCACCACGAAACTGGAAGGACGAGTTGTAAAACCTTTTGATCACAAAGTTGCATGCTATTACGGATGCCTTCTTGTCAGGCCTCATGCGATCCTGAAATTTGACCGGGAGGAGGATCCGCAGTTGATGGATGAACTTATGCTTAAGGCAGGGGCGACACCAGTTGACTGGGCATTCAAAACAGAATGCTGCGGTGCAGGTTTGTCAGTTTCCAGGACAAGTTCAGTCGGAAGACTTTCGGGAAAAATAATCCGGGATGCCGTCGACCGCGGCGCTGAGGCGATGATCGTTGCCTGCCCAATGTGCCATTCAAATCTCGATATGCGACGCGGTGCAATAAACTCATTCCTGGGTGAGAAGATTAGTATTCCGGTACTTTATGTAACCCAGGTGATTGGTCTCGCAGTGGGGTTGAACTTTAAAACCCTTGGCCTCCAAAGACATTTTGTCAATGTAACCGTTTGATAATTAACTGGTATATCTAACATAGTAATATGTCAAAAATAGGAGTATTTGTCTGTCATTGCGGAGAGAACATTAGCTCTACAGTCGATTGTGCAAAGGTCGCTGAAGCAGCTGGCAAATATGACGGAGTCACTTTCAGCGTTGCCTATAAGTATATGTGTTCCGACCCCGGGCAAACCATAATAAAGAACGCTATTGCAGAAAAGGGTTTGACCGGAGTAGTCGTGGCATCATGTTCCCCGAGAATGCATGAGCCTACCTTCAGAAAAGCATGTGCTGAAGCAGGACTTAATCCCTACATGTGCGAAATGGCAAACCTGCGCGAACATTGCTCCTGGGTACATGAAAAGGGCGAAGAGACTACACAAAAGGCAATCGATCTTGTCAGGGTACTTGTTGAAAAAATCAAATACAACCATTCCCTTAACCCAATAAAAGTACCTGTCACCAAAACAGCCCTGGTGATCGGAGGTGGTATTGCAGGTATACAGGCAAGCCTGGATATTGCCAATACCGGTCATAAAGTAATACTTATAGAGAAAGACCCTTCAATCGGAGGCCATATGTCTCAGCTTTCGGAAACTTTTCCGACACTCGACTGCTCACAATGTATCCTTACTCCCAGGATGGTTGAAGTAGCACAGCATCCGAATATTACTTTATATACTTACGCAGGACTTGAAAGCCTCGAGGGATTCATTGGAAATTTCAAAGCAAAGATCCGGAAGAAATCAAAAAGCATTGATGAGAAGATTTGCACCGGTTGTGGTTTATGCATTACTAAATGTCCCAATAAAAAGATCCCCAGCGAGTTTAATGAGGGACTTGGTAACCGGACAGCTATATATGTGCCTTTCCCCCAGGCAGTTCCAAATAAGCCTGTAATCGACAGAATTCACTGCACTTATTATACCAAAGGGAAATGCCGGATATGTGAGAAAGTCTGTCCGACACAGGCAATCCGCTTCGACCAGGAAGATCAGATAGTTGAAGCAGAAATCGGAGCTATCGTAATTGCAACGGGGTTCACTGTTAAACAGCCTGATTTCTTCCCCGAATATGGTTACGGCAAATATCCCGATGTGATAACCGGACTGCAGTTCGAACGCCTCGCCTCAGCCTCCGGTCCCACTCTCGGTGAGATCAGGAGGCCATCGGATGGAAAGATCCCCCAAAAAATTGTATTTGTTGCCTGTGCCGGCTCCCGCGACCAGGCCAAAGGGATCCCGTATTGCTCAAAAATCTGCTGCATGTATATCGCTAAACATGCCATGTTATATCAGCATAAGGTTCATAGCGGAAAATCTTATGTATTTTATATGGATATAAGAGCTGGAGGGAAAATGTACGAGGAATTTGTCAGAAGGGCAATTGAGGATGATGGGGTAAATTACATACGCGGCAGAATATCAAGAATATACGAGAAAAACGGGAAGCTGATTGTTAACGGGGCTGACACCCTGCTTAATGCAATGCCCGTGGAAATTGAGGCTGATATGGTCGTCCTTGCCACCGCCGGTGTTGCCAATGAGGGAGCTGAAGAGCTGGCACAGAAATTACATGTTTCATACGATCCCTATCATTTCTTTGCTGAGGCTCATCCAAAATTGAAACCGGTAGAAACCAATACAGCAGGTATTTTTCTGGCCGGGGCCTGCCAGGCACCCCGCGATATTCCTGAATCGGTCGCGATGGCATCAGGCGCTTCAGCCAAAGTGGCGGGGTTGTTCTCCCAGGATGAACTTACACGCGAGCCCCTGATTGCTGTGGTTAATCGTCAGCCTGCACCTGTTTACTCGTCATGTGTCGGCTGCTTCCTTTGTATTTCCGCATGCCCTTACCAGGCTATTGAGAAAGAGGAACTAAGAAACCGGAACGGGGACCTGATCAGATCGGTTGCTAAAGTTAATCCCGGACTATGCCAGGGCTGCGGCACATGCGTTGCTTTCTGTCGTACTAAGTCGATTGATATACAGGGTTATACACATGAACAAGTCTATTCCGAAGTTATGGCTTTGTTTAATGAATTTTAATATTTTTATTGATGGCTGATTTTGAACCAAAAATAGTTGCATTTGTCTGTAACTGGTGCACGTACGCCGGAGCGGACCTGACCGGTACCAGTCGCATCAAATATGCATCAAATGTTCGTATAATTAGGTTCCCCTGCACAGGGCGCATTGATTATATGTTACTTCTGAAGGCCTTTGATGAAGGAGCTGACGGGATAATGGTATCAGGGTGTCATCCTAACGATTGCCATTATACTTCAGGTAACTTTCATGCACGAAGAAGGTGGATAATGTTCCGATCATTGTGCGATTTTATGGGTATCGATATAAGACGGATAATATTTTCCTGGGTCTCTGCAGCTGAGGGGGCAAGATGGGCTGATATAGTCAATACCACTGTTGCTTCGATCCGCGAACTGGGTCCTTACGATGAATACAGAAAAATTGCCGCGAAACCGATTATGGAGGTAGAAAATCATGGATGACCTTAGAAAAAGAGCTAAAGAGCTCCTTGAAACGTCTGCCGTAAAGGTTGTAATCGGATATGAAGATGGTAGTGGCGGCAAAACCCGGACACTTTTTGCCGAAAAACCTGAAGATGCCGCCAGACTGATCTTCGACAGCCGCTGTGTCATGAACCTTGCGGCTTATGTTACCAAACGGGAAATTAAAGAAAAAGGCAGGATGGCAATTGCGGCCACACTGCCGGTAATGAGAAGCATAATCCAGCTTGCTTCCGAATTCCAGGTCAGCAACGATAACCTTCTTGTTCTGGGAATTACTCCTGAAAGTAAACTGCTTGAGTTCACTGATCTTTCGGAGGTTGAAAAGTTCGTTCATCAATATCAGATTGAGATTGAAGCGCGTAACAAGGAAATGCTTGAGAAGCTTGAGAAAATGACACCTGCCGGGCGATGGAAGTTCTGGACAGATGAATTGTCCCCCTGCATCAAGTGCTATGCCTGCCGTGCTGCATGCCCCATGTGCTATTGCAGCAGGTGCACAGTTGATTTTAACCAGCCTCAGTGGATACCTGTTCCTTCCCACCAACTGGGTAACCTTGAGTGGCATTTTATGAGAGCGGTCCATCTTACAGGCAGGTGCATTGACTGTAATGCATGCTTCAATGCATGTCCGCTTGCAATTCCGCTTAACCTTCTGACCAAGAAAATGATTGAAGATGTCAAAGCAAACTTTGGAGGCTATCAGCCCACTCTTACGGGAGAACATCTCATGTCAACGTACAAACCTGATGATAAGGAAAATTTTATACAATAGAAAATGAATATTGATAAGCATATTATCAGGAAAGATTCACTGGAAAAGCTTTTCGATATACTTAGGCAGAACAGTAAAACAATTTACGCCCCGGTCTCAAGGAATAGTAAAGTGATATTCAGGAAGACGGATAACTTTGCGGAAATTGCTGCCGGGTGTATTCAGACTGACATCTCCTCAAAAGAGATTGCCTTTCCCCGGACTGAAAGGCTGCTTGATTATTCCAGAAGCGCTGATGGGATATCGGTAAAAGGATTTGACAGCGGGGATATTCCTGAAATCGTTCTCTGGGGAGTCAGACCATGCGACACGGTTGGAATTGGTGAGTTGAGTGCAATTTTTAACTGGGATTATAAAGACGGGATATATAACAACCGTTTATCGAAGGTAACTGTTCTCGGATTCAGTTGCAGCAAAGCAGACGAATACTGTTTTTGTACCTCGGTTGGAGGAAATCCCGGGAATACTGCCGGAAGCGACATTCTGTTCACCAGGCTTGGAGATAATGGCGATTTTCTTGCAGAGGTACTGACTGAAAAAGGAATAGCCGTTTTCGCACTGGCAACCGGGTTCTTTGAGAAAGCCGGGGAAATAAAAAAGGAAGAATTCCTTGCTGAAGTTCCTGTCAGGTTTAACCTGGAGGTATTAAGTAATAATCTCGAAAAATTCTTTGAAAGCGGGCAATGGGTTGATCTGTCACTCAAATGTCTAGGCTGCGGGGTCTGCGCTTACGTCTGCCCGGCATGTGCCTGTTTTGATATACAGGACGAAGCACATGGCAGGAAGGGATCGCGTTTCAGATGCTGGGATTCATGCGCGTTTTCACTGTTTACCCTTCATACTTCAGGACACAATCCCAGGGATGTGCAATCACAGCGCTGGAGACAGCGGATTATGCATAAGTTTTCATATATGCCCGACAGATTATCTGTCTATGGTTGTACGGGCTGTGGCCGCTGTTCCAGGGCATGCCCTGCCGATATGAATATTCTGGAAAGTTTAATTTCAATTCAGGAGGCTAACGTATGACAGACAATTTATATATGCCATACCTCATGAGGATTGAGAAAGTTACTTTTGAGGCTCCCGGTGTAAAAACATTTATGCTGAAATTCATAAATGAGGAAGATCAGGATAAGTTCACTTTCAGAGCCGGGCAGTTTGGTGAATATTCTGTATTTGGAGTTGGTGAATCAACTTTTTGCATTGCTTCCTCACCAACACGTAAAGGATATATTGAATGCACCTTCCGGCAAACGGGCAAGGTCACAAATGCCCTTTCAAATTGTGAAGAGGGCAGTGTGGTCGGATTCCGGGGACCCTACGGAAACACTTTCCCTGTTGATGAATGGAAAGGTAAAAGCTTGCTCTTTATTGCAGGGGGGATAGCCTTGCCGCCCATGCGCTGCGTAATCTGGAATGCACTCGACATGAGGGAAAATTTTAAGGATGTGACAATCATCTACGGCGCCAGGTCCGTTAAAGACCTTGTTTATAAACACGAACTGGAGGATTGGAGAAGGCGTAAGGATGTAAAGCTTATAACCACAGTTGATCCGGGAGGAGAATCACCTGACTGGAAAGGTGAAATCGGTTTTGTCCCGACAATTGTTGAAAAAGCTGCTCCCTCTTCTGTCAATACAATAGCAATTGTTTGCGGCCCTCCTGTAATGATTAAATATACTTTCCCTGTATTGGCAAAACTTGGTTTCCTGAATGAGAACATCTTTACAACTCTTGAAAACCGTATGAAATGCGGGTTCGGCAAGTGCGGCCGGTGCAATGTCGGCAAGGTATATGTGTGCAAGGATGGTCCGGTATTTACACTTGCGCAGCTCAAAGAGCTGCCCGATGAATATTAATACCCCCCTTCTCTTAGTCTTAAGGGAAGGGGTAGGATTAAAAAATAAAAAGCTGTCCGGACGGACAGCTTTTTATTTACCATATGTAAATTTCAGGCAAATATACTCCATGCAACGGTAAGACCTGCAAGCACAACCGATACCATCGACATAAGCTTTATAAGGATGTTAAGTGCAGGACCGGAAGTATCCTTGAACGGATCACCAACGGTATCACCAACTACTGAAGCTTTATGAGGTTCACTCCTTTTGCCACCGTAATTCCCGCGTTCAATGTATTTCTTGGCATTATCCCAGGCACCACCTGAATTGTTGAGCATGCTTGCCAGTACGAAGCCTGCGCTCATTCCTCCGGCGAGTAGCCCGATAACCCCCGGGACACCGAAAACAATACCCACTACCAACGGAACGATGATAGCCATAAGCGACGGGACCAGCATTTCACTCTGGGCTCCTTTTGTTGAAATCTCAACGCATTTCGCATATTCCGGTTTTGCCTTACCTTCCATAATTCCAGGTATTTCCCGGAACTGGCGGCGTACTTCTTCTACCATCTTGCCGGCAGCACGTCCGACAGCTTTCATGCTCATCGCACTGAAGAGGAAAGCCATCATTGCACCAATGAACAGGCCGCCAAGAAGAATAGGATTGAAAAGTGACAGGTCGTATGCAGCAGCGAAATCCCTGATCGATGCAGTTGTAATATTTACAGCCGTCTGTCCGTCCTGAACTGACGGAACCGTACTGTTATAGAAAAGAGTATCCCCTATCTGTTTGAATCCGTCCGGCGCCTTATCAATAAGCCTGCCAAGCCAGAGTCTGACTTCCTCCATATAGGCAGCCATAAGCGCCAGTGCGGTAAGTGCGGCTGATCCGATCGCAAAGCCTTTTCCTGTAGCGGCAGTTGTATTGCCAAGTCCGTCGAGTGCATCAGTTCTTTCCCTTACTTCTTTTGGAAGCTCCGACATTTCAGCGTTGCCGCCTGCATTATCGGCGATTGGCCCGAAAGCATCTGTCGCAAGGGTAATTCCAAGAGTGGACAACATCCCAACCGCTGCAAAACCAATACCGTATACACCCAAGGCAAAATTGCTGAATCCACCGGCAAATCCATAAGCTGCGATAATACCGGCTACGATCGTTACAACAGGAACCCAGGTTGAGAACATACCCACGGCCATACCTTCAATTATTACTGTGGCAGGACCCTGCAGCGCCTGTTTTGCGATACCCTGTGTCGGTTTATTGCCGTCAGAAGTAAAGTACTCGGTCGACTGACCAATGATAACTCCAGCAACGAGACCTGAAACTGCTGCACCAAATACACCCCAGGTGATCCAGTTAACTGCGGCCATTACCGCAAGAACTACAAGTATCAGAGCCGAGCTCCCTCCTGTTCCGAGGAGAAGCGCACGGAGAAGTACTTTTGGCGTGGCTGATTCTTTTGTCCTGACCATATATACTCCGGCAATGGAAAGCAGAATGCCGATTGCAGAAACAAGCATCGGGGCAATAACAGCTTTCATCTGAAGGTCTCCGGTAACTGCGGGAAGTGCAGCGCCGAGGGCAGCCGTTGCCAGGATTGAACCAGCATATGATTCATAAAGGTCAGCACCCATGCCGGCCACATCACCAACATTGTCACCAACGTTATCGGCTATTGTTGCAGGGTTACGGGGGTCATCCTCCGGTATCCCGGCTTCGACTTTTCCTACAAGGTCAGCGCCGACATCGGCAGCCTTTGTGAAAATACCGCCGCCAACACGTGCAAAGAGAGCCTGGGTCGAGGCACCCATACCGAAGGTAAGCATAACTGCTGTTATCTCAATAAGTTTTTCATGATCAGTAGTACCCGCATGAACAAATGTCAGCCCGAGGAACTTCAGTCCCGTTTCCATGTTTTCGGGTGTAAACACCAGTCCATTAAGAATAAGAAACCACAATGCGATATCAAGCAGTCCAAATCCAACTACCACAAGTCCCATTACCGCACCACTCCTCAAAGCAACCTGGAGTCCTTTATTCAGCGATTTTGAAGCAGCCCACGCGGTTCTGTTCGATGCAAATGTGGCAGTTTTCATCCCCAGAAAACCACATAGCCCTGAAAAGAACCCTCCCGTCAGGAATGCGATTGGTACAAAGGGATTCTGAATCCCAAAATAGGCCAAAACAAATAATAACACAACGAGAATAAGGAATACCTTGGTAACCACCGTGTACTGGCGCCGCAGGTAAGCCATCGCTCCTTCTCTTACATACAGCGCAATTTCTTTCATTTTATCTGTTCCTTCATCCTGGGCTTTCATACTCCTGTAGAAAATCCAGGCAAACAGCAAAGCAATAAGTGCCGAGATCGGAACAATCCAAAAAATACTACTAATCATCTTATAAATTTTTAAAAATTAAAACAAAGGTTTAGAATTGCAAAAATTTTGCCGGTACAAAACTAATTTAGTTTTTTGTTTAAGCAAATGAAAAAAGTGTTTCTTGAAACAAAAACTGATTATTAGAAACATTCTAAATAAGTGGAAGGAATAATCAAAAAAGATAATCCCGGATCCGGAATGATCCGGGATTATTATCCGGTATCGGGGAATTCCCGGTCAGATTGCTCTGAAAAATTCGTAATTTATATTCTCAAGTTCCTTCATCCCCGGATAAGGGTAGTAAACAATTTCATCCTTTGCCCCGACATAGAATCCGGTTTCAATGGTCCGGTACAGGAGCTCGCCTGAAAATACCCGCTGGACGGTCTTCATGTGTTTTTCATATTCCCCCTTAAGTATCTCAAGGCAATCCCTCAGATGGCCGATATTGGAATAAGGCAGATGCTCGGCCGAGCCATATAGCGGATTTGTTGCAAGTTCACCCAGTTTGAGTTCAACAAAGAACAGCTTTGGGAGCACAATGGGAGTCGATCCGTCAGTCAGCCTCTTCAGGAAAACCGAAGGCGCAAGTCCGCTGGCAACAAGGGGGGATACCGGGGAGAGTTCCTGGTAAAGATGCAGATTGTTCTGGGCCTCCCTGCTCTTGTCATATTTTACTTTTTTCAACTCAAGAATGCATCCGTGATCAGTTGTGAGATAGAGGCTCTTAAGCGCTGACAGGGGGATTGTCTCCAACACCCGGTAAACTGAAAGGTAAACTGAGCTTTTGGGGCTTCCATCCTCTTTGGCAACGCACCTTTTATTAAGACTCGCCATATCGATGAGATTCTCAATTGCCTCCAGATCTACTTCAAAAAAGATAGTCTGGCCTCTGTTCCGTTTTTTTGTTCCGGTAGAAAGATACATTCCAAATCCTTCGGGTGGAAGCATCGAAGCAACAAGCGCTTCAGGGGTGCAGGTTAAATAGATGTATTTGCTCATAACATATTTAATTTAGGGAAAATTCTCTACGTCAGAAACTTTGATTTAAAAACACACCAAAACCTTTACCAAATATAACCTTCTTTTTGGAAGAATAAAAGAGCTTAGACCTCCCTGTCCCTATTATTTTTTATCCCTTACATACTTGTTCATCCAGTTGAGCACCTCCCAGTGTTTGTGGAGGATCGACTCCCTTGCGGCATAGCCATGACTTTCATTTGGAAGAAGCACCAGCCGGACAGTGGCCCCGAATCCCTTCAACGCTGTATAAAACCTTTCACTCTGGATAGGGAAGGTACCGGTGTTATTGTCAGCCAGACCGTGAATCAGCAGGATGGGGTCCTTAAGCTTGTCGGCATTCATGAACGGAGACATTCTGTCATAAACATCCGGGGCTTCCCAGTAGCTCCTCCTTTCATTCTGAAATCCGAACGGGGTCAGTGTCCTGTTATATGCCCCGCTCTCTGCTATTCCAGCTGCAAATAACCGTGACCGGGCAAGGAGATTGGCGGTCATGAAGGCGCCGTAGGAATGACCGCTGACAGCGACGCGGGCAGGGTCAGTCACTCCCATTTCAACGGCTTTCTCTACCGCTGCTTCAGCATCTGCAACGAGCTGTTCCACAAATGTGTCATTAGGTTCCCTGCCTTCAACCCCGACAATCGGGAAAGCGGCATCCATCAGAATTGCATATCCCTGGGTGACATAAACAAGCGCCGAAGCCGGGCTGATCCTTGTGAAGGTAAAAGGGGAACCACTGACCTGTCCCGCAGCTGAAGGATCGTTGTACTCACGGGGATATGCCCACAGAAGCGTCGGCAGGGGGGCCTCCTTCCCCCTGGAATAACCTGCAGGAAGATAAAGAGTAAAGGAGAGGTCGAGGCTGTCGTTTCTTTTATATTTAACAAGTTCTTTCTGAATTCCTGCCAGCTGGGGATAAGGATTCTCAAATTTTGTAACCTGGACCAGTCTCCTGTTTTTCAGGTTCCGCACGAAATAATTCGGAACCTCTGAGACCGATTGCCGTGAAGTCAGGATTAATCCTTTCGGTACATCAACAAATGTTGCGAAGGCCTCATAGTACGGAGCTTCGGACCTCCAGAGCCGGGTAGTTTTGCCCGAAGAAATCTCATATTTGTCAAGAAACGGCCTGTCACCTTCGGGTGAAGCCCCATTCCCCGACAGGAACAGTGATTTCTCCTTATCTGCGAACAGGAGGATCCTCATTCCGTAATCATTCTGGGTGGTGACAAACCGGCCGGGATTGTTATAACCGTCATCCGAACTGAATTCCTGTATTTTCTTTTTCGTGGCTTGCGGATCTGAAGGATTAAAATAGCTTATCACCTGCATCCTGGTTTTTTCCGAACTTTCCTGGATCAGTGCAAACTTTTCATTCCCCCAGGTTATCAAGTCATATCTGAGTTCTGTTGCAATGAACCTGGCAGGATCGCCTGAAAAGGGAGCATCGAGTGACCAGATCTGATCGTGAAATTTCATATCCTTTGTAAAATCCCCGTCATCGAGTGCTTCCACCCAGGTGATGGTCGCCGGTTTGTCCGAACGCCAGCTGAAGTAACGCCTGCCCGGCAATACCATATCATATCCCCTTGGTTCATTCTCCGTTAAAGGCTGCCGGAGCAACGTTTCAACCAGGTTTCCCCTGATATCCCATATCCTGGTCAGAGTCGGGAATCTGAAATAAGGTACAGTGTATGAAAAAGGCCGGTCGATAATATTCAACAGGATATAATTTCCGTCGGGTGAAGGTGAAGCAGAAGTTATAATTGCCGGCTCTCCAAGCTTTTCACTCCGGGTGCCGGTCCACAACATCAGCTGTGACACTGCAAAGTACTCAAACAATGCTTCGTCTGCCGGATCCTTCAGCAGGTCCTGGTAAGTAGGCGCCTGCCCCTCTTTTCCCAGGCTTTCCAGTATAACCGGGCCTTCCGCGACTGGACTCCTTCCGGGTCGTTCTCCGCGTCCGGGAATATTTACCGGATATATCAGGCTTTTATTATCCGGCAGCCAGCTGATTGATCTTCCAAAAACCATGTTCAGATTATCGGCCACCCTGAACGCACTAAGTGAAACAACGTCACATATCCAGAGCTCGATATTGTTTTGGGTCGTATTTGTAAATGCAAACTTCTTCCCGTCATTCGACCAGAGTGGTGATCCGAAGGCGGGATTGAGCGGGAGATTGGCGATTTCGCCCCTGGTCATTCCATCAGTGTTGATTAATCTGAATCCCCTGTTGAAAGTCTGCCTGCTGGGACCGCTTGTTGCAGGATCAATCCTTAAACCGGCCAGCCTTAACTCTTCGGCTGACAGCTCAGCTATTGTAATTATCGGAGCCCGTTCTATGATCAGGATAACCGATTTATCAACGCCGCCCGAGATCATGGGAGTAACAGGTGCATCGACAATCTTTACTATCTCATCGGGAGGCAGTTGATATTTAAGCGCTTCCTGTGAAATGGAAAAAAGCGAAGCGGTTGCGAATAACAACGTGATTAAAAAGTACTTTTTCATAACAGTCAATTAAGGGTTTTTATATTGGATATCTCCGGAAAAGTTCATCATGAAATTACATGATTTATCCGATAATCAAAGTGTGTAAGCCGGGTGCAAATTTCTTTCTTAAGATAATTTTCTTAATACTATCTTATTCCGTAAGTTCTTAAAAAGTTTCGGATAAATCTTTGTTGATTGGAGATCCCTCGCTTCGCTCGGGATGACATTCATTTTCAGGGTTTTAAAGGAAGAATCGGCGATTCGCAACAGGTAACCAGAATAGTGACGAAAATGCTGGTTGCGAATCGCCGATTCTTCCCCCAACTTTAAAAGATTACCGGTCATCCCGAGCGTCAGCAAGGGATCTCTTAGTACAATGGTGCATGGCCTTTCCCAAAGATTAATAAATAGTATGCCAGCATGTTAAGGAGATTTGTATAGAGATTAGCACCCTGGGGAGAGGGACCTAGGGGGGTGTGGTGCTGCGCCATTAAAATATGTATTATAATACGTATTTTAAT
>Ga0105101_10000429_pt1 | contig 17260 bp, 12 predicted proteins | sample PPLLak21cMay2015_2_FD_87037 | JGI IMG/M metagenome (GOLD analysis project Ga0105101, IMG submission 87037) | Freshwater sediment microbial communities from Prairie Pothole Lake near Jamestown, North Dakota, USA - PPLs Lake P8 Core (1) Depth... | ecosystem: Environmental > Aquatic > Freshwater >... | reverse complement strand
TTTCAACCCGTATGGGATAGCCATTTTCTATCCACCTGAGTTGCTCCAGTGATTCAGCTTTTTCAAGGGGCGTTGTTCCCAGCTTCGTAATGGCTGTAAGTACCTCCCTGCGAAAAGCATATAGCCCGATATGAATATAGTAATGATGATGATCAAGCCATGCTGCTGCATCAACTCCCCTCATATAAGGAATGACGGAGCGGCTGAAATAGATAGCATCCTGGTTCTTGTCTATTATAACCTTGGGCTTGTTGGGATCAAAGAGTTCCTGAGTATTACGGACAGGCCTTGCCAGTGTTGCGATCTGGGTCCCGGCTGTTGCAAAGCATGAATGGATCAGCTGCAGCTGGTCCGGCTTAATGAAGGGTTCATCACCTTGCAGGTTAACAATTATCCCATACACGCCTGAATGCAATCTTTCCCAACGCTGCAACGCCTCTGCGCACCGGTCGGTACCGCTCTTATGATCAGCAGAAGTCATCACGGCATTCCCGCCGAAATTCCTTACAGCTGCTGAGATGCGTTCATCATCAGTGGCCACGACAACGTTTTCAAAAACCGCAAGAGCCTGTTCGTATACCCTTTGTATCATAGGTTTTCCCCCCAGATCAGCAAGGGGCTTTCCGGGAAACCTGGTAGAGGCATAGCGGGCCGGAATAACTGCAATACTATTCATAGGAATCCGTCGTTATTAATGGCAGGTTTTGTCGTTGTTTCCATATCACAGAAAAAACTCAACCAACGAAACAAAACCAAATGTAATGAATAATTTAAGTACATTAAAACATGAAGAAATGGCAGTTGAAAATTCATAAAAAACCATTAATATTGTAATTTTGTCATACTTTAGGTTTATTAAGCCTGATTTATGCAGGAAGCGACATGGAGAAAGGTGAATTGCAGAAAATAAAACAACGATTTGGCATTATTGGCAATGCCCCGGAATTAAACCGTGCCATCGACATCGCCATACAGGTTGCTCCCACCGACTTGTCGGTACTGATCACCGGAGAAAGCGGGGTTGGGAAAGAATCATTTCCGCAAATCATCCATCAGTTCAGCTCCCGGAAGCATGGTGCCTATATTGCCGTCAACTGTGGTGCGATACCGGAAGGCACTATTGATTCGGAATTATTCGGCCACGAAAAAGGATCCTTTACCGGTGCTTATGAGAGCCGGAAAGGATATTTTGAGGTTGCCAACGGGGGGACCATTTTTCTGGATGAAGTGGCTGAACTTCCGCTTTCCACACAGGTAAGGCTGCTCAGGGTTCTGGAAACGGGTGAATTTCTGAAGGTGGGCTCATCCAAGGTGGTTAAAACCAATGTCAGGGTAATTGCAGCTACTAATCTGGATGTGCAGCAAGCTATTCATCAGGGGCGTTTCCGCGAAGACTTGTTCTACCGGCTCAATACTGTACCCATAGATATTCCTCCGCTGCGCGACAGAAAAGAGGATATTGCACTGCTGTTCCGTAAGTTTTCGGTTGATTTCGCCGAAAGGAACAGGATGCCTGCCATATCGCTTTCAGATGATGCCATGAATATGCTGTCGAACTATCGCTGGCCCGGAAATATCCGTCAGTTAAAAAATATAACGGAGCAGATTTCAATCATTGAATCAAAGCGGGAAATCACCGCCGATATTTTACGGAATTATCTTCCTGATTATTTCGAATCGAAGTTACCGGCGCTTTATGATACCGTTGACAGCAGAACCTTCGCTTCCGAACGGGAAATCCTTTACAAAATCCTGTTCGACATGAAAAATGATGTCAACGACCTGAAAAAACTTGTTTTTGAGATCATGCAGCATGGACCTGCTGCCACTGAAGTGCATGAAGGTCATGCAGGATTGATCCATAAGCTTTATCAGGACGTGGAGCCAGTGGTCCCCGAGGAAAAAATTCCCCGCAAACTGGAAATAATCAGGCCACAACCCGACAATATACAGGATACACAGGAAGTTACAGAAGAGTCACTTTCTCTGGCAGACAAAGAAATGGAGTTGATCATCAAGGCATTGGAAAAGCATCATGGCAAACGAAAAAATGCTGCCAATGAACTGGGTATTTCTGAGCGGACATTGTACAGAAAAATTAAGGAATATAATATTGAAGAATAAATGGCCATGAAAAGAATCCTTGGATGGGCAATCGTTATTGCGGTCTCATGGCTAGCCCAGGCTTGTTTTACCTTTCGCGTAACCACAAAAGATGCCTCTATACCGGAAGAAGCGAAAACCGTATCAGTGCAGTATTTTCAGAACATGGCAAGAATTGTTGAACCCACCCTCAGCCAGCAGATAACCGATAATTTTAAAGATTACATTCAGGCTAACGCACGACAGGTGATTCTGGTAAACGGTGCAGCCGATCTGGATTTTGAAGGGACTATCACCGGTTATGATATTAAGCCGGTGTCCATAACATCGGAGGAGCAGGCGGCACAAAACCGGTTTACCCTTACATTAAAAGTGAAATATACCTGTTTGGTCAAAGAAGGTATGGATTTTGAGGCCAGCTTTTCACGGTATGAAGATTTTGGGTCTTCACAGAATTTTGAAGATGTGAAAGCGGAAATGACCGAAAGGATCCTGAAATTGCTGATTGAGGATATTTATAATAAGGCTTTTGTAAACTGGTGAAAGAAGTATGCTGAACAATGATATGCTGATAAAGTACCTTAGAAATCCTGACTTGCTGGGTTCCCAGTCATTAAAAGAGATTCAGCTCCTGACCGACCAGTATCCTTTTTTTCAGACTGCCCGTTTGCTTGAGATCAAGAATTATTATGCCACCGGATCCGCAGGATTTCAGTCAAGGCTCAATTTTGGCGCGGCATATGTTGCTGACCGCAGGATACTGTATGAGTTGATCTATCCTTTGGCATCCACCACCGGTGATTCAGGAAAGGAATATCCGGATGAACCGGTTTACGGCAAAGTTGAAAAGGACATTAAGCCCACGATGCAGGAAAATATTGCTGACGCTCTTGCAGCGCAGCTTCACATGACCAGTTCACTCAATCCGGCGGAAGCGGAATTTGTTCCCCCCATTGCCCTTGACATTGAAAAAGAGTATGGCGGACCGGCAACTGTTGAATTGGAGGAAACTGCTGAAGGAGCAGACGGTGAGATAATCTGGCTCGATGAAGCCGAAACCGATACCATGGAAATTGTTGCCCGGGATGAACCTGTTGTTGCAACTTCCGATGAAAAGGAAGCCCTGATTGACCTGGATGACAGCGGTGCTTTTGAGCCTTATGCAGTCCCGGACAATATGGCTGAGGAAAAGCAGCCGGCATCCGGTTCTTTGCCGGAACCTGAATTCACGGTAAGCGATACCGCAGACATTATGGAACAGGAGGCCGCTTCAGGACCCGCAAGCGAATTGCAGGAGATGGAAGCATCAAAAAACCTCAGCGAATGGCCGGAACCCGCAGAAGAAAAAGATAGTTCAGCTGACTTTCCGGCAGAAGAACCGGTGAGCGGGGAAGATTCATCCGTCAGCAAAAGTGAGCTGATTGACCGTTTTATAGAGACCAATCCGCGTATTGCTCCGCCGGCGGGAGCCGTTCCACAAATCGATATTTCAGCTGGAAGCGTGAAGGAAGATGAAGGATTTCTCACGGATACGCTGGCAAAAATATACATAAAACAAGGGTACTATACCAAGGCTATTTTTGCTTATGAAAAATTGTTGTTGAAATTTCCGGAAAAAAGTACTTACTTTGCAGGCCAAATTGAAGCGATTAAAAAAATAATGAATAAAAAGGACTGAAGCGGTTAGCTTGTCAGCAAACAGCCAAAGGCCAATCAACCCACCTGCGCTAAAGCTACGGTGGGCAAAGCAAATAAGCAAATCAACAAATCAATAAATCAATAAATCAATAAATCAATAAATAGTATATGTACGGATTAATTATAGGAATTATTTTGTTTATCAGTATTCTCCTGATCCTTGTGGTATTGGTTCAGAATCCCAAAGGAGGCGGTTTGGCATCGGGATTTTCATCGTCCAATCAGATTATGGGTGTTAAACGGACAGCAGATTTTATCGAAAAGGCTACCTGGGGTTTTGCTGCAACCATTGTAGTACTCAGTATTTTAGCCACCATGTTCATTGGCCGGAATAAAGGGACGGGTGCTCAGACCAAAATTCAGAATATTGAGAATGCCATTCCCACCGATCAGATGCCGTCTTATCCTACCAATATTCCCGAAGAGGATGCAGCGGGTAATTAGTAACCGGTATTAAAAAATGACGAAAAGTGTCAGGTTGTCATAACAACTGACACTTTTTTGTTTTTTGGTCTGCAAAATGGCTATATAATCCTTTTGGCATAGAATTCGCTAACAACACTTCGAAATTTGGAATCATGTTTAACTTAAAAATAATTGATTATGTCAGATGTAAAGATTAAGCCTTTAGCCGACAGAGTGGTTATTAAACCATTGGAAGCCCAGGAAAAAACAATCAGCGGGATCATCATCCCTGATTCAGCCAAAGAAAAGCCTCAACGTGGTACTGTAGTAGCAGCCGGACCCGGTACGAAAGATGACAAGATGGAAGTTAAGATAGGCGATACCGTTCTGTACGGAAAATATGCCGGAACAGAGATCAATGTTGACGGAAAGGATTATCTGATCATGAAGCAGACAGACATTCTGGCAATTGTATAACAATGTGATTAACCAATAATTCAAAAAATAAAAATATGGCAACAAAAGAGATTAAGTATGATATTGAAGCCCGCGATCTTCTAAAAAAGGGTGTTGACGCGCTCGCCAACGCTGTTAAAGTTACGCTGGGTCCCAAGGGCCGTAATGTTATCCTGGATAAAAAGTTTGGTGCACCGGCAGTTACCAAAGACGGTGTGACAGTGGCCAAGGAAATCGAGCTTGAAGATCCGTTTGAAAATATAGGAGCGCAGCTGGTTAAGGAAGTTGCATCCAAAACCAATGATGATGCCGGTGATGGCACAACAACCGCCACTGTACTGGCACAATCCATTGTCAATGTTGGTTTGAAGAATGTTACGGCCGGAGCCAATCCGATGGACCTGAAAAGGGGTATTGACAAAGCGGTTCAGGCTGTCATTGCAGACCTTAAAAAACAATCGCATTCCATTGGGGAAGACAACCAGAAGATTGAGCAGGTTGCTTCTGTTTCAGCCAATAACGATCACAATATTGGCAAACTTATCGCCGAAGCTATGGGCAAGGTAAAAAAAGAAGGTGTTATCACGGTTGAAGAAGCCAAGGCAACGGAAACCCATGTAGATGTTGTTGAGGGAATGCAGTTTGACCGGGGTTACATCTCCGCATATTTTATTACTGACCCTGACAAAATGGAATCTGTACTGGAAAATTCCTATATCCTGCTTTCAGACAAGAAGATCTCCACCATGAAAGACCTTCTTCCTGTGCTGGAGCCCATTGCACAGGCTGGCAAGCCTTTGTTGATCATTGCAGAAGATATTGACGGCGAAGCCCTGGCAACGCTGGTTGTCAATAAACTGAGAGGTTCGCTTAAAATTGCTGCTGTGAAAGCACCGGGATTTGGTGACAGAAGGAAAGAGATGCTCGAAGATATCGCAGTTCTTACCGGTGGTGTGGTAATTTCAGAAGAAAAAGGCCTGACCCTGGAAGGTGCAAAAATTGATATGCTGGGTCGTTGTGAAAAGGTGGTAATTGACAAGGAGAATACCACCATCGTTAACGGAGCCGGTGAAAAGAAAAATATCGAGGGCCGGATCAAGCAGATCAAAGCCCAGATTGAGACCACCACTTCAGATTATGATAAGGAGAAGCTGCAGGAAAGACTGGCCAAACTCGCCGGCGGTGTAGCAGTTTTATATGTCGGTGCCGCTTCAGAGGTTGAGATGAAAGAAAAGAAAGCGCGCGTTGAAGATGCCTTGAGTGCAACCCGTGCAGCTGTAGAAGAAGGTATTATCCCCGGTGGCGGTGTGGCATACATCAGAGCTATGAAAGCACTGGATAACCTGAAGGGTGATAATGAAGACCAGACCACAGGAATCGCTATTGTGCGCCGTGCGCTGGAAGAACCGGCCCGCCAGATTGCTGAAAATGCAGGCAATGAAGGTTCGGTAGTCGTTCAGCGGATCAAGGAAGGGAAAGACGACTTTGGTTATAATGCCCAGGATGATAAATTCGAGCCTTTGACCAAGGCCGGTGTCATCGATCCTACCAAGGTGGTAAGGGTAGCGCTGGAAAATGCAGCTTCCATTGCAGGAATGTTCCTGACTACCGAATGTGTTGTTGCCGAAAAACCTGAAAAGGAACCCCCGATGCCAATGGGTGGCGGCCCCGGAATGGGCGGAATGATGTAAAAATCAAGATACAAATCATAAATATAAGCCTCGTCGGTATGACGGGGCTTTTTTTTGCCTGAAATCATGATGTCCTGAAACGCTGGCCTGACTGCATTCAGACAGGCATTGAACATCGGAGGTACTATATTTCAGACAGCTCAGCTGATCAGCTTTTCAGCAAAAGAAGTCTCTCTTTTGCATGGTATACGGTATCAATATTATCAATGGTGAGTGTAAGCTTATGATTTCCTTCCTTCATCCTGTATAACAATGGTTCCTGCTGAATATGGGTCAGGATATTTCCAAAGGTGGCCGATTTGAAGTAAGTCGAACCGGAATCGGGAAGAAAATATCCGATCATTTTGTGGCCTTTGAGTACCAGTTTTTCAAAACCCAGGCTAACGGCCAGCCATCGCACCCTCACGATCTCAATCAATTCGACTGATTCTGGCGGTAACGGTCCAAAACGATCCTTCAGCTGGTTTACAAATGCAGCCAGTGCCGTTTCATCTTCCATCTGATCCAATTGTCTGTATAGATCCATTCGTTCAGCCACGTTCGAAACATAGGATTCGGGAAAGAGCAGCTCAAAATCTGTATCGATCTGGCAATCATCAAGATACTTTGAAGGGATTTTTGAAGATTCCTGTTTTTGTTCCTGCTCAAATACTTCCCGGTATTCTTTTTCTTTAAGTTCCTGAATGGCTTCGTTAAGGATACGGGTGTAGGTTTCAAAACCAATGTCGGCAATGAATCCGCTCTGCTCGGCACCGAGCAGGTTACCCGCCCCTCGGATATCAAGGTCCTGCAGGGCTATATTGAAACCACTGCCGAGATCAGAAAATTCTTCAATAGCCTTCACCCTGCGGCGTGCTTCTGGTGTCATCAGGTTTACCGGAGGAGCCAGCAGGTAGCAGAATGCTTTCTTGTTTGACCGTCCGACCCGGCCCCGCAGCTGATGAAGATCACTCAGTCCAAAGTGATGGGCGTTGTTAATGAAAATGGTATTGGCATTGGGAATGTCAAGTCCTGATTCAATGATAGCCGTTGCTATCAGCACATCATAGTCCCCACCGATAAAATCAAGCATGGTCTTTTCGAGTTTTGGTCCCTCCATCTGGCCATGGGCAATAACTGTTTTGACGCCGGGACAGAGTCTCCTCACCAGGGTCTCCACTTCAGCAATATTCTGTACGCGGTTGTGAATAAAGAATACCTGTCCTCCGCGGGATACCTCATATAAGATCCCTTCACGGATAATATCTTCATTGAAAGTGTGCAGTTCGGTTACGATGGGATGGCGATTGGGGGGAGGTGTGTTGATGATGGACAGATCCCTGGCTCCCATCAGTGAGAATTGCAGGGTGCGCGGAATAGGAGTTGCGGTAAGCGTCAGTGCGTCAACATTCAGTTTCAGTTTTTTAAGTTTTTCCTTTGCCGTGACGCCGAATTTCTGCTCTTCATCCAGGATCAGCAATCCCAGGTCTTTAAACCTTATATCTGAGCCCAATAACCGGTGTGTTCCGATGATGATGTCAATTTTTCCTTCTTCCAGTTTCTTCAGGGTTTCTTTCTGGTCCTTTGTTTTTTTAAGCCTGCTGATATAGTCAATATTGCACGGAAAGCCCCTGAGCCTTTCGCGGAATGTGTTGTAATGCTGTAAGGCAAGTATGGTGGTGGGAACCAGTATGGCTACCTGCCTGCTGTCAGCAACAGCTTTAAAAGCAGCTCTCACGGCCACTTCCGTTTTCCCGAAACCCACATCACCGCAAACCAGCCTGTCCATAGGAACCGCTGATTCCATGTCCTCCTTGACTGAGCGTGTAGCTTTGATCTGGTCAGGCGTGTCCTCAAACATAAAAGAAGCTTCAAGTTCGTATTGAAGGTAAGTATCGGGAGAATAGGCCATCCCTGTTATCATCCTGCGTTTGGCATAAAGAGCTATCAGGTCGCGGGCTATGTCCTGGATTTTGCTTTTGGTTGCCTGTTTCAGGCGCTGCCATGCACCCGTTCCGAGCTTGTACAGCCTCGGAGCTTCATCATCCTTGCTCTTATACCTAGATATCTTGTGGAGGGAATGAATGCTGACGTACAATATATCCTGATCCTGGTATACCAGCCTTACCGCCTCCTGACTCCTGCCGTTGATCTCAATTTTTTCAAGGCCACCGAATTTTCCAATGCCATGATCAATATGGACCACGTAATCACCCGGTTGCAGGCCTTTTAATTCCTTGAGGGTAAGGACTCCCTTATGGGTAAAATAGGCGTCAAGGGAATATTTATGATATCGTTCAAAGATTTGATGATCGGTATAACAGCAGATCCCGAGATCATGATCCATGAATCCTTCATGCAGGGTGCGAAGCAGTGCATGAAAAGAGAGTGAGGGGTTGATATCCCGGAATATGGCTGTCAGACGTTCAATTTGCTTTTCGCTGTCGCTCAATATGTAGTTCACAAGTCCGTTTTCCTGATTCTGCCGAAAGGTTTCCGCCAGCAAATTAAAATTCTTGTTAAAGGAAGGCTGGGGACTGGTGGAAAACGAAAAAATCCTGGCATTGGCATAATAGGGACGAGGGTTGAATTCTGCCACGGTGAAATCTTCAAGCTTTTGAATCAGGTAATGTCCGGTGGTGAGATGATCCTCTCTTACCAGGATGCTTTCCTGCCCGTCTTTTATGGCATGATGATAGATCTCATTCAGTTTTTCTGCCGTAAAAGCAACATCTTGCACCCAGATGATGGAATTACCCGGAAGATAGTCCAGAAAGGATTCACACACATCATTCAGGGTCAGGTCACGGATATTGGGAATAATATTGATCGATTCATACTGTTCCTTTGAAAGCTGGTCGTCAACATCAAAAGATCGTATCGATTCCACTTCGTCTCCGAAAAAGTCAATCCGGTAGGGGAGTGGTCCTGAAAATGAGAAAATATCAACAATGCTGCCGCGAATGGAGTATTGTCCGGGTTCATATACAAAATCAACCATTTGGAATTTATACTCATCGAGGACTTCATGAATAAATGCCGGTGAAATCTTCTCCCCGCGGTTGAGCTGAAGGGTATTCTTTTTTAATTTCTTATGGGTGATAACCTTTTCTGACAGGCCTTCAGGATAAGTCACCACTACCGTAAAGGTCTGTCCGGTCTTATCCGTTCTTTCCGAGCCGATCCTGTCGAGCGCATTGGTGCGCAGAATGATGTTGCCCGGGTCGACCTGATTATATGGAAGGCTTCGTTTATAAGACGAGGGAAAGAAGTAAACATGCTCCTTACCCAGCAGATTGGTCAGATCGTTGTAAAAATAGGCGGCCTCTTCCTTTTCCGGCAGGATCATCAGATGAGGGACAGCACAGGCACTGATAACCGATGCAGTAACCAGGGAGGCTGAAGATCCGGTAAGGCCGCTCAGGCATATTTTCCGGTCACCATGACGGATCAGTTCCCCGTAATGAGGGTGTTGCTGGTATAGGTTAAGCAGGTCAGAAAGTGCCACAATTGCAGAAGCATTGAATTGAAGGCTGCAAAGTTGGTTAAAATTTCCAATATTTATTTGCACGATCAGTTTTAAAAGAAAAGAATGATCTTTACCGTATAATGTTGAGTTGGTAAACTATAAATTTGTCAAAAAAACAGCATGAAAATCTTCAAGTTTGGAGGAGCCTCGGTGAAGAATGCTGACGCCGTCAGGAATATCGGCACCATTCTCAGGAAATACCATGAGCCGCTGGTGGTGGTGGTATCTGCCATGGGAAAAACCACCAATGCCATGGAGCGGGTTGTCAATGCTCATGTTAAAGGAGACAAAGTTAAAGCCCGGTCAGCGCTTGACCAGGTGAAGGATTATCATAGTTCCATCGTGGAAAGCCTGATCCCTGATCCCGATGATGCGCTCATGACCGAATTGCTGGCCATTTTTACGGGTTTGTATAATGCTATTGACGAAAGCCCGTCTTCATTTTACAACAGGGAATATGACCAGTTGGTCTCGTGGGGTGAGATCTTGTCATCCATCATCGTAAGCCGCTACCTCAATTCGGCAGGATTAGCGAACGAATGGATAGATATCCGGCAATACCTTAAGACCGACAGCACTTACAGGGAAGGAAGGGTCGACTGGACCCTGACCTCGCGCCTGATCCGTGAACGCTTTCATTTTCATGCCACTGAACTATATGTCACCCAGGGTTTTCTTGGATCCACCGTGAATAACCAAACCACAACCCTGGGCCGTGAAGGTTCGGACTATACGGCTGCTGTGCTGGCACATGTCCTGGATGCCGAATCCGTTACCGTCTGGAAGGATGTACCGGGCCTGCTGAATGCTGATCCCAAATGGTTTGACAATACCGTAAAAATCGATAAGATCTCCTATATGGATGCAATCGAGCTGGCGTATTACGGGGCCAGCGTGATCCATCCCAAGACCATACAGCCCCTCCAGAACAAAAAGATAAGATTATTTGTCAAATCCTTTCTGAATCCCGATGAACCGGGTACCGTCATTGGCGATGAAACCTATGACAAGCTGATCCCTTCGTTTATTTTTAAGATGGATCAGGTGCTGATCCATATACATCCGGTTGACTTTTCCTTTATTGCAGAAGACAACATGGAAAGAATCTTCAGGTGCTTTGCGGGCTATGGCATGAAAGTAAACCTGATGCAAAATTCAGCCATCAGCTTTGATATATGCGTAAACAACGATCAGAGCAGGATCCCGGGTATTCTGGCCGATCTTGAAAAGGACTTCAGGGTAAGATGCACCTATAATCTTGAACTGATCACCATACGGTATTACGATGATGCTACCATCAGCAGGGTTTTGGTAAACAAGGATCTGCTGCTGACCCAGCGGACAAAATCGATCATACAGATGGTGGTGAGGGACAAGGGGAAGGAGTAGAATGAGAATCAGAATGAGAATGAGAGACGGAGAGAAGTAGGCAGTAGGCAGTAGCAGGAAGCAGTTGAAGCAGACCGCCACTGCCTGCTGCCGCTGCCTCCTGCCGCTATCTCCCCTTCCTCCCGTAATTTTCACCAGATAATGAACCGTTACATTTACCGCCTGAAACCTTGATCCCAGGTAGATAAACTCCTCATCTCCCGGTTTGAACAGGTTAGTCAGGCAGTGGTTGTATCTGCCCTCCAGCTCAAAAATTCCTATCCGGCTTCTGAGCGCAACAGAAACTCCTCCGCAATAGCCAAATTCAATGTTACGTGCCGGAGCCTTTCCGTAATAATCCCTGTATTCAAAGGTATCAGCGACATTGATTTTTTCAGCATCTTTCAGCAGGTATGCCGCATACGGACCTAAAGCAAACTGGAACCGTGCCTTGGTATTTTTCCCGAAATAAACATGGGTCATTAACGGAAAGTTCAGTATCTCCTGTGTTCTCTTATAGGTGCCGGAGGATTGGGTCTCCTCGAGCCAACCCCGTTGCAGATAGTTGACTTCCAGCTGCATACCGAGATGAGGTTCGGAAATATAGCGAATGATGAGCCCTCCGGTATATCCCTGGAAAAGCTTCTGGCTTACGTAGGGATCAAATACGACACGGCTAATGGAGGCACCCTGCGACAGTCCTATATTCAATTCCTTCTTGAAATCAGGCTGAGCAGCAGTATAAGGCAAAGCAAGCCCCAGGATCAGGATCGTCAGACTATTTCTCAAGATATTTTCACGTTGAATGAAAGCTGAAAGATACAGGAAAGTCGGGTGAATACCAAAGGAACAGGATAAGAACCGAAACTATAGCTGCCTGAGAAGATTAAGGCAAATCATTCTACTTTCCTGGGAAGAAAAATCCTTTTCCCGGATAACAGAAATTTTTCAATGAAATCTAAATCAGGCCTGCTTCAAGTTTGTTAATAACTTCCTTGCTAAATTTCTTCGGGTTCTTTTTTTTGACTTCCTTGAGGATTCCAAGGGCCATTGTACCGAATTCAATTAAGCCAACCGGGTTTTTATCATAATTATAACTACCGATAACAAATTCTAACTTTGAGATTATTTCATTAAACTGAGGATTTTTGAGCTTTTTTAAAGTATCCATTGCCAGCTGGCAGGCATCTCTTAGTTTTTCACTTTTGTTTTCCATGATAACAGGTATTTTTTTTATTATAAATACAGAAATAAAATTAGCCTATTTTTAGCATTCTTGCAAGGCATTGTTAAAAAATGGAATAATTTGTGATGAGGTCCGATTACCGCTTACTGATTACCGGTTACCTTTCACCTCCTCACCCCCCTGCCCCCTCTCCACCCTGGAGAGGGGCGGCTCGAAGAGCCGGGGTGAGGACTGGAAAATTACCTTTTGCTTTTATAAAATTAAATTCTATTTATTGAAGGACCGGTTACCGCTTACCTTATTCTTAAGGTTCGGGTTCGGCTGAAAAAAGAATATCGAAAAGGGATTTGAAACTAAACAAACGGGAAATAAAAGAAAAAATAGCCCCCACCATAAGGAATAATCCAAAGGAATAATACCATTCCCATTGAATTTTCCGGACCAGCATGCCGGTAATGAATAAAACACCGATAAACAGGGTTAACCTTATGATCAGGGGAACATTAACCTGAAATTTAAACAATCTGACCGCCAGTATGATTTGCACAAGGGAAGTAAAAATTTGTGTGGAGACATTCGTGATGGCTGCACCATAGACTCCTGACCGGGGAATAAGGATCAGGTTGAGGGTGAGATTCAATACAACGGCTGAAATGGCCATAAAATTCAATTCCCTCATGCTGCCATTGGCAGTCAGCAAAGTGCCGAATATATACGTTGTACACATGCCCAGAAAGCTGAAGATAAGAATTTTGAAGACTTTTGAGGAATCCGGTATGTGAGCAATGTACAGGATATCCATGATTTCATTGCTGAAAAACATACATCCCAGGGTGATGATGATGGCCGGTACGAAGAGAAGCAGAAAAGACAGTTTCGACAATTGTTCAACCGATTCTTTCTTTTTAATCATCCTGGAAAAGATGGGCAGCAGGATAATGGTGAACAAATATCCGTAATTGGACAATATTTCAACGATCCTGAAACTTTGTGCATAGATTCCGGCCTGTTCTTTTCCGTCGGGCAACAATTTTCCCAGCAGAACGGAATCGATCCTCAGATAAGCTGCCATGAATAATGTCAGCAAAGCAAAGGGATAACTCTTTTTCAGGAAGCTAAGGTTCTTTTTCAGGCTAAGCTGAAATTTGAATGAAGTGGCTTTTGAAAATACCACTGAAAAAGCTATGACGGCACTTATTAAATAGGCTGCTGTTTGCGCATATACAAACCATTCAATACGGAAAGCATTTTTGGTAACCGGTTCAAGCAGGAGAAATCCGCAAATTACGATAACAACAAAACGGTCAAGGACAGAAAGGAAACTGTCGATCTTAAACATATGCAGTCCGCCCAGATTAGATCTGAGATAAAGAATAAAGCTTGCCAGGAACTGATTGAATAACATCACCCACAACAGGCTGAATTCCTGAATTCTCCATCCCAGTAAATAGCCTATAATGGTGCAAACGACAACATAAATAATACCCAGGATAACCTTTAGCGGGAAAAGATACGAGAAATACCGGTTTAACACATGCTGGTGTCTGGCAATTTCACGGCGGTTGAAATTCTCAATACCCAGGTCAAGGATGATGGAAAAAATCAGGGAGAAATTAAGCAGTATGAAGAAATTGCCATACAAGGTGGAGCCTACTGCATTCTGAACAGTAACATCAATACCAAAAGCATAAATAGGTTTAATCAGAAGATTCAGGAAAAGAAGAAGGGCAAGATTGGTGACAAATTTCCTTTTCAAGGCAATACTTCATTATTTCCGTCGCAAATGTAAGAAGAATTCACTATTCTTGATAATTTTAATGCCCATTTTACAAAGCAAAACGCTGTTCATGCTGAGGGACTTTTATAAAAAAGAGGGGAAGGAGGCCGGGTGTGATGAAGCCGGAAGAGGATGCCTGGCCGGTCCTGTTTATGCTGCAGCCGTCATTCTTCCACCGGGGTATGACCATCGGTACCTGAATGATTCAAAAAAGCTCACAAAGGCCAGGCGGGAACTTATGCGGGCAGAAATAGAAAAAAATGCGCTTTCATGGGCAGTTGCCTGTTGTGATAATGACGAAATAGATGAACTGAATATCCTCAGGGCATCCATATTAGCTATGCACAGGGCACTGGACCAGCTTGCCATTAATGCCGACCGGATAATGGTAGACGGGAACCGGTTTATTCCCTATAAGAACGTTGAATACCATTGCATTATTAAGGGGGATGCTACCTATAAGTCTATTGCTGCGGCGTCTATTCTTGCAAAGGTATACCGTGATGAGCATATGTTGCAGTTGCATCGGTTGCATGACTGTTATTCCTGGCATAAGAACAAAGGGTATCCAACCCTGGAACACAGGCAGGCCATTGAAAAGTTCGGCATTACCGGATATCATCGAAAGTCATTTTTATTAATCAAAAGACAGTTATCTTTGCCGCTTGATTTTTAAAACATTTGGAATAAACAAGTTTATTTATGAAGAAAGGAATTGCACTGGTTGTTGGTATGCTGATGCTGGCCGGGGGCCCGCTGAAGGCAGATGAGGGGATGTGGCTTTTGCCCTTGCTGGAAATGCTTAATATGGATAAAATGACCTCGATGGGATTAAAGCTTTCAACTGAGGATATATACAGTATTAATCACAGCAGTCTGAAAGATGCCGTGGTCATATTTGGCAACGGATGCACGGGCGAAATCGTATCGGGGGAGGGTTTGCTGCTGACCAACCATCACTGCGGTTATGACGCTATACAGAATCACAGTACTATCGGGCAAAATTACCTTGAGCAAGGTTTCTGGGCGATGACCCGGGAAGAGGAATTGCCCAATCCCGGCCTTACAGCAACTTTTCTTATCCGGATGGAAGATGTTACCCCGCGGGTGCTGGTCAATCTGAATGATACCCTGTCGGAGGAACTGAGAAATGAGAAAATAAAAAGGATAAGCCGGGAAATTGCGGAAAATGCAGTCCGGGACAACCACTACAAAGCTTTGGTGCGGTCCTTTTTTGACGGAAATAGTTATTACCTCCTGGTGTATGAGGTGTATAATGATGTCAGACTTGTCGGGACGCCACCTTCCTCGATCGGTAATTTCGGGGACGATACAGACAACTGGATGTGGCCAAGGCATACGGGTGATTTCAGTGTCTTCAGGGTGTATGCGGGACCCGACGGAAAGCCGGCTGCTTATTCCAAAAAAAATGTTCCGCTGAAACCAAAGCATTTTTTACCGGTTTCCCTGAAGGGTTTTCAGGAAGGGGATTTCACCATGATCATTGGATATCCCGGTAATACCGAGCGGTATATGACCTCTTATGAAGTTAAGGAACTAACCGGTGTTATCAATCCTAACCGGATCGCCACCCGGGGATTGCGACAGGAACTATTGATGAAGGACATGCAGGCTGATTCGGCTGTCAACATTAAATATGCCTCCAAATATTCAAGGTCAAGCAATTACTGGAAATTTTCCATCGGGCAAAGCCAGGGTTTAAAAACCCTTAAAACCTATGAGAAAAAACTGGAAATGGAAAACAGATTTTCAACGTGGGTAAATGAAAATGATGAGCGGAAGTCTAAATACGGAAATGCCCTGAGTCTTGTCGGTGAGGCCGTCGCAGCCCGAAAACCTTATCAGCATGCCCTGCAATATACGGCTGAGTGCCTGTTAAGTGCAACCGAGATCATTGGATTTGCCGGTAAAGCCATGGGCCTGTACAACATGATGATATTGGAACCTGATAATAAACAAAAAATTGATTTGGTTGCATCGGAACTGAAATTGCTGGGAGACGAGTTCTATGATGAATACAGCCTGATCACTGACGAAAAAGTTACGCCGGCCATGCTAAAGCTGTTTTATGAAAAGGTCCCTGAATCCAACCGCCCTGATTTTTTCAGGGTGATAAAGTCAAAATATAGAGGCGACACAGACCGATATTCCAGGGATCTGTTCAGCCGGTCATTGTTTTCCAGTCAGGACAGGTTTAATGCCTTTCTTCAGAATCCTGACCGGAATGAGCTTGAAAAAGATATGGCTTTTATAGCGGCCCTTACTACCCAGTCAAAATATCGTGAACTGTTGCAGAAACGGACTCAGATCAACATGAACTATGATAAAGGACAACGTCTGTATGTTAAGGGACTGATGGAAATGCAGGAAGGCAGGATTTTTTATCCTGATGCCAATTCAACTATGCGTCTCACCTATGGCATTGTTCAGGATTATTTTCCCCGGGATGCAGTGCAATATGACTATTATACGACGCTCCGGGGCGTAATGCAAAAAGAGGATAGTACCAGCCGGGAATTTAATGTTCCGCAAAGACTCAAAGAACTATTTATAAACAATGATTACGGCCCGTATGGAGAAAATGGAGTAATGCCGGTTTGTTTTATTACCAATAATGATATAACAGGCGGAAATTCAGGAAGTCCGGTTATGGATGCTGAAGGAAACCTGACCGGACTTGCATTTGACGGCAACTGGGAAGCCATGACCGGAGATGTAATCTTTGAACCTGAGCTTCAGCGCTGCATATGCGTTGACATACGGTATGTTTTATTCATCATGGATAAATTTGCCGGGGCTTCACACCTGGTCAGCGAGATGAAGATCATAAGCCGGTAGGGGCGATGCTGGTGATCGTTCTTCCGGAAGAAGGCGATGGTTTGATTAGCCTGCCTGCCGGCAGGAAGGTCTGAAAGTCCTGCATTCGTATTATCTTTGTTCTTGGCTCTTTTGTCTTTGTTCCTGGTTCTTGATTCTACATTGCCACAATGGATCTAAAAAGATAAATAAATGGAATTCAAATTTGTTGATGTCATTACGGTTTTTAT
>Ga0105101_10000426_pt1 | contig 17296 bp, 20 predicted proteins | sample PPLLak21cMay2015_2_FD_87037 | JGI IMG/M metagenome (GOLD analysis project Ga0105101, IMG submission 87037) | Freshwater sediment microbial communities from Prairie Pothole Lake near Jamestown, North Dakota, USA - PPLs Lake P8 Core (1) Depth... | ecosystem: Environmental > Aquatic > Freshwater >... | reverse complement strand
TGAGCAGCGACCATCGGGCCGGCAACCAGCGCGGCGCCTACGGCTGCCATAAGAAGCTTCTTCTTCATGATTCCTCCTGGAATGAAGGTAGTTGAGAGTAAAACCTAAGCGCAGTTCGGCTGCACTTAAAATAATTTATAGCACAGCCTTTTGCGAATATACAACGATATTTTGTATATATACGACAAATAATTATTCTGTAACTTTTTTGCAACAAATGGGGGAATTACAGCGAAAAATAGGGTGAAAATTAGTTGGGGACCAGGATTGACTCGGGACATCCATTTCCCTCGCCCCTTTGGGGCTGCTCGCTTCGCTCGCAGTTCCGCGGCGCTCCCTGCGCCGCTGGTCGAACCCAAGGGTTCGAATACCATAAGACCACTCCAGTAACAAAAACAGCCCGCACGAGGCGGGCTGTTTTTGTTACTGGCTGGGGGACTAGGATTACTCGCGCCATCCATGGCGCTCGCCCCTTCGGGGTCGCTGCCGCTTCGCGGCAGCGTTCCGCGCGCGCTCCAGGCGCGCGCTGGTCGAACCTAGGTTCTCATCCTAGTCCAAATCGAAAATCAAAACGGCCCGCGCAGGGCGGGCCGTTTTGATTTTTGGCTGGGGGACTAGGATTCGAACCTAGATAAACAGAGTCAGAGTCTGTTGTCCTACCGTTAGACGATCCCCCAGAAGAGATCCGGATTCTAGCTGAAAACTTGCCTGCTAAAAATCATTAAGCCACCCGGAGGTGGCTTAATGTATTGCCGAGTCGCAGATAAAGAATCAGCGCTTGGAGTACTGCGGACGCTTGCGTGCCTTGTGCAGGCCGTATTTCTTGCGCTCCACCGCGCGCGAGTCGCGCGTGACATAACCGGCCTTGCGCAACGCGGGACGCAGCGATTCATCATACGCCATCAGTGCGCGCGTGATGCCATGACGGATGGCGCCGGCCTGACCGCTGGGGCCGCCGCCGGCGACGTTCACCATGATGTCGAATTTGTTTTCCATGTCCACTGCCACGAACGGCTGGCGCACGATCATGCGCGCGGTTTCACGGCCGAAATATTCATCGAGCGACTTGCTGTTGATCTTGATCTCGCCCTTGCCGGGCTTGTGATAGACGCGCGCCGTGGAGGTCTTGCGCCGTCCGGTGCCGAGATGGATGTTTGCCTGCGCCATGATATTGGTTACCTGAAAATTAGATTTCCAGAACCTTGGGGTTCTGTGCCGTATGTCGGTGATTCGCGCCGCGGTAAACCTTGAGCTTGCGGAACATCTGCCGGCCGAGGGGGTTCTTCGGGAGCATGCCGCGCACCGCCGTTTCAATGACATCGCCCGGCGCCTTTTTCATCATGTCCTGGAAGCTCGTCGCCTTCAGGCCGCTCTGGTAACCGGAGTAGCGATGATAAATCTTGTCGCGGCTCTTCTTGCCCGTTACCTGCAGTTTGTCGGCATTGATGACGATGATGTAGTCGCCCGTGTCCACGTGCGGGGTATATTCAGCCTTGTGCTTGCCGCGCAGACGCCGCGCGATTTCGGTCGCGACGCGCCCGAGCACCTTGCCGGTGGCATCGATCACATACCAGTCGCGCTTGACGTTTTCCTGTTTTGCGGAGAATGTTTTCATGAAAATTCTTCGGGTAATTCAATTGCTTGATGGCTTGACACCATGCACTTGCGGTGCGGGATAGCCGCCGGAAAGCCGCGCATATTACAAAAGACGCGTATGAGTTACAAGGAAAAATCATCAATCCGGCTTTCTGGCAGGCAAGCGCAGCCGGTTGCTGGTATGTCGGAAAACGGGCAAAAAAAAGGCGTGGCTGGAAAGCCACGCCCGAACCACCACTAGGAGGATGGAGGAGCCATTACCCGGCGCCTGAGCGCCGTAAAGAAATCTTTCAACTGCCTGGATTCAGATTAGCAAACTTCAGGCCAACCGCCAGCACGCTTGCTCAAATAGAATATAATAATTATCTAATATTTCTACCTATTGTCAATACAATCGGGGCAGAATTTTTTACAAATCACTGAATTATACTAACTAATTGATATTTAATGATAAATACGGATTCCAGCCCTGTTGTCACCAAACCCATGGTCAGCACTCTCGAACCAATAAGACCTGGCATTTCGGGAATGGTTCAGGGTGGGCGAAGAGCCCCGAACCCTGCCCGGCGACCGCCGGCGTTACCCAGGTATATCAGGTCAGCCCGGGTCGAATACAAGGGGGCTATCCCTTCAATCTGAGGCGCTCAACCACCTGACCCTGCCGCAGGTGTCGATCAATGATCTCGTCGATGTCCACCTGGTCCACATAGGTGTACCAGGTGCCTTCGGGGTAAACCGCGATCACCGGCCCCTCCTCGCAACGGTCCATGCAGCCCGCCTGGTTGATGCGGACACCGCCCTTGCCGTCCATGCCCAGCGACTTGATGCGCGCCTTGGCGTAGTCGCGCATCTCCTGTGCCGGGTGGTTGGCGCAACAGGCGCTGCCATCCTCGCGCTTGTTCACGCAGAAAAAAACATGATAACGGTAATAAGACATGGGCCTGGAAAGTTGCCAGAATCGGGTCACAGACGTAACGTAGCGGGATTATAGGTTATCGGCCCGCCTTGGGCATATTTTTCCCTTGCCACACTGTTCCTGACCGCCCGACTTGAACCCTGACTTTCATATCAAACGCGAGGCCGCCAAGTGCGTGGCCTGCGGACTGTGCCTGCCGCATTGTCCGACCTATAACCTGCTGCATGACGAGGCCGAGTCGCCGCGCGGCCGGCTGTCGCTGATGCTGGCATTGGCAAAAAATGACCTGCCGCTGAGCGCCAAACTCGAGGCCCATCTCGCGCGCTGCCTGGATTGCCGCGCCTGCGAAAAAGTCTGTCCATCCTATGTCGCCTATGGACGGGCGCTCGACTCCGCGCGCGCCCTGATCGGGTCGCAGCGTGCCGCAAGCGCCAGGCCGGCGCACCGGTCCGTCGCATTGATTCAATGGCTGGTGGAAAAGCCGGCGCGGATGCACCGGCTGGGAAAATTGCTGCGACTGTACCAGGTGACCGGCCTGCAGTGGCTGCTGCAGAAAAGCCATGCGCTCAGGCTTGTCGGGCTGAACGGGCTCGACGCCGCTATTCCGAAGCTTCAGGCCCGGGAAACTTTCGCCGAAATCTATCCGGCAAAAAACCGGCCGAAGGGCCGAATCGCCCTCTTCACCGGCTGTCAGGCAGGCTTGGCGGACCAGCAGGTACTGGCGGCCTCGATCCGTCTGCTCAACCGGTTGGGATATGAAGCGCATGTGCCGCCAGAGCAGGGTTGTTGTGGCGCCCTGCATCTGCATAACGGTCAAACCGCGAAGGCCGCCGAACTCATGCAGCGGAATATCACTGCGTTCGCAAACGGGAGTGACGCGATTGTATCCGTCGCCAGCGGCTGCGCCGCCACGCTAGGCGAATATGGAAAATACCTGGAAGACGACAAATCCGCCGAAAAGTTTTCCGGCCGCATCCGGGACATCAATCAATTCCTGGCGGATGCGGTCTGGCCGGAGAATATCGCATTCCACCCGCTGCCCAGGCGAATTGCCGTGCATGATCCATGCACCATGACCAATGTATTGCGACAGGAAGACAAGATTTATGCCCTGCTCGAAAAAATTCCCGGCGCTGAAATCATCCCGCTGCCGGACAACAAGGTCTGTTGCGGCGCGGCGGGCACCTATCACCTGACCCAGACGCCCATAGCCGAACAATTGCGCGCACCGAAAATCAATCATCTCAGGCGCCTCGCCCCGGACATCCTGGTGACCTCGAACCCGGGCTGCGCCAGCTTTCTGGCGGCCGGTTTGCGCGAGGTCGGCCTGGCCATCGAGGTCATGCATCCGGTGACTCTTCTCGAAAAACAGCTCAAGACTTGAAGCTTCGGGCCTTAAGTTTGATACTCATGCCATGACCGACCGCACGCTTACCGCTCTTGACCGCCTGATAGGACAGCTGGACCAGGCGCTGCACACCGCGTTCGGGCCGGCGCCCGTTCCCGGGCGCGCCAGTCCGGCGACCGGCAAGGCTGATGCCGAGCTGTCGGCTGCGGAGCGTGAATTGGCGGGCCGGCTGATGCGCATCAATCATACCGGCGAAATCTGCGCGCAGGCCCTGTACCAGGGACAAGCGGCCACGGCACGGCTGCCGGAGGTGCGCGGAAAAATGGACCAGGCGGCGCAGGAGGAAAACGATCACCTGGCCTGGACCGAGGAACGCATCCGCGAGCTCGGCGGCCACACCAGCTATCTCAATCCACTCTGGTACGCCGGCTCGTTCGCCATCGGCGCCTTGGCGGGCGTCATCGGTGACAAGTGGAGTCTTGGCTTTGTCGCTGAAACCGAGAGACAGGTGGTGCGACATCTTGAAGGCCATCTGCAGCGGCTCCCGGCGGAAGACCGCAAGAGCCGGACGATCCTGGAGCAAATGCGCGAAGACGAAGGCCGTCACGCCACGGTGGCCATAGAATCCGGCGGTGCCGAACTGCCGGAACCCGTTCGTCAGGCCATGCGTTGCTCGTCGAAATTCATGACGCGCACGACATATTGGATTTGAAAAAATTACTTTTTCGCCAGTGGCGGGTGGTAAATCATCTGCACCGTGTTACCCGCCGGATCCTGACAATAGAAACTGCGCGCACCGTCCCGATGGGTCCGGGGCTCCTTGAGTATCGGCACTCCCCTTGATCGGAGAAACGCAAACCACGCATCCACGTCTCCGATTTCGTTGACGACAAAGCCGATGTGGTCGAGCCGCTGCGGCGCTTTCGGGTCAATGGTGGACGCGGCGCGATGCAGCGCCAGATTGTCGTTGCCGCCGGTGAGGTAGACGTTATCGGCATCCGGTCGCCACTCCACGCGCATGCCGAGCAGCTCGGTGTAAAACCGCTCGCAGGCCTCGAGATCCCTCACGTTCAGCGCCACATGGCGCAATCCGGCAGTGGCGGGCGGGTGCATCAAGGTCTGTTTCCTGAGTGCCCGGATATCATTCGCGTTCGATCAGCTCGAAATCATGCGTGATCTTGGCGGTCTTGCCGATCATGATCGAGGCGGAGCAATACTTGGTGGCCGACAGTTCGATGGCGTGCTGGACCTTTTTTTCATCCAGGTTCTTTCCGGTGACGATAAAATGGATGTGAATGTTCGTGAACACCTTGGGGTCGGTCTCGGCACGTTTGGCCTCGATCTCGGCCACGCAATCCGTGATCTCCTGGCGTGACTTGCGCAGGATATGTATCACGTCGTATGCCGTACAGCCTCCCATGCCGATCAACACCAGCTCCATCGGCCGTGAGCCCCTGTTCTGGCCACCGGATTCCGGCGCGCCGTCCATGATCACCGTATGGCCGCTGTCCGCCGTGCCGGTAAAGCTGACATCGCCGGTCCACTTGATGTTTGCCTTCATGGTTTCCTCGCCTGTTGTTGCGTCGAGACCTCGAATAATTCCTGCAGCTTCCCGCCCGGCTCATCGGCCTTCATGAAGGCCTCGCCCACCAGGAAGACGTTCACGCCACGGGCACGCATCCGCGCGACGTCGGCTGGCGCGTGGATGCCGCTCTCGGTGACGACCACGCGGCCGGCTGGAATCTTTCCGAGCAGGTCCAGCGTCGTTTCCAGGCTGGTATGGAAAGTCCGCAGATCACGGTTGTTGATGCCGATCAGCGGCGTGGGAAGCGCCAGCGCACGTTCCAATTCCGCCGCATCATGAACCTCCACCAGCACATCCATGCCGAGTTGCGCAGCGAGTTCGGCCAGCTCGAGCATCTGCGCGTCACCCAACGCTGCCACGATAAGCAGAATGGCGTCGGCGCCAATGATACGCGCCTCGTAAACCTGATAGGCATCGATGGTAAAGTCCTTGCGCAGCACCGGAAGCCCGCAGGCCGCGCGCGCCTGTTTCAGGTGCTCATCGCTGCCCTGGAAAAAATCCGTGTCCGTCAGCACCGACAGGCAGGTGGCGCCATGGCGCTCGTAACTTTTGGCAATCTCGGCCGGTCGGAAATCCGCCCGCAACAGCCCCTTGCTGGGGCTGGCCTTCTTGATCTCGGCAATCACCGCGGGTTGCCCTGTTGTGATACGGCTGCGGATTGCCTTCAGAAAACCGCGCGGGACCGGCGCCTGTGCCAGGTGTTTTTTCAGATCCGCCAGCGGTGTGCGGCCCGCGCGTTCGGCGATCTCCTCGGCCTTGCGCGCCAGAATCCTGCGGAGTATGTCCGGCGGCGCGTTCATGCAGCGGCCAGCTTCCGGCTCAGGGCGACCAGATCCTGCAATTTCTTTTTGGCCGCACCGCTGGCGATCACGGCCTGCGCGGTCTTGATGCCGGCGCCGAGATCGGGCGCGAGGCCGGCGACATAGACTGCCGCCCCGGCATTGAACGCCACGATGTCGCGCGCCGGTCCGCTTTCGTTGTTCAGCACCGATTCGATCATCTCAAGACTCCCGGCCGGGCTGGTGACGGCGAGCTTCGACATGTCGCCGCGCTTCAGGCCGAACTGTTCCGGCTGAACGCTGAAGGCCCGCACGCGCCCCTCCTTCAGTTCCGCCACGTGTGTGGGCGCGCCGATGCTGATCTCGTCCATGCCGTCCTCGGCATGCACCACGAGCACATGCTCGCTCCCCAGTCGTTGCAGCACCTCCGCCAGGGGCTCCACCCATTGATCGGAGAACACGCCCAGTACCTGGTTGGGGGCATTCGCCGGATTGGTCAGCGGCCCGAGCAGATTGAAAATCGTGCGCACGCCCATTTCGCGCCGCGGCCCGATGGCGTGCTTCATCGCACCGTGGTGTTTGGGCGCGAACATGAAGCCCACGCCCACCTCGTTGACGCAGCGCGCCACCTGCTCCGGCGTCAGTTCCAGATTCACGCCCGCGGCCTCGAGCACGTCGGCGCTGCCGGACTTGCTCGAGACCGAGCGATTGCCGTGCTTGGCGACCTTGCCGCCGGCGGCGGCCACCACGAAGGCGGAGGCGGTGGAGATATTAAAGGTGTTGGCGCCGTCGCCGCCGGTGCCGCAGGTGTCCACCAGGTGCGGTCCGGTGACATCCACGTGCGTGGCAAGTTCGCGCATGACGCCGGCGGCAGCCGCGATCTCCTCGACGCTCTCGCCCTTCAGGCGCAGGCCGACGAGAAACCCGCCGATCTGCGCCGGCGTGGCCTGCCCGGTCATGATCAGGCGCATGACGTCGCGCATCTCGTCGCCCGAGAGGTTGCGCTGCTCGATCACGGCGCGGATGGCGGATGGCATGTCCATGGGTAGTCTCGCTGATGAAAACGGCAAAGGCGCGATTCTGTGGCCGAACCGCGATGACGGTCAAGCCAGGGCGGTTGCCGGTTCCCGGGCGTTGAATCGCTGGCGCCAGTAAAACCACAGCCCCAACCCCGCCAGGTTGAGCGTCAGCATACCGGCCGCCAGGAATTCCAGGCGGTGCGACAGCAGCGGCGCCAGCAGGCCGGCCACCACGGCGTTGAACCCCGCATGGCTGAAGCCCTGAAGCGCCGACGCCAGGCCGCGGTGCGAGGGAAACACATCGAGCGCCAGCAGGCTCAGGTTGGGCATGGCCAACGACATGCCGGTGGCATACAGCATCACCGGGACGATGATCGTGTACGGCGTGTGCGCCAGCCACACCGCCAGCCCCAGGTTCACGGAAGCAGCAGCCAGCATCACGGCGAAACCCGCGCCGACGGCCTGGGCGTGCGTGAAGCGCCCGGCCATCCTGCCGGAAACAAAGGCCCCCAGCATCAACCCGGCCACCAGCGGCACGAACAGGCGCCCGAAGTCATTCGCGGCGTAATGCAGGTGACGGTACATCACGTCCGGCGAGCCGGCGATGTACAGAAAAAATCCGCCGAAATTGAGCGCGATCACGGCGATCAATATCATGAAACGGCCGGTGACCAGTGCCCGCCAATAGGCCGTGGCGATGGCGCGCGGATGCCCCGACTGCCTCCCCACCGGTGGCAAGGTCTCGGGCAGAAAGAATGCCGCCCACAGCCAGATGACCAGTCCCAGCAATACCAGGAACCAGAACACCGAACGCCAGCCATAAGCGTCGTGCAGCCAGCCGCCGATGATGGGCGCGACCGCGGGCGCGACGGCGAAAATCAGCATGACCTGCGACATGACGCGCTGCGCCGCGGGCCCGGCAAAGGCATCGCGGATGATGGCGCGGCCCACCACCAGCGCGCCGCTGGCGGCCAGACCCTGGCCGACGCGCATCAGCAGCAACCAGTGCATGTCGGTGGCCAGCGCGCAGCCGATGGAACTGACGACATAGACCACCACCGATACCAGCACCACGTTTTTGCGCCCGAAGGCGTCCGACAGCGGACCGTACACCAGCATCATCACGGCGAACGCCAGCATATACAGGCTGAGCGTCTGCTGCATGGCCACCGGCGACACCGCGAACTCCTTTGCGATATCCGGAAACGACGGCAGGTAGGTGTCGATACTGAACGGCGCCAGCATGGCCAGCAGCGCCACGGTGAAGGTCAGCCGCAGGCCGAAACGGCGATGGGAATGGTGTGCCGGGTCGTGCATCGCGACCGGCTCAGGCCGCGCGCCGGTGGCTCTTCAGGAAATTCGCCAGCAGTTCGTGGCCGTGCTGCGTGAGGATGGATTCCGGATGGAACTGCACGCCTTCGACCGGCAGGGTCTTGTGCCGCACGCCCATGATCTCGCCGTCGTCGGTCCAGGCGGTGATCTCGAGCACGTCCGGCAAACTGGCGCGCTCGATCACCAGCGAATGATAACGCGTCGCCTCGAACGGATTGGGCAATCCCTGAAACACACCGGTGTTCTTGTGGTGGATCATGGAGGTCTTGCCGTGCATCAGTTGCTTGGCGCGCACGATTTTTCCGCCATAGGCCTGGCCGATGCTCTGGTGCCCGAGGCACACGCCCAGAATCGGAAACTTGCCGCCCAGCTTCTGTATCGTTTCCACCGACACACCCGCCTCGTTCGGCGTGCACGGTCCCGGAGAAATGACGATGTGGTCCGGCTTGAGCTTTTCGACCTCCGGCACCGTGATCTGGTCGTTGCGGTATACACGCACGTCCTCGCCCAGCTCGCCCAGATACTGCACCAGGTTGTAGGTGAAGGAATCGTAGTTATCGATCATCAGCAGCATGACTAAGCTCCTTGCCGGCCGTTGAGGCCGGCGGACGCCATGGCCACGGCGCGGAAAATGGCGCGCGCCTTGTTCATGGTCTCGTTCCATTCGTTGCGCGGGACCGAGTCGGCGACGATGCCGGCGCCGGCCTGGATATACAGCTTTTTGTCTTTGATCACCGCGGTGCGGATGGCGATGGCCGTGTCCATGTTGCCATTCCAGCCGATATAGCCGACCGCGCCGGAATAAACCCCGCGGCGCGTGGGTTCCAGCTCCTCGATGATCTCCATGGCACGCACCTTGGGCGCCCCGCTCACGGTGCCGGCCGGAAAAGTGGCGCGCAACACGTCGATAGCGTCCAGATCGGGCTTCAGCCCGGCCGTGACGTTGGAGACGATGTGCATGACATGCGAATAACGCTCGATAACCATCTGGTCCGGGACCTGCACGCTCCCCACCCTGGCCACCCGGCCGACGTCGTTGCGTCCCAGGTCCACCAGCATGATGTGCTCGGCGCGCTCCTTGGGATCGGCCAGCAGTTCCTTCTCCAGCGCCTGATCTTCGGCCTCCGTCGCGCCGCGCGGACGCGTGCCGGCGATCGGACGCACCGTCACCAGCCCGTCTTCCAGGCGCACCAGGATTTCCGGCGAGGAACCGACGATATGGAAATCCTTGAGATCCATGAAATACATGTACGGCGAGGGATTGAGCGTGCGCAAGGCGCGGTAGAGATCGAGCGGCGCGGCAGCGAAGGGAATCGCCAGGCGCTGGGACAGCACCACCTGCATGATGTCGCCGGCACGGATATATTCGAGCGAACGCTCGACCGCCTTCTCGAAACCCTGCTGGGTGAAGCCCGATACAAAATCGGCTTCCGCCACGGCCTTGTTGTTCTCCGGCGCCATGGCCCGCGGGATGGACTGGCTCAAACTGGCCACCAACTCGTCCAGGCGCGCATTGGCCCTGGCGTAGGCATCGGCCGTGGCCGGATTCACATGGATCACGACATACAGCCGGCCCTGCAGGTTGTCGAACACCACGACTTCATCCGAAACCATGAGCAGGATGTCCGGCGCGCCGATGGCGTCGGGCTTGGTCATGTTACCCAGGCGCGGTTCCACATACCGGATGGTTTCGTAGCCGAAGTAGCCGACGAGTCCGCCGGTGAAGCGTGGCAGCCCGTGGATTTCGGGAACGGTGTATTGCGCCCGGAACCGGCGCACAGTCTCGAGCGGATCGGTGACAGTCTCGCGCTGGATGACCTGGCCGTCCTTTTCGACGGTCACCTTGTTGCCGGAAACACGCAACAAGGTACGCGCCGGCAGTCCGATGATGGAGTAACGGCCCCACTTCTCGCCGCCCTGCACCGACTCGAACAAATACGAATACGGCCCGCGCGCGAGCTTGAGGTAGATGCTTAAGGGGGTGTCGAGGTCGGCGAGGACCTCGCGCATCAGGGGGATGCGGTTGAAACCCTGAGCGGCGTAGTTATCGAATTCTTTTTTGCTTAACGACATGAATCACCATGAGATCACCAGTTAAACGGTCAGACGGCAACACGAGCAGCGGCCCAGGGCCGCCACCAGCGCAGATCCGACCATTTACGTATTCCGTGTCTCATGGGTGTCGTTCAAACATACAGCTTCAGGTATTGCGGTACTTCCATCAGCGAATCCACCACGGCATCGGGCAGCGACTGACGGATATCGTGTCCGTGATTATAGCCATAAGTCACGCAAATGACAGGCATGCCGGCCGCACGCGCGGCGTGCACGTCATTGCTCGAATCCCCGACCAGCACCCCATGCGCGGCATCGATCCCGAAATGCCGGCAGGCATGTTGCAGCGGCAGGGGATCGGGCTTCTGCTTCGGCAGGCTGTCCCCGGAAAGCACCAGCTTGAAGTACTTGTGGAGTTCGAGATTCTTCAGTAGCGGCAGCGTAAAAGCCTCGGCCTTGTTGGTAATACAGGCCAGCGAATAGCCCTGGTCGGTCAGCTGCTCGAGGGTCTCGACCACGCCGGGGTAAGGACGGCTCAGATTGGACACGGCCTCGCCGTAATGTTGGCGAAACGGCCCGAGCGCCTGATCGAAAAGTTCCGGATCGGGCTCGGCCTGCATCTCGCCGGTGAGGGCGCGCTTCACGAAGCGCGGCACGCCGTTGCCAATCCAGGCACGGTAATGCTCGATGCCCCAGGCAGGACGGCCGAGATCGGCGAGCATGCGGTTCGCCGCTGCGGCCAGGTCCGGCACCGTGTCGATCAGGGTGCCGTCGAGGTCGATCATGACCATCTTCACGGCCAGCGGGAAACTCGCCATCTTGCGGGCCGTCGCCGGCATCACACCCTGGCCTTGGCCAGCTCGTCGCGCATCGCCTTCACGACGGAATCGTAGCGATTTTTGTCGGCGGGTTTTCCGGCGCTGAAAATGGCGGAACCGGCGACAAACGTGTCGGCGCCGGCCTCGGCGATCTCGCGGATGTTGTCCACCTTCACCCCGCCGTCGATCTCGAGACGGATCTGGCGCCCGCTCGCGTCGATCATCTTTCTGGCTTCGCGCAGCTTGTCGAGCGAGGACATGAGGAAGCTCTGGCCGCCGAAACCCGGATTCACCGACATGAGCAGGATCATGTCCACCTTGTCCATCACGTACTTCAGGTAATCCAGCGGCGTGGCCGGGTTGAATACGAGACCCGACTTGCAGCCAGAATCGCGCACCAGTTGCAGGCTGCGGTCGATGTGCTCCGTGCCTTCCGGATGAAATGTAATGTAAGTCGCACCGGCCTTGGCAAAGTCGGGGATGATGCGATCCACCGGTTTGACCATCAGATGCACGTCGATATCGGCCTTCACCCCGTGCTTGCGCAGCGCCTCGCACACCAGCGGACCGATGGTCAGGTTCGGGACGTAATGGTTGTCCATCACATCGAAGTGAACGATGTCGGCGCCGGAAGCCAGCACATTCGTGACTTCCTCGCCCAGACGGGCAAAGTCGGCTGACAGGATGGATGGAGCAATTTTGTAATCACGCATGGTGTTGGCCTTAATAATCTCGTGAGAAGGCGCGCACTTTACCTGAACCGGCCGAAGTTTTCAGCCGTGCCGCGCCGGCTGTGCGGGGCTTTTTTGAGGAAAATTGGGGTCAGAGAGGGATTTTCTTCGGCGCCGGCTTTCGTGCAAACTTTGGGATCAGCAAACCCCTCTCTGAACCCAATTTTCCGTTCCACCGATCTTATACTTTGCCGAAATCCCCACAATCCCAAATGAATTTACACCCTCATAAAAAATTCAGGGCGTTACTGGGGTGGCTTCTGCTGCTGCCGGCTGGCCACGGCATGGCCGACTCTGCGCCGGAAGCCGATCTGATCCGCGATCCCGCCCCCGCGCGCTTCAACATCTGCTTCAACCACGGCTGTCAGAGCCTGGCCGGCGTCAGCCTTACGCCTGAGCAGTGGCAAGAGATACGCGGGTTTTTCTCGCCCGAAGCAGCATTGCCAGGGGAAGAACGAGAACGCATTGCGCTGGCCATGGGAAAACTGGAAACCCTCGCGGGCAAACTGACCGGCATCGACAATGACCGCGGCGGCAGCCTGGCCGGTTTATGGAAGTCGAACCAGATGGATTGCGTCGACGAATCCGCCAACACCCATACTTATTTGGTCATGCTGAAGAATGACGGACTACTCAAATATCATGTGCCCGCCGATAACGCCCGGCGATTCCGGCCGCGCCTCTATCAACACTACACAGCCGTGATAGAAGAAACAGCCACGCGACAGAAATACGCCGTGGACTCCTGGTTCCTGGACAACGGACACCCGCCCTTCATCATTCCCCTGGACGCATGGAAACGGGGCTGGACGCCCGGCGATGCCATTCCGGAAACGGACAATTAAGCCTTTTTGGTCAACAGCCAGCGGCTGAGATTGCGCACGCTTTTGCCGATGAGGCGCGCGCCTCGCTCGAGCCAGGTTTTGCGGTCGCGGGCGAGCGCCTGTATTTCGGTCTCGGTCAGCAATTCCGGCGCGTGACTTTTCTTGAGACGCGCGACCGCGACGCGGTCGGCCTCGCAGAATTTCGCGTACATCCACCGGGTCACCGGGTTCCAGGAACGGCCGCGGCGAAAATGGGCGGCAAAATCCACCGCGTGCGGTTCACCGTCGGCGCCGACCAGGATATTGCCCGTGCTGCGCAGATCGCAGTGCGCCAAGCCGGCTTCATGCAGGCGATCCACCAGACGGTAAAACCGTTCGAAGAATTGCGGCGGCAGCCCGCCGGGCGGCACCTCGCGCGCACTGGTTCCGGGAATGTACTCCAGCAGCAGCGCATCGCGACTCACCCGGCGCAACAGGCGCGGAACGCCACGCACCCCTCGCAGCTGTTCCAGGGCGCGCGCTTCACGCCGCGCCGACAGCGGACCCACCACGCGCCGGAACCAGGGATCGGTCCTGCCGAAATCCTTCAGCACCGCCTCCTCATCGCCCGATCTGATCAACAGCACGTCCGGGCGCGAACCGCCGCCCTGGCGGAAGGTTTTCACCGCATGGGCGCGCAAATCCTCGAGACCGAGATTTTCGAGTGCAGGCATGCGCGAATGATAGCAAATCGGGCGCGCGAGACGTGAATCGTAAATCGTGAGTCACATGATTTGATCTGCTACGATGCCCGACTCACGGTTCACGACTTGGGATTGAGGATCCATGCCGGTTGCCATCACGCTTCACATCCTTTCCGCGGTAGTGTGGGTCGGCGGGATGTTTTTTGCCTGGATGGCGCTGCGCCCGGTGGCGGCGCGCCTGCTTGAGCCGCCGCTGCGCCTGCCATTGTGGTCGCAAACCTTCGCGCGGTTTTTCCCCTGGGTCTGGGCTGCCGTCGTGCTGCTGCCAGTCAGCGGCTACTGGATGATCTTCGAAACCTTCGAGGGGATGCAAAACGTCGGCCTGCACGTGCACATCATGCAGCTCACCGGCATCGTCATGATCGGCATTTATCTTCACGTTTTTTTCGCGCCCTACCGTGGCATGAATCGCGCGATCGCCGCCGGCGATTTCCCGGCCGCCGGCAAACACCTGGCCGTCATTCGCCGGCTCATTGGCATCAACCTGGTCCTGGGGCTGGTCACCATCGTCATCGCCACCGGCGGCGCCTACTGGCTGAGCAACACCCGTCTCTTCTGACTCCGGTTCAACCCTCGAGCCCTCGTATCCGGAAACGCCTGTTTCCGGATTTCAGCAGCTTTTCCAGCATGTCAACGCTTTCCCCGGTGTGAACGTTAAGACAAGGACAAACGTGAAAGAGGGGGCGCTGATCATCCGGGTTTCTTCTTTCGCGTTACCGTCAACCAACCCGAATCGAGGGAGATCAACATCATGCTGAAACTGAAACTCACCGCCGTGGGCACGCTACTCGCGCTCAGCGCCACCCCCGCCGCGCATGCCGCGGACCCCGTGAGCCCCGGAGAAATCCGGGCCGACAAAAGGGAAATCGTGCAGGACCGCCGGGAAATCCGCGGCGACAAGCGCGAAATCCGCCAGGACGTGCGCGAACGCAACCAGGACCGGCGCGAGCTGCGCCGCGAAGTTCGCGAAGGCGATAAGGAAGGCGCGCGTGAGGCACGGCGTGAACTGCGGCAGGGCAATGCCGAACTGCGCGGTGACCACCGGGAGTTGCGTCAGGACCGGCGGGAACTGCACCGGGACAAGCGTGAGCTGCGTCAGGATCGCCGCCAGGTGCACCGCGCCAGGCGCTCATAAAATCAGCATCACAAAAAACGGGGCCTGAGGCCCCGTTTTTTTTGCGCACGTCGTTCACTGGCTAGCGCCAACGCCCCGTGAGCCGAAGACCCAGGACATCCTGGTGGCTTTCCGGCTGCCATACCTCAACCAGACCCAGGTTGGTCCATACGAGCACATGATCCGACTCGGCGAACCGATAAGTGTCGTAGAACGCGTTAATTGTCCAGGTCTGTCGCGGGCTGTCATGCACGGTCGCCATGAAGCCTATAAATAACGAGGCTCTCCCCTCCGGCTCAAGGTCGACACCAATGTTGGTTGCCTCGTCAACGGCCAAAGGAAGTTTGACACCCGCCCGCAGCGCGTAAGCACTCGTGCGCCATCCGGCGCCGGCCCTGCCGTAGAACACTGTCCAATCCTCCCAGCCGCCGCTCGCGAAGGCTGTGGGTTTGACCTCGCGCGTCCAGGCATCGATCCCCACGGCGCCAAACACCTCGAATGCCCCGCCCCGGCCTTTTGGGTACCGCCGACTGACCGACGCTTCCCCCATGATGCCGTCGTAGTCCGTTTCACTTGCCGACGGCACACAAACACCGGTGAGAACATTACACGCCTGGCCATCGTAGTTCACCGTGCCAAAGTAGAGCTTGCCCTCGGCACTGAACACCGTGAGCGAGTCAGGAGACATGGGAAATTCAAGGCCGATGCCGAGACTGTAGCGTGTACCGCTTTCCTCGAGCAACCGGGCGCCGCCCTCGAACTCACGCCAACGAAAGTCTTCGATACCGGCCTGCAGCATCCACTCGGTGGCCGCCCGCGCTTCACTCGCCGCTATCGTCAGAGTTGCACAGCACACCACAACAGCCTTTGCCAGCTTCATCACTGCCTCCCTTGTCAGTCCAGACCTTGCAAGATATCCGTTCGTGATTTATTTGGCTACCAGCGTCCCGCGGTACATGCGCATCTGGCAGGTGAATTCGTATTCGCCCGGTCGTGGCGGCGTCACGATCACGTCCAGCGGTTTGCCCACGGTCAGATCGGCGCTGATGCCCAGATCATCAAACAGCGCTTTCTCCGCGCACGGGCTCGGATCCTTGCGCAGGAAACGCAGCGTCACCGGCTTGCCCGCCGGCACTTCGATGCGCGCCGGGGTGTAAACACCATTGTCGACGATGATTTCGATCGCGCCAGCGCCTGACACGCGCCGGGCCTGCGGCCGCGACAGCCAGAACCACCAGACGATCAGCGCCATGACGATGATGCCCGCCAGATTGATCGCCCAGGCATTCATGGCTGCGCCCTCCCTGACTTGAACCATCTCAGGCGGTTGGCGTTGCTCACCACCGTCACCGAGGACATGGCCATGGCCGCGCCGGCGATGATCGGGTTGAGCAACAAGCCCGTGAACGGATAGAGCACGCCGGCGGCGACCGGGATGCCCAGCACGTTGTAGATGAAGGCACCGAACAGGTTTTGCTTGATGTTGCGCACGGTCGCGCGCGAAATCGCGATGGCATCGGCCACGCCGTGGAGCGAGCCGCGCATGAGCGTCACGTCCGCGGATTCGATGGCGACATCGGTACCGGTGCCGATGGCATAACCCACGTCGGCCTGCGCCAGCGCCGGCGCGTCGTTAATGCCGTCGCCCACCATGCCGACGATCTCGCCGCGTTGCTGCAGCGCGGTTACCTTGTCAGCCTTGTCGCCCGGCAGCACCTCGGCCATGACTTCATCCAGACCCACTTCACGGGCCACCGCGTCGGCGGTCGCGCGGTTGTCACCGGTAATCATCACCACCTTGAGGCCGATGGCATGCAGGCGCGCTATGGCGGCCTTGGAATCCGGCTTGATCGGGTCGGCCACGGCCACAATTCCGGCGGCAACGCCGTCCACGGCGAGGAACATCGGCGTTTGCGCGCGTGCCGCCAGTTCCTCTGCGCGTGCCGTCAGCTCTCCCAGGCCGATTTGATGCCGGGCCATCAGGCGCGCGTTGCCGAACAAAACTTTCTTGCCGTCCACTGCCGCCGACACGCCATGCCCGGTAATCGACTGAAAATCACTGGCCGATGAAGTTTCAAGCTGCCTCGCCTTCGCCGCCGACACGATCGCCTCGGCCAGCGGATGCTCCGAACCGGTTTCGATGCTCGCCGCCACGCTGAGCAGTTTCGATTCGTCCCACCCCGGCACGGGCAGCAGCGTGGTCACGGCCGGTCGGCCCTCGGTGACGGTGCCGGTCTTGTCGAGCACGATGGTCGTGAGCTTTCCGGCCTGTTGCAGCGCCTCGCCGTTGCGGATGAGGATGCCGTACTCGGCGGCCTTGCCGACGCCCACCATGATCGAGATCGGCGTGGCCAGCCCGAGCGCGCAGGGGCAAGCTATTATGAGCACCGTCATGGTCGCGACCAGCATGTACGACAGCTTCGGTTCGGGTCCGAG
>Ga0105101_10000424_pt1 | contig 17319 bp, 15 predicted proteins | sample PPLLak21cMay2015_2_FD_87037 | JGI IMG/M metagenome (GOLD analysis project Ga0105101, IMG submission 87037) | Freshwater sediment microbial communities from Prairie Pothole Lake near Jamestown, North Dakota, USA - PPLs Lake P8 Core (1) Depth... | ecosystem: Environmental > Aquatic > Freshwater >... | reverse complement strand
CTGCTGGAGGCCAAGCGCCTCGGCTTCGGCCATTCACTGGCGATCTGCAACGTGCCGGAATCGACCCTGGTGCGCGAGTCGGACCTGACGCTCATGACGCGCGCCGGTCCGGAAATCGGCGTCGCCTCCACCAAGGCCTTCACCACCCAGCTGGTGGCGCTGATGCTGCTGGTGATCGCACTCGGCCGTCGCCACGGGCTCAAACCCGAGGTCGAGGCCAAACTGGTCGCGCAGCTGCGCGAACTGCCCGGCGCCGTCGAGCGCGTGCTGGCTTCCAGCGACAGCCTGAAAAAACTCGCCGAGCAATTCGCCGACAAGCAGCACGCCCTGTTCCTCGGGCGCGGCACCATGTACCCGGTGGCCATGGAAGGCGCGCTAAAGCTCAAGGAGATTTCCTACATACACGCCGAGGCCTATCCGGCCGGCGAACTCAAGCACGGCCCGCTGGCGCTGGTGGATGCCGCCATGCCGGTGATTGCGGTGGCACCGAACGACGAGCTGCTGGAAAAACTCAAATCCAACCTGCAGGAAGTGCGCGCGCGCGGCGGCGAACTCATCGTGTTCGCCGACCCGCACTCCGGCGTGGAGCCTGGCCCGGGTGTGCAGGTGTTCGAAGTCGCGCCGATCGACAACGCCCTGGCGCCGATTGTTTACACTGTGCCCCTGCAGCTGCTCGCCTACCACGTCGCCGTGCTCAAGGGCACGGACGTGGACAAGCCGCGCAATCTCGCCAAGTCGGTGACGGTCGAATAGCGCGTTCAGCGCCGCGCGCGTTGATCCAATGAATATTTGGATTGTTCGGTGCGAAGACCGTAGTGGTAAACACACAGGGTTTCGCGTACCTGGTCCATCAGACGTGGGTTACCCATGACTGCCTCCTTGCAGACAAGATTAAAAATAACGCCCACCAAAATATATCTAACCGATTGATCCAATGGAAGTGATGAAATTTAACAGTCCCAAAAAGCAAAATGAAAAAGGGCTTTTTCGGACTTCTAATTGTAGTTAGGGTTAAAACTTGCTCGGAGTCACAAATGAAATTAACCACACCTGTACTTGTTGGCATGATAATAGTCGCCCTGTCGGCATGCGCAAAAACGACCAGGCTCAACGGGATTACAACCGAAGATGTTTCCGGTTCTTCAGTTGTAAAGGAACAGGGAGGGACAACCGAAGGGCTTTTCTACTTTTTTACCACACCGATTACCGGAAGCAAGAATTCCGCAATGGTTATTTCTATCGATGGTAAAAAAGTATCTCGGTGGGCAGGTGGACGAGAATGGCGTCTAGTCCCGGGAAAACATACTCTTGAAATTAACTGTACCCTTCACTACGGTTCCGTGCTCGCCGGAGGGGTTGGCAATATAGAAGTAGATCTTATCTCTGGTCATACGTATCAAATAGAGTCCAAAGTTAGTCTTAAGGACAAGACATGCGATACAGCACTTAAGGACGTGACCAACAGTGATACTGTAGTAACGAGTGAGCGGCCGACGCCAAAAAGCGGCGCGGCTGAGCAATAGCGTTGGACCTCGCAACCTAAAGGATGAGCATAGACTGCTGGGCAACGATGCTTGGAGAGTGCGGCCGCGGCCGGTCACGCGAGCACTACATTAGCGATGGCATCTTTGATGGTGAGCTGGTCACCGCAGTCGGACTGCCTTGGTGTCGTGAAGAGCCGGTCACAATCGGACTGAAGAGAGCGGTCGCAAAGATCCTGTGCGCAAAGCACAATGCGGCCCTGTCGGGCTTTGATGCGGAGGCGGCAAAGCTATCGCGGTTTCTTCACACCAATGTGCTTGATCAGCCTCTCGTTGAAAGCACCATCGCGTTGCAAGGTAGCCTGCTCGAAAAGTGGGCGATAAAAACGTTCCTAAATCTCGGTTACATCCGAGGATTACATAGGGAGCAACCGAATCGGCTGTATCCGCCGCCGCAACTGGTTCGCTACATTTTTCAGAGCGGTCCTGTCGCGGACGGGGTAGGCCTATACTTCGTTACCGGAAAGATCTCAAACTCTAACTACCCGACCGGCTTGTGGTGGAACGTGATCCAGCATACTGCAAGGCGGGAGGAAATTCTCGGAATGGCATTCACCTTCTTTGGGGTGCGATTTGTTGTCTCGATTCCCCCCATCCGAGCAGAGGACAAGATTGCCACCCTTGGTGAGATCAACGGATTTGATTACTCGACAGCCAAGATAGTTTACAGGCCGGACAATATTACACTCACTAGCGGCTCGGCCGGTTTTAAGCGAATTCTTCTGGAATGGTGAGGCCCAACAAGCAGTTCCACCGGCGCCGTGAAAGCTGCGCTGTGCTTGCTTTCACGGCCCAGTGAACTGCGGCGTTAGGCGAAGGAGAGCAAGGGAGCAATGCCTAACAAAGAGATTTTAAGCGCAGTTGCTATTGTGCTCACTTTCGCGGCGTTTGTTCCCTATATCCGCACAATCATCAGCGGCACAACCAAGCCTCATGTTTTTTCCTGGGTCATTTGGGGAGCAACAACCTTCGTAGTTTTTCTTGCGCAACTCGAAGGCAAAGGTGGTGTGGGTGCCTGGCCCATCGGGGTTTCAGGGAGCATTACGCTATTTGTAGCGTTCTTGGCTTACGTGAAGCGTGCTGACATTACCATCACAAAAACAGACTGGTTGTTTTTTGCATCGGCAATGTCTTCCTTGCCGCTGTGGTACCTCACGTCTGACCCATTGTGGGCTGTTGTTGTTCTTACAACCGTCGATGTTCTTGGGTTCGGGCCAACGGTCAGGAAGGCGTATCATTTCCCGCATTCAGAATCTTTGCTGTTCTTTTCCCTGTTCGCTGCCCGCAACCTCCTCGTCATTATGGCGCTAGAGAATTACTCGGTCACGACAGTATTGTTTCCCGCCGTCATTGCGGCAGCGTGCATGCTGTTAATGGCAGTGGTAACGTATCGAAGGCGAGCAATAACAACGTGAGAGCGCACAGCAAAAACTGCAAGTTACCCAACAGCGCCATCAACCTGCTTTTGTACGCTGGTTATGGAGAGTGTTAGAACGCATGGCCTTCTTAATTGTTTTCGTACCGGCGTTTGTTATTGCCCTTGTGCTCCGACTCAAGGGAAAGCGCCAGTGGATGTCAATTACTGCACCAACTGTCTGCTTTGTGGTATTCGTGCTGTTTGACGCCTACGTCTTGCCATACCGTGGCGGGGGTGCCTCAATGTGGCTAATAGCAATAATGTTTGGTGCGCCGGTTGCGGCCGGGGGTGGCTTGCTCGGTGTTATCGTCGCACGCCGGTTTAGTAAATCAGGGCAAGGTGGAGATAATGCGGTCTAATCCTTTACTCGTGCCGACGCCGGGAACAGCGCACCATGTTTCCTGGTGCATCCGTGTCCGGCGCTGCACCACATCACGTTAGGCCGTTTAAACGGGAGCTACGCATGGCCGGATATTCAGGAACGCCACTCGTAAGGAAACTTGGGATACGGGAAGGATCGAAACTTTTTTTAGCCAATGTCCCGAAGGAATATTTAAAACTTGTTTCACCGCTTCCGGATGGAGTTAAGGTTGTATCGCGTATATCCAGTAACATCGATATGGTCCATATCTTCTCAACGAAGGAAGGCCATTTGACCAAAACACTTCGTGCCTCTCTTCCCAACCTCAAACAAGATGGAATGATCTGGGTATCCTGGCCAAAAAAATCGGCCAAAGTACCTACTGATATCACAGAAGACACGATCAGAAAGGTCGCGCTTCCTTTGGGCCTTGTGGATATAAAGGTCTGTGCCGTTAATGATGTATGGTCCGGCCTGAAACTTGTTATCAGAAAAGAACTTCGAAAAACAGAAGACTCAACTACGCATTCCACCGGTCGCGCAAAAATGGCGCGCCGGTGAAGGCAACGTTGCGCTGCCTCGTGGCTCGTTTTCGGGAGTAGAGAACTATGCATACGATACTCGGCGCCAATGGCGTCATTGCTCGAGAGCTATCACGGGCACTCGCTTCATTTTCTCCAGGCATCCGGCAGGTGAGTCGAAGCCCGCGGAAGGTGAATTCGACCGACGAGGCAGTTGTTGCCGATCTGCTGGATGGTCAGGCGACTGCCAATGCGGTTTCTGGCAGCGACGTTGTCTACCTGGTGGCAGGCTTGAAGTACAACGCATCTGTCTGGCAAGAGCAATGGCCTCAAGTGATGCGCAATGTCATGGATGCCTGCAAGCAGCATGGGGCTCGTCTAATATTCTTTGACAACGTCTATGCCTATGGGCGCGTGGATGGTGTGATGACAGAGGAGACGCCGTTTAACCCGATCAGCAAGAAGGGCGAAGTCAGGGCAAACATTGCAACGATGCTGCTTGATGAAATGCGTAATGGTGATCTGCAGGCGATGATTGTGCGTTCGGCTGATTTCTACGGTCCCAGCGCAGTACAGAGCTTTCCACACGCTACTGTGTTTGAACGCCTCAAGGCAGGAAGGGCGGCTCAGTGGATAGGCAACCCGAATACCGTACACACCTTTACGTTTACGCCAGACGCAGGCCGTGCTTTAGCTGTGCTGGGAAGATCATCGGATGCATACGGCCAAACGTGGCACCTGCCAACCACCAAGGAACCGCTTTCGGGGGCGGAGTTCGTACGTTTGGCATGCGATCTAGCAGGACAACCCTACAAGCTGCAAGTCGCACCCACTTGGGTGCTGAAGCTCATGGGTGTGTTTATGCCAGTGCTTCGTGAGAATGAGGAAATGATGTATCAGTTTGAGTATGACTATCGCTTCGACAGCAGCAAGATTGAATCCGCATTTGGCTTGCAAGCGACGCCATACAGACAAGGAATCGGCGAGTGTCTGGAGTCTGGGGCAAGAAACCGTGTTTAACAGCCCGCCCTGCAAGCTATTTCAGCCGGCCTCTTTCGGCAGCGGCTGAATACCAACATTGGTTGGTGTTACGGAGCTACTGTGTCCATCAAGTGTTCGGTGTTTATCGCAACCAGCCTGGATAGTTTTATTGCCAGAAAGAGCGGCGATCTTGACTGGTTGCCGGGAAGCGATGGCGTGACGGGCGGCGAAGACTACGGTTACAACGAATTCTTCAAGTCCATCGACACGCTTGTCATCGGCCGCAAGACATTCGAATTGGCAGCAACGTTCAAGGAATGGCCGTATCGTGGAAAAAAGGTTGTCGTATTAAGCAGCGGCTATCCCAGGGCCAAGACAAATCTTGCTGACGGAATAGAAGGCACTTCATCCTCGCCCGCGGAGTTGGTGCGACAACTGGAGTCCGAGGGCTCCAGGCATGTATATGTGGATGGCGGCAAAACAATCCAAAGTTTCCTGCAGGCAAGTCTGATTCAGGAACTGACGATCACTCGCGTCCCGGTCCTGATTGGCGAGGGCATACCACTGTTCGGTCCGCTGGCCCAAGATCTGCAGTTTCGGCATTTGACGACAAAATCATTTACCAGTGGTTTCGTTCAGAGCCAATACGAGTTGGTGCATGTTGCATAAAGTGGTTTTGGCTTCGGAGGCTGAAAGCAACGGTTCTTCATAGCGGCGTTGCGCGCAGGAAGACCTGCATGGGTGTGCTATTTCCGTAATTCGCCGCTTTTTACAAAGCGCAGATAATAGTTTTGCTCAAGCAGGCGAATGTCGGCCGCGAGGCGGAAACCGGCCGCTTCGATTTCGCCGGTCACACGCTGTTTTCCGGCGCGTACATGATCCAGCACCCAGGATGAACTCTTCCCCTCGTCGCGTTCGAAATCGATCACAATCAGCGTCCCGCCGGCACGCAGCGCGCGGTGGATCGATGCCAGCATGGCGCGCGGCTGCTCGAAGTGATGATAGGTGTCGCTGATGAACACAAGGTCGACCGATGCCGGCGGCAGACCGGTATCCGTCTGTGAATTGACGCGGGTGCCGACATTGCCGAGCTTCTCGTTCTGCGCGCGCCGCTGGATGTTGGCCACGAACGTGGGCGAGATGTCGACGGCCGTGACGTGGCCTGTGGGCCCGACCGCGCGCGCGAACAGCAGGGTGAACAGCCCGGTGCCGGCGCCGATGTCGGCCACGCGCATGCCGGGTTTCACCCCGCTGGCCGCGACGATGGCCGCGCGCCGGTCGTAGACCTCGCGTCCCGGTGACTCGAAGCGCTCGACCCATTGCGCGAAATCCGGGTCGAGATAGGGCCGGTTGATGGCCGGGTCGGCACCGTCGCGCGCGACGGCCGGAAAGGCGCACGCCATCAGCAGCAAGGCGGTCAGGCCGAAGCGGAGGAAATGCCGGATTTTCATGATCGCCAGCCTAGGCGCAGTTCTGGCAGTACGCAATCCTCAGCTTGGACCTTCCCTGAACTCACGAGGCGATGGCGAACGCCGCCGCGCCTGTTCCGCCACCGCTGATGGGGTTCGGCAAAAGCGTCTCATTCCAGCCCGCCATGCCGTACTCCGGGACAACGCACCAGGCGCGATGAACCCATCCAGGCTGTTTCCCTGGATCGGCGCCACGAAGCGGCGTAACCGAATTCTTTGCTGCGATGGATGTAGAAAACAACCACGACCATCCATACTTGATCTATATTTAATTCTTCTTATATAAGAAAGGTGGCCGGCGAAGACCGCGTGTTGTGGCCAGAACGCCAGGTCGAAAGGGTGGGGTTTCAATGGTGATGGGATTCATATATTGCGCGGCTGGAATTTCCGCGCGGCCGGGGTGTGGGCGATGAGAGCGTTGATGGATACCGCCTTGCCGGCCCGGGTCTCTGTCGAGCAGGTTATGCTGCTTTACCGCAATCTCCCGCTTGGCCTGTTCGCGACCCAGCTCAATGTCTTTATTCTGGTCGCAATACTCTGGAGCGTGATCGACCACGGGGTGCTGCTGGCGTGGGGCGTCGCGATTACGCTGTCCGTCGTGTCGCGCGTGGGGTTGATCGCCGCCTATCGGCGCGCGCACCTAACGCCGGCCAATGCGCCGCGCTGGGTGACCTGGTTCACCATCGGTACCGTCTTGTCCGGAATCATCTGGGGGTCGGCCGGGGTCTTCCTGTTCCCGGCTGAAATATCGCACCAGGTATTCATTATTTTTGTCCTGGCCGGCATGACGGCGGGTGCGGTGGTCAGTTTTTCCGCCCTGTGGAAAATCGGTCTGCTCTTCATCCTGTTCACGTTGACGCCGCTTTCGGTGCGGCTGTTGGTCGAGGGTCGCGACATGCATCTGGCCATGGGGCTGATGTCGCTGGTGTTCATGGCGTTGATGGTGGTCATCAGCCGGAGGATGTACCAGACCACCCTGACCTCCCTGCAATTGCGCTTCGAGAACACCGACTTGGTGGCCGTGCTCGCGCGCGAGAAAACGGCTACCGAGGATCTCAACCGCGAACTGCGGCGCGAAATCGGCGAGCGCGTGCGCATCGAAGCGGGGCTACGCGAAAGCGAAGCGCATGTTCGCGCCGTCATCGATAACGTGCCGGATGGCATTATTACCCTCAATGAACAAGGCCTGCTCGAATCGGTAAACCCGGCGGCCCTGCGCATCTTCGGTTATTCCGAGGCCGAAATGACCGGCCTGCATTTCAAAATGTTGATGCCGGAATCGGTGCGCCATGAATACGACGATTACATCAAGAAACACATCGGCGCCAGCACCGGCAGGATGGTCGGCTTCGGTCTGGAGATTACCGGCCAGCGCAAGGACGGTTCCCGGTTTCCGATGGAACTCGGAATCGGCAATATGTGGCTGGGTGGCCGGCATCTGTTCATCGGCATCGTGCGCGATATCAGCGAGCGCCGGGAAGTGGGCCGGATGAAGAATCAGTTCATGTCGTCGGTGAGCCATGAACTTCGGACGCCGCTGACCTCGGTGGTGGGTTCGCTTGGCTTGCTGGCTGAGGGTGTGGGGGGCGACCTGTCGGAGAGCGGCAAGGCGCTTCTCAATATCGCGCGCAACAACGTCGCGCGCCTGGCGCGCCTGATCAGCGACATTCTCGATATCGAGGATATCCACTCCGGCAGACTGAAACTCGATTGCCGGGCGACCGACCTGGTAATGCTGGCGGAACGCGCCGTGGACGGCAGCCGCTCCCTGGCATCGGCCGCGGGTGTGAATCTGATTTTGCACCGTGATATTGCGCAGGCGCCTGTTTATGGCGACGCGGAGCGTCTCGTCCAGTCTCTCAACCGTCTGCTGTCCAACGCGCTGAAATTCTCCCCGCGCGGCGCCGCCGTGGAGGTCAGTGTCGCACGTCACCAGGCGGGCTTCCGCGTTGCGGTGGCAGACCAGGGCCCGGGGATTCCGGACGACTTTCGTGAACGGCTGTTCCAGCCATTTTCCCAGGCGCAATCAACGGAGTCGGGCTTCCGCGGTGGCGCCGGGTTGGGCCTCAGCATCGCCAGGGCGATCATCCAGCAGCACTCCGGAACCATCGGCTATGAATCGATGCCGGAACGCGGCGCCTGTTTTTACTTTGACTTGCCGGAGTTGCATACTTCAGCAGCCTGAGATTCGTTCGGCAGCCAATGAACCTGCTACGCCTGTTTCGCCTGATCGGCGCCAAGAAGCGGCGCGACATCGAGTTCTTTCCACCGTGGTGGCTGCTGGGAATCCGGCTGCTCGAAAACCGCGACAACTGGCGGCATGTGCGCATCCGCCTGCCGCTCGGCTTTTTCACGCGCAACATGGGCGGCCAGATGTTCGGCGGCTGCCAGGCGAATCTCGCCGATCCGATCGCCGCCATCGCCTGCGCGCATATTTTCCCCGACTACTCGGTATGGACGCGCGCCCAGGGCATCGACTTTCGCGAGATCGGCAACAGCGATCTCGAGTTGCGCTTCGACTTCGACCCGGCGCTGGAGGCGCGTATCCGCGAGGAGTTGCGCGCGAAGGGGCGCAGCACGCCGGTGTTCGAGTTCGGTTTTTACCGGCCCGACGGCGTACTCTGCACCCACGTTACCAACACCGTGGCCATCCGGCCCAAGGGCTATAACGCGCAGAAAGGCGCGTACGCGTTGTCCGGGAAGACGGAGTAAGCAGGACCTACGTCCACAGGTTGCGACTGCTGCAGCGGCTTTCCCGGCTGTGCTACCCTGCTGGATGACGGAAAAAATTTCTTACTGAACGCGGTACAGGACAGCCATGGCCACCACCATCAGAGAACTTGCCGAGCTTTGCGGCGCCGCCATTGTTGGCGGCAATCCCCAGAAGACCATCGATTCCGCCGCCAACCTCGACGAGGCCGGCGCGCAGCAGCTGACCTATCTTGGTAGTCCGAAATACGCGGCCAAACTCAAGACCACCTCGGCCGGCGCCGTGCTCGTATCGAAGGGCACGCCGGGCGATGGAGCGCAGGCCGGCACTTGCCTGCTGGTCGTGGACGACCCGGAGATGGCCTTCATCGCCTGCCTGCATCGTCTGTACCCGCAGAAGCTGAGCAGTGGCACGCTGAGCGCCAAGGCGCATATCGACCCGGCGGCCACCCTTGGCGAAGGTACCTGTGTGGAGGCGTTCGCCTCCATCGGCGCGCGCAGCACGCTCGGCCGCAGCTGCTGGGTGATGGCCGGCTGTCGTATCGGCGACAACGTCATTTTGGGCAACAACTGCGTACTTCATCCGAACGTGGTGCTCTACGACGGCGTGCGACTCGGGGACAACGTCATCATTCATTCCGGCACGGTCATCGGCGCCGATGGTTTCGGCTACAAGTTGCGCAACGGCGAACACGTGAAGTTCCCGCAGGTCGGCACGGTGGTGATCGAATCGAACGTGGAGATCGGCGCCAACACCTGCATCGACCGCGCCGCGCTCGGGGTGACGCGCGTGGGCGAGGGCACGAAGATCGATAACCTGGTGCAGGTCGCGCACAATGTGCAGATCGGCGCGCACGCGCTGTTGTGCGGACAGGCCGGCATCGGCGGCTCGACCGTGATCAAGGACTACGTCACCTTGGCCGCGCAGTCCGGCGTGGCCGATCACGTCACGGTCGGCTCGCAGACGGTTGTGTTCGCGCAGTCCGGCGTGACCAAGGACATCGCGGACAAAGACCAGGTGATGGGTTTCCCGGCGGTGAACCGCAAGGAATGGCTGCACGAGCAGGCGGCATTCCGCCGGCTGGCCGACAATCAAAAGCAAGTAGCGGAACTGGTGCGCCTGTTGCCTAAACTGCGGGTGGCGGTTTCCGACAAGTAGAGTACACCGGTAGGTCGGCCTTCAGGCCGACACGTCGGGCTAAAGCCCGACCTACAGGGTTCCGGGCTTCGCGGCGAAAACTTCTTATCCGGGGGGTTCCTGGCGGCGGGTCAGCGCCGACGCTTGTGCGGATGGCGCTCTTCCTCCAGCAGTTCGGCTTCATACGGAATAAACACCAGCAGGCGCGCGGTCAGGAAGTTGAAGCCGAAACCGAGCAGCACGCCGGTGAACAGCGCCAGGATCTTGTGCGCCTCGAAGAACGGCACGTAGTGGGTGAGCACGTAGTAGCTGCCGACGTTGATGGCGAAACCGAGCAGCGAGGTGAACAGGAAGCCCGACCACTGCGCGAGCTTGGCGGTTTTCCTGCGGTTCGAGAAGGTCAGCACCCGGTTCCAGGCCCAGTTCCAGCTGGCCGCGCCCCAGAACGACAGCGCGCGCGCCGCCACGTGTCCCATGCCGGTCAGCCACTGCAGCCCGAGGTAGAGCAGCAGGTCAACGGCGAATCCGCTGCCGCCGACAATGCCGAATTGCATGAACTCGGTGAGGAACGGGAAGCGGAACTGATACAGGCGGCGCAGGTGGCGCAGGTAGCGCACCTGCTCCTTCCAGGTCAGCTTGCTTTCGCCGTGCACCCGGTCGGCAAAGTGAATCGGCACTTCGCCCGGTTTTTTGAAACCGCCTTTCACCAGCAGCTCCAGGCCGATCTTGTAGCCGATCGGCGAGAGCAGGTGCGTCTCCGGCATGTCGGCACGCCGGAAGGCGAAAAACCCGGACATCGGATCGTGGATGCGCGCCAGTGGCAGCGCCAGCCAGGTGGCGACTTTCGAGTTGAGCAGCCGGAACCAGGTCCAGCCAGGATCGAGCGAGCCGCCCGCCACGTAACGTGAGCCCACGACGAAATCCTTTTTTTTGTGTTCGAGCAGCGCCAGCATGTCCGGAATGCGCGCGGCCGGGTGCGACAGGTCGGCATCCATCACCACCACGTATTCGCCGCGTGCCTCGGCGATGCCGCGCAGCACGGCGGTCGACAGGCCCTTCTCGCCGAGGCGCACGTACATGCGTACTGGCAGGCTGTCGGCCAGCTTGACGGCCAGCGCCTCCGAGCCGTCCTGTGAATCGTCGTCGACGAAAATCACTTCATATGCCCAGCGCTGGTCGCGCAAGGCCGCCTCGATCGACCGCGCCACCGCCTCCAGGTTGCGCACCTCGCGGAAGGTCGGGATCACCACGGACAATTTGAGGCTCATGAAGAAGTTGGATCAGGGTCGGGGGCGCGGTAGCCGCGGCACAGATAGAAATGGAAGGTTACGATGGTTGTGCTGCCGGCGTAAACCGGCAGCGGGTGGCGTTGCTTACAGTCGGCGAACCGCGCGCGCACGCGGCGCAGGGCTTTGAGGGCGCTGTCCGGTGCCACCAGTACACCGGCCGCGTTGTTTGCCGGGCTGCCGAACCACAAGTCGAACTGGTCGAAGCGCTCGTCCGGCACCTGTACCGGCAGCGGCCGCGCATACCAGGCGAGGCGGCTGGCGAGCGACCAGTTGGGCACGAACAGCACGGCCTGTGGCTGCTCGCGCAGGAATTCCGCGTGCAGCTGCGTGGCGCGTTCCGCGGCCTGCGGCCAGCCGGCCAGCGGCGCAAGCGGATGATGCTTGCCCGGGAAGGGCAGGGTCGGAAACAGGAACAGAACGTGCAGTAATAAAATCAGCGCCAGCGAATAGCCACCGGAGAAATAGGTCAAGGCACGCACCGGCCGGCGCGCCCAGTGCGCGAGCAGCCAGCGTGCGGCCAGCGGCGTGCTCCCGGCCCAGGCGAGCGCCGTCCAGTGCGGCAGGCTTTCTTCTCGCCCCGAGCCGGAGGTGAACAACAGCAGCACAGGCAGCACCAGAAGCAGCGACAACTGTACGCCGCGTTCGCGCCATTCCCTGAGTCCGGCAAACAGCGCGATCAGGCCGAACACATAGATGCCCGGCGCGTAGGCGAAGAACTGCGCGAGCTGTGTAATGCCGACGCGCGTCCACTCCCAGTCCTTGGCACGGTAACCGTGCTCGATCTGGTAGCGGAATGACAGCCAGTCGTGCGTGGCGTTCCAGTACAGCACCGGCGCGATCAGCAGCAGCGCGAGCGCCACCGCCAGCCACGGCCCGGGTGTGCGCAACACGTCAAGCCGTCGTTGCAGGATCACGAACAGCGCGGCGCTGAACACCAGCGTGACCGCCGTGTATTTGGAAAGCCCGGCCAGTCCAACGCACACACCGAACAACAACCAGGCGGTTAGCTGTTTGTGGTCGAGCGCGTTGAGCAGCGCCAGCATGGCGAGCAGTGCGAACAGCAACAAAGGGGTTTCCGGCAGCAGGGCCAATCCAAGCGCCTGGAACAACAGGCCGGATTGATAGAGGGCCACGCTCCAGAACGCCAGCCATTCGCTGTCGCCCGGGAACAGCCGGCGCGCGAAGCGGAACAGCACCAGGGCGGTGGCGGCCGACAGGCCGATTGGCCACAGTCGCAGCGCGAATTCAGCCGGCGAGAGCGGCAGCACCAGCGCCTGCAACCAGCCCACCAGCGGCGGGTGGTCGAAGTAGCTCCAGTCGAAGTGCGAGCCATAAAGCGCGTAGTGCGCCTCATCGGCGGAGAGCGGCACGCGCCCGGCGGCAAGCAGATGCAGCAGCGTGATAACGAGCGTCAGCAGCAGCGTCGCGCGCCACGGCCCGAGTGCTCGCAGGCGGTCGGTGCCGGCCTGGATCATTTGCGGCGCTTGCGGGCGACGGGCTTGTGCAGTTTCACCGGCGCGGCGCGGCGGCGCATGCGCAAGTTGAGCATCTCGACCGCCACCGAGAACGCCATGGCGAAGTAGATGTAGCCGCGCGGCACGTGGAAATCGAGGCCCTCGGCGATCAATGCCGTGCCGACCAGGATCAGGAACGACAGCGCCAGCATCTTGATGGTCGGATGCGTGTCCACGAAGTCGCTGATGGCGCGCGCTGCGAACATCATCACCAGCACCGAGATCACGATGGCAATCGCCATCACCTCAATCTGCTGGGCGAGGCCGACGGCGGTGATCACCGAGTCGAGCGAGAACACGATGTCGATGACGGCGATCTGGACCAGCACCCCGCCGAACGACGCCACCGCCTGGTGCTTGCGGGTTTCGGTCGCGCCCTCGAGACTCTCGTGGATTTCCGAAGTACTCTTGACCAGCAGGAACAACCCGCCGCCGAGCAGAATCAGGTCGCGTCCGGAGATTTCATTTCCGAACAGCGTAAACAGCGAGGCATTCAGGCCCATCACCCACACCAGCGACATCAGCAGCGCCAGGCGCGTAAGCATGGCGAGCGCCAGGCCGAGTATGCGCGCCTTTTCGCGCTGGTGCGCCGGCAGTCGCCCGACCAGGATGGAAATAAAAATGATGTTGTCGATGCCGAGAACGATTTCAAGCGCGGTGAGTGTGGCGAGCGCCGCCCAGGCCTGCGGGTCGGAAAGCCATTCCATAGTGATCCCCGGTTATTGGTTCGGTTTCCGCCGGTTGGCGGTGATTCGGGTTGGGAGTGTAACAGGAGGATTCCGGCGCGGGCTATGCGGTTCACGGGAGGAAAACACCCCCGCGCCGATATCGGCGCGGGGGTGGTTGTGTCAGTGCTTGCTGCCGTGCTTGGGCGTGCTTTCGGCAATCTTGTCCATGAACGCGAACAGTACACCCGAGATCACCAGAGTGAAGTGGATGCCGATCTTCCACATGACCGCCTTGTCGCCGGCGGTCCACACCCATGGGGCACCGTACGACGCCGGGCTGCTGAGTTCGGTGCCGATGTAGACGAACGACTTGAGCAGCTCGATGGCGGAGATGGCGACGATCGAGGCGATCACCTTGATCTTGAGGCCGGAAAAGTCGACCTTGCCCATCCAGTCCGGGCGGTCTTCGTGGCCGCGGGTGTCGATCTTGGACACAAAGTTTTCATAGCCACTGAAGATGATGATAATCAGCAGGTTCGCCACCAGCGACATGTCGACCAGCGTGAGGATGGCAAGGATGATCTCGGACTCCGGGCCGCTGAAGATGTGCGGCACCAGATGCAGGAACTCCTGACCGAATTTGACGAGCAGAATCAGGATGCCGCCGACCAGGCCGAGGTAGAATGGCGCCAGCAGCCAGCGGCTGTTGAAGATCACGACTTCAAGAAAATGTTCGAACGCTCTCATGGCAAAGTTTATCCGTTGGGTCTGTTATGGTGGTCCGGACCGAGGCAGGCCAGCCGGGCGAAATTATCGGTGAATCGTGACAACTTGCAAGCGATCTTTGGGTTCAAGTGATCTGCCGACGGTACCGCGGCGGTCATGCCGCGCGCGGACTTGAAAAACCACCCGGGCAGCCCTAATTTTCCCCTGTTCCGCCATTATTTATTCAAGCTGGAGATAACTGCATGAGCGTTGAGACCCACAAGGAAACCCTCGGTTTCCAGACTGAGGTCCGGCAGCTGCTGGACCTGATGATTCATTCGTTGTACAGCAACAAGGAAATCTTTCTGCGCGAGCTGATCTCCAATGCCTCGGATGCATCCGACAAGCTGCGTTTCGAGGCGCTCAGCGATGATGCCCTGTACGAAGGCGACTCGGAGCTCAGGATTCGCGTGGCCTACGACAAGGCCGCGCGCACCATCACCCTGAGCGACAATGGCATCGGCATGAGTCGCAGCGAGGTGGTGGAGAATATCGGCACCATCGCCAAATCCGGCACGCGCCAGTTTCTGAATTCGCTGTCCGGCGAGCAGCAGAAGGACGCCAAGCTGATCGGCCAGTTCGGCGTGGGTTTCTATTCGGCTTTCATCGTGGCCGACACGGTCACGCTGGTCACGCGCCGTGCCGGTTTGGGCACCGAACACGGTGTACGCTGGACCTCGGACGGCCAGGGCGAGTACACGCTCGAAACCGTCGAGAAGCCGACGCGCGGCACCGACATCATCCTGCATTTACGCGAAGGCCAGGACGAATTTCTCGACGGCCTGCGCCTGCGCACCATTATCCGCAAGTACTCCGATCACATTACCCTGCCGATCGTGATGCGCAAGGACAACGCCGAGGAAGATGAAACCGTGAATCGTGCGGCGGCGCTCTGGGCGCGCCCGCGCAACGAGATCAAGCAGGAAGAGTACGACGAATTCTACAAGCATGTCGCGCATGACTTCGAGGCGCCGCTCGCACATGTACATGCGCGCGTCGAAGGCAAGCACGAGTACATCGCGCTCCTATACGTGCCGCAGCGCGCGCCCTTCGATCTCGGCGACCGCGAACATCGTCACGGCATCAAGCTGTATGTGAAACGCGTGTTCATCATGGACGATGCCGAACAGCTGCTGCCGCCGTACCTGCGGTTCGTGCGCGGGGTGATCGACAGCAGCGACCTGCCGCTGAATATTTCGCGCGAAATCCTGCAACATTCGCGCGACATCGAGGTGCTGCGTTCCGGCGCCACGCGCAAGCTGCTGGACCTGCTCGACGAACTGGCGCAGAACGAGCCGGAGAAATACGCGACCTTCTGGAAAGAATTCGGCCGGGTGTTGAAGGAAGGCGTGATCGAAGACCACGCGAACAAAGAGCGCCTGGCGAAATTGCTGCGCTTGGCGTCCACGCATTCAGACCAGGATACCCAGGATGTTGCGCTTGCGGACTACGTGGCGCGCATGAAACCCGAGCAGAAGAATATTTACTACATTACGGCGGAAACCTTCAGCGCCGCCAAGTCCAGCCCGCATCTGGAAATCTTCCGCAAGAAAGGCATCGAGGTGCTGTTGCTGGCGGATCGCATCGACGAATGGCTGGTGACCCATCTCACCGAATTCGAGGGCAAGCCACTGCAGTCCGTGACCAAGGGCGACCTCGACCTGGGCGCGCTGGCCGACGAAGAGAAAAAACAGCAGGAACAGGTGGCGGCCGAGTATCAGGACCTGGTGGCGCGTCTCAAGACCGCGCTCGCCGAACAGGCCCAGGATGTGCGCGTCACTCACCGGCTGACGGACTCACCGGCCTGCCTGGTGGCCGGCGAACACGATCTGGGTGCGCATTTCGAGCGACTGCTAAAGGCAGCCGGGCAAAAGGTGCCGGGCAGCAAACCGGTGCTGGAGATCAATCCCGAGCATGCTCTGGTGCAGCGCCTCAAGGGCGAGAGCGATGCGCAGCGTTTTGGCGATTGGGCGCGCATCCTGTTCGATCAGGCGCTGTTGAGTGAAGGCGGCCAGCTCGACGATCCGGCCGGTTTCGTGGCACGCGTCAACAGCCTCTGGCTGGGGCTCATGAAATAGTATGTAGGTTGGGGTGAGCGCAGCGAACCCCAACGCAGTGCCCAAGCTGACCGCCATTGTTGGGGTTCACTTCGTTCACCCCAACCTACGCGTTCAGGGTGTTTTCTGCATAGCTGCCAGAACCCGGATAGCGGGGCGGGATGTTAAGATACGCACATGGATGTCTCCCGTCTGCTCGATGATCTGAACCCCGCCCAGCGCGAGGCAGTGGCCGCCCCCCCGGGGCCGCTGCTGATCCTGGCCGGCGCCGGTTCCGGCAAGACGCGCGTGCTCACCCACCGGGTCGCGTGGCTGGTCGAGGTGCTGAACACCTCGCCGCACGCGATTTTGGCGGTGACCTTCACCAACAAGGCGGCGGCCGAGATGCGCGGACGCATCGAGACCATGCTCGGCTTCGGCGTCGGCGGTATGTGGATTGGCACTTTCCACGGACTGTCGCACCGGCTGCTGCGCGCGCACTGGAAAGAGGCCGGGTTGCCGCAGAACTTCCAGATTCTGGACAGCGAGGACCAGTACCGCGTCATCAAGCGCCTGCTCAAGGCGCTAGAGCTGGACGAAGCCTACTGGCCGCCGCGCCAGGCGCAGTGGTTTATCAACGGCCACAAAGACGCCGGGCGGCGCCCGGCACAGCTGGGCGAGGGCCAGGACCCGCAGACCCGCCAGTGGATCCGCATCTACCGCGAATACGAGGACAGCTGCAAACGCTCCGGCCTGGTGGATTTTGCCGAGCTGTTGCTGCGCGCCTTCGAACTGCTGCGTGACAACGCCGCGATGCGCGAGCATTACCAGAGCCGCTTCCGCCAGGTGCTGGTGGACGAATTTCAGGACACCAACTCCATCCAGTACAACTGGCTCAAGCTGTTTGCAG
>Ga0105101_10000422_pt1 | contig 17355 bp, 11 predicted proteins | sample PPLLak21cMay2015_2_FD_87037 | JGI IMG/M metagenome (GOLD analysis project Ga0105101, IMG submission 87037) | Freshwater sediment microbial communities from Prairie Pothole Lake near Jamestown, North Dakota, USA - PPLs Lake P8 Core (1) Depth... | ecosystem: Environmental > Aquatic > Freshwater >... | reverse complement strand
GGCTGAAATGAACAAATATTCAACTGCCCTGAGTTCTTTAACGGGCGGCCGAGCTATTTACACTATGAAATTTCTCGAATATGAACAAGTGCCCGGCAATGTACAGGAAGAACTGCTGAAAGCATACGAAGCTGAACAGAACGAAGAATAGTAAACAGACGTAAGATTAAAGATTTAAGACAAAAGAAGGGAAATACGTTAGACCCTATGATTCAAATATATCTCTGGTTATTTGATTCAGTCCCTGTATAGGTGGATGAAGCCTTTGTCCTTTTCTTCCCTTCTGATCATCTCAGTGCTGGCTTCGCTGGTACCGTAAAAGTGACGTGTCAGGCAATAAAAATAAACACCATCGGGAGCTTCACGGTTTGAATCCATAACAAAGCCATCCCATCCTTTCCAGTCACGGATGTTTCCGGAATACTGATGGACTTTCTTACCCATACGGTCGAAAATAGTAATATCAATATTATAAATGGAAACATCCTTGCTCCTGAATACATTGTTCTCTTCATAAAGTTTTATGATATCATTCCTGAGATCCCCGTTGGGGGTAAAAACATTAGGCATACTGAATTCAGCGGAAAGCAATTCGATGCTGTTCTCAATCACAATCGAATCAAGGCAGAAATAAGGTTCGGGCGATCTGGTAAACAGCATAGCCGTGTATTTTCCCGGCAGCATGTAATCATGGACAATTTCAGCGGTATCGGCATCAATCTCCGTCGTCAGCCCATCACCGAAAGATATTTTATACCATGATGAGTTTTCTGAACCGGAAAGGTCAAACCGGAATTTTCCCGGCGCGGAATTCTCATCTTCATAATAATACTGATAAGGCTTGTCAGGATATTCCACGGAGTCGGACAACGGCACATGATCAGCTGTCATGGAGGCCTTTGATGCGATGGCCGGACAGAATACGGAATCTGAACGAGACAGGTTAAAATCATCGGTAACGGTTACGATGTACCAGGTATCCTGGTAAGGCGGATTTTCAACACGCCCGGTTTTTGAGCCTGTCGGGTCATCCGATTTTTCATTGCCAGATTCCCATTCAAACCGGTATTTGTTGATCACATTGATGCTGTTGCCGGTCCCGGGTTCAGGATACTGCAACGAAATAATATTGGTATCCGACAGCAAGGATACGGATTCACAACTGCGGTATCCTGACTGTACCTCACCGTCAGCATTCTTATTGGTTACCACAACCTCAAAGTCACTGAACAACAGCCAAACCCTGAAGGTATCGCTGATGGCGCCCTTGGTCATAATTACCTGGTAGCCCGATGAAACACTTATCGTATCAATAGTTGAGCTGAACCCGGCATCGGCCTTGGGAATAATAACATAGGAACGGCTTGTGGCATTATATTTCGACCATATAAAACTCCAGCCTGATGTGCTGTCAGTTGAAGTAGCCTGCAGGGTTATGGCTCTGCTGCCACCGAATACCGGCTCGTTGAATATGAAAACTGAGTCTGTACCTCTGTTGGAGGGATAGTTGGCGATAAAGGCAGCATCCTTGTCAGGAGAAGAGATCTGGGCGCAAACCGGGGAAACGGCAGCAAGGAGTAAAAAACACAAACCTTTGACGTTTTTCGTAATAACCTCGTTAATAAGCCCAAATTTCCCTGTTAAAAATATGTTCAGCATGATGATGCAATGATAAAAAAAATCATCCATAAGAATGACCACTTACGGAATAATTTTATAACGTAAAAACCGGCTGTTAATTATTTCCTTAAAAAAAACCGATAGCCTTCCCGCTTATAAAAACCGCATTCGCTACCTTTAAAGCCTTATTTTAACAGCAGCAGGTGGACCGGTTTTTAAAGGAACTCAATGAAGTGCAATATGAGGCGGTGCGCAATACCGAAGGTCCGTCTCTTGTAATTGCCGGAGCCGGCTCAGGCAAGACACGCGTGCTCACTTACCGCGTGGCCTATCTGCTGAGCAAGGGAGTAAATCCTTCGGTCATTCTCTGCCTTACCTTTACCAACAAGGCAGCCGGAGAAATGAAAGAGCGCATAGGCAAGCTGGTGGGCCATGATCTGGCAAGGTATGTATGGATGGGTACCTTTCACAGCATATTTGCCCGGATTTTAAGGTCGGAGTCTCATGCCACAGGTTATTCCCAGCAATACACCATTTATGATACCGTTGATTCCAAAAGCCTGATCAAAACGATCCTTAAGGAGATGAACCTCGATGATCAGCTATATAAACCCGGTGATGTGCTTGGCCGTATTTCATGGGCCAAAAACAATCTTATCTCACCGGCAGCATACAACAGTAACAGTCAGCTGGTTGCCTATGATAATTCCATTCGCAGGCCCCAATTGGGCTCCATTTACACTACCTATTGCAGGCGTTGCAGGAACGCTGATGCCATGGATTTTGACGATCTCCTGTTAAATACCAATATATTGTTCCGGGATTTTCCGGATGTCCTGGAAAAATATCAGAAACGGTTCACCTATATCCTGGTTGACGAATATCAGGATACCAATTATTCACAGTACCTAATCGTTAACAAACTCGCCATGTTGCACCGCAATGTATGTGTGGTGGGCGATGATGCCCAGAGCATATATTCATTCCGTGGCGCAAAGATTGAAAACATCCTGAATTTCCGCAATGACTATACCGATTATAAATTGTACAAGCTGGAACAAAACTACCGTTCCACCCAGACCATCGTAAATGCGGCCAACAGCGTTATAGCCAAAAACATTGGCCAGATCAAAAAAAAGGTATGGTCGGGTAATGAAACAGGCTGCAAAATAAGTATTCAAAGGGTGCTGACCGATTTTGAAGAAGGTTTCTTTGTCTCCAACAGCATCCTTGATAACATCCTTACCGAACAACAGCAATATTATGATTTTGCCATATTGTACCGTACCAATGCACAGTCCAGGATCTTTGAGGAAGCATTGCGCAAGCGAAACATACCCTACAAGATATACGGAGGGGTAGGCTTTTACCAGCGGAAAGAAATCAAGGATATGCTGGCCTACCTGAGATTATCAGTGAACCATAACGATGATGAGGCCCTGAAGCGGATTATCAATTACCCGGCGCGGGGCATTGGGGATGTGACCCTGGAAAAGCTGGGCGACTATGCGGCAAATCATGAGGTCAGCCTGTGGAAAACTATCGAGATTCTTAGTCCCTCTACCCTGGAGATGAACAAAGGAACCCTGGGAAAACTATTTGGCTTCCGGCAGCTTATGGATGAATTCTCATCGGTTTCCGCTTCGCAGAACGCATACGAGGCCGCACATCTCATCGCCGTTAAATCAGGCATTATGAAAGACCTTTATAACGGGAATACCGTTGAAGAAAGGAGCCGATATGAGAACCTCGAAGAACTGATAAACGGCATCAAAGAATTTACCGAAGCTGCCATTAACGAAAACCGTCCTTACGGCATAACTGATTTTCTTGAGAATGTATCCCTGCTTACCGATCAGGACAACGAAAAAGAAAACGACCGCAACAAGGTGGCTCTAATGACAATGCATACTGCCAAGGGCCTTGAGTTCAACAATGTTTATATTGCCGGCGCTGAAGAGGAAATATTTCCATCCCGTATGGCTGTTGATTCCCCGCAGGAACTTGAAGAGGAACGACGGTTGTTTTATGTTGCCCTTACCAGGTCGAAAAAAAAGGTTGTCATTACCTATGCACAAAACCGTTATCGCTGGGGAACGCTGATGTTCAGCCATCCAAGCCGGTTTCTTCGTGATATTGATACGGATTTCGCCGACTGGCCGGCCCGGGAAAATGGCAGGGATAGCCAGCAAACAGCAGATACGGACTCCTCCTTCTCTTCATCATCAGGCAATAAAGTAAAAAAAACCAGCCCCGTACCCCATAAAACAGACTCCAGGGGAAAACCTGCCACTACCGGGATTTTTCAGCAAAAGGCTGTTCCCAGGATAGTGGCGGCTGAGGATTTTATACCCGATAATCCTGATATCATTGAAGCAGGAATGCGGATTGAGCACCGGCAGTTTGGAGCAGGTGAAGTGCTCAGTGTGGAAGGTGTCAGCCCGAACCGGAAAGCAACCGTGCGGTTTACCGGAATTGGTGAAGAGAAGCAGCTGCTGCTTAAATTTGCGAAACTGAAGATAAGGAAGTGATTGCTGCTGCGTTGACATATTGGAAAATCATACGAAATTCTCTGCTTTAAACCCAGAATCAATTCATCAACAAATATTTCCCCTTTTTAACAGGCAAATCATTTTTTTACGTTAGTTTTGCAGAAAACTGATCTATGAGTTACGATTACAATTCCTGCCGGCCCAGGTTAATACTGCCGGAATACGGAAGAAACATGCAGAAGATGGTTGATCACATCCTTTCCATAGAGGATCGCGATGAACGCAATCGTTTAGCACAGGCTATCATCACCATTATGGGCAATATGAATCCTCATTTGCGGGATATCAATGATTTCAAGCATAAATTATGGGATCATCTGGCACTCATGTCTGATTTTAAACTCGATATAGACTATCCTTACGATGTTCCCAGGGCTGAAGAATTTGTTGAAAAACCCAGAATTGTACCCTATAACACCAATCAGATAAGGTTCAGACATTACGGAAAAATCATCGAGAGGTTAATTGAAGAAGCGATCAAGCTCCCCGAAGGTGATGATAAGGAAGCATTGAGTAAACTCATTGCTAATCAGATGAAGAAATCCTATCTGGCATGGAACCGCGACTCGGTTACTGATGCCATCATCGGTGCTGATCTCGAAGAACTGTCGGGCAAAAAAATAAAATTGAAAGAAGGGGTTAAACTCAGCGACCAGAAGGACTTTCAAAAACAGAAAAAGAAATTTATACCCCGCAACGACAAGAAGCAGCGTAACTAATTCCTTTTCCCTATGGCATCATTTAAAGTAACCGGAGGAAAACATCTGAAAGGTGAAATAATTCCACAAGGTGCCAAAAATGAAGCCTTGCAGGTTATCTCCGCTGTCCTGCTTACCCCTGAAAAAGTTTCCATCCGGAACATCCCCGATATACTGGATGTCAAAAACCTGATTGACCTTTTGCAGGCTATGGGTGTCAGGGTATCACGGCTGTCGCATGCTGATTACACATTTGAAGCCCGGCAGGTGAATATCGAATACCTGCTTACCGAAGAATATAAGAAAAAAAGTGCTAACCTAAGGGGGTCGGTCATGATTGTTGGACCGCTCCTGGCGCGCTTTGGGAAGGCCTATATCCCCAAACCGGGCGGGGATAAGATCGGAAGACGGCGGATGGATACCCATATCAACGGGATGATCAGCCTGGGGGCCAGTTTTGTTTACGAGCCCAGGGATGCCTTTTACAAGCTGGAAGCCGACCGGCTTCAGGGCTGCTATATGCTGCTGGATGAAGCTTCTGTCACGGGAACAGCTAATATTGTCATGGCCGCTTCACGGGCCAGGGGGGTTACCACCATATACAATGCCGCCTGCGAGCCTTATGTGCAGCAATTATGCAGCATGCTGGTCTCCATGGGGGCCAGGATCAAAGGCATAGGCTCCAACCTTCTTACCATTGAAGGGGTTGAAAATCTAACCGGTTGCGAACATACGTTGCTGCCTGATATGATCGAGGTAGGGTCATTTATCGGACTCGCTGCCATGACCCATTCGGAAATTACCATAAAAAATCCCGGATTTGAAAACCTCGGCATTATACCTGCCACTTTCCAACGGCTGGGTATCATCATGGAACGGAAAAACAATGATTTATTTATCCCTGCCCGGGACCACTATGAAGTGGAAACTTTTATAGACGGTTCCATCATGACCATTGACGATGCACCCTGGCCGGGATTTACTCCTGATCTGCTGAGTGTGATCCTGGTCGTGGCAACGCAGGCCAAGGGAAGTGTCCTGATCCATCAGAAAATGTTCGAAAGCCGCCTTTTCTTTGTAGACAAACTCATTGATATGGGCGCCCAGATCATTCTGTGCGACCCTCACCGGGCAACCGTGATCGGCCTGGACAACCATATACGGCTCCGTGCAACCACCTTGACATCTCCTGATATCAGGGCCGGTGTTGCCCTGCTGATAGCAGCCCTTTCTGCCGACGGAACCAGTACCATTCATAATATCGACCAGATCGACAGGGGTTATGAACGGATCGATGAAAGACTCAATGCACTGGGTGCGGAGATTGTCAGATTGACAAGCTAACAGGTTTAAGGATCTTTCATGCTCAGACAAAAGCGGGTGGTTTTATTATAAACTGCGGGAAACAACATCACATCCCGAACTAATCCGCACCTGGTGTGATATCCCCGGATAATCCTTTTCCCCGAATGATGAGCCGGGACAAGTAAGGTTGTTAACAGGAATTAATGGCAAAAAGCATAAAAAGAAAGATAATTTTTTACTTTTGCGATCATGAAATGAAACATGGTCTTTTTACCCTGGATAATGAATGCATTATTGTTTCTGATTGTTTCTTCCCTGACATTCCTGATCTTTATATTACCTAAAACATATAAGTATTACTATACTCTTTTTTTGCTTGCCGTTGCCGTTACCCTAAGTTCAATATGGAGTTTCAGCATACTCTCAGGCAATAACCAGACGCCTGAACTAACGCTGGAGTTACCCGTAATAAAGATCGGCCTTGTTTTTACGATAGACAGTATTTCAGCTTTTTTTATCCTTGTCATTAATATCACGGTTTTGGTTGGTTTCCTGTATGCCAGGGGATATCTTGAACCCTATTATAAAATCAAAAATGCATTGCGTTTTTCTATACATTACTTTTCTTACCTCTGGCTCTATCTGTCAATGATAATGGTGGTTATGATCCGTGAAGGCTTGTCGTTTCTGATAGCCTGGGAGATCATGGCACTGTCATCTTTTCTGCTGGTGATTTTTGACGCGGAAGTCCGCACCATTTTAAAAACAGGCATCAATTACCTGATACAGATGCATGTGGGCATGTTTTTTATCTTATTGGCTTTCCTGATCGTGGACAAGGCTACCGGGCAAATGAGTTTTAATGCTCTTGGGCTTTATTTTTCAAACCATTCCAATATTCTGCTGTTCATTTTATTTTTTATCGGCTTTGGGATAAAGGCAGGATTTATTCCCCTGCATACATGGCTCCCCCAGGCACATCCTGCCGCGCCATCGCATGTATCAGGAGTGATGTCAGGTGTAATGATAAAAATGGGCATATATGGCATGCTGAGAGTCCTGATGTCTCTGCAAAACGATTTGCTCCTGATCGGTATTATCATCCTTGTCATATCGCTGATATCGGGTGTCCTTGGCGTTATGATGGCCATTGTTCAGCATGATCTTAAGAGTCTGCTGGCCTATCATAGTATCGAAAATATAGGAATAATAGGTATCGGTATAGGTTTGGGGGTGATTGGCCTGGCAACCCATAATACAGCGTTGAGCATGCTCGGTTTTAGCGGCGGATTGCTTCATGTGCTGAATCATTCCCTGTTCAAATCCCTTCTTTTTTACAACGCGGGTTCGGTATATCATGCCACACATACCCGAAATATAGAACATCTTGGTGGTCTGATGAAAAAAATGCCTTATACGGCTGTGCTGTTTCTGATCGGTTCTCTGGCTATCTGCGGCTTGCCTCCATTCAATGGTTTTATTTCTGAATATCTGATCTATGCCGGAATGTTTAAAAGCCTGTCGATCGCTAACTTATATCAATCCATCCTGGTATTAGGGACCATTGTTGGCCTTTCTCTTATCGGAGGCCTGGCGATTTTTTGCTTTACCAAAGCATTTGGAATGGTATTCCTTGGAGAACCCCGCACAGAAAAAGCAACCATGGCAAAAGAAGTCAGCCAGGAAATGATTTACCCCCAGTTTATCACCGTAGCCTTTATTGTATTGATCGGATTGGCATCTGCCTTTTTTGTAAAACCTGTTTTCACTATTATTTCCCGGGCATTTAACCTGTCTTATGTGGCTCCCGTGACCGAACATGCTATCAGTAACCTTTCGCAAATAAGCCTGCTGAGCGGCATATTTGTTTTGGTCGTTATTTTATTGCTGTTATACCGAAATATGCATCTAAAAACCAAACCAGTATCTTACTGCCCAACCTGGGGTTGCGGATATTCAGTTGTCACCAGCAGGCAACAATATACGGCTACCTCTTACGCCTATAATTACAATCACCTGGCAAAACCGGTACTGCAGACAAAAAAGAAGATGGAGGACATAAGGGAAGATGAAATCTTTCCGGAAAAAAGAGCATTTGAGTCGCACAATGACGATATTTTTAAAAAGATATTGATTGATAAACCCGTAGATTGGGTTTCACGCCTGCTGAAAAGGATTGCAGTTATGCAGACCGGACGGATTCAGCATTACATATTATATGCCTTTGTATATATGCTGGTGGTGTTTTTGCTTACCTACTTTAACCTTATCTGAACATGCTCGGATTTGTGCTGATATTCATTGCTGCCTTCTTTTTCCCGGGCCTGATATTGCGAACAAAAAGCATTTTCTCGGGACGCAAAGGTCCCGGAATATTTCAGCCCGTTAAAGACATTGTGCTGCTGTTGCGGAAAGGCAGTGTTTTCAGTAAAACCACCGGATTCATATTTCAGATTGCCCCGGTTATCAACTTGTCCGCTATTCTTTGCGCCATTCTGGTGATACCTTTTGCCAATCAGAAGGCCATTATTTCCTTTGAAGGCGATTTTGTTTTTTTCTCCTACCTGCTGGCGCTGGGAAAATTTTTTGCCATTATTGCCGCACTGGATGCCGGCAGTAGTTTCGAAGGAATGGGAGCCAGCCGTGAAGCCTTTTTCTCTATGCTTGTGGAACCGGCATTTTTCATTCTGCTGGCCACTTTTGCCATGTTTACGGGGTATACTTCCTTCTCGGGAATCTTTAGCCATTTTTTCATAACCGGTAATCATTATGTTTTAATATACAGCATTATAGGATTTTATCTGCTCGTTCAGATCGCCATGATCGAAAACAGCAGGGTCCCGGTTGATGATCCCAAAACGCATCTCGAACTTACCATGATCCATGAGGTGATGATTCTGGATAACAGCGGATTTGACAAAGCCTTGATTCACATAGGATCGTACCTGAAATTTGCCATCTATGGTGCATTATTGTACAATGTGATCGTACCGGCCGGATGGAACATATGGCTGCAGATTGTTTTATTCCTGACCGTTCAGGTAGCTTTTGCCATTATTGTTGGTCTGATAGAATCGTTCAGAGCACGGAACAAAATGAATCTAAATCCAAAATTCATTCTGGTAATATCAGCCATTGCCTGGCTGGCTTTTATTATAATTTTAATATTAACAGATAAATTAATATGAAATAAAACATGGTAAATTATCTGGTAGTTTTATTTGCCATTACACTGATATATTTCGCTTCTGCCGAACGGTTAATCAATTATATCAGACTGATCGGATTGCAGGGAATATTGCTGTGCGGGATTGCCATATTTGAACTTAAGGAAATCAATACGGCTAACCTGATTTTTATAGCTTCAGAGTCTTTAATATTCAAAGCTATCCTGATTCCATATCTGCTGACCAGGATCATTAAACGTTCCGGTGTGACAAAAGTGCATCGTTTGGCAATACCCGCGTTTTATACCATCATATTTTCAATCATTGCACTATTGATAAGCGTTGGCCTGGCCTATTCCCTGATCAATTCTTTTGTCAATACCATATACATGGCTATAGCCCTGTATACGCTGTTTACCGGCTTGTTGCTCATTGTAACCCATAAACTGATAATCTCTCACCTGATAGGCTTCCTGATTGTCGAGAATGCAGTTTTTCTGTTTTCACTTTCCATCGGAAACGAAATGCCCATGTTGATCAATATCGGTATTTTACTTGACATCTTTGTAGGGGTGCTGATTCTTGGCTTTTTCGGATTAAGACTGAAACCGCACACCAACGAGTTAACTATGCTAAAAGATTAAGCGATGGCCCTTTTATTGTTTTTTATATTGTCAGCCTTAATGAGCATCTCCATAGTTTTGCTTAAAAATAAAACAATCACCAGGTTCATATCACTTGGATATGCATTGATGCATATCTGGTTTACGGTATATTGCTGGACCCATCTGAACAAAACCGAACTTAACTATTTTACCTATAACAGTATGGGTGTTTTATTGCTGTCCGTTTTATCCTTGCTGGCAATCCCGACCCTATACCATGGATTTATTTATACGTCAGCGGCTACCGTAAAGAGATATAACATTTACCACGCAGCGCTTATAGCCCTTATGACTTTTATGTCGGGCGCTTACCTGGCAAATGGAATGACCGTTTTGTGGATTTTTGTAGAAGCTACTACATTGGCTGTTGCAGCCCTGATATATCACGATCGTACTGAAATGGCCCTTGAGGCAACATGGAAATATGTTTTTATCTGCTCCACCGGAATTGCCCTGGCCTATCTGGGGATATTGTTTCTGGGATTCATATATGGCCGCAAAGATGCTTCAAACCTCTCTTTTACTTCTTTGTCCGATATCATTAACCAGGCTAATCCACTGTATCTTAAGCTTGCATTTGTATTTGTGCTGATTGGCTTTAGCACTAAAATGGGACTCTTCCCCATGCATACCGTAACCATCGATGCTCATTCCGTGGCTCCGCCTCCTATCAGTGCGTTGATCTCCACTACGCTGATGAATGTTGGTTTTCTGGCTATTTTCAGGGTCTATACCTTATTCGCTTCATCATCGATTTTGCCTTTTATGAATAATGTGCTTATCCTTTCCGGAATACTATCCTTATTAATCGCTGCCGGAACCATGCTTAAAGCAAAACATCTTAAGCGCATGCTGGCCTATTCAAGCCTCGAAAACATGGGTTTGGTGTCCATTGCATTGGGAATCGGGGGGACCGGTTATTATGCGGCACTGCTTTTAATAATTTTGCACTCATTCGCCAAATCAAGTCTTTTTTATCAGATGGGTCAGCTTTCGCGGATTCTTCATACTTTTAAACTGGATAACTGCGGCCAATATATGAGACTTTACCCGGCCGGTGCCCTGGTCCTTTTGACCGGTATGATCTGCATTCTTGCCATTCCCCCTTCGGGATTGTTTATTTCCGAGTTTATGATATTTAAGGGATTGGTATTCAATAATAAGTGGTTCATCCTGATCACCGCAATAGTGCTGCTTTGCTTTGTGATATATGGCATGAGCACAAGAATCCTGCATATTGTCTTTTCGAATCCTCTGGAGGAATCTGGTATGGGACTTCCGGATAAAATTAATCCTGTGGAGACAACCAGCCAGTTTGTATTGCTTGGTATCGTCATCAGTATGTGTTTTTATCAGCCGCCCTTTCTGGTTGATTTGATTAATCAGAGCTTTATATTATTACCTAAATAGGAATCATAATGAATCCATTATATCCCGGAATAAAGAATGATTCATCACCCACTGATCTTGCAGCAATACCGGTTGTGGAATATAATGTTTTTTCTGACCGGGTATCTGACTTGCTGAAGGACGGATCAAAGCATTGCATAGCCTATTACGGTGTGGAGACATCCGGCCATCTGAAATTCTATTGCTGCATTGCGGATGATAGCGATAATTGTATTGCCGTATTGTCACACCAACAAAAAGGAAACCATCCTGTTCTAAAATCGCTGACACCCGGTTGTCCGCAGCTTCATATCTTTGAGCGCGAAATACATGAAAACTTCGGTGTTGAATTCGAAGGTCATCCATGGTTAAAGCCGGTCAGATATCCGCAGGACCGTTACGATAAGTCAAAAAACATAGATAATTATCCCTTCTATGAGATCGGGAGCGAAGAGTTACATGAGGTGGGGGTAGGACCTATACATGCAGGTGTTATTGAACCAGGACATTTCAGGTTCATCTGCAATGGTGAAAAAGTGTTGCATCTTGAAATACAGCTTGGATATCAGCACCGTGGAATTGAAAAATTATGGATTGAAAGGAAAGATTCATTGCAACGGTGTTTACTTTCAGAATGCATTGCCGGTGATACTTCAATCGGACATGCACTGGCTCATGCACAGCTTGTTGAGTCATTGGCCGGCTTTGAAGTTAGTGAAGCGCTGCAAATAGAGCGCTGCATAGCATTGGAAATGGAAAGAATGGCTGTTCACATTGGCGATACAGCCGCCTTATGCGGTGATATTGCATACCAGCTGGGGCAGGTAGTATGCGAGACCCTCAGAACAACGATCATTAACACTACACAGCTTTGGTGCGGGAATCGATTCGGGAAGGGACTGGTGCGTCCAGGCGGATCCAATTATCCCCTGAGTAATGCTGTTGCTGACGAGATGTTAAGAGTACTTGCTGATAGTGGCGGGCGATTTGATGAAATCAACGACCGTATCTATTCATTACCAAGCGTTCTTGCCCGGTTTGAGGATATAGGCAAGATCTCGGAAAAGCAAGCGCTGAGCATAGGTGCCGTAGGAATGGCTGCACGCACTTGTGGTATTGCAAGGGATATTCGAAAAACGCACCCCTTTCAGTTCTATAAATACTTTCCGATACAACCCGTGATGTGCGAAACAGGTGATGTTTTTGCACGCAGTATGCTGCGAAATCTTGAAGTCAGGGAATCGGTGAAAATTGTCCGCGGACTGATTGAGATATGGCGACAAAAAGACAAGGACACTAAAAAGCCGGTTTATGATTATACATTAAAGCCAGACTGTTTTGCGCTCTCCATGGTAGAAGGATGGAGAGGCGAAATTTGTCATGCAGCCCTGACGGACACTGCGGGCAATATTGAACATTATAAAATAAAGGATCCTTCCATGCATAACTGGCTGGCGCTGGCACTGGCAGTCCGTAACCAGGAAATATCAGATTTCCCGGTATGCAATAAAAGTTTTAACCTGTCATACTGTGGCAACGATCTTTAACCTGTAAAAGTAAACATGGAAATGCTGAGAGAGCTAAAAATACTGAGAAGTCATGGTATTCAATATGTTAAGAACCTGCGTACGCAGCCTGTATCGGAGTTGTTCAGGGGACGGCCGGTTATTGCAGGGAATCTGTCACCCGACGAGATTAAGGAAATTGCCGGTTTATGTCCTGTTTATGCCATTGACAAAGAAGCAGGTTCAATGGATCTGGGGAAATGTGTTTTCTGTAAGGAATGCGCTTTCAGGCAACCTGACAAGATCAGGTTCACCAATGATTACAGGATTGCTTCCAACACAAGGGAAGACCTTTTAATAAAACCGGGAGTTGAAGTTCCTGTCAGGATTGATGAAAACAAGGTCAGAAAAGAAATAAAAAAGTTTTTCAAAGGTGCGTTGAAGCTACGCCAGATATCCGCAGGCGGAGATAATTCAAACGAAATGGAACTGGCCGCAACCGGAAATGTGAATTTTGATGCCGGACGTTACGGAATTGAATTTGTTGCCTCGCCAAGGCATGCCGATGGTATTGTCATAACGGGCCCCATCACCAAAAATATGGCAGTGCCTCTGCAATTGTGTTACGATGCCGTTCCGGCTCCGAAAATAATTATTCTCGCCGGCACCGATGCCATCAGCGGTGGGTTATTTGCCGGCAGTCAGGCCGTTGACAGGTCATTCCTTGATAAATACCCGGTGGATTTATGGGTGCCGGGGAATCCCGTGCATCCGCTGACCTTTATTAACGGGGTGCTGGATATGATTGGAAGAAAGACCAATAGAATGAAGTCTTGAGGAGGGGAGGACTTTATTTTTTCCCCTGGCTTAAGCCAGGGGCAAGAGATATCACTTCGTTTTACAGTTTGCTTCTTTCCAGTGTTGAAATTCTTATTCCCGGTTTCAATCAAAGCTTCAGATTTCAAATGTATAATCGTTCACAATGAATCTGTTGTAAAATAAACTTTTAAATCTTCAGACTTTTAAATCTTTAAACTCTTTCAGCCTTTCCCTGATCGCCTGCATTCTGTCCTGTCTTTCCTGTGAATAGGAACGGCAGACGATGTCGATATATTCCAACAAAGCCAGTGATTTGCGATAGTAAGACATACTTTCAGCAGTTTTATTTTCAGCCAGCAACAACTCGGCATGGGCATAAAACAATTCCGCCAGCATTTCAAGTTGACCGTTTGTGTAAAGGTATTCCTGCAGTAGGGTATCTATCAATCCTTCTTCGGGAAGGATTTTCAGTTTCAGTGCTTCGTTCCGGAAAGCCATACCGTAAGCACTCTGCAGACTCTGTGAAGCCTGATGCAGATCGCCGGACTTAATGAGCTTTAATATCCCTGCAATCACCTGGGCCAGCATCTCAATCATGCGAAGGATATAATCACGTTGAACCATGCTAAAGGCTTTAGGATGGATTCTTCCTTTATTCTGTCCTTCCCTCATTTACCGGCACTGTATCAGGGGTGATAATATGGTTCTGATGATACTCCTTCACCTGATACATAAATGCCTGTAACCTCGTTTCCAGTGAGGCGTCATCCTGTCCGTCATAGGCATAGTCGACCCAGGGTATATTGTTATGGTCCTTCCGGAATACATCGGCAACGGAACAAATCAGTGTCCCGGGCATACAGGTGAACGGAAGGATATTACAGATGCCTGAAACGCCTTTTTTCGAAAGGGCGGCAGCCGTTCCCAGGGCTATCACCGGATCGCCGTCATAGTCTTTATGAACATAAGGGGCAGTGAGCTGCAACATGATATTCAGGGGTACTTCTTTCTCCCTGTCAACAAGTTCTTCCACCGCATGGAAAAGCTTTTCATAGGAAACATGCTGGGAAATAGCCTGTATTTTGGATTTCAGAATGCCCATATTATCACCTTTCCAGATGCTGTCGCGGGTATACCGGTAGGTTGAATAAATAAACCATTCCGCAAACGGAGACATCAGTGTTTCCGCACCAAGTGCCTCAAGTCTTTCCACTATGTTCCCGTTGCAAAAACGGTTGTCGCGCATAAAGATCTCGCCGATAATAGAAACTACAGGTTTGCGGGGTATATCAATCCGTTCTATAATTTTGAATTTCAATTCCGCTTCTTCCAGGACTTCCACCAATCCTTTGGCATTATTCTCGACACTGCGCAGTATATTGTCCAGCGATTCACGATAAACCCTGTCGGTTTCACCCTTGTTCTTCTCATAGGGTCTGATCTGCTGCTGAAGTTTCCGGATCAGGTCAACGGCCACAAATCCCTTCCAGGCACTGAACCTGAACCTGGTGCCGCTGCCCGGGGTAATATCTGAATAAGAGCCATCATTGGACGGGGACACGATCTTCACATTCTTTTTGCCCAGACGGTCAAAAATGACTTTTTCCAGGTGGTTGTATTGTCCGAACCTGCAAGGTCCGTTATGATCGGGCATGAAAAAGCTGACCTTGTTTTCATCCACTCCGGGTTCCATCAGTTTCTTGACAAAAGATCCGACGGTGCAGATCATGGGGAAACATTCTTTGGACGAAGTGAACTTCCTTCCAATATCAAGGTCTTCATGGGTCTGCATGGGCAGGGAATAGGATTCTATTCCGCAGCTGCGGGCTGCAGCAGCAGCAACGTAAGATCCGTCATGCATGTAAGGCCAGTACAATATCCTGTCCCTGGTTGGGGTTGCCTGTTTAAAATCTCTGCTGATAAATGGCTTTTTTGAACTTTTTTTCCTGTCCTTTTTCCTGATGCTGTCAAGGAAAGCTTCCAGTCGTGTAATAAGTCCGGCATCTGCGGAATGCTCATCGATTTCGAGATGCAGTGTTGGCTTTCCTTTCAGCACTTCGGTTACAAAGTGCTGGAGGAAGGAGTCGGGTCCGCAGCGGAAATTGCCGATGTAAACGCCATGCAACCGGTCATTGGAAGCAATTATTTTAGCCCCTGCCAGTATTTTTCTGCCATTGGGCCAGTACATATTCGGAAAATAGTCAAAGATATGCTCATCGTTGAGCGGAAGAAAGTCGAGCGGGATCGGCAGTACCTGCTGGTTGATCAGTTTCTCCACCAGTCTGAGGTTGAGTTCAGGATCGCCGGTATTGTAAGGCCTTCCCAATATAACCATGGCTTCTTTGTCTTCCGGCAGATGGTCCAGTATTTCCCTGCCGCGTTGAACCAGTGAGTCCTCAAAATTATTCTGCTGCTCCCGTGCAAGATAAAGGACTCTTTTAACCTCATTGGCCGGTGTGCCAAACTGCTGCTTCATGAAAGCAGTCATTTCTTTAATAAAAACCCTGTCGAAAAACCGTGGATGCAAAGCAGGTATAAGCAGCTTCTCTTTTCCGGGATGGTGCGCAAGAGCAGCCCGGACCATAAAAGGATAGGTCTGAATCCACGGGCAGTTGCAGTTGGATGTGGGATTATCTGCGGAAGCCCTGCTGTTTATAATAAAGGGTACAAATATATGATCCACTTTTTTATCCAACAGATCCATAATATGTCCGTGTACTACCTCAACCGGGAAGCAGGTTTCTGAAGTCAGCATCTCAAGAGACCGGGAAACAAGCTTTCTGTCGGAATGATCTGAGAGTACAACCTGAAATCCCAGTTCGGTGAAAAAGGTCCTCCAGAAAGGAAATTCCTGATAATACAAAACCAGTTCCCGCGGAATACCAATGGAAATACTTCCCTTGTTTTTCTCCTCATCGTAATCACCAAGCAACATACGTTCGCGTTCAACGAACAGGTTCGGGATGTCATCCGTTTTTCTCTTTCTGGAATCAACTTCATATTTTTCGCACCTGCCGCCGTAATACAGGGGTTTGCTTTCCCCTTCTATCTTTACCATCCTGATTTCACAATGATTGGTGCATGCTTTGCAGGTAAACTTATCCAGTGAAAATGGAATGTTGCGTATATCAAAGCCTTTAAACCGGGTAGTCCCGCCTTCCCTGATCTTTTCCCTGGCGAGCATGGCCATGCCGATGGCTCCGGTAACATCGAAATTTGGCGGGATAATGATCTTTTTCCCGGTAACCTGCTCAAAAGCTGCCACCACTCCTTTGTTATTGGCAACACCTCCCTGAAAGAATATCTTGTCTCCGACCCTTTTGCTTCCTACGACTTTCTGCAGGTAATTATTGACAATGGAATAGGCCAGGCCACCTACGAGGTTCTCATTTTTCTCACCCCGTTGCTGATTGGCATTCAGGTCTGATTCAATGAAGACCGTACAGCGGCACCCCAGGGCAACGGGCTTTTCAGCGCTCAATGCCAGGGTCCCGAATTCCTCAACTATATTGATGTCAAGTTTTTCAGCCTGTTCCTCCAGAAATGATCCGGTCCCTGCCGCACAAACTTTGTTCATTTCAAAATCCACTACCACGCCATGGTCGATACTGATGAATTTTGAGTCCTGCCCGCCT
>Ga0105101_10000421_pt1 | contig 17402 bp, 14 predicted proteins | sample PPLLak21cMay2015_2_FD_87037 | JGI IMG/M metagenome (GOLD analysis project Ga0105101, IMG submission 87037) | Freshwater sediment microbial communities from Prairie Pothole Lake near Jamestown, North Dakota, USA - PPLs Lake P8 Core (1) Depth... | ecosystem: Environmental > Aquatic > Freshwater >... | reverse complement strand
CGCGTCGCGTTTAATCGACCGCCAGACGCTGGCGAGCCAGGGCTGCTGCTCGCGCGGCAGCCCGGGAGGACGGTAATAGTGCTCGAGCTCGGCGAAGCCGGCCCGGGTCAGGTAGCCCCGCCAGGTCTCGAGGTCGTGGTAGGCGCCGTAGCGGCCGCGGGTCCAGCCTTCCTCGTTGTGGCCGTGCGGGTTGGAGCTGAACAGCACGCCGCGCGGCTTGAGCGCGGCGTGCAGCTCGCCGAGCACCCGCGGCAGCTCGCGGCTGGGCACATGGAAAAGGGCTGCGTTGGCGAAAATGCCGTCGAAGCGCGCCGGCGGCAGCTCGAGGTGCAGGAAATCCTGCTCCCAGACCTCGCAGCCGCTGTGCTCGCGCGCCATCGCCGCAAAGCGCGGCGCGCCGTCCAGGCCGATCGCCACGTGGCCGAGCGCGCTGAAGGCCTTGAGGTCGCGCCCCGGCCCGCAGCCCAGGTCGAGGAGGGCGAACGGCGGCCTGCCCTCGATGTGGCGCAGCAGCGCGTCGATGTTCTGGCTGACGTCGTGGCCGCGCGTGCCCTGCCAGAAGTCCTCGGCGCGGCTCTCGTAGTGCTCGAGCGTCGTTTTCGAAACGGGGTCCGTCCCCATTCAGCCGGCGCGCTCGAGCACCGCCTGCAGCAGAACGTCGCAGCCGGCGGCGAGGTCCTCGGGCCGGGCGTTCTCGACCTCGTTGTGGCTGATGCCGCCCTCGCAGGGCACGAAGATCATGGCCGTGGGCGCGACGCGCGCGAGGTACACGGCGTCGTGGCCGGCGCCGCTGACGATGTCGCGGTGGCTGAGGCCGAGCGCGCCGGCGGCGCGGCGCACCGAGTCGACGAGCGCCGGCGCGAACTCGCAGGGCGGGAAGTGGACGATCTCGCGCACCTCGATCGCGACGCGGCATTCCGCGGCGATGGCGTTGGCCGATTTTTCAAGATCCTGCTTCATCAACGACAAGGTCTTGTCCGAAGCGTTGCGCATGTCCACCGCCGTTCGCACCTCGCCGGGCACGACGTTGCGCGAGTTGGGCTTCACCTGCATGAACCCGACGGTGGCGCGAGCGTAGTCCGGATACTCGCGCGCGATGCGGTTCACCTCGAGGACCAGGCGGCTTGCGCCGATGAGCGCATCCTTGCGCAGCTCCATCGGCGTGGGGCCCGCATGCGCGTCCTGGCCGATGACGGCGACGTCGAACCAGCGCTGGCCGAGCGCGCCCTGCACGACGCCGATGGTGGTGCGCGTGTCCTCGAGCACCGGGCCCTGCTCGATGTGCGCCTCGAAGTAGGCCCCGACCGGGTGCGGCCCGCCCGCGCCGGCGTAGCCGATGCGCTCGAGGGCTGCGGCGAAGGAAACGCCTTCCAGGTCTTTTTGAGAAGAAACGAATTGAAGCGAGTGGACCCCCGTGAACACCCCGGAGCCGGCCATGCCGGGGGCGAAGCGCGAGCCTTCCTCGTTGGTCCAGGAGGCGACCTCGACCGGGGCGCGCGTCTTGATTTTTCGGTCGTTCAGGGTGCGCAGCACTTCCAGGCCGGCCATTACCCCGTAGGCGCCGTCGAAGCGCCCGCCCGAAGGCTGCGAGTCGAGGTGGCTGCCCATCATCACCGGGGGCAGGGGCTCGGCGCCCTCGCGGCGCGCGAAGATGTTGCCCACGGCGTCCCAGCGCACCGCGAGCCCGGCCTCGCGCGCCCAGCGCACGAACTGGTCGCGGCCCTGGCGGTCGACCTCGGTCAAGGCCAGGCGCTTCACCCCGCCCTTGGGCGTGGCGCCGATCTTCGCCAGGTCCATCAGCGAGCGCCAGAGGCGTTCTGGATCGATCCGGGCCATGGATTCAAGGGTAACATTGCGCCCCTTCGAATCCCCATAGTCGAGACAGCCATGAAACGCAAATACGGCGCCGCGAAGGCGCGCGAGACCGAAGCCGAGAAGATGATGCGCGAGGCCGCCAAGGCGGCGGGCGACAACAGCCACAACTACGGCTCGGATTCGCGCAAGGGCGCGATCTCGCGCGGCAAGCTGCGCAGCCGGGCCGCGCGCCGCGGGTAAGCCGCTAGGGGCCGAGCTTCCGGAACATCTCGAGCGTCGGCCGGCAGCGCGCTTCGATCTCGGCGGGCCCCAGGACCAGGTCCGGGCCCTCGATCAGCCAGACGAACTGGCCGCCGCGCAGCACCAGCGCCGCGGCGTGCAGCGCGTCCTGCTCCGTCGTGAAGTGCACGGGTACCAGCCGCTGCAGCGCCTCGCGATCGATCTCCTTCGGCGCCGCCGTCGTGGCGTAGTACAGCGCGTAAGCCATCTCTCCTCCCCGGGGGCGCGAGTGTCTCAGGAAACGCCACGGTCGGGGGAGGATTTCAGGGAAGTGGAGCGGGGAGTGAGTTTCGGACTCACACCTCGATCTTGGAGGGATCGTGCTCTGCCCCTTAAGCTATCCCCGCTCGTGAAGAGGATTATTGGAGCGGCGCCGCAGGCGCGCAATGCGCCGATCCGCGCCCGGCGCGGGTGCCGTGTGGACGGGGGCGCCAAGACTTGTCGAGTAGTCCGGCGGCGACGTCGCCGGGACGGCGCCGCCTGTCACTACGGCGGCGACCCCCATATCAGGAGTTCGTTACGCGTCGCGCCGGTGCGCGCCGTGTATAAATGGGCCCATGAAGAACTGCGAGATTTTCCACGTCCCGTACAAGGGCTCCTTCCGCTGGAAGTGGCGTTACACCGCGCCCGACGGGCGCGTCAGCGAATCGAAGCGCGAGTACCAGCTGTTCTACGAATGCGTCTCGGCGGCCCGCGAGAGCGGCTACGAGCCGCACGCGATCCTGCCCGCTAAAGAAACTGCCGCCTGACCAGCGCGGCGCCCTCGGCGAGCGCCCTGAGCTTGCCGAAGGCCACCTCGCGCGGCAGGTATTTCATCCCGCAGTCCGGCGCGGCCACCAGCCGTTCGGCGCTGACGTGCGCCAGCCCGGCGCGGATGCGCGCCGCCACCGTCTCGGCGCTCTCCACCTTCGGGTCGCCGAGGTCGAGCACGCCGAGCATCACGGTCTTGGGCGCGAGCTCGCGCAGCACGCCGAGGTCGAGCCTCGGCTGCGCCGCCTCGATCGAGATCTGCGTGGCGCGCGTGTCGGCGAGCTGCGCCAGGAACGAGTAGCCCGAGGGCTTCTCCTTCACCGCGGCGGCGTAGCCGAAGCACAGGTGCACGACGGTCGTGCCGGCGATGCCCTCGAGCGCGCGGTTGATCGCCCTTACGCCGTAGCGCGCGGCGCGCTCGTGGCGCGCCTGCAGCCAGGGCTCGTCGAGCTGGATCACGTCGGCGCCCGCGGCCTTGAGGTCGCGGATCTCCTCGTTCACCGCCGCCGCGAAGGCCATCGCCACCGCCTCCTCGTCGCCGTAGTGGTCGTCCTGCGCCTGCTGCGTCATGGTGAACGGGCCGGGCAGCGTGATCTTGATGCGCCTGGCCGTGTTCTTTCTCAAGAATTCAACATCCCTTGTTTCTATTGCTGCCGTACGCCGGATCGGACCGGCGATGCGCGGCACGGGAATCGGCTGCCCGCTGCGGTTGAGAGTGCTGCCCGGATGCTCGATGTCGATGCCCTCGAGCGCGGTGGCGAAGCGGTTCGAGTAGCTTTCGCGCCGCATCTCCCCGTCGGTGATGATGTCGATGCCGGCGCGCTCCAGGTCGCGGATCGCGAGCAGCGTCGCGTCGTCCTGCGCCTGCTCCAGGTACGCCGGCGCGATGCGCCAGATCTCCGGGGCCCGCACGCGCGGCACCTTGCCGCCCAGGGCCTCCCGGTCGATCAGCCAGTGTGGCTGCGGGTAGCTGCCGACGACGGTGGTAGGGAGCAGGTCCTTCATGCGCCGATCTTATACGCGCAAGTTGAAAAAAACGCCCCGGCGTCAGGGTGGCGACAGCTTCGCCCAATGTGACACGGATACCGCTGTCCCCGCCCGGCGACAGGTCCGCCCGGCCTATCTCTTGCTGGTAGAGGGGGGAGCGCCGCGGCGCGGACACTGCCCAGCCGCGGGCCCAAAGCTTGCTGCCCCACCCTTACCCCAACCAGGAGGCGAACACATGAAACTTTCCATTCTCGCAGCTGCTGTTTCCCTAGCCTTGGGCCTCGCGGCCTGCGGCGACAACAACAAGGGCCGCACCGCGCGCGACACCAGCACCCCGCCATCGGGCGCGGCGTCCTCGTCGGGCTCGACCACGTCGCCCTCGACCACCCCGTCCTCGCCTTCGGGCGCGGCCTCCTCCTCGTCCAGCTCCGCGCCGTCGTCGACCTCGCCCTCGGGCGCGGCCTCCGGCTCCGCCGCGACGAGCACCGAAGAGAAGAAGAGCGCAGGCGGCGGCGCGTCGACCAGCCCGAGCAGCAGCTCCAGCTCCGCGGGCGCCGGCTCCTCCACCTCGCCGAGCACCAGCAGCCAGCCCTCGAGCTCCAGCGCCCCGGCTTCGAGCACCGAGGAAAAGGACAAGGCGAGCAAGTAAGCCGCCTTTCCCGGCAGTTCGAAAGGCCGTGCGCCCGCGAGGGCCGCGGCCTTTATCATTTGTGGATGAAGATCTGCGTGTACGGCGCCGGCGCGGTCGGCGGGCATATCGCCGCGCGCCTGGCCGCTGCGGGCAGCGAGGTTTGCGTGGTGGCGAGGGGTGAGCATCTCGCGGCCATTCGGCGAAACGGCCTCAAGCTCATCCGTGGTGAAGAAACCATTTCACCGAAAGTCAAAGCGAGCGAGCGGACGGCCGACCTCGGCCCGCAGGACTTCGTGCTCGTCACCCTGAAGGCGACCATGCTCGGCGCCTTCGCCGAGGCCTGCGCGCCGCTCCTCGGCCCGCGCACCGCGGTGGCTTTCGTGCAGAACGGCATCCCGTGGTGGTACGCCCGGGAGATCGAGCGGCTCGACCCCGGCGGCAAGCTGGCGCGTGCCATTGCCACCGAGCGCATCCTCGGCGGCGTCGCCTACTCGGCGAACGATGTCGTCGAGCCCGGCGTCGTCCTCAACCACGTTCCGAACAGCAACATGATCGTCGTCGGGGAAGCCAATAATGAAAATTCACCCCGTATACAGAAACTAAGGGCTTTGCTGGAGCAGGCAGGCATGTCCTCTCCTGCCGTGGAGGACATCCGCCAGGCGATCTGGAGCAAGCTCACCGTGAACCTCGGCACCTCGACGCTGTGCACGATCACCGGCGCCAACATCGCCGAGGTGCGCTCGAACCCGCAGCTCGCGGAGCTCGCCGCGCGCCTGGGCGCCGAGGGGCGCGCCATCGCCGGCGCGCTCGGCGTGGCGATCGAGCGCGCGCCGCAGCGCCCCGGCGGCGGGCAGTCCTCGGGCATGATCCAGCACAAGCCCTCGATGCTGCAGGACTACGAGCGCGGCCGGCCGATGGAGATCGACGCGCAGATCACGGCGCCGCTCGCGCTGGCGCGGCAGAAGGGCGTGCCGACGCCGACCCTCGACCTCGCCGCCGCGCTCGTCGCGTACAAGGCCGCCGCCAAGGGCCTCTACACGCCGGCCTCTGCGGTTTCCAGTTGAGGCTGGAGCAGCTCCTCTTCTCGCACGCCGAGCGCACGCCCGAGCGCATCGCCGTCGTTTCGGGCGAGCGCAGGATGTCGTACCGCGAGCTGGCCCGCTCCATCAAGGGAATTTCGAATGAACTGAAGAAAAGCGTAAGGCCGGGGGATCGCGTCGCCCTCCACCTGCCGAACGGCATCGAGTTCGTGCAGCTCTTCTACGCCGCGCTCGCCGCCGGCGCCTCGGTGGTGCCGGTCAACACCCGCCTCGCGCCGCCGGAGGTGGAGCACATCCTCGCCGATGCGAAGCCGGCGCTGGTCTTCGGCGAGAAGGAAAAACCCGTTCTCGAGGAAAAAGGCGAAGCGCTTCAACCCCAAAGCAACGAGGACTGCGTCGTGCTCTACACCTCGGGCACGACCGGGAAGCCGAAGGGCGCGATCAACACGCACGCCAACGTCATCGTGCAGAACGTCTACCAGCACGCGATCGCCTGGGGCATCGGCGCGCAGGACAACTTCCTCGCCACGACGCCGCTCGCGCACCGCGCGGGGGTGGCGCGGCTCGCGAACGCGCTCGGCCTGGGCGGGACGCTGGTGGTCATGGCGAAGTTCGATGCCGCGCCTGCGCTCGAGGCGATCGAGCGCGAGCGCATCAGCGTCGCCGGGCTGCCGCCCACGGTGCTGCGCATGATGCTGCCGGAGATCCGCCGCGAGCCGAAGAAGTGCGCGTCCTTGCGCACGGTGATCGTATCGGCCGAAGCGTTTCCAGTCCATTTATTGAAGGAAATGGCCGAGGTTCTTCCGGGGGTGAAATTCCACACGGTATACGGCATGTCCGAGGCGGCGGTGTCGAGCGCGACGGCGGCGGAGATGCTCGAGCGGCCGGGCACCGCGGGAAGGCCGTACCCGGGCATCGAGGTGATGCTCGACGAGGACGAGCTGCTGGTGCGCGGGGCGTTCGCGGTGATGAAGGGCTACCTCGGCGAGCCCGAGGTGCCGCGCGGCGGCTGGTTCCGCACCGGCGATCTCGCGCGGCGCGACGGCGACGGCTACCTCTACATCGTCGACCGCAAGAAGGACATGGTGGTGAGCGGCGGCTACAAGGTGTATTCGAAGGAGCTGGAGCAGGTGCTGGTGCAGCATCCGGGCGTGGAGGACGCCGCGGTGCTCGGCATCCCCGACGCGACCTACGGCGAGGCGGTCGTGGCGGTCATCCAGCCCAGGGCCGGGCAAAAACTGCGCGAGGAAGACATCGTGGAGCACTGCCGCGCGCGGCTCGCCGGCTACAAGAAGCCCCGGCGCGTGGTTTTCGTCGACGCGCTGCCCCGCAATTCCCTCGGCAAGGTGGTGAAGCGCGAGCTTCGGATTAGAATCGAAGCCGCGCTATGTCCAAGGCCAGACAGGTAAAAAAGGCCCCGGGGGAGGAGGCGGGGGACCCGGTCGCCGCCGCTTTCGAGCTGCTCGAGGCGCTGCCCGTGCCGGTGTTCTTCAAGTCCCGCGACGGGCGCTATCTCGGCGTCAACAAGGCCTGGGAGGACTTCTTCGGCATCCCCCGGCGCGAGTTCGTCGGCAAGCGCGTCGCCGACCTCTACCCGCAGGTGCCGGCCGTCGCCGAGAAGCACGCGGCGATGGACAAGCTCCTGTACGACAGCCCCGGCGGGCAGAGCTACGAGATCCCCCTCATGACGCGCGGCGGGGTGTCGCGCGACACCATCTACTACAAGGCGACCTTCAACGACGCCGCCGGCGAGGTGGCGGGGCTGGTCGGCGCCATCGTCGACATCACCGGGCGCAAGAAGGCCGAGGCCGCGGTGCGCGAGAGCGAGGAGCGCTGGCGCGCCATCGTCGACTCGGCGAACGACGGCATCCTGGTCTACGACCGCTCGCTCAACGTCATTTTCGTCAACCGCGCCGCCGAGCAGATCCTCGGCCTCGCGCGCGCCGAGATCATCGGCGCCGCCGGGTTCACGTCGCTGCTTTCCTGCATCCACGAGGACGGCCGGCCGCTCGACCCGCAGACCGACCGTCCGACGCGCGTCACGGCGCGCAGCGGCAAGCCGCTCACCAACTACGTGGTGGGGGTGAAGCGCCGCGACGGCGCGGTGACCTGGCTCTCGGTGAACACCGCGTTCCTGCGCCGGCGCGAGGAGTCGGACTGGTACGGCATCGTCTCGACGCTCTCGGACGTCACCGCGGAGAAGGACGCGGAGCTCAGGCTGCGCGAGAGCGAGGCGCGCTACCGGCGCACCTTCGAGCTCGCCGCCTCGGGCATCGCCCACATCGGCATGGACCGCAAGTTCATCCGCGTCAACCGCCGCCTGTGCGAGATGCTCGGCTACCCGGAAGCGGAGCTGCTCGGCCTCACCGGCCGGCAGATCTCGCACCCCGACGACCTCGACGTCATCAACTCGCAGCGCCCGGCGCTCTACGCCGGCAGGATCGACGCGGTGCGGGTGGAGAAGCGATACCTGCGAAAGGACCGCACGCCGGTGTGGGTGGCGTTCTCGATGACCGTCGAGCGCGACGCCGAGGGCCGGCCGACGCACGAGATCGCGGTCTACAACGACATCACCGCGCAGCGCGAGGCCGAGGCGCGGGTGCGCGAGAGCGAGGAGCTGTACCGCCAGACCTTCCAGCTCGCCGCCTCGGGGATCGCGCACGTCGGCCTCGACGGCCGCTTCCTGCAGGTGAACCGCAGCCTGTGCGACATCCTCGGCACCACGGAAGCCGAGCTGGTCGGCCGCTCGGTGAAGGAGGTCTCGCATCCCGACGACAAGGACCTCACCGACCGCGAGCGCGCGCGCGTGCACGACGGCGAGATCGACTCGGTGCGCTTCGAGAAGCGCTACCTGCGCAAGGACGGCACGCCGGTGTGGGTCGAGCTCGGGGTGGCGCTGGCGCGCGACCCGCACGGCCACCCGCAGTACGAGATCGCCATCTTCGACGACATCACCGAGCGCAAGAGGGCCGAGGAGGCGCTCAAGGCGGCGCACGAGGAGCTCAAGCGCTCGAACAGCGAGCTCGAGCAGTTCGCCTACGTCGCTTCGCACGACCTGCAGGAGCCGCTGCGCATGGTCTCCTCGTATACGCAGCTGGTCATGAAGCGCTACGGCGAGCGCCTCGACGGCGACGCCAGGGAGTTCATGGCCTACGTGGTCGACGGCGCGGCGCGCATGAAGCAGCTGATCGAGGACCTGCTCGCCTACTCGCGCGTCGGCACCAAGGGCAAGGAGTTCAAGCCGGTGCCGGTGGAGAACGCGCTCAAGCGCGCCATCACCAACCTGCGCGCCGCCATCGAGGAGTCGGGCGCCGAGATCACGCACGACGCGCTGCCCACCGTGAATGCCGACGAGGTGCAGCTCGCGCAGCTCTTCCAGAACCTGATGGGCAATGCGCTCAAGTTCAGGGGTCCTGAAAAAGCGAAAATCAGGATAGAAGCCAAGGAAAACCCCGCTGAGTGGCAGTTTTCCGTGAAAGACAACGGCATCGGCATCGAGCCGCAGTACTTCGAGCGCATCTTCATGCTGTTCCAGCGCCTGCACACGAAGGGCGACTACCCGGGCACCGGAATCGGGCTCGCCATCTGCAAGAAGGTGGTCGAGCGCCACGGCGGGCGCATCTGGGTCGAGTCCGAGCCGGGCAAGGGCTCGAGCTTCAACTTCACGCTACCGAAATAGGAAACACGCGAATGGGCAGAGGCAGACCGGTCGAGATCCTGCTGGTGGAAGACAACCCCGGCGACGAGCGCCTGACGCGCGAGGCGCTGAAGGAAGGCAAGGTGTACAACAACTTCCACTGGGTGAAGGACGGGGTGGAGGCGATGGAGTTCCTGCGCCGCCAGGGCAAGTACAAGGACGCGCCGCGGCCCGACATCGTGCTGCTCGACCTCAACCTGCCGAAGAAGGACGGGCGCGAGGTGCTGCAGGAGATCAAGACCGACGAGGACCTGAAGCGCATCCCGGTCGTCGTGCTCACCACCTCCAAGGCCGAGGAGGACGTGCTGCGCACCTACAACCTGCACGCCAACTGCTACGTCACCAAGCCGGTCGACCTGGAGAAGTTCATCGTCGTGGTGAAGTCGATCGACGTCTTCTGGCTCACGGTCGTCACGCTTCCTCCCAACGGCAGCGAATGAACAGGGTCCTCCTCATCGAAGACAACCCTGGAGACGCGCGGCTCATCCAGGCGATGATCGAGGAGGACGAGGGCGCGCCCTTCGTGCTGCACTTCGCCGACCGGCTCTCGCTCGGCCTCGAGCACCTCTCGGCGAGCGAGACGGCGCTGGTGCTGCTCGATCTGTCGCTGCCCGACAGCTTCGGCCTCGAGACCTTCGCCAAGGTCTACGCGCACTCGCCCACGGTGCCGATCATCGTGCTCACCGGCAACGACGACGCCACGGTGGCGCTCTCGGCGGTGAAGAGCGGCGCGCAGGACTACCTCGTCAAGAGCCGGCTCGACCGCGAGCTGCTGCTGCGCTCGATGCACTACTCGATCGAGCGCAAGCGCTACCAGGTGCAGCTCGAGCACCAGGCCAACTACGACTCCCTCACCGGGCTGCCGAACCGCACGCTGCTGCACGATCGCCTGAAGCAGGCGGTGTACGCGCAGCGCACGCCGCGCAACATCGCGGTCGTGTTCATGGACCTCGACCACTTCAAGTTCGTCAACGACTCGCTCGGCCACTCGGTGGGCGACAAGCTGCTGAAGGCGATGGGCGATCGCCTGCGCGGGACGCTGCGCGAGGGCGACACGGTGGGGCGCGTCGGCGGCGACGAGTTCGTGCTGATCCTCGCCGACCAGAACAACGAGGAGGTGATCTTCCGCGCCATGCAGCGGATCAGCGCCAAGGTCGCCGAGCCGATCACCGTCGAGGGCAAGGAGCTCTACGTCACCTGCAGCGCCGGCATCAGCCTCTATCCGCAGGACGGGCCGGACGTCGACACGCTGCTGAAGAACGCGGACGCGGCGATGTACCGCGCCAAGGAGCACGGGCGCAGCAACTTCCAGTTCTACACCTCGGAGATGAACGACCGGGTGAACGAGCGCCTGGCGCTCGAGGGGGCGCTGCGCCGCGCGCTCGAGCGCCAGGAGTTCCTGCTGCACTACCAGCAGAAGGTGGACCTGCGCTCGGGCTCGATCATCGGCGCCGAGGCGCTGGTGCGCTGGATGCACCCGGAGTGGGGCCTGGTGCGCCCGGCGCGCTTCATCTCGCTCGCCGAGGAGACCGGGCTCATCGTGCCGCTGGGCGAGTGGGTGCTGCGCGAGGCGTGCCGGCAGACGCGCGCCTGGCTCGACCAGGGCCTCGAGCCCGGCGTGGTCTCGGTCAACCTCTCGGCGCGCCAGTTCCGCCAGCAGGACCTCGTGCGCATGGTGTCGCGCATCCTCGAGGAGACGCGCCTCGACCCCGCGCACCTGGAGATGGAGCTCACCGAGAGCATGGTCATGCACAACGTGGACAGCGCCATCGCCACGCTGCAGGGCCTGAAGTCGCTCGGCGTGCGGCTCTCGGTGGACGACTTCGGCACCGGCTACTCGAGCCTGTCGTACCTGAAGGACCTGCCGATCGACGCGCTGAAGATCGACCGCTCCTTCGTGCGCGACATCGGCGGCGGCGCCGAGACCGGCGAGGGCGTGCTCGCGCAGGCGATCATCTCGCTCGGCCACAACCTGCACCTCAAGGTGGTGGCCGAGGGCGTCGAGACCGACGCGCAGGTGCGCTTCCTCAGGCGCCACGCCTGCGACGAGGTGCAGGGCTTCCTGTACGGCGAGCCGGTCGCCCCCGAAGCCCACGCCCGGCTGCTCGACAAGGCCGGGCGCAAGGGCAAGCGGGCGTGACGCGCGCCGTCGTCCTCACCGTCGACGACGACCCCGATCTCCTGGCGCTGATCGCGAAGGTCCTGAGCGCCGACTACGAGGTGCTCACCGCGAACGACCCGGGCACCGCGCTCGAGCTCGCCGGCGGGGAGCCGCGGCCCGATCTCATCCTGCTCGACGTCGACATGCCCGGCGCCACCGGCTTCGAGCTGATCACGCTGCTCAAGGAGGACGGCAAGACCGCGCACATCCCGGTGGTGTTCCTCACCGGGCGCACCGACCCGCAGGACCAGACCGAGGGCTTCCAGCTCGGCGCCGCCGACTACATCACCAAGCCGATCAACGCCGCGGTACTCAAGGTGCGGGTGCGCACGCAGCTCGCGCTCGCCAACCAGAAGGCCGAGCTCGAGCGGCTGGTCCATGAGCGCACCGCGCAGCTCGAGGCGACGCGCACCCAGCTCATCCGGCGCCTCGCCCGCGCCATGGAGCTGCACGAGAGCGCGGCGGTGGGCAACCGCGTGCTGCGCCTCGCCCAGTACGCGAAGCTCATCTCGCAGGCGGCGGGCGCCAAGCCGCAGATCTGCGAGGCGATGGCGACGGCGTCGCCGCTGCACGACATCGGCAAGCTAGGCGTGCCCGCCGAGATTCTGAGGAAGCCCGAGAAGCTCTCCGCCCCCGACTGGGAGCGGGTGCGCCGCCACCCGCAGATCGGCGCCGACATCATCGGCGAGCACGACGACCCGCTGCTCAAGCTTGCCCGCCAGGTCGCCCTGACGCACCATGAGAACTGGGACGGCACGGGATACCCGCAGGGACTGAAAGGCGAGGCGATCCCCTGGCCGGGGAGGGTGATGGCGGTGGTGGATTCGTTCGAATCGATGACGACGACGCAGTTCCACCGCGCCCCGCGCTCCATCGAGGAGGCGGCGGCGGAGATCGAGCGCGGCGTGGGCAAGCGCTATGACCCGGCCGTGGTCGCCGCCTTCAAAAAGGCGCTGCCGGTGATGAAGAAGGTGCGCGAGAGCTACTCCGATTCGCTTGGCGACCTGATCAACCTCGATTTCGCGAAGCCCGGCAAGGCCGCGGAGCCGGCAGGGACGAAGACGCAGGCCCAGGCCCAGGCGCGCAAGGACGCGAGGCGCACATGAGCAAGCTGTTCGACAAGCTGAAGGGCGCGGAGCAGGAGCGCTACGAGAAGGAGAAGAGCGCCGAGGAAGTGGCGCAGGCGCGCATCAGCGAGGAGCGCCGCGGGCTCGACATGGCGCGCGAGCGCCAGCAGGCCGAGGTCGAGCTGCGCCGCCTCGCGCACGCGCGCGCCGAGGCCGAGGCCAAGGCGGCGCGGCTGGTCACCGAGCGCGAGCGCGCCGAAGCCGCGGCGCTGAACGAGGCGCGCCAGCGCGAGGAAGCCGAGAAGAAGGCCGCCGCGCTCTCCGAGGGGCGCCGCCGCAAGGAAGAGGAAGCCGCCGAGCACGCGAGGAACCGCGCCGCCGCCGAGGCGCAGGCCTCCGCCGCGATGCGCGAGCGCGCCGCCGCCGAGGAGCAGGCGCGCCGGCTGGTGCGCGAGCGCGTGCAGGCCGAGGCCAAGGCGGTCGAGTCGGCGCGCGAGAAGAAGGCCGCCGAGGAGAAGCTCCGGCGCGAGGCCGAGGCGCGCGTCGCCGCCGAGACCGAGGGCGCTCGCCTCGCGCAGGAGCGCGAGCAGACCGAGCGCGCCGGCCTGGAGCAGGCCGAAGCGAGGTATCAGGCGGAACAGACCGCTTTTGCTCTCGCGACCGAGAGGCAGAAGGTCGAAGCGGCGGCCGCCGAGCTGGCCCGGGCGCGCGCCGAGGCCGAGGAGCAGGCGCGCATCGCCGCCGAGGAAAGGATCGCCGCGGAGCGCTCGGCGCTCGCCGCGGTGCGCGAGCGCGAGGCGGTAACCGCGCACGCCGCGCGGCGGGCGCAGGCGCGCGCAGAGGCCGAGGCCGAAGCGCTGCAGTCGGCGGGCGCGCGCCGCGACGCGGAGGCGCAGGCGCTGGAAGAGGCGAAGGCGCGGGTCGAGGCGGAGACGCGCGCCTCGGCGCTCGCGGAGGAGCGGCGCGCGCTCGAGCAGGTGGCCGACCAGAAGGCCCGCGAGCGCGCCGAGGTCGAGGCGCAGGCGCTCGCCGCCGCCGAGCGGCACGCCGCGGCGGAGCGCGCCGCCAAGGAAGCCGCGGAGACGCGCTCGTACGTGGAAGCCGAGGCCGGGAAGCTCGCGCGCGAGCGCGAGCTCGCCGACGCGGCGCTCAAGCGCGCGACGCGCGAGCGCTCGGAAGCCGAAGCAAACGCGGCGCTGGTCGCGAGCGAAGCCGGGGAAGCGAAGGCGCGCGCGCTCGAGGCGGCCGAGGAGCGCAGCGCGGCCGATACGGCACTTGCCGCGGCGGCGCGCGAGCGCGCCGAAGCCGAGGCGAGCCTCGCCGAGCGGGCCCAGGCCCTCGCCGCGGGCGAAGCCGCGGCGCTGCAGGCCGCGCGCGAGCGCGAGGCCGCCGAGCTCGCCGCGCGCGCCGCCGCCGACGAGCGGGCGCGGGCGGAAGCCGAGGCGATGCGCCTGGCGCAGGAGCGCGAGGCCGCGGAAGCGCGGGCGGCGGCGGCCCTGGAAGAGAAGATCCGCGCCGAAGAGCAGCGCCGGCGGGTGGCCGAGGAGCTGACCGCCGCCGAGGCGGCGGCGGCCGCGGAGCTGCAGGGCCGCATCGCCGCCGAGGAAGCGCTGCGCCGCGAGGCGGCGGCGGCGGTGCACGCCGAGAAGCAGGCGGCAGAAGCGGCGCGCCAGCGCGCCGCGCTCGATGCCGAGATGCGCCGCGGTGCCCAGGCGCGGTCCGAGGCCGACGCCCAGACGCTGCGGGTGGCGCGGGAGCGCGAGCAGGCCGAGACAGTCTCGACTGAAGAATTGCAGGAAAGAATCCAGGCCGAAAGGAAGAGCGAGGCGCTCGCCGCGCAGCGCTCCGAGGCCGAGTCGCGCGCCACGGCGAGCCTGCAGGCGCGCATCACCGCCGAGGAGGCGCTGACCCGCAAGTCGCGCGAGGCGGCGGAGGCCGACGCCCGGGCCGCGGCGGCCGAGCGCACCCGCGCCGAGCACGAGGAGGAGCTGCAGCTCGCCCTCGCCGCCAAGGCCGAGGCGGATGCGCAGGCCGCGAAGGCGGCGCGCGAGCGCGAGCGCGCCGAAGCAAAGGCCGCCGCCGCGCTCGACAAGAGAACTTCACTGGAAAAACGTGCCGAGGCCAGGGCGCTCGTGCGCGCCGAAGCCGAGTCTGCCGCCGCCGAGGCGCTGCGGCAGAAGATCGTCGCCGCCGAGGCGCTTGCCGGCGCGCAGGCCGCCAGCACCTCCGCCGCCCACTGCGGCGAGGATGCGGCGCGCAGCCGCGCCGAGAACGCCGAGATCCTCGCCAGCTACCGCAGGCCGCTGCGGATGGGCTGGGCCGCCGTCGTGCTGCTCGTCGCCGTCGCCGGCGGCGCGTACGTGTACCTGAAGGAGAAGCCCATCTCCTCGCCGCCCGTCGTGCCCCTGCAGGCCGAAGCCAGGGCCGGCGAGCCGCTGAAGCTGAAACTCGACTACCGCCTCCGGTAAAAAGGCGTCAATTTGCCTTTTGTGCGGTGCGGGAGTACGTTGCGCCGGCCTTGGCCAATGCCTCCAAAGCCGGAAAGAGCTCCACGGCAGCACTGACGCTGGCCGCCCTTGGCATCGTCTTCGGCGACATCGGCACCAGCCCGCTCTACGCGGTGAAGGAGACCTTCGCCCCCGAGCACGCCATCGCCCTCGACCCCGCCAACATCCTCGGCGGCCTGTCGACGATGTTCTGGGCGCTGATGATCGTGGTGTCGCTCAAGTACGTGCTGCTCATCATGCGCGCGGACAACCGCGGCGAGGGCGGCATCATGGCGCTCATCGCCCTCGCCCAGACGGCGATCCGCGACCACCCGCAATGGCGCGTGCCGCTGCTGCTGATCGGCGCCTTCGGCGCCTCGCTCTTCTACGGCGACGCGGTGCTCACGCCGGCGATCTCGGTGCTCTCGGCGGTCGAGGGCCTGGAGATCGGCACTGCGGCGCTGAAGCCCTATGTCGTGCCGGTCTCCGTGGGCGTGCTGCTCGGCCTGTTCCTCCTGCAGCGGCGCGGCACCGCGGCGGTGGGGCGCCTGTTCGGCCCGTTCACGATGGCGTGGTTCATCGCCATCGGCGCCGCGGGCATCGGCGGCGTCGCCGGCGCGCCGCAGGTCCTCGCGGCGCTCAACCCGCTGCACGCGCTCTCTTTCCTGACCAGCCACGTCGCCGAGTCCTTCGTCGTGCTGGGCTCGGTGGTCCTCGCCGTGACCGGCGCCGAGGCGCTCTACGCCGACATGGGCCACTTCGGCAAGAAGGCGGTGCGCATCGGCTGGTTCAGCCTGGTCGCGCCCGCGCTGGTGCTGAACTACTTCGGGCAGGGGGCGCTGCTGCTGGCGCGGCCCGAGGCGGTGCAGAACCCGTTCTACCTGCTCGTGCCGGGCTGGGCGCTGTACCCGATGGTGGCGCTCGCCACCGCCGCCACCGTGATCGCCTCGCAGGCGGTGATCTCGGGCGCCTACTCGATCACGCGCCAGGCGGTGCAGCTCGGCTTCCTGCCGCGCATGAACATCGTGCACACCTCGGCGCGCGAGATCGGCCAGATCTACATCCCGAGCGTGAACTGGACGCTGTGCGCGGCGGTGGTGGCGGCGGTGATCGGCTTCGGCTCCTCTTCGCGCCTCGCCGGCGCCTACGGCGTGGCGGTCACGGCGACGATGCTGGTCGACACGCTGCTCACCTTCTTCGTGGTGCGCTACCTGTGGCGCTACCCGCTGTGGCTGTGCGTGCTCGCCACCGGCTTCTTCCTCGTCATCGACGTGGCATTCTTCTCGGCGACGCTGCTGAAGATCGCCGACGGCGGCTGGTTCCCGCTGGTCATCGGCGCCGCCGTGTTCACCGTGATGACCACCTGGCGGCGCGGCCGCGAGCACCTCTTCGCGCGGGTGCGGGCCTCGTCGGTGCCGCTCGAGGGCTTCCTCGAGGCGCTGTTCGTCGAGCCGCCGCAGCGCGTGCCCGGGACGGCGGTCTTCCTCACCGCCACGCCCGACGCCACGCCGCACGCGCTGCTGCACAACCTCAATCACAACAAGGTGCTGCACGAGCGCGTGGTGTTCCTCACCGTCGAGATGCGCGACGAGCCCTGGGTGCCGGAGAAGGAGCGCGTGGTCTGCCAGAAGCTCGCCCACGGCTGCTGGCGCGTGCGCATGAGCTACGGCTTCATGGATCGCCCGGACGTGACGCGGGCGCTCAAGCTGTGCGCGAAGTCCGGCATCGCGTTCGAGATGATGGAGACCTCCTTCTTCCTGTCGCGCGAGCTCATCGTGCCGACCGAGCGCGGCGTCGCCGGCATGGCGCTGTGGCGCGACCGCATGTTCGCCGCCATGGCGCGCAACGCCGGCAACATCACCGACTACTTCAACATCCCCACCAACCGCGTCATCGAGCTGGGCACCCGGGTGCAGATCTAGCGCATGGTTCACCCCTTCCCTGTAGTGCATGTGCTCGGCCCGGTCATCGCGATCTTCGGGGCCGCGATGCTGCTGCCGCTGGTGATCGCGCATGCCTTCCACGACGCCGCGCAGAGCGCCTACGACGTCGCGGTGCTCGCCACCGTGGTGGCCGGCGCGGCGCTGTGGGCCGGCACCCGCGCGCACCGCGCCGAGCTGCAGGTGCACCACGGCTACCTGCTGGTGGCGCTGACGTGGACGGTGCTTCCCGCCTTCGCCGCGCTGCCGCTGCTGCTCGCGCTGCCGGGGCTGTCCTTCACCGACGCCTACTTCGAGACCGCCTCGGCGATGAGCACGACCGGGGCCACGGTGCTCGTTGGCCTCGACAACCTCCCGGCCTCGATCAACGTCTGGCGCGCGATGCTGCAATGGCTGGGCGGCATGGGCGTGGTGGTGCTCGCCGTCGCCGTGCTGCCGCTCCTCGGCGTCGGCGGCCGGCAGGTGTTCCGCGCCGAGACGCCCGGACCGATGAAGGAGCAGAAGCTCACGCCGCGCATCGCGCAGACGGCGAAGGGGCTCTGGACGGTG
>Ga0105101_10000420_pt1 | contig 17417 bp, 15 predicted proteins | sample PPLLak21cMay2015_2_FD_87037 | JGI IMG/M metagenome (GOLD analysis project Ga0105101, IMG submission 87037) | Freshwater sediment microbial communities from Prairie Pothole Lake near Jamestown, North Dakota, USA - PPLs Lake P8 Core (1) Depth... | ecosystem: Environmental > Aquatic > Freshwater >... | reverse complement strand
TCTGCTCGAGGCTCGGCAGGGAGATCAAGGAGCCATAGGCGACGATCCCTGCGGAGCCGTGGGGTATCTCGAGCGTGCGTTTTACTTTCTCCACACAACCGGATAAGGAGGACAAGGACAGCATCAAAACGCAGAGAAATGCGCCCGGAGATCTTTTAGCCATCGGATCACCTCATTTCCCCTTACGAGAGGAGGGTATCTCCGCCCCGGACGGGTGTCAAGAAATAAGAACGCTGTCTCCGGCTAAAAACAGGCCATGCGGGCTTTGTACTCATCATTTGATCGACAGCGTCTTTTCGGGCCATTTCAAGCCATTCTCGGCCTACTGCAAAGGTTTCGCGTCATTTGTTTATGTAAATAAGTTTGGGTCATAATTGGGTCATATTTGTGCCACTTCAGGGGGCAAACAGGGGCAAATCTGGGCAAGCGCAGGCAAAATGGACTCAGCCCAAAAACGGGCCTAATCCGATGGTTTTAATGGCCATATGGGGGAAAACGTGGCGTGTCTCAGAGGATTCGAACCTCCGACCCCTCGATTCGGAGACCGAGAGGGTCATAGTTTGATAATTTCTATAGGATTTATAGAATATATGTAGTATGTATACGAACGCGGCTTGATCCTTACGAAATCATCGCCCGCCAGGAGTGAGGGGGAATGCTGACAAGGCCGCAGGGTGGATGATATTTATGCGGAAGGATTTGAAGGGTAGATTCATCGCCCGGAGCGGGAATCCTCCCTCTCGCGGAAAGAGCGGGATATGAAACTACAAGGAGCACCCATGAACAGGAAAAAGATTCTCACGGCGGTTTCGGCGGTCTTGGCCCTTTGGATGACATCCACAGCGAACGCGGCGGCCGCTCCCGAGGTTATCCATCTTCCGACCGGCTGGCAGTTGACGAGAATGCCACTTGGCCTTTTCCGAACGGAGATAGCGCTGGCTCCCGACGGCAGCTCCCTCGTGTTCAGCGCGAGCCCGGATGGGACCATGGCGAAGGCCATGCTCTTCAAGCGTCCGCTGGACCGCCACGAGTCGACCGTGATCCCCGGCACCGAGGAGCCCTGCATGCCGTTCTTCTCTCCCGACGGCCAATGGATCGGATTCTGGGCCAAGGGGAAACTGAACAAGGTGGCGATTAAGGGTGGAGTGCCCAGCTCGATTTGCGATCTTGGGACCGACACCGTCGGAATCTGTTGGGGACCGGATGGGAGGATCATTTTCGGCAGATTGGGCTCAGGCCTGGGATACGTGCCGGCGGCCGGCGGCACGCCGGAGCCGCTGACGACCCTCGAGGCCGGTAAGGAGGGGACACACCGTCTGCCTCATCTTCTTCCGGGTGGGAGAGCCTTGATGTTTACGGTGATGCCTGCTCCGTTTGGCGTGGAGGCACGCATCGAGTGGCTGTCGCTCGAATCAGGTCAACGAAAGGTCGTCATGGAAGACGGAGCCGATGCCCGGTATGTCTCAACGGGACATTTGATCTTTGTAAGGAGAGGCACGTTGATGGCGGTGCCGTTCAGTCTGGACCGGCTGGAGACCACGGGTCCTGCTATAACGGTCAATGCGGGGCTCATGCAGGCGTTCAACTCTTCCGTGCTCGGCCTGAACTCTGGCGCCGGGCAATACAGCGTGTCCGAATCCGGGGCGTTGATTTCCGTCTCCGGAGGGATCTTCCCGGACCCGGTCGCCGATCTCTACTGGGTCGATCGGGGCGGCCGGGCTGAGAAATGGATGGAGTTCGGCGCCAGACCCGTGATGGCGATACGCCTGTCGCCTGACGGCCGGCAAGTGGCTTTCACTACCCATGGGCTCAAAAGCAGTACGGGGCTTTATGATATCCAGCGAAAAACGGTTAAGAGTTTTACGTCGGACGGGCAGCCATGGGGGGCTCCGGTCTGGACTCGGGACGGAAAACGAGTGGCCTTCTCCTGGTCAAAAACGGTGGCTGCGGAGATCTGGTGGGCGGCGGCGGACGGCAGCGGCAAGATGGAACAACTGAGAAAGACCGATTCCGCACAACGGGTAAATTCCTGGACCGAGGATGGCAAGTACCTCGCTATTGTCGACTTGGGCGATGAAACGGGCTGGGATATTCGGATGCTGCGGATGGCGGATCGACAGGTCATCCCCTTCGCCACCACCAAGTCCGATGAAGTATTTCCCGAGTTCTCCCCCGACGGCCTTTGGCTGGCCTATGCCTCGAACGAATCGGGACGCAACGAAGTCTACGTGCGGTCTCTTCCGGATGGCAAGAGAACGTTGCCGATTTCAAGCGAGGGAGGAACATCGCCCCTGTGGTCGCCGGATGGGCGGGAACTCTTCTACTGGAACATCGCTTTCACGAAGCTGATGAAGGTGGATATCTCCCCCGGTCAGAATCTGTCCGCCGGAACGCCGAAACTGCTCTTCGAGTTCGCCGCCACCGGCTCATCGTTGGTACGTATTTATGACATCACGCCGGACGGACGCCGCTTCCTGATTCGGGAGAAGAAGAACTATGACCTCCCGCCTGTCACGGAACTGAACCTCGTCCGGAACTGGTTCGAGGAACTCAAGCGCCGCAGCCCCGCGGCCAAGTAGCGCTATTTGATTGGAGGTTGTCCATGCTCGGTCAGAAGTTGGGCCAGTATCGCGTGGATTCCAAGCTTGGCGCCGGGGGGATGGGAGTAGTGTACCAGAGCACCGATACCCGGCTCGGGCGCAAGGTCGCCATCAAGCTGCTCCAACCTTCCGTCGCACAAGACGCCGAACGCATGGCCCGCTTCGAACGTGAAGCGCAGGTCCTGGCGGCGCTCAATCACCCCAACATCGCGGCCATCTTCGGGCTCGAGGAATCGGACGGCACGAAGTTCCTGGTGTTGGAATATGTGCCGGGGGACACGCTGGATGAACGCCTCGCCCGGGCTCCGCTGCCGCTGAAAGAAGCCCTCGAGATCTGCCGCCAGATCGCCGAAGGGCTCGACGCGGCGCACGAGAAGGGCATCATCCACCGCGATCTGAAGCCGGCCAACATCAAGATCACGCCCGAAGGCAAAGTCAAGGTCTTGGATTTCGGACTGGCGAAGGTGACGGAGGGTTCCTCGGCTTCTGACAGCCAGGGCAGGACGGCCACGTTCGCCGCCGAAATGACGCAGACGGGCGCGGTCATGGGCACGACGGCGTACATGTCGCCCGAGCAGGCCTGCGGCAAGCCCTTGGATCGTAGGACGGACATCTGGGCGTTCGGTTGCGTGCTGTACGAGACCTTGGCGAGAAAGTTGACATTTGCCGGGGACTCCACGACGGAGGTATTGGCCGCGATCCTGGACAAAGATCCGGACTGGGGAGCGCTGCCGGCGACGGTGCCGGAGAACGTGAAACGCCTGCTCCGCCGGTGCCTGGAGAAAGATCGTCGATCCAGGCTGCGCGATATCGGAGACGCGCGTCTCGAGTTGGAAGAAACGCTGGCTGGACGTGTGACGGGGACCATAGCGGCTGTCGCCCCAAGGGTGCGTACCCGGCGGGCGCTCGCAGGCGCGCTCGGCGGCCTCGCCGTCCTGGGGCTGGCGTTCGGGATCTGGGCTTTGTTGAAAGGGGACCGGGCGCCCGCTCCGGAGATCGTTCGGTTCACGCATCAACTGCCCCAAGGCCACGAAATGATGCCGGGCTGGAACCCAAGCGTCATGTTCTCGCCTGACGGGAAATCCCTGGCTTTCAATTACGAAGTGGATGGGATCGCCACGGCCTTCCAGCGGCCGGTCGACGAATTGGAGCAGAAGCCTCTGGGGGGAGTGAAGTACTTGAGCGCCCCCGTCTTTTCGCCCGATGGACGCTGGGTTGTCATGGTCGATTCCATGGATCAGGCGCTCAAGAAAGTGGCTGTCGGCGGCGGTGCTCCCGTGCCGCTCACGGGGACGGATATGTTCGGGCGCGGCGATTGGGGCAAAGACGGCTTTATCTATTTCACCGATCGGTACCCCGGCGCCGTCCTGCGCATCCCCGAGAACGGCGGTGCCAAAGAGCCGGTGACGACGCTCAACCCGCAGAAAGAGGAATTCGCCCACAGACACACGCAAATCCTGCCCGGTGGAAAGGCGATCATCTTCACCGTAGTGTCGTCAGGGATGGAGTCCTACAACGATGCCCGCATCGAGCTCCAAGTCCTTGGCACCAAGGATCGGAAGATCCTGGTTCAGGGCGGCTTTGGCCCCCGTTATTCCCCCTCAGGCCACATTGTTTATGCCAATGCCGGAAATCTCTATGCCCTCCCCTTCGATCCGGGAAAACTGGAAGCGACCGGTCCTCCGATCAAAGTCGTCGAAGGTGTGCAGATGAGCACGAACACCGGTGCAGCTTACTTCGACGTGTCCGGCACGGGTTCGCTGGCCTACGTCCCGGGCGTCGTCGAAGGGGGGAACCGCACGCTGGTTTGGGTCGACCGCCAGGGCCAAGCGGAAACGCTTCCGCTTCCGCCCCGCTCCTACCTCTTCCCGCGCATCTCTCCTGATGGAAAGACGCTCGCCATGGAAGTGGAAGGCGCCACTCATAACCTGTACAGCTGGAACTTTGACCGCGCCGTGCTGACCAAGCTGACCACCGACGGGTTGAGCCACGCGCCGGTGTGGATGCCGGACGGCAAGAACATCTGTTTTCGCTCCTGGAAGGCCGGGACGATGACAATGTGGTCGATGCCTTCAGACCAGAGCCGTCCGGAGGAACGCCTGACCACGGTCGGTGCGCGGCAGAGCGCCGTCTCGGTGTCGCCCGACGGGCGCTACCTGGCCTACAACCAGATGGGGGAGATGAGCGCAGGCAGCGGGATGGAGGCGATGGGCACCGGCGGCGGAATGGAAGCGATGGGCACCGGATCCGACATCTGGATCCTGCCCTTGCAGGGCGAAGACCACACTCCCCGGCCGTTCGCGAACAAGAAGTTCGACGAGGCCTCGCCGAAGTTCTCAGCCGATGGCAAATTGGTGGCCTATTGCTCCAATGAGGAAGGGCGGCCCGAAGTCTACGTACAAGCCTGGCCTGGACCCGGCTGGAAGATCAAGCTGTCCTCGGAGGGCGGCACGGACCCGCTCTTCTGCCACAACGATCGAGAGATCATCTACCGCAACGGCGACAAGATGATGGTGGTGCCGATCAAGATCGCGGGGGGATTCGAAGCCGGCAAGCCCAGCCTGCTCTGGGAAGGCCATTACTCTCACGGCATGAGCTCCTCCTGCGGCCCGCCGGGAGTCAGTTCGGCTAATTACGATGTGTCCGCCGACGGCCAGCGTTTCCTTATGGTCAAAGACAACGACCAGGACAATGGCTCGACGAAAATCGTCGTGGTGTTGAACTGGACGGAAGACTTGAAGCGTCTTGGAAAAGACCAGAAGAAGTGACGGGGCAACATCGATGAACCGATCGGCAGTCGTCGCGTCTTCAGCGACGGACCTTTCCTTGGCCGGCCGTCCCAATCGCTTCCCCCACCCCGACCTTTGAGGGGGCAGACCACTCCCCCGCGTCACAAAAACGTCACCATAATTGCTTAAATCCGCTTAATCTGGCTTAACGGTGCTTAAAGTAGAACTGGAAATATCAGGGGAAGATGTGGCATGCCTTAATATATGAGTTTCTAAACTACGTTAAGCACAATTCCCTAGAATCCCAGATCAAGCTTCTGAGACAAGCCCCTGTGATTTTGCGGAGAACGGCTGTTGAATAATTTGCGGTCTCTACTTCTTATAGCTCAGGAGATCGCCGGGCTGGCAGTCCAAGACTTCGCAGATCTTCTCGAGCGTCGAGAACCTGATCGCCCTGGCGTGACCCTGCTTGAGTATCGAGAGGTTGGCCATGGTAATGCCCACTTTGTCCGAGAGTTCGGTGAGTGATATCTTCCGCTTAACCATTATCAGGTCGAGATTGACTTCAATTGCCACAGTCGTTTCTCAGACGGTCAGGTTTTGGTCTTGCTGGAGCCGGACGCCTACTTCGAGCACCCTAGCAATGACCAAAAATCCAAAGCCAAGAAGCAGCATGCTCAGAGTGCTGCAAATTGCCCAAATCGCAGATTTCGTAAGGAAATCCTCTGGCCACTTGAACACTGAAATGACATTGACCACCACATTGATGGCAGCCAGGAAAAAGACCGCGCAGCCGATCCTCCTGATATGACGAGGACTCGCGGGGCTAAAAGGCTCACCTCTGGAAATAAGGCTAATAAGTTTAAAGATGCTGAAGCCTATGAAAAAGAAAGCCGCCCCGGGCAAAATTCTATCAAAAACGAACTTAATCAGGTCAAATGCGGGCGGACCAGAAGGCAACCTTAAGAGAGAAGGAAAAACCTTGGCCATAAAGGCAAAAGTACTGATTAAGATTGTGCCATAAATGATAAGCAGTGTGATAAGTACGGCGCGCAGCGCCCCGACCTCGGAACGTTTCAAAACGAACTTTTCTGTCATATTGACCTCCTGCTTATCGATTAACAATAACCAATATAGGGAATATAAATCGTTTGTCAATAATTATTTATTGTTTCTCAATATTTTTTATGTAAATTGATGAAAACAAAGCAGTCAAGACGAACCGGAGGAAGAGTTCCTAACCTGAATCCAGCGCAATTCTCTCGATCAGAGGGCGATGGCTCTCGTCCATCTCCTGCTGAAGGAAAATAACTCCCGCTATTTTCTTTAATCATTGTCGAATCGGCGAGTCGCCTTCTCATTGCATCAAAATGGGACCAACGGCAGCGATGAACCGGGCTCAGAAATCTTGCACCTCACATTAAGGAGACGCTGAGCCATCGGGGCGATCACTGTCTAATACGAGACTCCTTGACATGAGGCGGGCGGCGACCAAGATCCCCCCCTCAAATCTCTTTATCGTCACCTGTGATGGCCCGCTACATAAGGGCTCAAGAAAATTCTCCGACATTCCTTCGGCCTTTAATCCGGCCAAGGGCTTTGAGACCGCAGAGAACGTTTTCGGCTAGCGGGCGAGCATTATCCTACTCATTGAGAACGTTGATTTGATATATGGCTTGGAGTATATTCATTTAGGGGTTTAGATTGTGTCATCTGAGCAAAATACCGAGAAAAATCAACGCCGTATAAAAAGAAATATCCTTTCTTTGTCTTGTCATATCTGCTTAATTATCCATTTTTTGGTCTTATTAGGTTTTTGTGCTCAAAAACCGGGCAAAAAGGTTTTTTCTTTGAACAAAGAGCTAGAAATCGGGTTATTAGAAGGAGATGAGGATTATATATTCGGCCTTATTGCCGATGTCAAAATAGATTCTTTAGGAAACATCTACATATTGGACGTAAAGATGAATAGAGTCGTCAAATATGATCACGACGGGAGGTTTATTTTACGATTTGGGGAACAGGGTGTAGGGCCGGGTGAATTTGAGGATCCCAGGGCAATCGCCCTAGATTCTACAGGTAGAGTATATGTTCTTGATTTTAGAAAAGTAATTATCTTTGATGAAGGGGGACGTTTTATAGAATCGTTTAGCTTTGATTTCATGGGCGTTGATATAGCCCTAAACGATAAAGGCAATTTGCTTATTTTAGGGGCAAGGGATAATCAACTTATTAATGTCTATAACAGAGAAGGAAAGCATTTAAACTCTTTTGGAAATCAATTAAGTATCCCTGAAGAATTTTCTAAATTAAAAGGTGCTGGCTTATTCCGAACGCCATTAAGATTATGGGCCTATGGGAAAAAGATATTCGTGATGAATCCTTACAAATATGAAATCTGGCTTTATGAAGATGAAAAACTAAAAGGCAGATTGACAAGAAGATCTCCGGATTATTTAACACCGGAACTAAGAGAGGATATTCCCGGTGGCTTTTCTGCTGTCGTATCTGGCAATTTTATCTTTGAGAAGAATAATACGATTTATGTATATTACAACGGAAAAAACGCATCCTGGCTAGATATATTCAAAGACGGAAAATTAATTATGTCAAAAGAAGTAACAGGAATCCTTTCTACAATGGATGATAAAGGAAAGTTCTATTTCATTGAGAGCGATGATTATTCTAAACTTTGCAGGTATTCCGAAAAATAAAAGCCTTAGGTCAGGATTTTGGCGCTCGTCAGCCGGCTGATTTCCTCAAGGCTTCTATCAGCTTTGCCGGGTTAATGATTGTTTTAAGGGCCTTGGGCTTGGTGTCGCCGACAGCCATCTCAAGGATCGGGCCGGCAGCCGCCCAAGCTCGGAAATCGGATTCGCTGATCATCTCGACCTTCTTCCCGCTTAACCGGCTGTAGGCTTCGGCCATGATCTTTTCCAGCGGAACGTCAGGACTCCGCTGTTTCATGAAGGCGATCCGTTCGTCCAAAATCCCATCGATCTGCCGGGCCAGCTCCGCTTGGGACGGCATCGACCGGCGGGCGGGGATCTCGACTGAATCGCCCGTGGCCAAGGCTTTGGTCCAAAAAACCTCGGGCGTGATGCCGGGTTCGACCTGGCAGGCGAGCGCGTAGAGGCCCGCAAGATAGGGAATCGACCAGCTCCACCCGCCTTGGCGATAGAAGACGTAGTCATCGTTTCCCGTCGGGCTAGCCGTCGCGCGCGAGTCCATCGGGATGAGGAGGAGTGCCGGACTTCCGGCCGAGAAGCCCCAGAACTGGTCCATCCACCAGAGGCCTGGCCGATAGGAGCGGAAATCTTCTGGATCGGCCTGAGGGTTCCGGCCAAGCCCGTGGAAATTGAACTTCCCGTCGTAGGTCGCGGAAACCGAAGACGAGACGACGAAAATCCTGTCCTTTTTCGCCCGTTCCACAGCCGCCGTGACCTCGGCGTATCCTTTCTGCCGCGGGCTCCATCCCACGGAGATCGAGAGGACGCGGATCTTCCGATCCGCCGGGAGACTCCTGTTGACCTCCAGGATGCGATCGATCGAGCGGGCCAGGGGGACGAAATCAAAGACGAATTGGCCGGACTCGACCGAACCGTGCGTCTCGGCGATATAATAGAGGTCAGCTGCGGGAGCGACGCCGACGGTCCTCCCAACCGCAATCGAGGCAACGGCCGGACCGTGCATCGCGGCCGTTTCGTCGCCGTTATGGATCTCTTCATAAAGGCGCAGGCGGTCCCGATACTCGACGTGATCGACGAGGAGAGCCTGGTCGATGATGGCCACGCCGACCCCGTTGCCCGTGATCCCGAGCCGGTGGAGCGCCCGGACGCCGAGGCCGGGGTTCTTCCCAATGTCCATGAGAGCGGCGGGATCGAACCCGTTGGGGAGAGCTTTCGGCCACACCGTCCGGCTATCAAAGTCGGCGAAGAGAAGATCCTTAAGGCGGTCGCCGAGGTCAAGCGCCGCGAGGTCCCGGCTGCGAAGATCCACCTGCCAGCCGTCCTTGGAATTGGGATCGAAGACGGGCAGGTTGTCCAGCTTGCCGCGCCCGGCGGCGAAATCGGCGGCCGGCGGATGCCGGACGACGCCCCGACCGTCGGGCGTCAAGGCGGTCTTATAGCTCGGATCCTGGCCGCCCGCGACCAGGGCCGTCGCGAGGATGGAAGCAATGAGAACCTTGGCCCCAAAAGAGCGCTTGTTCATATGCCCTCCCAATGGCCGTATTCAATCAAATTTGACTTCCCGCAGGTCGGGAAGGGCGTAGACGTTGACATGCCTTCCTCGCATAACGACGATCCCGGACTCGTAGATATCGAAGCGGCGCTGGATGTCGATATCGGGCAGGCTCCGGATCAGCCGCATGTGGCCATTATTCAGGTCGAAGACATCGATGTTTTTCCGACTGCGCGAGCCGCCGAAGAAGTAGCTCTGATTTCCCATGCGCTGGACGTAGCCCCAATCATCGTTGCTTTTCCACCATTCGCCGACGTCTTCGATCTCCAGCGTGGCCAGGCTCAGCCGGGCCAGCCGGACCCCCCTCTTCCCGTAGATGAAGGAAACGGCGGGCGGGTCCAACCGCCTTTGGATCCAATAGTCTTCCCGGGCATCAAAAGCCTCTTCGGCCGGAAACTCTTTCTTTAGCTCGAAGGACTTGCCGTTGTCCTGCAGGACGAATGTCGGTTCCCGCCCCGAGAAAAACAACAGGCCATTGGTGAAATAAGGGAAATTCGCGGTTTCCAGCCGGCCTTTGACCAGAATTTCCTCGGCCCGGCCATCTTCCCACAGCCTCAGCGAAGAGCAGACGGCTCTCCTCGTGATCAGGCAGATCCAGAAGCGTTTTCCGTCCCGAACATCCGTTCCGAGGAGCGTCAGAGTTCCCGTAGGGAAGGCCGCATGCGTAAAAACATACCGAGCCGTCTTTTTTGTCCCCTTGTCCAGGGTGACGAGTTTGACTTCTTCGGGGCGCGACCCGGGCTCGAAGAAGACGATGGTCGGGCCGTAGGTCCATTGGCGCCAGAAAGTGATCTGTTTCCGGTCGGAATAATACAGGGCCTCGGTCATGCCTGTCGACAGATCGATCCGATTGAGGTTGCCGTCATAATCCTGGACGAAGAGGGATGAGCCGTCATCCCAGAAGAACGGAAGGACTGGAGAGTCGACGTGGATCTTGACCGAGGATCCTTCGCCCCGGATCCTGAATGATTTAGAAGCATGATTCCATTCGACGAGCTTCAGGTCTCGTGTCAGATAGAAATTCTTTCGGGCCAGGGAATCGGCGACGGCACGGCCGCCGAAGGCCGCCAGAGCGCAGAGAGCCAGGCTCGCGGCGAACGCGAGGCCATAGCGTCTGTTGAACCGGGCCGAGCGCCGGACGTCGAACCGGACAATGGAGAGGAACAGGGCGGCGAGGAACGGAACGACCGGGAGGATGAGCAGGAGCAGGATCAGGGGAGGAGTGAAGTCGCCTCGATACGCGGGGACATCCGGACGCAGAAGGACGAACAAACCCGGCAGGCGCAGATCTAAGGGGTGGACTCCGAAACCCCATAGCAACCGGAAGATGACGACCCAGGTCGCGTACCAGCCCAGGAGCGAGGCTAGGCAGAGCACGATGAAGTTCTCGACGAGGACCGATAAAGACAGGGACACCAGAAAGATCGGGAGGCAGAAGAACAAAGCGAGGGCGGGATAGGGAAAGAGAACCGTCCCGGTCTTTGCGATCCCGGAAACTGCCCCGGCTATCAGGAAGAGGGCCGTCAGAACGAGGAGCCGCGGACACGTTAAGCGGATCAGAAGCCCCATCCTCGAGTGAGGGAGCGAGAGAGCGTATTCCATGGCCCGCTGGCCGCGTTCCCGTCCGAAAAGGGACGCGCCCAGAAAAAGCGACCAGAAAAAGAGGCCAGGCTGCAGGATGGGGATGAAAACGGCGAGATAGGGACCGGGCACCCATTTGAAGAGGATCAAAGGGATCGGGAGCACGGCCACGGCGGCCAAGAACCACCCGGTCTGTTTGAGGACGTCAGCGAGCTCTTTTCTGAACATAGCAGCCTCCAATGAAAGCCTTGACGATCTCGTCCAGCCCGATATCGGCGAACTTCAGCTCATATTTCCCCCGCCATTCCTCCTGGAAGGGATAGATATACCGGTCCCTCCGGAACTCGGAGGCCGTCTCGAAGAGGACGGGGAGGGAGGATGGGAGCGTCGATTCGCCCGCGACCTTCTTGACCTTGGCCATCAAGGCGTCCCTCGGTTCATCGAGCAGGATGCGGCCCTCGTCCATGATCAGGACGCGCTCGGGGATCTCGGACGTGTCGGAGAGCGTGTGGTTGACCATGATCACGGCCGTCTTCAGATCGTCCATGGCCTCGATCACGGTTTCCAGGAATTTTTCGCGCAGGAACGGATCAAGGCCGTGGACGACCTCGTCGATAAGCAGGACTGCTGGCCGTTGGGCTAGGATCAGACTGAGATGGAAGAGGGTCCGTTCGCCGACCGATAGCTGCCGGATCTTCCGCCTCTCGTCGAGCGCCACACCCTCGATGTCCGGGCGTTCGCCTGCGGGGATCCGGAAGACTTCCCGGTGAAAGCGCCAGGCTTCCCCGAGGGTCCAGTTCTCGTACAAGCTAAGCCGGTCGGAGATGAACCCGACCTTAGCCTTGTCCAAGCCGGGGCCGAGGACAACCTGGCCCCGGTCTGGCACGATCGCCCCGGCCATGCATCTCAAAAGCGTGCTCTTCCCCGCTCCGTTAGAGCCGGCGATCACGGTCGCTTCGCCGGCGGCGAAAGCTGCTGAGACGCTGTTCAATGCCATCTGGCGACCATAGCGAACGGCCAGGTTTTTGGCTTCCAGGATGATCTCACTCATGGCGGGTGATCCTTTCGAGGCTGTGGCGGACGTCTTGCAGGGAGGCCCCGAGCGAGAAGGCCTTCTCCAGATAGGCTTTGGTCTCCCCTTCGAGCATGCTCAGGCGGAGGCTGTCGAGATCGGGAGCCCTGGTCTTGACCCAATTGCCGCTTCCCGGCCGGCTTTCGACGAAACCGCCCTCCTCCAAAGTGTAATAGGCTTTTGCTACAGTATTCGGGTTAAGCTTGAGGATCTTGGCCAGCTCTCGGATCGGTGGTAAGCGGTCGCCGCCCTTCAGCCTCCCAGAGAGAATTTCGATTTTTACTGCTTGGATGATCTGTTGGTAGGCGGGAACTGGGGAAACCGGATCGATGTTCAGGATAAGCATATCATGGCTCCTTATATGCGTATTATTACTATAATACACTTTGTTCTGATTGTCAAGGAGAATTGCAAAAAGGTCCCTCCGATTGTGTTATCGCCTAAGTCGATCATGTCCGATAGCAAGTACGCCGAGCGCGTTGCCGCCAAGAACCCTGTGACCCTCGATAAGCGCTTCATCGGCGGGGACTCGCTTGTTAATTCCTAGAAGACAATAGCGTCACCGTCCACAACCGTGTCAGACACAGGGGTTGTTATCATCCGTTCAATTCTGTAAATGAACCAGGGCGAATAATCGTATAATCCCATATAAGAGGAACCAGCCTGATGGAGGATGTTGAAGCCGTCGTCCGTTGCCTCGAAGGAGAAAAGGACGCATTCGAGTTCCTGGTCAGGAAATACCAGGCTCCCCTCCTTGCCCTGGGCGCCAACATCCTTGGGGACCTTGAGGAGGCCAGGGATGTCACTCAGGATATTTTTTTTCTGGCCTTCCTGAAACTGGGAGATTTCGACCGCAGCCGGAGCTTCAAGAACTGGTTGTATGCCATCGCCGTCCATAAATGCATCGACCGGAGGCGAAGGCTGCGCAATTTCTTACGCAAGGTCCTCGGGTTTGGCGGAGCCGCGGGCGCCTGGTCCGGAACCACGGCTCTCAGGCAGGGTGCGGACCGGGAGCATCCACCGGAGGCGGAGGGTTCGCGGGAAGCGGATTCGGACTGCGGCCCGGCCAGGGCAGGCCTTTTCGGATGGAGGATTGACCAGCTGTTGGGGCGCTTGAGCCTGAAGGAGAGGACGGCCCTCATCCTGTCGGCCGTCGAGGGGTACAGCGCCGCGGAAGCAGGGCGCATCATGAATTGTTCAGAGAACACGGTTCGCGTCCATCTCTTCAGGGCTAGGGCGAAACTTAGGGAATACCGGAAGGAGAACGGAGATGCGCTGCGAACGATATAGAGACCTCTACCGCCGACTTCCCTGGCTCAGGACGTTCCTGATAAGGAAGCATTTCATCAGTTGCGAAGAGTGCCGTCGGGAGATGGAGGCCGGGATCCATAACGGCCAGTTCTTCCGCGCCGACGATCTCAGAGGCGAAGACCTGTGGCCGGCCTTGCGGGAAAGGCTTTCTTCTCTCAGACAGCCGGCAGCCGTCCGACCGGCCGGAACGCGCGGAACGCGACCGCGCCCTCGGGCCAGAAGGCTGGGCCCGGCGTTTGCCCCGGTCCGCATATTGGTTCTCGCGGCCCTGGTCACAGTCTCGTATTTCGGGCTCAGGTCGTTGAGAACCGTATTGAACTCGGAACGGCAAGCCGGTCTCCGGCCTGCGGCGCCCGAAGTCCTTGCGACCGCCTCAAGCCCCAGGCCGGCCATCTTTCAGGCTTTCATCAAGGGGAAAAGAGCCAGGGTCTTGATCTATGTCGAACCGAAGAACCCGCATATCTCGCTCTTCTGGCTCGAACCTTCAAAGGAATGACGTGATGAGCAGGAAATCCAGCCGGAAACGGACGGTGATAGAGGACGACAATGGAAGGAGACAATATATGAAAAAGAAAGCCATCCTTGTTTTCATTTTGGGCATATTGCTCTTCGGCGGCGGCCTCTTCGGAATCGAAAAACACATATATTTTGACCTTCGATTATATAAAGCCGTCCCGGCCGACGGGGCCACGGTTTTCATCCGTTGGAAGACCGCCAAAGTGGATGCCGAGAGTCCGAATGCCAGCTATTTCTATACGGCTAACGTCAAGGGATCAGACCAGCGGACCGAAGAAGCCGAGATAAAGAAGGTCTTCAAAATCAGGGACTTGGCAGCCGTCGCTCAAAGCCAACACCGCATCGAATTCGATCCGGACCTGATACGGGACAAAAGATCGAATGATTATTTCATGGGCTGGTGGGAAGGCTATTACGGCATGGAGGGGCCGCTCCTCGAGGTCACCCTCTCGGACGGGAAAAAGTACGACATGCGGATAATCCCCGTCGACGTCGATAGCGCGCCTTATAGATTCAAACTCCAGATCCATGAGCCGCCATTCAGAAGGGCCGCTAAGGGCTCCGAAGGTTCTTCCGGGGCCGTCGTCCCGCAGGTCTTCTACGTGGATGTCGAATTCTCCCTTACCATAGGCGACACGACAATCATAGGCTTCGCCGACTCCAAGGACACTCCATACTTTCTGTCCATTTATCTCGACGGGGTCGGCGGCAAATTGGATGTAGGGGGAAACCATCCGGCCGGAATTGTCGAAATTCTGCCCGGCGAAGCCAAGGCCAAGCAGCCGGAGATGGTCAGGATCCTCGCCCCAGAGTATCCAGAGAGCTGCCGGTTGAAGGGCATAGAAGGCTCGGTCGGCCTGGAAGTCTCCGTGGACGCTGCGGGCCGGCAGACGGACATCAAGGTCGTCAAGAGCGCTCACCCAGACCTGGACAAGGCAGCGGTCGTCGCGGTCATGCAATGGCTGTTCAAGCCCTTGCTGGTCGAGGGCAAGCCCAAAGCCGCGGTCTACGCTATGGCCATCGATTTCAAAATGAAGGTTACGGAACGGAAGTGAGAGGGCGGGGCGCTAAGCCGCAGCTCTCATCGGTGACGACGGGGAGCGGTTCCCCGACGCAATCCGCTGTCTCGAGGACGGTCTCGAGGACTCGCTGCAGTTCTACAGCTTCCCTGAGATCGATCCTAAAAGGATCTCCTCGACGAACATGTCGGAGCGAACGGTGCGGGAGGCCCGGCGCCGGAACCGGGTGATCGGGGTCTCCCCTCGGTCGATTCCTGGGCCAGGCTTGAAACGTGCTATCTGATGGAATACTCGGAAGACTGGAGGAGTGATCGAAGTTACATCAAACGGGAAAAGATCCAAGAAGTCCTGGAGCACAGCCGGAGCTTCCTGCCGGCTCAGGCTGCAAGCTGAAGAGGGTCACGATGCCCCCGAAGTTGCGAACTCAACTTGACACGGCCTTCTCAATGACCGTAGGGGGTTGATATTGCATGACCGCTGACAACGTTGTGAATGCAAGTGAAACATCCCCGCCAGGGCGCAAATGCCATTCTTGATTCCCCTTCATGGGCGTACTATCATCCCCTCATATGACGAGAGAGATCCGTATCCCCGCCCCCCATCCCCGGTTCCGGCCCCGGGTCGAAGGGGACCTGCGCCGGCCCAGCCACCCCGGAACGACGGTCAGGATCGGAGAGGATCTCTACGAGATCGTGGCGGCCGAGAGAACGGGCCCGGAGTGGGTCTATCGCCTTGAGCCCTGGATGGACGAAGAGACCATCCGCTCCTCTGTCGAATGGGGCGAGGGCTCGGCGCGCGAATTCGCCGCCGGCCTCCGCGATGACCGGATTCGCGGGCGAAAGACCCTTCTGACCTGGGGAGCCCAGGCTCTCCTCGGCTTCCTGCCGGCCAAGAACCAAAAACGAATATTTCAGGCGAGGGGGATGGATCCGGCCCGGGCGACTCTCTGGTCGGCCGCGCTGGAGACCCTGGTCTCGTTCCCGTTCGCGTTCCTGTTCCTCTTGAGCCTGTTCACGGGAGGATTGGGGGCGTCAATCCCCGCTTGGGCCGGCGGGCTGGCTTTCGTGGTCACGGCCGACGGGCTCTTCCGGCTGGCCACGGTCATCTCGACCGCGGATCCCATCGGAAGCCTGTTCCTGGCCCCGCTAGGTCTCCGGCTTAAGTCCGAAGACCCCGGATGTGACTTGAGCGACGAGATCTCCGGGATCGGAGAAGAGCTGAACGTCGTCTCGGCCGTACCGAAGGCCTGGTGGATCAGGGCGGGAGGCGTCACTTACGGAGGAGAGCCCTATATCCTTACGGGATCGGACCGCGATAGAACGAGGTATATTTACCGGTTTCACAAGGGCGGAAAGGACTTCCCGGCCCTGGACCCGGAGCGGGAAAAGGCCCGGAACAGGTCCTCGGACCTTTCCTATGTCTTCGCTCCTCTGTGGGGGTTTCTGCCTTCCGAAATGCAGAAGACCCTGGAATTCTACGGACGGTACAAGCCCCGGCTGTCCGTCATCATCTCCATCTGCGTGAATCTCCTGGCAGCCCTCGCCCTCCTCGGGCCCGGTCTGAGGAACTTGTCACGGGGGGTATTCGAGATCTGGAGCCTGGTCATGCTGGCCGCGGCAATCGCGCTGGTAATAGAAAGCAGCCTGCGGCTCATGCGACTCCTGAAGGACAGGCGCAATACCGGGAGCTTCCTCGGGTTCCTCGTAAAGCCGATCTACTACTTGACCATCAAGGATTCAAGCCCGGGTGTTGGACGGTTCTGATCCGCAGGGATTCGGAGCGGCTCATGGGCGAGAGACCTATCGTGGGGGCCCGAGAAGCCTCAAGAATGCATAAGCCTTTGGACACCTCGTCCGACTGTGAGGTTGAAAGCCCAGTTTTCTTGGTGGTAAAGTAAAAAAGAGCGAGGACGCATTCGATGGAATCTATGCGATACTTGGTTAAGAGGATACTGAGATGAAGCCCTACCTGCCCAGAACCCTCCTATCAGGGAAATAGATTGGCCAGACCATATGACAATGATCGGAATGTCGAATGCCGAAGTAATGCGGGCTGCAGTCGCCGTGTTTCCAGAACTGCTCCGGATCACCAGTGAATAGCATTATATTGCAGGCAAGCCACGATTCCCATTTTGTGTTTAACATATTTATTTATATGCAACACAACGTTTCTTGTGCGACACCCGTGCAACTCAAGACTCGGTTGTGGGCATGAGGCCAGGAGCCCGAGAATGTTCGATGAGAAAGGCGAAGCAAAGCTTCGAGCGGTCCATAGGCAGCTGCAAGAACTCGAAGAGAAGCGCAAAGAAATTATCGGGTAGATCGAGCGCCTAGGGCTGGGAACGGGA
>Ga0105101_10000418_pt1 | contig 17457 bp, 17 predicted proteins | sample PPLLak21cMay2015_2_FD_87037 | JGI IMG/M metagenome (GOLD analysis project Ga0105101, IMG submission 87037) | Freshwater sediment microbial communities from Prairie Pothole Lake near Jamestown, North Dakota, USA - PPLs Lake P8 Core (1) Depth... | ecosystem: Environmental > Aquatic > Freshwater >... | reverse complement strand
CGCACCAACCCGCTCAAGCTGGTGCTGAGCCCGGTATTCCGTTTTATCAAGTTTTATTTTGTGCGCCTGGGATTTCTCGACGGCGTGCCGGGACTGGTGCACATCTCGATCGGCTGTTTCAACAGCTGGTGCAAGTACGCGAAGCTGATCGAGCGGCGCCGCCGGGAAAGCGCAGAACAGAACTAGCCGGCCGCGCCTCGAGCACCCGGAAAGCGGCGCGAAGCCAGGTAAATCGCCATCAACGCCATCGCCAGCAGGGCGTGCTCCTGAAAGAAAGGCGTGTTCACCATGCCGCCAATGATCGGGATGGTCAGCGCGCCGAGGGCGGCGAACCAGCGCCATTCGTACCAGTTGCGGTGGCGCAAAGCCTTGAACAGCTCGTACCCGATAACACCGATAAAAGCCAGGAACGCGACAAGACCGATCAGCCCCTCCTCGACCAGCTTCGTGAGGAACAGATTGTGGGCGTGGTTCAGCTTGCCCTGGGCAACCGACAGGCGCAGCGGAGGGTCGAAAGTCAGGCGCGAGAGATCAATGCTGCGATAGTTGCGCGGGCCAATACCCAGCCACAGCGAATCCGTCTGGCGGACCTGGGCGAGCGCCACGCGGACGTTGTCATAATGCTCCAGGTTACTTTGGAGCATACGTTCGCTCGCAAAGCGCGTCTGGACGGTTGCCAGCATGTTGCCGGTGCTGCTGAACTTCAGCATGCCAAATCCCGCCGCCGCCAGCAGCACGGCTCCCACCGCCAGCGCGGCCCACATTCTTGCCCGGTTGACGCACACGGCAATGAACAACACCGCCAGGGCGAGCGCCAGCAAGGCGCCGCGGCTGCCCATCACGATCAACGCCAGCAGCATGGCAACCATGGCCAGTGCCCATGGCCAGAGAGACGTCTTCGCGACCGGTTCCGGACCGCGCGGCAACCAGCGGGTCAGAAACACCCCGAGCGCCAGAACAAACACGACCGATATGTAGATCGCCGACTGCGTCAGTATTCCGGCCGAGTGCAGCTCGAACAGCGCGCGCCGCCCCGTCGCCAGCTCGAACGTGGCCACCGCCAGCCCGACGACAAGGCCCGCCGTGGTGGCATAGGCCAGGATGCGATGCTGCGAATCGCTATAGCCCGCGCGATAGATGCACCAGAACAGCAGCACATAACGCAGGGTGTCCGAAAAGCCTTTCGCCCCGTTCGGGAAGGGCCAGTTGAACGCGGTGCTGGCGGCGCTGGCGGCGAGCATCGCCAGCAGGCAAACTTCGATCACATGCGGCCGGAACTGCTGCAGCCCGGCAAATGAAAAACGCCGCACTGTCCACACGATCAGATAGAGCACAAGCGCGATGGTTTTTGGCGTTTCCATCGTCGGCAGGACGAAAAGCAGAAGGCACAGCAGAAACAGTTCGAGCTTTTCGGAAAAACTTGTGGTGGACATGGTCATCTGAATACCTGATCGAGAAACTCCTGATAACGCCGCGCGCGTTCTTCATAGGCATATTGCCGAACCCATTCACGGGCACGGGCGGCCAGCCTGGCGGCCAGTTCCGGCGAAGCCATGAGCCGGTCTACTGCGTCAGCCAGTTCTTGCGCCGAGTCCGGGCTGACCAGGAGCGCCTGCTCGCCATCCCGCACCAGGCTCAGGGTGGTCGGCTGGCGCGCCACCACCATCGGCACGCCGCTCGCGGCGTATTCGAACAGTTTCATCGGCGAAGTGAAATAGCGGGACTGCACGTTGTTTCCCAGCGGTAACAGCAAGGCGTCCGCCTGCATCAGGAAGGCCGGCACGTCCTTCGGCGACAGGAAGCCCGCGTAACGAACCCGCGGCGCCACGCCATGGCGTCGCGCCACCATCTCGATGGCATGGCGAGTCTGTTCTTCAGTGCCGGGCTTCCCGCCGGCCAGATCAAGCACGACCGGCGCTGGCAGATATTTCAGCGCCTCGATCAGGATATCGGTGTTTTTCCACGCCAGGAACTGGCCGGCATAACGCAGGTGAAAATGGCCATCGGCGGTCCTGCCCGCACCGGATCCGGCCGTAAATGCCGGGAGATCGACGCCGTTGGGAAGCACCGTGGCACGCGCGTGTTCCGGAAAAATTTCGTCCAACAGCGTGATCTGCGATCCTACGGTGGCAACGATGCCGTCCACCTGGCGCAATACATATCGCTCGCTGCGCCGGCTGAACCAGGCCCGCACGCGCCGGTCACGCTCCCGATAGACCATGTGCGGGAACGCGCCCTCGTGCAGCTCGATGATCACCCGGACCGGCTGGCGGTGCGTGCGCAGGCGCAAGGCCAGCGCCAGGCGCGCATGATCCATCGTGCGCACGACGATCACGATGGGAAGGTCGCTCACCTCCATCAGCAAACCGGCGGCGCGGAACAGGCGGCGTTTCCCGGCGAAGCCTTCGGGAATGCAATGGAACCGCAGACGTGGCTCTGGCAACAGACCGTGGCGTGTCACCCATTCTGCCAGATCAGTAACGGATAAGGGATGGGGCGCACGATAGAACAAATCTACTTCATGACCATGGTGTAACAGGGAAGCGTAGTCACGCAAGACCTGTATTGTCTGGCTCGACCCGGTGAACTCCAGGCGATGCAGATAAATGATCCGGCATTTCATGTGTAGGCGTGACGAAATAGTCTAACGCCGCGGCGCGGCCATGGCGCCGGCGAAAATCTTTTCCATTTTATCGAGCATCGGGTCCAGTCCGAAATGTGCGAGCGCAAACTGCCGTGCCTGTGTCCCGAGCCGGTTGCGCAGACTGGCATCCGCGGCGAGTTTTTCCAGCGCCTGCCATAACTCATCGGCATCCTTCGGCTTGACCAGCAAGCCGGTCGAATCGTGCGTGACGATTTCACCGATGCTGCCGATAGGAGTAGTCACCACCGGCAGGGCGCACAGCATCGCCTGCATGATCGCCTGTGGCACGCCCTCGTTGGCATAGGACGGCAGCACGAAAATATCCATGGCCTGCAGCCATGGCAGGACGTCGCGCTGATCACCGGGCATGAAAACACGCTCCTGGAGACCGAGCTCCATGATCTGCCGGCGCAATGTCTCGCGCTGCGGTCCGTCCCCCAGGATGACCAGCCGGGACGGCCTGGTGGACAGGCGGCTGAACGCCTGGATCAGGTATTCATGTCCTTTCCAGCTGCGCAGGGTCGCCGCGATGCCGATGACCAGCACGTTGGCGTCGATCCCTAGCTGCGCGCGGCGGGCGGCGCGGTGGCCGGGCACGAAATACTCCGTGTCCATGCCCGTCGGCACCGAGGTAATGCGGGCGGAATCGTATCCGTTCTCAAGAATAAGCTGCAGGCGCAGTTTCTCGCCGGTGGTGACAATGTGCGTAGTCGCCTTCTGGTACAGCCAGCGCGTCAACCGGTTTTTCGGCACCGGCGCCGAGATGTGGCGCGTGCGCACCAGCGGCGGCGGACGCTCGAGCAGCCGCGAGGCCAGCGCCGCCAGCCAGGTGTCAGTCGAGCTGTGCGTATTGATCACATCGACCGGCGTGGCCTTGAACCAGCGGCGCAGGGCCAGCACGCCCTGCAAACGCTTGCGCCCGATCGGCAACGCCACCACGGGGATCCTTCGCTGCTCGGCCTCTGCGAAAATACGCGCCTCGGGGGGGCACAGCAGCGTGACCCGATGCCCGCGGCGGATCATGCCTTCGGACTCGGTGAGGATGCGTATTTCCTGTCCGCCCCAGCCGCACGAGGATTCGGTATGGACGATAGTCAGCGCTCGCGCGGGTGTCGGCGGACTCATGGGCCCACCGATATCCACCGGATGACCGGCGCAACAGGCAATTCAGGGCAGCGAGCGGTTGGCATAGATATAACCCACCGGGCTGCCGTCCTCGTGCCAGTCAACGTCATAGCCCTGATTTTGCAGAAACGCGCATAGTCCGTGCCCGCCACGGTGGTATTCCATGATGATACGTCGCGGCTTCAGGTATTCGAGCAATTCATCGTTTTCGAACAAGGCATACTCGCAACCCTCGCAGTCCAGCTTCAGCACGTCGGCATGGGTGATACCACGCGACCTGAGATAGGGAACGGCATCCACCAGTTGCAGTTTCTGAAGCAATCCGTTTTCCGTCTGCCGCCCTCCCCGCGTCGGCGGCAGCACCGTGGCGGTAGAAGTGGAGGCGGTGTTGAGCTGGACATCCACCGTTTCATCCCGGTTCGACAGTCCTACGGCATGCGGGATGATCTTTTCCTGCATGTGGTTGCGGGCGATGTTTTTCTCCAAAAAATTCCGCAAAAACGGCAGCGGCTCGAAGGCATGCACCACCGCGCCGTGCTGGGCGAAAGCGATACTCGAATCCCCGATGTTGGCGCCGATGTCGAGCACCACCTGCCCGCGCCAGTCGGCGCCGTGAAGCCGGTAGACGTCTTCAATGAATATCTCCCGCAGCGACGTGGCGATGGATTTGTCCCGCGGCGGCGAACTGAACGACAGCGCGTCGAAGGAAACGTCGAGCTCGCCGTCGCGCCATTCGGGACGCGCGCCGCATAGCAGCAAGCGGCCGATCATGGGCAGCATGGTCCAGAGTTCGCGTGGGACATGCACCGGTGCCCCGCCCGCGCGGGGCTTGAAGTCGCCGGCACCGAAAAACGGAAACCACCCAGCCCTTGGCCAGTCCCGAAAGGCCCTGTAAAACAGGCCGAATGACTTGTAATACAGTCGGAAAGTCCGGTAGCGCAGATGCAAGTTCATTTCAGATCGAAATCCATGTTCGGGCGAACCACCAACTTGCTGTTAATCCGACAGGCCTCAAGGGTTATCAATCAAGCCTTGGTACCGTTACACCAGTTTGTTACTCATAGACGCGAGCGTCAGCGGTTTCACCGTCTGTTCCGCGGCCACGCTCATGCGGTCGCGAGTTTCCGGATCCAGCAGGACGCGCAGATATGCTGTTTGCCCTTCGAGATCCATGGCATCTCCGGCAAAACCGTTCTTCCCGTTTTCAATCAGCTCCGCTGCACCGCACTTGAGACTGGTGACGACGGGCAGACCGCTGACCATCGCCTCCAGTGCCACGTTGGGAAATGGATCGTAGAGCGCAAGCAAGGTCAATGCGTCGGCCGCACCATATAAGGTCTGACATCCTCCTGGGCGCCGGCAAAAATCACGCGCCGCGACAGACCGAGCGCGCGGACATAACGCTGGAACCGTTGCGCATGTTTATCCCGGCCAACCACCGGCAAAAAGGCATTTCCCGGGAGTTTGGCCATGGCCTGCAACAACGTCGGCAAACCCTTGCGCTCAAAACCGGAACCGACGAACAAAAACAACGTCGCGCTCTCCGGTATGTCATAACGTACGCGAATTTCCGTGCGGTGTTTTTTCAGATCGGGATGATATACCGAAGTGTCGACGCCGCTGTATATCACGGGCAGTTTGTCGTCCGGAAGGCGGAAATATTGCTTGATCTCGTCGCACGCCATGTCAGAATTGCAGTCATCCCCTTGAGCTGCAAGCTGGTGAACAGGGAACGCTCTGTTGCGTTCACATAAACATAATAGGGGTTGAGCGCCAGGCCGAGTCGGCCGGTCCAACCGAGGGTGCGCGCTGCCAGACATCGTTGTCGGATGCTTTGGATCATGGAGCAGCATCGCACGGCGCCCGAGCTGCAGCAGCCAAGATCCTGTCAGCGCCACACAACACGCTCCACGCCTGCGGTTGGATTGTACGCACAGAGGACAGTTGCATGAAACCAATGATGAATGCTACCCAAATTCGCTGCTTCGAGCGTGAGCTGCTGCATTTGGCGAATTCGCGTTTGGACGTTCTCGAATGGGGTTGCGGTGGAAGCACGTATCACTACACTCGATTCCTGGAGCGACATGGCATTCCCTACTCTTGGACCAGCGTCGAGCACCAAGCGAAGTGGTCGGATATGGTAACACAAGCGCTTGCCGGTAAAGCCAATGTCGAGATTTTCACAAAAACCGACTGGGACGAATACGTCGGACTCCCGGCCACTCTGGGAAAGCAATTTGATCTGATCCTGGTTGACGGCCGTCAGCGTCGACGCTGCCTACAGCAGGCACGCATGCTGGTAAAGCCGCGGGGCGTGGTGTTGTTGCACGATGCGACTCGGACGCGTTACCGGGGTGGCTTTGCAAACTATTCCGACGTGCATTTCCTTTGCTACGACCTCATGCGTGGCACGCTCCTGCCGGTGTCCCTTCCCCGCCGTCTCGCCAATACATTGAATCGGTGCTTCTACTACGGGCTGCGGCCGTTTCGCAAATTTGCCGAGTCCATCCGCAAGCGGCTGAAGAAAACCGGTAGTGACAGCATCTGACTTCAGGTCCCAGCAACGTTCAGCAAACGCAAGTATAGCCCGGTGAGTTGCGAACCCATGGCCTCGAGCGTCAATGGCTCGGCGGTCCGTCTCGCTTCGACGCCCATCCGGTTACGTTGTTCCGGATCCAGCAGGCGGCGCATGGCAGCGGTGATCCCGTCGCAGTCCAAGGCGTCGCAGACGAATCCGTTTTTTCCGTCTTCAATCAGTTCCGCGCCACCGCACTTGTGGCTGGTGATCACGGGCAACCCAACCGCCAGCGCTTCCAGAACGACCGTGCCGAACGGTTCATATAAAGTCGGGTGAAGCAGCGCATCCGCCGCGCCATAAAACGGCAACACGTCCATGCGGGGCCCGGCGAAACGGACTCTCTCCGAAATGCCAAGCCTGTCCGCGAGCCGCGCGAAGGCGCCAGCGTGTTTGTCTTTCCCGACCACCAGCAGATACGCTGTGTCCGGCAGCCGGGAAAGCGCCATGAGTGCCTGGCGGACGCCTTTGCGCTCGAAACCGGAGCCCACGAACAGGAACAGCGTCGCCGGCGCGGGGATATCCAGTTGAGTGCGCACGGCCGCGCGTTGCCCGCGCAGATCCGGATGGAACTTCGCGGTATCGACGCCATTGTAAATGATGTGCAACCGCTCGGCGGGAATACTGAAATTGTTCCTGATTTCATCACGCACCATACGCGAGATGCATATCACGGCACGGAGACGTGGGCTTTCAAACAGGTTTTTCTCGGCCCGCAGCATGTACCGATGATAGGGATTCATCCGCATGAGCCAGTGGGCCGCCGGGCCGAGCACTCGGGCACGCTGCGCCAGCCACTCGCGGTGCACGCCGTCCCCGGCGCGGTAGACATCGCAGCAGGCGATACGCTCGTGCGACTGCACCAGGTCGAATTGTTGGCCGGCGAGCGTGCGGCAGACGCAGCGCGCGAATGCCCAGTCGCGCCAGAGACGGCCGACATAGAACGGGTTGCAGGTGTGCACGACCAGTCCGGGTACCCCCTGCCACGCGCGCGTCACCAGCGTGACTCGCGTGCCTTGCTGTTGCAGCGCGGTGATGGTCCTTGCCAGAATGACTTCCGCCCCCCCGTGGTAGACGTAACGCTGGCGCACCAAGGCGATCGAGGGGGATGTCATCGAGCCGGAACGATCTGCCGGACGGCGTTCAGTACATCATCCACGGATATATCGGTAAGACATTCGCTTACCTTGCCGCCGCCACAGCCATCAATACCGCAGGGACGGCAGGAATATGGCAGGGTCAGCACCCGGTGGCGCACCTGCCACGGACCCCAGATCAGCTCATTGCTCGGCCCGAACAGCGCCACACAGGGCGTCTGCACCGCCGCGGCGATGTGCATGGGCACGGAATCCACGCCGACGAAGCACTTGGCCTGCGCCGTCAGCGCCGCGAGCTGCTTGAGGTTGAGCTTGCCGGACAGGTCCACCACCGGCTTTTTCAAGCGCGCGGTGATGCGCGCGGCGTATTGCAGCTCGGGCTCGCTCGGCGCGGCGGTCAGCACCACCGGCTCGCCCGCCTCCTGCAAGGCCGTGATCAGCGCCGCGTTTTTTTCCGTGGTCCAGCTCTTGAACATCCAGCGCGACGTGGGATGCAGATGGATAAAGCCCTTCGGCGCCAGACCGTGGCGCGCCAGCAGCTCGCGCACCGAGCGCTCGGCCTCGGCCCCGGGCACCAGCGTGAGGCGGCGCTCGTCTGGCCGTGGCTGGATGCCGATCCGGCGCAAGGCATCCAGATGCATTTCCACGGTGTGCCGCTGGTCCGGAGCCTGGTACAGATGAGTGAAACTGTTGCGCCACAACCGTCCGCGCTTGGCGGGATAGTCGCGCGCCACGCTGTAAAGCGGTTTCAGCAGCAGGCTGAGCACCGCGCCGCGGGAATTTTCCGTGAGGTGAACGATGAGGTCGTAATGCCGCGCGCGCAGCGAACGCAACAGGCGCCATTCATGCGCCATCTGCGCCGTCCAGTCCTCCTGCTTCCAGCCGCGGTCGATGGTGAACACGTTGGCGATCGCGGGATGGCCGGACAGCATCGGTTCGGTGTCGCGGTACACCAGTGCGTCGATCTCGATCTGCGGGGCGTGATTCCGGAGGACCGTGAAAACCGGGGAGGTCAGCAGCACATCGCCGAGGTGGCGCAGCTTGACCACCAGCACGCGGTGCAGGGCGGAGAGGTCGACGGCGTCCTTGAGCATCGCGCCAACGATAGCAGATTTTATCAGGCCTTACCCTTTGAGTGCCGCGAGCACGCGCTCCGGCGCGAGTTGCCGCAGGCAGTTGAGATGTCCTAACGGGCACTCGCGCTCGAAGCAGGGGCTGCACGAAAGACCGAGATAGAGCACCGTGGCCTTGTCGCTCATCGGCGGCGTGTGCCGCGGGTCCGAGGAACCGTACAGGGCCACGACCGGCCGGTCGAGCGCCGCCGCCACGTGCATCAGCCCGGAGTCGTTGCTGACCACGGCGGCGGTCAGCGACAGCAGGTCGATCGCCTGCTCCAGCGTGGTCTGGCCGGCGAGATCGAGGCAGCGGCCCTGCGTGAGCGACTGCACGGCAGCGGTTTCGGGTTTGTCCTTGTCTGAGCCAAACAGCCACACCTCCCTTCCTTCAGCGAGCGCCGCTTGCGCTACCGCGGCAAAATATTCCGCCGGCCAGCGCTTGGCCGGGCCGTATTCGGCGCCGGGACACAGTCCCAGCACCGGCGCCGCCGGCGGACGGCGGCCCCAGCGCGCCAGCGTGGCGCGCGCCTTGTCCGCATCCGCCTGCAGCCGCGGCACCGGAATCGCGGGCAGCGCTTCATCGCGGGCCAGTGCGAGCGCGACGAACCGGTCCACCGTGCGCGGCAGTTTCTGACGGTCCAGCCGACGAGCATCATTGAGCAACACGTAACGTAACTCGCCCACAAAGCCGGTGCGAACGCGGGCGCGCGCGATGAAAGGGACGATCGCGGACTTGAACGAATTGGGCAGCACGATGGCGCGGTCGTAATGGCGTGCGCGCAATTCGCGACCGAGACGCCGCCGCGCGCCGAGATCGAAACGCCCGTGCGCGAACGGCGCCACGATCGCTTCGTCCACCTCCGGCATGCGCGCCAGCAGCGGGTGGGTCCACGCCGGCGCCAGCACGTCGAGACGCGCCCCGGGATGACGCTGCTTCAGGACCATGAACAGGCTCTGCGCCAGCACCATGTCGCCGACCCAGGACGGGCCGATGACGAGAAGGCGTTGGGTCATGTTGGTCAAAGGCGCCGTTGGGAATCGGCGCGCCGCCGGCCATGAGACATCAGGTGATGCGAGTGGACACTTGCCCCGTGCATCCGGCCGATTCTAGGCAGTCGCAGAATCGGGTTCAACCGCGACCGGCGTGTGCGATTACAATGCGCCCATGGAAATCTCCATCCTGTTGTGGATACTCGCCGCCATTCTGGTGCTGGTGGGGCTCGCGGGGTTGTTCCTGCCGGTGCTGCCCGGCGCCGCGCTGGTATTCGCCGGCCTCGCCGTGGCGGCGTGGGCCGATGATTTCGTTTATGTCGGGTGGGGCATGCTGACGGTTCTGGGCGTGCTGGCGCTGCTGACCTACCCGGCCGATTTGCTCGCCAGTGCCTTCGGCGCGAAACGCTACGGCGCCTCGCCGCGCGCCGTCACTGGCGCCGTCCTCGGCGCGGTGGTGGGCATCTTCTTCGGTCTTGTCGGGGTGCTGTTGGGACCTTTCATTGGCGCTGTCATCGGCGAGTTTTCCACGCAGCGCCATCTCGGCCGGGCCGGTCGCGCCGGTTTCGGCGCGACCGTGGGAATTGTGCTGGGAACCGCGGCCAAACTCGCCATCGCTTTTACGATGCTGGGAATATTCGCCATCGCCCGTTTTACCGGGGGGTAGCCAGGGCGCGGCCCCGGAAATATCGCGGCAAAAGATGTTTTCCGGGTAGTACACTGGCGCCGTCAGGAAAGTTGAAATAGATCAATTGCCGGGCGGCCGGATTTGCCTATTATAAGGCGACCTCCGGCACCCGGGCCGGGACGACCCATCCAGAACCGAGGACAACATGAACTACTGTTATGCCAGCAAGGAAAATGACCGCGAAAAGGCGTTCAGGCCCATCTGGTCGAATGAGCTGAACGAGGTCTTTTCCGATGTCGCGCAGTATTACGACCGCGCCAATGTCTTTGCCACGCTCGGCCTGCTGAACCGGCTGCGGGATCGCTTCATTTCCACCATCGACATCCAGCCCAACCACAAGGTGCTGGACGTGTGCGCCGGCACCAACGTCATTGGCATCAATCTTCTGAAACGGCAACCCGATCTCGACGTCTACGCGGTCGACCGGAGCGTGGCCATGCAGGAAGTCGGCCGCCATCACGCCCAGCGCCATGGTTTCCGGATCAAGGCCTTCATCTGCGACGTGCACCATCTGCCGTTTCCGGACAATTATTTCGACGTGGTAACCCTGCAATGGGCGACGCGGCATCTGCGCGTCATCGATGTGTTCTCCGAGATCAACCGCGTGCTCAAACCCGGCGGGCATTTCCACCACTGCGACATGCTGCGGCCGGCCAACAAGCTGGTGGAGGAGTTCTACTACCTGTACCTGAAGGTCATCATGGGCATCATTCCCCGGATGTTCCGCAGCGGGCCGGCGTCGCTGAAATGCCGCGACTACTTCATCGACGCCATCCGCATGTTCTACTCGACGGAAGAGCTTTCCGCCCTGCTCTCGGAACTGGGCTTCTCCCACATCAGCGGCCATTCGGTGCTGGGCGGGACGGTGGGGATACACAAGGCGTGCAAGCCGCAACCGGCCGCGGGTTAGGCAACCTCGGAATCCTCTTCGGCGAATTATTTGTCTTTGAGGACGTATACCGCGCCACAGTAAGGACAACGCTCTTCGCCGCTGGCCTCGATCGGCAGGTACACCCGCGGATGCGAGTTCCACAGCGACATGCCCGGCATCGGGCAGGACAACGGCAGGTCCGCGCGCGTGACCTCGTAGCGGTTCTGCGCGTTGGCGGGGGTTTCTTTGATTTCGTTGGTTTGTGTACTCACCATATTTCTCTCTTGCATGTAGGTTGGGGTGAGCGCAGCGAACCCCAACGAAAAAATTGCCGGTCAATTGTTGGGCTTCGCAGTCGCTCAGCCCAACCTACATTTATGAAACCGGTGTCAGCCACTCCAGGTGCTGGTGGCTGCGGCCGTGCACCACGTCGAAATACAGGGTCTGCAGCTTCTCGGTGACCGGGCCGCGCGTGCCTTTGCCGATGGCGCGGCCGTCGAGTTCGCGGATCGGCGTCACCTCGGCAGCGGTGCCGGTGAAGAAGGCCTCGTCGGCGATGTACACCTCGTCGCGCGTGATGCGTTTCTCGACCACCTTGATACCGAGCTCGTTGGCCAGCTGCATGACGGTGGCGCGCGTGATGCCGTCGAGCGCGGAGGTGAGGTCGGGCGTGTATATGACGCCGTCGCGCACGATGAAGATATTCTCGCCGCTGCCCTCGGACACGAAGCCCTCGACATCGAGCAGCAGGGCCTCATCGCAGCCGGCGCTCTGCGCCTCGCGCAGCGCCATCATGGAGTTCATGTAGTTGCCGTTGGCCTTGGCGCGGCACATGGTGATGTTCACATGGTGACGGTTGAAGGACGAGGTGCGCACCTTGATGCCGTTCTTCTGGCCATCCTCACCGAGATACGCGCCCCAGGACCAGGCGGCCACGATCACGTGCACCTTGAGTCCCTCGGCGCGCAGGCCCATGCCTTCGCTGCCGTAGAAGCACATCGGGCGGATGTAGGCCGATTCCAGCTTGTTCTCGCGCACCGCGGCGCGCGTGGCCTCGTTGATCGCGTTCTTGTCGTACGGGATTTTCATGCCGAGGATATGCGCCGAGCGGAACAGGCGGTCGGTGTGCGCCGGCAGGCGGAAGATCGCCGCGCCCTTGGTGGTCTTGTACGCGCGCACGCCTTCGAACACGCCCATGCCGTAATGCAGCGTATGCGTCAGCACATGGGTGGTGGCCTCGCGCCACGGCACCAGCTTGCCGTCGTACCAGATGACACCGTCACGATCCGCCATCGACATTGTTGCGCTACTCCCCGTCAATCTTTGAAAGTTTCATCCCAGATCTGCCGCACCTTCGCCGGCCAGTCGCCGAGTTCCGCGGGATTGGCCAGGGAACCGCGCTCCATCAGCTTGAGGCGATGCTCCACGGAAAGATAACGACGGTAGGCCTGCGTCAGCAGCTCGGCCCGCGCCGGTTCCAGCAGGCCCTCCGCCTTGAGGGCTTCCAGGAGATGGATGTTTTCCGTGTGGCGGGTGAGCCCGGGATGATCATGTGCCCACCGCAATACCCAGTATTGCACCATAAATTCGATATCGACGATACCACCCGGGTCGTGCTTCACGTCGGCCTGCGTGTCGTCGTGGCGTACCTTTTCGGCCGCCATCTTGTCGCGCATTTCCCGCACCTCGGTCCTGAGTTTGGCCGGGTCGCGCGGCCGGCACAGGATTTCCTCCCGGACTTCGGCGAACTGCCGCGTAAGCAGAGGGCTGCCGGCCACCGGCCGGGCCCGCACCAGCGCCTGATGCTCCCAGGTCCAGGCATGGTCGCGCTGGTAATCGCGGAAGGCCGCCAGGCTGGTCACCAGCGGGCCGCTCTTGCCGCTCGGGCGCAGGCGCATGTCGACTTCATACAGGATGCCGCCGGGCGTGCGGGTGGTCAGGATATGAATCAGGCGCTGGCCAAGACGCGCGAAGAAGGCCTCGTTCGGCAGCGCACGCGCTCCGTGAGTCATGCCTTCGTCGCATCCCTCGTAGAGAAAAATCATGTCGAGGTCGGAACCGTAACCCAGCTCCTGGCTCCCGAGCTTGCCGTAACCGATGACGGCAAAACCGGGTGGCGTCTCCCGCCCCGGGCACTGCGGTGCGCCGTGCTTGCGCTCAAGATCGCGCGCGGCCAGTTCCAGCGCCGCCGTGACCATGCTTTCCGCCACCGCGGCGAGCGCCGCGCCGGTCTGCTCCGGGGCCAGGCCCGGGCCGATATCCGTCGCCGCCACGCGCAACACGTGGCCGTGACGGAACTCGCGCAGCACCTCCATTTGCAGTTCGAGGTCGTCTTCGGGGATATGTGCCAGCCGCTGCCGCAGCTCGTCCTGCAATGCCGCCGGTGTCGGCAATTCATACAGTGTCGGGTTGAGCAGCTCATCGAGCACGATCGGATGCTGCGCGATCCAGTTGGCGATCCACGGGCTGGCGCTGCCGAGGCGCACCAGCTGCGTGAGCACCTGCGGGTTTTCCGCCATGAGCGAGAAATAGACGGTGCGCCGGCCGACGGCCTCGAGCAAGTGCACCAGCCGCTGCAAGGTCGTCAGCGGCTCATCGCTCTGGCCGGCCGCCTTCAGCACCAGCGGCACCACCCGGTCGATGCGCGCGCGGGCGCCGGTCGAGTAGGCGCTGACCATCGGCCCCTCGCGCAGGGCGTTCACCAGATTCAATGCCTCTTCCGGTTGCGTATATCCGCTGTCGCGCAAAATCTGCCTGGCGCTCTCGGCATCGGCCGTTCCCAGCCACACGGCCGCGAGCCTGTCGGGCTCGCGTTCACCCGCGGCGCCTGCCTCGGTGCGAAACAGCTGGGCGAAATGCCGATGGACTTTGTCGCGGCTCCGTTCGAGCTCGTTCGCCAGGCCTTTCACGTCGGCGAAACCGCTGGCGAAGGCCAGTCGCCGCTCACCCGCCTCGTCGGTGGGCAGCTGCTGGGTCTGCTGGTCGGCTGCCATCTGCAGGCGATGCTCGATATTGCGCAGAAAAATATAGGCCTGCGTCAGCTCCTCTCCGGTCCTGGCGTCCATGCAGCCCGCGGCCACCATGCGCGGCAGCACCGTGAGCAGGCGGCGCTCCTGCAGCTGCGGTTCGCGGCCACCGCGGATCAGCTGCTGCGTCTGGGCGATGAACTCGATTTCGCGGATGCCGCCGCGCCCGAGCTTGATGTTGCCGTGCATGCCCTTGCGCGCCGTCTCGCGCTCGATCATGGCCTTCATGTCGCGGATCGACTCGATCGTCCCGTAGTCGAGGTACTTGCGGTACACGAAGGGCTTGAGCGTCTTGAGCAGTTCCGCTCCGGCCTGGATATCGCCGGCGATCACGCGCGCCTTGATGAAGGCATAACGCTCCCACTCGCGCCCGTGGGTCTGGTAATAGTGCTCCATGGCGCCGAAGGACAGCGCCAGCGGCCCGCTGGCGCCGTTCGGCCGCAGGCGCATGTCCACGCGGAACACGAACCCGTCGGCGGTGTTTTCATGCAGCACGTTAATCAGCGACTGGCCGAGGCGGATGAAAAATTCGTGATTGCTCAGCGGGGCAGCGCCCTGCGTCTCGCCCTCTTCCGGGTAGGCGAAGATGAGATCGATATCGGAGGAAAAATTGAGTTCCTGCCCGCCGAGCTTGCCGAGCGCCAGCACCACCAGCCGCTGCGGCTTGCCACTCTGCTCGCCTTGGGGCTCGCCGCTTTTCGCCACCGCCCAGGCATGCAGTCGCGCGAGCGCGCCGTCGACACAGGCGTCGGCAAACTCCGACAGCGTGGCCAGGGTTTCGTCGAGATCGGCCCAACCAGCCAGGTCGCGCCAGGCGATGCGCAGCATCTCGCGCCGGCGCAGCTGGCGCAGCCGGGTTTTCAGCGCCGGTTCGTCCGCGGCATCATTGAGAAATTTCGCAACCCGTGCCGTCAGATCACCGGCCGGATAAGCGCGCAACAGATCTCCGGAAGTAACCAGTTCCTGCAGCAGGGCCGGCTGCTGGACACAGCCGCGTGCGACGAATTCGCTGGCGGCGAATACACGCGGCAGGGTATCGAGCCACGGGCCCGGCGGCAGCGCCGTTATATGCGGCGCGAGCTCCTGCCAATGGGGGGAAACCCGCCCCCGCAGCGGCCCGGGGATCGCGGCGAGTGCCGCATCGAACGATGGCTGGGCGGGATCGGACATGCCGCCATGATACCCAAAGGGACCCTGGTTTACTCGCGGGTACGCCGCAAGTGATTACGGCTAGGCTTTGCTGTTTCCCGATTCCGGCATGATGGATTTCTCGACCGGCAATCCCGCTTCACGCCACTCCGGAAAACCGTCTTCCAGCCGGCGCGCCTGGAATCCCTTTTCGCGCAACTTGGCCACGGCCTCGAAGGCGAGGACGCAATGGGGACCACGGCAGTAAGCAACGATTTCCTGATTGTGCGGGAGTTTCTTGAGCCATTGCTCGAGGTCCTTCAGCGATACATTGACGGCGCCCGGGACATGTCCGGACGCGAATTCCTCGGATGGCCGGACATCGAGCACCGTTACGATCCCCTTGCGTGCGCGTGCCAGCAGTTCGCTTCGCGGAATCGGTTCGAGTTCATCCTTGACGGTAAGGTAGGCGCGCACCAGACGATCCACGTCGGCCAGGTGCGATTCGGCCAGCTTGCGCATGCTGGAAAGCAGCCGCACGATTTCGTCGTCGGTCAGACTGTAATAGACATACAGGCCGTCCTTGCGCGCCTCCACGAGTCCGCTTTGGCGCATGACCCGCAGATGTTGCGACGTGTTCGCCACTGAAAGGCCGGTGAGCTTGGCCAGCGCCTCGACCGTGCGCTCGCCCTGCGCCAGGTACTCGAGTAGTTCGAGCCGGTGGCCATGACCGACCACCTTCCCGATGCGCGCCACCTGGCTGTAAATCTGCTGTTTCAGGTTCTGTCTTGACATGGCCGAGTTCTATAATCTATTATTCAATTGAATACTTGAATACTAGCATACGCACCCATTAATTCAAACAATTATTAAAACTGACAACTGACGGATACGGGGGACCCTATGCTGCAAACACTGCTGCAAAACGAAACGGCCATACGCCTGACGGCTTTCTTCGGGGTGCTGGCCGTCATGGCCGGGGCCGAGTTCCTGTTCCCGCGACGCCGGCTGACCGTCTCCAAGCTGCGCCGCTGGGCGAGCAATCTCGGCATCGTCTTTCTCAACAGCGCGCTGGTGCGTCTGCTCCTGCCAGCGACGGCGGCGGCTTTCGCCGTATTTGCGACTAACCACGGTTGGGGCATTTTCAACTATTTCGATGCGCCCGTCTGGTTCGCCATTGTCGCCTCGGTCGTTATTCTCGACTTCGCCATTTATCTCCAGCACGTGATGTTCCATGCGGTGCCGGCGCTGTGGCGGCTGCATCGCATGCACCATGCCGATCTCGATTTCGACGTCACCACCGGCGCGCGCTTCCACCCGATCGAGATCCTGCTGTCGATGTTCATCAAGTTCGCGGTCATCGCCGTCATCGGCGCGCCGGTGGCGGCGGTGATAATTTTCGAAGTGCTGCTCAACGCCACGTCCATGTTCAATCACGGCAACCTGCGCCTGCCGCTGGCGTTCGACCGCGTGCTGCGGCTGTTCGTCGTCACGCCCGACATGCATCGCGTGCACCACTCGATCGAGGATTACGAAACCAACAGCAACTTCGGCTTCAACCTGCCGTGGTGGGACCGCCTGTTCGGCACCTACAAGCCCCAGCCGGATGCCGGGCACGAGGCCATGACCATCGGCATCCGTGATTTCCGCGAGCCGAAACTGGCCAGCGACCTGCCCGGCATGCTGATCCTGCCGTTCCGCGGGCGCGTCACCGGCTATGCCATCAACCGCCGTGACTGGGGTGGCAAGTCATGAACCGCCAGACGCTCACTCGCATCGTTTTGTTCGCCTTGCTGGCGGCGGCCATCGGCGGCGCCTGGCTGTATCGCGACCAGCTCAATGTCGCGGCACTGGAAAGCTGGGTGAAAAATGCCGGAGCACTGGGACCGCTGCTTTTTATCGCGCTGTACGCCTGCGCCACCGTGTTGTTCCTGCCCGGCTCCCTGCTCACGCTCGCCGGCGGGGCGCTGTTCGGCCCGGTATGGGGAACAGTGCTCAATCTTTCCGGCGCCACCATCGGCGCCAGCATCGCCTTCCTCATTGCCCGCTACATCGCGGGCGGCTGGGTGGAGCGCACGGCAGGCGGCCGGCTGAAACGGTTGATCGGGGGCGTCGAAGCCGAAGGCTGGCGCTTTGTCGCCTTCGTCCGGCTGGTCCCGTTGTTCCCCTTCAACCTCACCAACTACGCCCTCGGCCTG
>Ga0105101_10000417_pt1 | contig 17501 bp, 24 predicted proteins | sample PPLLak21cMay2015_2_FD_87037 | JGI IMG/M metagenome (GOLD analysis project Ga0105101, IMG submission 87037) | Freshwater sediment microbial communities from Prairie Pothole Lake near Jamestown, North Dakota, USA - PPLs Lake P8 Core (1) Depth... | ecosystem: Environmental > Aquatic > Freshwater >... | reverse complement strand
GCCCAGAATCTCGCCCGCGATCACAATCTCGCCGCCCGCGGCCCTCAGCCCCTTGCCCACGTGTCCGGCGACCTCGAGCGTGCCGCCCGCGAGCCAGGCGCGTCCGCCGATCCGGGCCTCGGGCGCGACCAGCACGGTGCCGCCGGCCGCGAGCAGGTCATCGCCGATCGCGCCGTGCACTGTCACCTCACCGCCGGTGATGCGCGCGTCGTCCTTGACCCGGGCGCGCAGAGCCACGCTGCCGCCGAAAACAGCGACATCGCCGTTCACCGTGTCCTCGATCGACACGCGCCCGCCGGCCGCGCTCACATCGCCATCCACCTGCCCCATGACACGTACACTCCCGCCGGCGAGGTACACATCCTCTTGCACGTGCCCGCGCTGGATCACCGATTCACCGAACTGCTGTCCCGCCGCCGGCAGCGGACCGGCCGTGAGAGCGCAACCCAGGAATAGCGTTGGAAACAAACGCCGCGGTGTGAGCATGGCCGGACTCCTTGGCAAGGGGGGTGAGGTCGATTATTGCGACGATCCAGCGCAAACGGCAAGGGCGGGGTTTTTTCTCTGGCGGCTGAACGAATGCGAGGCGAGGAGTTGCGGGTATTCGCAGCACCGATGGATTGGGAACGTGTGCTTGGCGAACGCGCTGCCGCTTGAAAAATCAGGCTTTCCCTGCTGCGCCACACTCGGCTAGCATTTCCCCAAGCGTCCCCGATGGAGCAATGCAAATGCTCAGGAAAATACACCTGCTGGCCGCGCTGCTCGCGACCCTGACGATCGCCGTTTTCTTCACAGCGACGCTGCTCGTCGAACTGTTCGGTTCCCATGCCGCCATTGCCGGCGTCAAACACCTGATCGTGTATCCCGGCCTGTTTATTCTCGTACCCGCCCTCGCGGCCACCGGCGGCACCGGCTTCGCTTTGTCGAAGACACGTCAGGGACGTCTGGTGAAGGCCAAAATGAAGCGCATGCCGTTTATCGCTGCCAACGGATTGCTGGTGCTCCTGCCCGCCGCTATTCTTCTGAACATGTGGGCTTCCCAGGGCGCCTTCGACAGCCGGTTCTATCTCGTGCAGGCGGTCGAACTTCTGGCGGGCGCAACCAATCTGTTGCTGATGGGTCTGAACATGCGTGATGGTTTAAAATTGACCGGGCGCCTGCGCCTGAACAAGGCCGCGTCGGGTGCGCAGTGACCCGCGTGGTTAAGAATCCATCGGAATGCCTAACGGGGCGTAGCAACTTCAAGGTGTAAAGATGTCAAAGAAACCCGAGTCCAGCAGTGACCGGCTGAACAAGATTGTTGCCGGGGCGCAGCGCAATCAACAGCAGCGCGAGCAGGCCTACCGCGAGCAGGCGCTCAAGCTCTATCCGTGGATCTGCGGGCGCTGCCAGCGCGAGTTCACGCGCGAGAATCTGCAAGGGCTCACCGTGCATCACCGCAATCACAATCACGATGACAACCCGGCCGACGGCAGTAACTGGGAACTGTTGTGCCTCTATTGTCACGACAACGAACACCAGCGCCTGCTGGAAGCCGCGGCGCAGGGCAAACCGGCTGCCAGCAGCAAGCCGGAAACCGGCGCCAAGCACAATCCATTCGCCAACCTCAAAGACCTGTTGCAGGGCAAAGAGTAATCGATTAGTTCCAATACCGTCCCCGGAGGGAGCGATTTCATGGCTGAGTGGTACGTCTACATGCTGCGCTGCGCGGACCACAGCCTGTACACCGGCGTGGCCACCGACATCGACGCGCGCGTGGCCACGCACAATGCCGGCAAGGGCGCGAAGTACACCCGCGGCCGGTTGCCGGTGAAGCTGGTTTACCGGGAGCGGGTCGGCGCCCGCGGCGCGGCACTCCGCCGCGAGCATGCCATCAAGCGCATGCGGCGCGCCGTCAAACGCCAGCTCATCGGCCGGTCGAGTCGCAGCGAGCTGCAAGCGCCGCACGACAAGGCGGGCGTGCGCAGAACCGATTCCGGCAAGGACCCGCGGTTGCTGTAATCAACCGGGCAGCAGCAAAGCAGCGCACCGCTCCGCGTTCAGACTTGCCCAATGAAGCAATTTTCTCCATCCTGCGAACGCAACAAGGATTTCATCCTGCCGGTGTTGCAGGAGGTGTTGCCGGCTGTCGGCACGGTGCTCGAAGTCGGCAGCGGCACCGGCCAGCATGCCGCCTTTTTCGCCGCCCACTTGCCGCAGCTCGTTTGGCAACCAACCGATCTTCCCGGCAATTTTCCCAGCATCCGTGCGTGGGCTGCGGAGGTCGGGCTGGCCAATCTGCGCGCGCCGCTGAAGCTCGATCTGCTTGCCAGTGCGGAGCGCTGGCCTGTGAGTTCTGCTGCGGCCGTCGTGTGCATCAACACGGTGCACATCGTGGCCTGGAAGGGCGTGGAAAACCTGTTTGCCGGGGCCGGCCGTGTATTAGCGCCCGGCGGCGTGCTGGTTGTGTATGGTGCGTACCGCTATGCCACGCGCCCGCTCGAACCCAGCAACGAAACATTCGACCAATGGCTCAAGGCGCGGGACCCGGCCTCCGGTGTGCGCGACTTCGAAGCCGTGAATGCGCTCGCGCAGCAAAACGCGCTGCTGCTCAGCGGCGACCGCGCCATGCCGGGGAACAATCGCTCCATCTGGTGGATAAAAACCTGAATGCGGGTAGTGGCAAGGACGCCACGAGCAACCGCCCGGCAAACCGTCGGGTTGCGCGGTCGTCAGTAGGTGGCCTGATACAAGGGATAGAGCGTGGACTCCTCGCGCTCGATGCGTTGCACGAGCGCTGCTCCGATCGCCAGGAATTCGGTCTGGAACTGGTCGGCAAAACTGTCGTCCAGCCGGGCGGCGCTGTAGGTGCGCAGGAAATCCATGATCAGACGGCTGTTGTCGAGCAAATCGCGCCGATGCTCGTTGATGATGGCGGTCTTCGCCGCATCCGCCGCCAGTTGCCGCGACACATAGACGTAGAATTTCACGCTGGCGGTCATCAAATGATCTTGCAGGGTGATGCGCAGCTCGCCCAGTTTGCGTTTCACACCGTCATAGTCACGGGTCGTGAGCAGCGATTGGGCCTGGGTGAACGTCTCCAGCATGCGCTGATGGTCGGCCTTCAGGCGTTTGATCAGCAGCGGGTCGTAACCGATGCGCGTACCCGGGGCGTGCGCCCGGGTTGCCGGAGGCGGCGCCGACGACTCGGTCGGTCTGGGTTGCAGAAATTCGCGAAAGGTCATAGTCAGTCCCTGACTCCGAGACACTACGAGCGTGTCGAAAAACAATCTGTTTTTTAAACCTAGCAGCCCAGCGTGATGCCGTGCGCCGAATGATTCGGTGCCGGAGTGCGCCAATGGCCATAACTCCTTGAAACCCGGCTTGAATCTGCAGCCGTGGTGCAGTGCTCGCGGGAACCGGACTGACGGAATGTGCCGCGCTTCGGACAAGCGGCAGCGGGAGTCACTGGGGTCGGGCGGTGGAAATCGCCGGTTCAGCGCGCGCCACAAGCGCCAGTCCAGCCCCACAAGGCGCAGGTTAGGCCGACACATCCAGCCGGGGTGTGCACGCTGCGCCACAACCAGTCGCGCCAGAATGCATCCGCTGCGCGGTAGCGACATAATGTGTCGGGTCAATCAACCCAGGAACGGTCCACATGGAAATGCTTGATCAACTGTTGGCGCGGTCCGGATCGCTGCTCGTTGTTTCGCTGCTCGTTTCGCTCGCCTGTGCGCTGCTGTGCGGACTCATCGCCGCGCGTCGCCAGGCGCGTTGGGTGTACTGGTCGGTCATGGGTTTTGCCTTCGGGCCGTTCGCCCTGCCGTTTGTGTTCCTGGCCAAACCCAAAAGCCCGCCGCCCGACAAATCCTGAGCGCGCTTCCCGGCAACGCCGCCGCCGGAATGCATCCGTTATTCTGGGCTGACAAACTCGCCGAGCTCCGCCCGGCGCCATGCGGCGCGCAGCACGCGCCAGGCCTTGTCTTCGCGCGCGAAGTCGACTTCGAACCGGTGCAGGTCCGCGCGCAGCGCGGGCAGTTCTTGTAGCGACGCAATCGGCACACCGGCCATGGCGACCAGCACGATCGCCTGCGCACGATCCGGCGGCGACAGGGTGACGGACTGGATGTGCGCGTAAAGATGCAGGGTTTCGTTGCGCAGGAAATGCAGCCGCAGCAAGTTCTCGATCGCGCGCTTATCCTGACCGCGATCGTCCGCGTACCGCTCCGAGACCATGTCACGCAGCGTTCCGATGCGCTTCTGTTCGGCCGCTGACACGGCGTTGTCGATCAGCGCGCGCACCTGCGCCTCCGGGCCCTGGCGTTCGCCGCGGCAGCCCGGGAGCAGCAGGACCACGACCAGACCCAGCAGACCGAGATGTAAGCGCAGGCGGTTCATGCGCCATCTTTGCACGATTGGCTGGGTGGCGACAGCACCAGGCCCGATGGAATCACCACGGCAAGGCGTGGATGACAACGGCGTCCGTTTGGCGGAATAATGACGTCTCCATCATGTCTCGGGGGTGTTGGCATGCGCGCAGGGCGGATTCATCGCGTCGGAAGGTGGGCCGGGCTGTTGATCGGCCTTCTTCCGGTCTTGTCGCTGGCGGCGGGAAAGCCGGAAGGGCAGGTGACGGTGCAGTGGCTGGGGCACGCGGCGTTCAAGCTGACGTCGGTAACCGGCAAGGTAATCGTGATCGATCCCTTCATTACTAGCAATCCGAAGCTTCCGGCCGAACAAAAGGATCTCGCCCGGCTCGGCAAGGTGGATCTGGTGCTGGTCACCCATGCGCATGCCGATCACGTCGGCGATGGGCCGGCGCTGGCCAAACTGCACAACGCCCCGCTGTATGGGCCGGCCGGGCTCAATGACACCCTGGTGGCGCTCGGCGAACTGCCGCCGCATCTCTCACCCCGTTTCAACAAGGGCGGCGCGATCACGCCGCTCGGCGAGGGCATCAAGATCACCATGACCCGTGCCGAACACAGTTCCGAATACAAGTGGAACAATCCCAGGACCGGACAGGCCGAGGTGCACGTCGGCGGCGAGCCGGCCGGTTTCATTATCGAGTTCGAGAACGGCTTCAAGGTCTACCACCTGGGCGACACCGGCCTGTTCGGCGACATGGGATTGATCGGCAGCTATTATCGGCCGGACCTGGTGTTGATCCCGGTGGGCGGGCATTTCGTGCTGAGCCCGAAGGACGCCGCCCACGCTACGCGCCAATACCTCAAACCCCGGTATGCCATTCCCATGCACTACGGCACCAACCCCAACCTCAAGGGCACGCCGGAGGAATACATCGCGGCGCTGGGCAAGGGCACGACCCGGGTTCTGAACCTGAAGTTCGGGGAGGCGGTGAAGTTCTAACGCAGGCACCCGATGGCGTGACACGGCGTCGCGGGATGCTATTCTGCGCCTGATCCATCCGAATCCGCCTTTCAATCAAGAGTACAGCGACTCCATGGCTTCCAACGCCACGATCTTCAAGGCCATGCTGCAAATCGCCGACATGGATCGCAATTACTATCAGGACCATGCGCTGACTGTGGCGCGCCACCCATCCGAAACCGACGAACGCATGATGGTGCGCCTGCTGGCGTTTATGCGGCATGCGCACGAGGCACTGGTGTTTGGCCGGGGAATCAGCGCCGAAGACGAGCCGGATCTGTGGCAAAAGGATTTGACCGGCAACGTCGATCTGTGGATTGAGGTTGGGCAGCCGGATGAAAAAGAAATTCGCCGTGCCTGCGGCCGCGCCAAACAAGTCTGCATCTATACCTATGGCGGCCGTGGCGCCGACCTGTGGTGGACACAGAACCGCGAGAAACTCGAACGGGCGGAGAATCTCACGATCATGAACCTGCCGCTGGACGCGAGCCGCGCCTTGGCCAAGTTGGCACAACGCAACATGCGGCTGCAGTGCTCTATTCAGGAGGGACAGATCTGGCTGGGCGATGGGAATGACGCCGTGCAAATTGAGCTGGTGGCGCTGAAAGAAGCTCCGGTCCAGCATGGCCGTTGATGAGGTTTGTCCCATGACGGCACAACGGTGAGATGATTGTGTCGCGTAACCGAAGAATATTGATGCTGCTGATCGTATTGGCGCTCGTGGCCGGCACGACCACCTGGGAACGCTTGTGGGTGCGTGGCTGGGCGCGTCCACTCCAGGTGGCGATCTATCCGATTGCCGTGGACGAGACGAGCGCCGCTTTCATCGGGCAGCTCCAGGGCGGGGATTTTCAGGAGATCGGCGGCTTTCTCGCGCGCGAGGCGCCGCGTTGGCGGCGCCACGCCATACCCGCAACGCAGGTCGTGCTGAAGGCGCCGATCCGCGTGGTGCCGCCGTTGCCCCAGGCACACAGTGCACTGGAGGCCATGCAATGGAGCCTGCGCCTGCGCTGGTATGCGTTCCGCCAGACACCGTTCTGGGCGAGCCTCGGCACAGTCAGGCTGTTTGTGCTCTATCACCCGCTCGAGTTCAACCGGGCGCTGCCGCATTCGCACGGTTTGCAGAAAGGCTTGCTGGGGGTGGTGCATGTGTTCGCAAGCGACGCGCAGCGCGCGCAGAACAACTTTGTGATTGCGCACGAACTGCTGCACACCCTGGGCGCCACGGATAAATACGACGCGAACGGCCAGCCGCTGTATCCGATTGGTGTCGCAGACCCGAATTCCCAGCCGCCTTATCCGCAATACAGGGCCGAGATCATGGGTGGCCGCGTTGCCCTCAGTCCGAACCGTTCCGAGATTCCCGCGGGTCTGGAGGAGGCCGTGGTTGGTTTTGCGACCGCGGCCGAAATTGGCTGGTAGCGCGTAGCATCGTTCTCTAACGCAGCGCGTCGTTATTTCCCGTTATCTTGATTGAGCTCGATGTAGAACGGCGCCAGGGCGTCGTCCTGCTCCTGCTCGGGCGGCTGCTGGCTGCGCCGCAGCAGCGCTTCGACGCGCGCGGCCGGGATAAAGGCATCGTCGATGCAGGCGGGGTAGAGCCGGTGTTGCTGCTCGACCAGCAGCGCCTGCCGGCGCGCTTGTTGCTCCAACACGCGGCGTGTGGCGGCATTCAGCGGCAGCAGCAACAGCCACGGCGCTTGCCAGGCCTGAAAATCCTCGATCAATTGCCGGTGTAGCGCATCGTGGCCGGTCGTGGCCAGAAACAACGGCGGGAATGCGGCCGCCGGCAACGTCCGGTCTTCGAACTCGGCGGGCAGGCGGATGCCGCCCAGCCCCGTACCGCGGCCATCGGCTGCGCGTTGAAACCATTGCGCGGCGGCCGGCGTGCCGGCGCGGGCGTTGATGTAAGCGGTCAGATAGGCACCGGCGTTCGGTGCCGGTGTGGCACTGGGTTGCAGTGCCGCCATGGCCTGGCTTTGGAAGCGTTCGCAGGCCGCGATGCCGGCGCGCCAGTCGGTTGCCAGATCGAACTTGAGTGCATTTTTCTCAAGCGCGCTTTCGAGCAGTGCCAGCGGCCGGGCGTCGCGATCGAGCAGCCAGAGCTCGAACTGGTCCTTGAAGGCGAACGGCAGCTGCTGGTGCGCGTGCGTCAGGTGTTCATACAGGACGGCGCCCATCGATTCCATGCGGCGGAAGTCATCGGATGGATACAAGCGCCCGCGCTTGAGGCCCGCCGCCTGCGACCACTTGCCGTAGCGGATCTCGCTGATCTGCCCGTGGCGTCCGCGCCCGCTGGTCGGAACCACCGCCGTGTTGGTGACATAGATATCCCAGTGCACGCCATCCACGGTAACCGCCTCCGCGGAATCGTAACGCACGCTGTGCATCGCGCCGCGGAACGGGTTGAGCAGACGCTGGGCGTAGGCTTCAAAGACCATGATTCCAAATTTAGCCGATGCGCAGCGGCCGGACCAAACCCCACCGCCTGTGGGAGAATCGGCGCCTGGCGGCCTGCTGCAGGCGCCGATCGATTACTCGATTGCGGCCAGGCTGGTCCATAATGTCGGAACAGGAGCCGGTTCGACCAGCGCCCCCGGAGTTGCACGACACAGCACCCGCCAGCATGATTTCCGTTCTTGAACTCGTCACCTTACTCGGGTTTGCCGCGCTGGCGTGGTACTGGATGGATGCGTTGCGCTGCAAGGAGATCGCGCGCGCTGCCGGCCAGCACGCCTGCCAGCAGGCCGAGGCACAGTTTCTCGATGACACCGTCGAGATCACCAGGCTGCGGTTGCGGCGCGATGCGCGCGGCCAGCTTGTTCTGTATCGCGAGTATCGTTTCGAATATACCCGTAGCAATGACTACCGCCAGCGTGGCGAGATCGTGATGCTGGGGCGACGCGTGATGCGCCTGGCACTGGAGCCGTGAGACTTCGCACCGGACTCCAGGCCAAGGAGGCGTGTTGTTTCGCCTGAACCGGTGTATTGTTCAGGGGGTGACACGTCTGCACACGATAACTATTTTATTCCGTCAGGAACAGCCTGACACCAATCCTCAAAGGAGCGAACGCAATGAGCAAGGGCATGGATAGTAAGAAGCAAGGCAAGAAAGAGCCGGCCAAGACCATGAAGGAGAAACGTGCCGCGAAAAAGGCCAAGAAAGAATCCAAGGGCGGGATGCGGTAATCCTGTGGCGATCGGGCGCTTTCTGGCAGATGCCCCGATCGCCTCACGAAATTGGCGCGATGATCCAGTTCAGTATTCGTTAGAAGCATGACCGACCCGCAGCCAAAGAATCCACTGCACGGCCTTACCCTCGAGGCGATACTGACCCGGCTGGTCGAGCATTATGGCTGGGCCGAGTTGGGAAAAATCATCACGGTCAAATGCTTTACCAGCGACCCCAGCATCAAGTCCAGCCTGAAGTTCCTGCGGAAAACCCCTTGGGCCAGAAAGAAAGTTGAAGAGCTGTATGTGCGCACCCTGCTGAAGTAATCAGCGCAGGCCTGCCTGGTCGAGAGTTCCCATTAACCGAAAAACCATCACGATGAGCAGCTGACCTGAATATTGTCGGCCCATGCCGGCGGCGGTTCAGCATAGTGCGCCCGTTGCGGATGTTCAGCGAACGGGGCGCGCAGAACCGTCAGCAGCCGTTCGATCTCGGTGTAATCCCCGTGTTCGGCTTTTTCAATGGCGACCTGCGCCAGGTAGTTGCGTAGGACGACCTTTGGGTTCGTGGCCAGCATGGCGGGATGCCGCGTGTTGTCGTCCCGGGCGGTGGCGCGCAGATGCGCGCGGTACCGGTCCAGCCAGCGATCGAAGCGCTCGCGGTCGACGAACTGGTCGCGTAACGCGGTCGTGCCCTCGTCGCTGTCGCGCGGCGCGCCACTCAGCGCGCGGAACAGCAGTGTGTAATCGGTGCGGCTCGCGCGCATCTGCGCCAGAAGCTCTTCGAGTAAGGACACGACCTGTTCGTCCGCCTGTGCGAAGCCGAGTTTTTGCGCCATCAAGTGATGATAAGAGTGCGTAAAGTGTGCCTGATATGTCTCCAGTGCGGCCTTGGCGGCTTCGATCTCGAGTAGTGGCAACAGCGCCTGCGCAAGACAGCTCAGATTGAACAGCCCGATCTGTGGCTGTTGATCGAAGGCATAGCGCCCGTGGTGATCGGAATGGTTGCAGATGAATCCGGGGTCGTAGGCCTCCATGAAACCATAGGGGCCATAGTCGAGCGTCAATCCCAGAATCGACATGTTGTCGGTGTTCATGACGCCATGCGCGAAGCCAACGGCCTGCCATTGGGCAAGCAGGCGCGCGGTACGCTCAATGACCGCCTGCAGTAAATGCAAATAGCGGTTCGGCTGGTTGGCGAACTCCGGGTAGTGTTGTTCGATCACGTAATCGGCGAGCATGCGCACATGCTCCTGTTGATCGCGATAGTAGAACACCTCGAACGATCCAAAGCGCACGTGCGATGGCGCAAGCCGCGTCAACATGGCGCCGGTTTCAATGCGTTCGCGATAAACCTCATCGTCACTGCCGATGAGACACAGTCCGCGGGTGGTGGGGATACCGAGGGCGTGCATGGCCTCGCTGCACAGGTATTCACGGATACTGGAGCGCAATACGGCGCGCCCATCGCTGCCGCGCGAATACGGTGTCTGGCCACAGCCCTTGAGCTGCAGCTCCCATTTCTGGCCGCATGGGTTGGTGATTTCACCAAGCAGCAGGGCGCGGCCGTCGCCGAGCTGGGGCACGTAGTGCCCGAACTGGTGACCGGCATAGAGCATGGCGATCGGGTCGGCACCGGGCAGAGCGCGCTGGCCGCTGAAGACTTCGACAAAGCGCGGATCGTGTTGCACGGCCGGATCGAGACCGAGCAGCAGCGCGGCCTGTTCGTTGAAGTGAATCAGCCTGGGTGTGGTCTGGAACGGCGTCGGGGCGACACGCGCATAAAACGCCTGCGGCAGCGCAGCGAAGGAATTGCTGAAGGGAAGCGCGTCTAACGAAAATGACTGCATGGCGAGCACGGAATGCCAACGGGCGATTTGCCGGGATAAGGATTGTAGGACGAATGCTTTTTCGAAAGCCAGCGTGTGCTAATGTCAGACAGCCGGTGGGGCCATGCGTTGCGCAGATTCGTGCCCGAAGGGCGGCCCGTCCCATAGTCCGCACGCATCCGTGCGCGCTGTGGCTGCCTGAGAGGGCGTTGCGACGCGCGCTGCTTCATTTTGAGAATAGTTGATGCATATCATGGCGGCTTCCGCGCGCGCTGCTTATCTTGTTGGGAAAGCCCGATGTGCTGCACCGCCGTGCCGGCGCAAGCGTGAATCGAGAGGATCCATTCACTTCTTGGGTCCGCATGGCGGGCGGAGTGATTATTTGAAGTGCATGCCTTGCGACCCGGGGGAGGGAGACATGATTGTCGTGACCGAACGTCAGGATCTGTTGGAGGCGCATATTTATGGCACGTTGACCCTTGCCGACTACCACGAGCTGGAGAAGGCGGTCGGCCGGGAACTCCAGACGGCGCCGAAGATCAAGTTGCTGCTCGACTTCACCAACATGGCCGACTATACGCTCGACGTGGCGTGGGAAGAGATCAAATTCACCCGCGCCCACGCGCATGCCTTCCGGCGCATTGCGATTGTCTCCGTATCGGAATGGGCGCCGTGGCTTTCCTGGGTCAATGCCGCCTTCTCCGACGCCGATGCCAGGCTCTTCGATAACAGCAATGAGGCGCTCGCCTGGCTGAATGCGGGCTGAGCGCCCGAGCCTGCTACGTGTGAACGATCAGAGCGGCCATGCAGAACGAAGATGATGCCCTCGCACTTTTCGCCGTCAACGCCAGCCGCGAATTCGGTGAGCAGGTGGCGCGGAAACTCGGCATTGCGCTGAGCGCCCACGAGGAGCGGGAGTTCGAGGACGGTGAGCACAAGATTCGCCCACTGGTGAGTGTCCGGGCGCGCGATGTGTTTGTGATTCAGTCCCTATATTCCGATCCGCAGCAAAGCGTGAACGACAAGCTTTGCCGCCTGCTGTTTTTTCTCGGTGCCCTGCGCGATGCCGCGGCCGGCCGGATCACGGCCGTCATTCCCTACCTGGCCTATGCGCGCAAGGACCGAAAGACCCAGACCCGCGACCCGGTCACGACGCGCTATGTCGCGGCGCTGATCGAGGCCCTCGGCGTGGACCGGGTGGTGACGCTCGATGTGCACAATCTGGTCGCGTACCAGAATGCCTTTCGCTGCGTCGCCGAGCATCTGGATGCAAATGCCTTGTTTGCGGCTTACCTGGCGCCCTTATTCAAGGCAGAGCGCAAGATTGCCGTCGTCTCGCCCGACGTGGGCGGGATCAAGCGCGCCGACCGCTTCCGGCAGGTGTTGGAACGGGCCTTGCACCGGGAGCTGTCCATGGCCTTTGTGGAAAAGGCGCGCGCCGGGGGTGTGCTCAGCCTGGGTCGGCTGGTCGGTGATGTGGAAGGCAGCACGGCCATCGTCATCGACGACATGATCGGTACCGGGAGCACCCTTGCTCACGCCGCCAGGGCCTGCCGGCAGCAGGGCGCGCGGCAGGTCGTGGCCGCGGCTTCCCATGGCCTGTTTGTCGGCAACGCCAACGAAACGCTCGGCGGCGCGGAGCTCGACCGGATAATCGTCACCGACACCATCCCGCCGTTCCGCCTCGACCCGGCACTGGTCGCGCGCAAGCTCGTGGTCTTGTCCGTGGCCGGACTGTTTGCCGAGGCCATCCGGCGCCTGCACAGCGGCGGATCCCTGGTCGAGTTGCTGGCAATGTCTCAGGATCCCGACAACCGCTCGCCGTAGCCCGCGGCCAGGCGCAGGTATGCCTCGGCGTGCTGCCGCCATTTCGGCCAGTCTTTCTTTTCCAGTTCCCGCACATGTGCGATGGCGAAGCGCGCCCGCAGGCAGGCGCGGAGACTCTTATAGAAGGTTACAAGCAGTGGTGCGGGCCGGTCATGCGTGATGGTTTCGTAAGCCAGAAACAGCCGGTCACCGATGCGCGGCGCGCCCAGACGCTCGCATTCCATGGCCAGATACGCCAGTTCATCGGCCGGGTCGACAATCCGGAGGCGGCGATTGAATTCCAGGCAGTCGATGATGACGGGGCCGGGTTCGAAACAAATATGTTCCGGCCGCAGGTCGCCATGTCCCTCGACAATCATGCCCGCCTGCGCGCGCGCATCGAACAGACCGGATTGCATGCTCAGGAAGCGCATTTGGGCGGCATATACCGCTTCGATCCGGGCAAGCGGCAATTCGTAATCCGGCACCGACAATTCCCGCAGGTTGATTGCAAGCGTCTGCGCGAACTCAGTCCGGTACTGGGCGCCGCTGAGCGCAACCCGGGGACATTCCTGGTAGAACCGGGCAAGCGTTGTCGCCAGGTTCTGGATATCGGTTTCCTGGACCGTGCCCTGCCGGATCATGTGATCCAGCATCCGTTCCGCCGGCAGCCGGCGCATTTTCACCAGCCACTCGATAACCTCGCCGTCGCCGCCCACGCGCACGTTGCCGCGCGCATCCGGCGCGAGCGGAACCGTGCCGAGGTAGACATTCGTGGCGAGCCGCCGGTTCAGCCGTACTTCCTCCTCGCAATCCTGTTGCCGCAATGCCAGCGTGCTGAAGTCCAGGAAGTCGTAACGCACCGGTTTCTTGATCTTGTAGGCGTAGCGATCGGTCAGGAACACCCAGGACATGTGGGTCTCCAGCGCATCGACCCGCTGTGGGTGTTCCGGGTAGGTGGCGGGCTCGCGCAGCACGGCGACTTTCGCCGCGAGCGTGAGTGTCGACTGTTGGCCTTGAAGCGGTGCGCTGGTCATGGCCGTGCCCATTGGAATATTTTTCAGTCAGCTTACGGGCAATCGCCCGCTCAAGAAAGGGGCCACCGTATTCCCTGTCTGCCTGGATGGAGGAATAATGAGGGCGGTTGTTTCGCTTCGCTGGATTCCGAACGCTGCACAAACCCATGACGACTGATCGAAGGCCTGATGCCAGTACTGCACGGTTGACGTTCCGCGTGGCCACAACCGACGATGTGGGCGCGATCGTCGCGCTGGTGCAATCCGCCTATCGCGGCGAGGCCAGCCGCGCGGGCTGGACCACCGAGGCCGACATCCTTGATGGTCAGCGTACCGATCGTGACGAGGTGGCGGGGCTTGTCGCGGCAGCGGGCAGTCGCATTCTGCTGGGCGAGCGCCATGGCGAGCTGCTGGCCTCGGCGCATCTGGAGAAACAGGGCGAGCACTGCCATTTCGGCATGTTTGCGGTGCGCCCGGATGCGCAGGCCGGCGGTGTCGGCACGGCCGTGCTGGCCGAGGCCGAACGCATGGCACGCGCGGACTGGGGATGCAGCGAGATGCAGATGGCGGTGATCACGTTGCGCATCGAGCTGATCGCCTGGTACGAACGCCGCGGTTATGTCCGCACCGGTCAATTCCGGCCGTTTCCCTATGGCAAACTGCGCTTCGGCATTCCGAAACGCGACGATCTGCGCCTGGCGGTGCTGCGCAAGCGGTTGCGCTGAGTCGCGCGCTTACTCCGGCCACTGCGGATGTTCGTGCGGCGGTGTGCGCCGCCAGATGACCCGGCCATTGCGGGTTACCTGACGTACGCGGTGCAACGGTATGCGGTGCAGTGCGCCTTCATCGTCGTACAGTTCGAACGCGAAGCGCGTGTCGGCCGGAAAGCGGATTGCCGCGAGCGGTACGACCAGGATGCGATTCTCGCGCCGGTCGTAATAGCCGATTTCAAAATGACCCGCGCGGAAGCGCGGGTCCCAGCGGATGCGATTGAGCAATTTGTGGATGGGCAGCATGGCAGGGTGCATGAAGCCGGTGGCGTATCCCGGCCACTATACCCCTGCATCCGGGTGAGTTTGATGTGGGCGGCGGGCGGCGTCATAGTGCAGAAACGGAGGTGAACCGTGAATCGGGATAATCGCATGGGCAATCGCCGCCGCTTCCTGCAATCGCTGGCCGGGCTGGGCGCCGCCGCCGTGCTCGGCCCCGGCCTTGCCGCGGCCGCACCGCCGGCCATCCGCAAGGCCATTCCCGCCAGCGGTGAGCGGCTTCCGGTCATCGGCATGGGTTCGTGGCTCACGTTTGACGTGGGCGACGACGAGCGCGCGCGTGCCGTGCGCGTGCAGGTGTTGCAGGCCTTTTTCGATCGCGGCGGCGCGCTCATCGATTCGTCGCCCATGTACGGGTCGGCGCAGGAAGTGATTGGCCATGCCCTGGCGCAGATCCGGAACAGGAGCGCGCTGTTTGCCGCCACCAAGGTGTGGATCTTCGGCCAATGGCTGGGCGTCAAGCAGATGGAGGCGGCACGCGAGCTGTGGGGCGTGCCGCGCTTCGATCTCATGCAGATTCACAACATGCTCGATTGGCGCACGCACCTGGAGACGCTCAAGGCATGGAAGGCCGAGGGCCGCATCCGCTACATCGGCATCACCACCTCGCACGGCCGCCGCCATAATGACTTGGCACGTGCCCTGGCGAAGGAACCGTTCGACTTTGTCCAATTCACTTACAACCTGGTCGACCGCGAAGTGGAGCAGCGCCTGTTGCCATTGGCCGCCGAGCGCGGTATTGCCGTGATCATCAACCGCCCATTCGATGGCGGGGCGCTGTTTGGATCGGTGCGCGGCAAGCCGCTGCCTGCCTGGGCGGCTGAATTCGATTGCGCGAACTGGGCCCAGTTCTTCCTCAAGTTCATTGTTTCCCACCCGGCGGTGACCTGCGCCATTCCCGCCACGTCCCAGGTGTCGCATATGCTCGAGAACATGGGCGCCGGTTTCGGCCGCCTGCCGGATGCCGGCATGCGCCGGCGCATGCTCACGCATTTCGAGAAACTATCGCGCTAGCGAAGGCGTATGCGAACAAGCCCATCATGCCGCCCATGCAAATGACCTCGATATTCGTGGCTGGAAGGACACACCGATTATATAAGTTGGACTTCGCTGGCGATGACTGACGACCACAACTGTTACTGCGGTTCGGACCAGCCGTTGGCGGCCTGCTGCGGGTTGTATATCAACGGCGGGAAGAAACCGGAAACCGCCGAGCAGCTCATGCGTTCCCGCTACACGGCGTATGTGCTGTCGCGCGAAGACTATCTCCTGCGTACCTGGTATGCGGCCACGCGTCCGCCTGCGCTCAGCTTGAAGGATGCGAGTCCGGTGAAGTGGCTCGGTCTCAAGATACTGCGAACCGAGGCGGGTGGCGCGGATGATCGCGAGGGTGTGGTCGAGTTTGTGGCGCGTTACTCGATCAATGGCAAGGCCGAGCGTCTGCACGAGGTCAGCCGTTTCTTGCGGGATGAGGGCCAATGGCGGTATGTGGATGGTCAGATCGCACCAGCGTGATACTTCCAAGAAATTCAGGGAAAGGAGCCGCGAACTTTTCAGCCCGGCTTTCACAGTTCCTCGTTGATTGCAGTCCAGATTTTTCCTGTGGATGTGCTCGTTTGTCAGGTTTTGTGTGCAGGTGGTCGGCCACCCTGAAACCCGCCGCCCTTCCACCCGGTCAATCGAATGAAGATGGCGTATCCTCGCGCCCTGCCGCGTGATTTCAGGAAGAGTTCACGCCAATAACAAAAGCATAAGGAGAACTGTGATGGCCGCGATACGTTCCATTCTTTCCAGGCTGCCGGGGATTGCGTTTGCCACGCTTGCAATCAGTGGCGAGACCATCGCGATCTGCCGCGGCGAGTCGAGCTACTACCGGGTGGAGACCGCCAAGACCGCCGAGGAACTGAACACGATGTACGGCGTGAGCCCGGCCCAGGCGCGGGCGATGTTGGCCGGCACGATACTTGGCTGGCACACGTTGCTGGCCGATCCGGAGCATTACGACACCGAGGGAAAGCTGATCTTTCCGGCGGCGGGCAACAAGCCGGAGGAGCCATGAAGGCGTGTTTCCGGAACGTCGGGGCTGTTTCGGGACCGCCGGACGGGTATTTTCCTCGGCATCTATTCCATATATGCATTCATGGCGGGCACTGGTCTTACCGGGCTTGTGCCGGGCTGGCATCGTCCCCATATCATCGATACGCGGGCATTCCGCCTTAGTTGATCCCTGCCCCTGGTTCAAAATAGTGGTGGCTTTTGGATTAGGTATGTGTATAGTGACCGCGTTGCAGTGCACTTCTTGTAGTCAAGTTCGGAAGCCCCTCCAGTCACTTTGGCAGTAATCTCCCGCAATTTAAGCTTCCAAGAAAGAACTGCAAACTATCGCAATTCAACCAAATAGAGGAATTTCCGTGATTACAGGAACAGTGAAGTGGTTCAACGACGCCAAGGGCTTCGGTTTCATCACCCCGTCCGATGGTGGCAAAGATGTCTTCGTGCATCACTCTGCCATTCAGGGCAGCGGCTTCAAGACCCTGGCTGAAGGCCAGAAGGTCCAGTTCTCGCTCGAGCAGGGCCCGAAGGGTCCGTCCGCCGCGAACGTACAGCCGGCCTAAGCGTCGCGCACTGCGTAAGCAGATTTGATGGAAAGACCCTGCCGCGAGGCGGGGTCTTTTTTTAACGAAGCCGGTGCTATACAGGGACGTATGAATGCCGCGAGCGCAGGATGCGCAGGAGCGGCCCTCGTTCGTCATTTCATCCTTACCTTGTTACCTGCCCGCTACCGTTTCACCAGGAATCCCCCGGAGTATCAGGAACCCGCCGCTTCGCAAGCTGCGCAGGTGTTCCCCGGGCGCACGATGACACGTCATGCTGATTCTGAACGAACGCCATTGATGATTTTTAGATTATTTTCCGGAACCGTATTTTGATTTCCACCGCCAATATCACCATGCAGTTCGGGGCCAAGCCCCTGTTCGAGAACATCTCGGTCAAGTTCGGCAACGGCAACCGTTACGGACTGATCGGCGCGAACGGCTGCGGCAAGTCGACGTTCATGAAGATCCTCGGCGGGGATCTGGCCCAAACGGCCGGCACGGTCTCGATCGACAGCGACGAGCGCGTCGGCAAACTTCGCCAAGACCAGTTCGCGTTTGAAGACTACACGGTGCTCGACACTGTGATCATGGGCCACGCCGAACTGTGGCGCGTGATATCCGAGCGTGATCGCATCTACGCCCTGCCGCACATGAGCGAAGACG
>Ga0105101_10000416_pt1 | contig 17508 bp, 19 predicted proteins | sample PPLLak21cMay2015_2_FD_87037 | JGI IMG/M metagenome (GOLD analysis project Ga0105101, IMG submission 87037) | Freshwater sediment microbial communities from Prairie Pothole Lake near Jamestown, North Dakota, USA - PPLs Lake P8 Core (1) Depth... | ecosystem: Environmental > Aquatic > Freshwater >... | reverse complement strand
TCTGGAGCGGCTGGCACAGCTAAATGTGCAGAGTCTGTCATTGACGATTTCAGATCCATCTCTGCATGAAATATATGAGGGCATCCGTAACAAAGCTGCCTCGCTCGAACTCACGCTCAAGTTCGACCTGCCTGTCCCCTACTCTGCCTCCAACCCTGTCGCGTATGAGACCCGGGAGGATAATGTTCCCGATGGCGCAGGGAAGTCCTGGCTCTATGTGGAGCCTGATGGCGATGTACTCCCTGCACAGGGAATCGCGAGTCAGGTGCTGGGTAATTTCCTCAGAGATGCATGGGAAGTAATGTATCATTCATAAAAAGAAATGGATTGGCACGCCCGTTATCTTCAGCAGGCAAAATGGACGCGCGACCTGCGGACCTACCTCTTCAATAAAGCAGGGTTGGATGAGGCGAGCCGGGCGCTGGAGGTCGGCTGCGGGACGGGAGCCATCCTTTCCGAATTACCGGCCCACCTCTCGCTTCATGGCCTGGACCTTGACCCTGCCGCGCTGGCCCAATGCCGAATCCACACCCCGGCCGCGGCGCTACTACGAGGCGACGCGCTTCAACTTCCATATTCCGACGAAATATTCGATATTGTCTATTGTCACTTCCTCCTGTTGTGGGTGAAGGATCCGTTCCAGGTCCTGCTCGAAATGAAGCGCGTCGCGAAACCGGGCGCGAGTGTCATCGCGTTTGCAGAACCAGATTACACCGCGCGCGTCGATGAGCCGTTCGAGCTTTCTGAATTAGGAGCCTGGCAGACGCAATCACTGAGAAGGCAGGGAGCCGATCCGGGTTTTGGAGCACGTCTGGCAGAGACATTCTTTCAGGCGGGGATCAAACTCATCGAAACGGGAACAATCCAAAGCGTAGAGGGTGAACCGTCGGCGGAGGAATGGGAAAATGAATGGGCAGTGATCGAATCCGATTTGGCGGGAATGGTCTCGAGTGAAGACCTCCACAAAACGAAGATTCTGGACCAGGAGGCCCGAGGGCGCGGAGAACGAGTCTTGCACGTGCCCACCTATTTTGCCTGGGGCCGTACCTGAGATCATTCGACGATGTAAAATTGATGATGATGACTGATCGAGAAAAGCGTCCCCTTCCTGAATCGTATTGGGTGGAGCCGGGTCGTCTGCTCGCGGGCGAATATCCGGGTCAGTTCGAGGGAGAATTGACCCGCAGACGGATCGACGCCTTGATCGAAGCGGGTTTTGATACGTTCATCGACCTGACCAGACCGAATGAACTTGCACCGTATGAGAAAACCCTGCGGGATGAAGCCAATGTCTATGAAGTTGAAGTAAAACATCATCGTTTTCCCATTGGTGATTTTGGCTTGCCGACTCCCAAACAGATGAAAACCATCCTGGATACAATCGATGAGGGTTTAGAGGCAGGGCATAAGATTTATTTGCACTGCTGGGGCGGAATCGGCCGGACAGGTACAACGGTTGGGTGCTATCTCGTCCGTCATGGCAGGTCCGGTGAGGAGGCATTAAGCCAGCTGGCTGAGTGGTGGAAGGATGTGCCGAAGAGTCGTTTTCACCCCTACTCACCTGAAACGGGCCAGCAAGTGGATTTCATACGCAATTGGGCCGGGCACGAGCACGGCCCGCGGAAAACAAAAAAATAGGGATAATGCAATCTTTCAAAGCGCCATGTGGCTATACAATTAAGTTAACTCCACCTTAAGCGTGCCGGGAGATTCCCTAAAAGGAAGTATAATTTTTGCCGGAGGCACCACAGTTTGGAAACCACTCAACCCGAAACTCAGGTCCAGCCTGAACCCGCCACAGAAAAACCGACGGATTGGAAACGGTTCGCGCTGGACATTCTTGAAACCCTTGTCCTGGCAGTCGTTCTATATTTTGGCATCAATGCCGTATCCGCGCGGGTACGCGTGGATGGCTTTAGCATGAGGCCCACCTTACAGGATGGTGAATATATCCTTGTCAGCAAACTCGCCTATAAAACCGGTGAACCGAATCGCGGCGATATTGTCGTTTTCGTCTTTCCGATGAATCCACAGGAGGATTTGATCAAGCGCGTGATCGGGCTGCCTGGCGAATCCATCTCTGTACATAATGGTACCGTCACGATCAACGGCGCAGTATTGGATGAACCCTATATCGCCAACCCACCGGCGTACGATGGAGATTGGACCGTGCCGGAGGGACAGTTGTTTGTCCTGGGTGATAACCGTAACGATTCACGAGATTCGCATTCCTGGGGTGTATTGCCAATCGAGAATGTGATCGGCCGGGCAGTGCTGATCTATTGGCCCCCACAGGAATGGCAGGTGATCAATCATTCACTGCAAGCTGCCCTCATCTCGGAAGCATGGACAGCAAAATGAGCAACACGCAGGTCTCCGCCGCACCAAACTCATCTCCGTGCCGTGAATGTAATGCCGGCGTCATGCATTTACGTCATATCACGTATTTCACCTGGCTTGGCGATGAACTGATCACGGTTCCAAATTTCCCCGCATGGATCTGTGATATGTGCGGAAAGCGGGAATATGACGAACGCGCCATCGCGTGGCTGACCATGCTCCTCAACCCCAACGCCGGAAAACCCACCCGGCGCCTCAAGCGCGCCCCCAGGCCCGGCACTCACAAACGAAATATTTCTCCTCCCCCGCTCGATTAACCTTCGTCGAACTTAAGGGCCACGAACATGGATACCTCCCCACGGACCTATCGATTTCTCCCGGCAGACGTCTACACGTCCGGTTATCGCGTGGTGGGAAAAATCATGGTCTCCACGAATGGCATTATGGGTATCCTGAATGACATTACCAAGTCGCACCTCGAAGTGCATGATGCGCGCATGGCACGCATCCACATGCCTACCAAGCTGGTGGATCACTTCGAAGTTGTCCGGCTGGTGAAATCACAGGTTTTTGCTATCTGCGCGGCGCGGCGTGAAGATCTCGGCCCTTCCGGAATTCAGCGCGGCGGTTATAGCAACGTGACCGAAATGCCGGCGCGCCTGACAACCCATGTCTATGAAATAGAGGGAAAACTTCCAGTCGCTGGCCGGTTTGATTTCGCTGTCATGATCTCAGACAAAACCCGAAACTTTATTCCCATTTATGAAGCGGTGCTCACTGCGATCCTGCTTCCCAATCTCAAGGCCGAGAGTCCGGGCATACTCTTCAACCGCGAAAAGGTCGACATACTGGCCCTGCTTGGCCAACGCGCCAAGGATGAAAAATAGCAAAATGCTTGACCGTTCCTATAGGGAATGATAAAATCCGCCCGCTCATCAAACCAGTGGGCCCCCATCGTCTAGTGGACTAGGACGCAGCCCTTTCAAGGCTACGACCGGGGTTCGAATCCCCGTGGGGGCACTATCAAAAACGTGCCCAGACGCATGTTTTTTTGTTTACGACCGGCGCCCCATGGAGGGGATGATATTCGAATCCCCGTGGGATACTAAATCTCAGGAAATTTATTAAAGACCTCGTTCAAAATGAACGAGGTCTCCTTGTTAATCCAGATCCGCCAGCGTCAAAGGCTGGCGATTGGGTCTAGAACCAGTTGAACAGGATACCCAGGATCACCAGAAGCAATAGGAAGCCGACCAGGCCGCTGCCACCATACCCCCAGCTGCGGCTATGTGGCCAGACGGGTAAAGCTCCTAACAGTAATAGAACCAGGATAATCAGTAGAATGGTACTCATATGTTTTCTCCTTTTGGCTGACAAAGGGATTTCCAGATTCCCGGTTGGCAAATATTTCGGAATTTCGCAAGCAACCCTTACCTTTGCTCCGCGACTTCCCACTTCTCCAGGAATTCATCGATCCACGGCGCTCCAGCCGATCTTCCGATAAACCTTGACCAATTTAGCCCTGGTCTCGATCATAGGTAGTCACCTGGCTGGTAGGTGTGCGGTAAAAGATCACCCAGACCAGGCGCACAATGGCCCATCCGATCAATGGATAGACAATCATCGCGATGAGCGATGTGATTTCCAAAACATGATTCTGAAAAGCAGGGTTGGCGACAATGTTTCGGAATGGCCAGAGGAACAGATCCGACAATTGATATACAAACGCGGAGAACCAATTGTTGGGGTTTGCCGCAATCAACAACAGGAGCACTCGGATGCCGATCAAAGCTTCCAGACCACCAAAAAGCAACCAGATGAACTGGGAAATTTTGTAAACAGCTTCTCGGTATTCGAGGTTGAGATTCTCAACAACATGCTCCTCATGCACATGATCGCCATGTTGTTGAACAATCACTCTCTTACGACGGGAAATTTGGTCGCGTTCTACAGTCATGCAACACCTCCTTGAGGACTATACCAACGGCCGTCGGTAGGTGAATAAACCCAGGATCAGTGATAAGATCGCCGATCCGATGATGCCCCACACCACTGGAAAGGATTCGCCTTCAATGGTGATCGCAAAGACCTCAGGAAGCCCAAGCTGTCCGGCCAACCATACACCGATATAGGCGCCAATGAAACCTACAATGATCGAAACCAGACATCCTCCAAAGGAATAGCCTGAAATGGATTGGCCCAGGCCGCCAACGATTCCAGCTATCAGTACTAGTAGTAGTAATCCTGTAATTGTCATTTCTACCTCCAAAAGGTTAATCCGTTGAACCGTACAGGATCATCCTGCAGGGAAACAGCCTACACACGTGATCCGATGTAAACTCCTTCAAGATGGCCTATAATAAATATAAAAGTGAGCCATGTTCAAATCAATGGGGGATAATCCTACCGCTGGTGGAGATTCCCTATCCATACCGTCGAATCGAAAAAGCTGACACGATCCAGTGTCAGCCTGAATTCAAATTTCTTTTTTCAAGATGTGCGTCGTGAAAGGATACGCTCAGCGATCTGTTTCAAGGAATCAAGTGATTCAGTTTCGAACTTCCTCATGAGCAATTTCAAATATCTTTCCACCTGGACCTCAGTCATATCCAATGAAGCGGCGATTTCGGCCGCCGAGCGATCCAACACCAGTTGTCTCAATATCTCGACTTCCCGCGCAGTCAGAGTCTGTTCCTCGATGGAGGTCAGGCCGCTATTTTTGACTGCCCGTGGGCTGAACCAGTTTTTCCCCATACGGATGATGCTTCGTATGGCATCCAGCAGCATCATGGGAGCTTCATCCTTTGTGATGTACCCGGCTGCACCATTCTCCAGCATACCAAGGATATATTCCCTATCACTGTACGAACTGACGGCCAGAACCTTCATTTGAGGTTGTGTTTTACGGATATGGCGCATGACAACATCGCCTCGTTGATCCGGCAACTCTATGTCAAGCAGCAAAATATCGGGTTTTTGCTTGTTAACGAGTTCAAGCGCTTCCGCGCCATTTGCCCCTTCTCCAACAACAATCATATCTCTTGCCCCCTGAAGCAGGTTTTTTATCCCTGACCTCACACCAGAGTGGTCATCAACAATCAATACCTTTATTTTTTTTGTCATTGAAGTAGTTTTATCAGCATCTTCATCAAAGACTGTTATCTCTTGAACAGAAGTCATAAGTTAATCTAAAGTTAACAGCAGTTGACGTAGACAGCAATGGGGAATTACCCTAATCCTGGCTGAATCCACTACCAGCATCCATACTCGAGCTCTTTTTGACCAGGCTCTCCTGAACGGCCAGAATCGCCGCTTCCACCCTGGAAACGACGCCCAATTTTCGAAAAATCGCATGTAGATGCTTTTCAACAGTCTTTACACTGATGCCAAGCGCCATGCCGATTTGATTGTTCGTTTTTCCCTCCACCACCAGGTTCAACACATCCAATTCGCGGGAGGTCAAATCCGTATTCCCTTCCTGTTCCTTCAACAGGATCTGGCTGAGCATCGCCGCCACCTTGCGGCTTACCCAGCCTACCTCGCCATGAGCCACGCCGCGCACAGCTTCAACGATCTGTTCAGGCAACTCATCTTTCAGCAGGTAGCCTGAGGCTCCATACGTGAGCAATTGAGAGATGAACTCGCGGTCGTTATAGGAGCTAAGACCCAGAATCCTGGACGTGCTTCCTGTTTTGTAGGCTTTCTTGATGATTTCTACGCCGCTCATATCTGGCAGCCTCATGTCCAACAGCACTACATCAGGCTTTCGTTCCTCGATCATCTGCAGCGCCTCACCACCGGTATGAGCCTCGCCGATTACTTTGATCCCCACGGCTGGCTCCAGCAGATCATGAATCCCTTTACAGATGATCGGATGGTCATCTACGATCAAAACACGAATATCTGACATTGCTCCACTCTTTCGTTTTCAAAAAGATTTATTCTGTAGAATCTTTCCATGGAATGACGGCCCGTACCATCGTCGTATCCCCGGGTTTGGATTTGACAGTGAGAGACCCACCCAGCGCAGTGGCTCTTTCGGCAGCACCTGCCAATCCATAATGTCCATGTCGCACCAATTGTATCCAGTTGGGAGGCACATTAAAGCCTTTGCCATTATCGGAGACTTCAAGAATGGCTTCCTCGGCATCAAACGAGAAGCGGACATGCACCTCCGTGGCCTCCGCGTGCCGGACGACATTCGCCAGCGACTGCTGAAAGATCCGAAATAATGCGAGTCGCACCTTTTCAGGCAGGATCTGCCGATCATGAGCCAGCGAGAGATGTATATTAATGCCCGGATGCTTTTCCACAAAGTCATTGGCATGCGAACGGATCGCATTTTCAAGACCGAAATTAAAAATGGTGGGCGGCCTGAGCTCCTTGGCCGTCGCGCGCAGATCCTGTAAAACATTTTGGACAGTTTGCTTCACATCTTTGAGCGCATCCTTCATCTCAGGGTCCGCTGTATTCCGCAATTCCTCTATCCGGTAAATTGCGCTGTACAGCGATTGCATCGGGCTATCATGAAGCTCCTGCGCCAGGCGCAGGCGTTCCAATTCCATGCTATTTTGCAGGCGGCTGTTTAATTCAGCCATCTCCATCTCAATGCGCTTCGGCTCAGTGACATTCTCGACAATGCCGACAATAAAAGCCGGGCTGCCATCTTCGTCTCCATTCTTTACCACAGTAAATAGGGTTTTTACCCAGACAATGGAATTATCTTTATGAACAGCACGATGTTCAAAACGAAAACTGGAAACGCCCCGGGTTTTCACATCCTGGAACAGCCTTACCGCCTGAGGGACATCCTCAGGATAGAGAAAACTATGGAAATGTTTCTCCCGGAGTTCATTTTCGCTATAGCCGATCATTTCCTGGAATGCATAATTGGTCTGCAGGATTTTGCCTTCCAGATCCAATACTTTGATTCCATGCGTGACCGATTCAAAGATCGAACGGAAGCGTTCCTCGCTCATATCCAGAGCCTGTTTCGCCGAGAGTCGTTCGCTTACCTCTGCACGCAGTGATTCAAACAGATAACAGTTTTCAACCGCCAGGGCCACACGATAGGATATATCTGTCAGGAATGATTGATCCTCCACGTTGAACGGTTTGTGTCCATGGTGGCGCGACAAATCGATCGTGCCGAGCACCCCGCCCCGGCCAATCAATGGAACGATCAGAATACTCTCAATGTTAACCTTATCGATAAAATCCTTGAATTCGGGCAAAGAAATGGCCTGCAATTGTTCGGTCTCGATCGACGGGATCAACAAGGGCTCACCAGACCTGACAACGCCTCCAGTGATTCCCTGAAGATCATGCTCAGCCTCCAAAACCAGAGACTTTCTTAACAGGGCCTGTCCTGTGGGGGTGATATCGTGAAAGGCAACGATCCTTAGTTTGTCTCGTCTGGAATTCAGCAACGTTACCAGGGCCAGGTCGCCAATCTCCTCCGAGGTAAATTTGACCGCTAATTGCGTAATTTCATTCAGATTCGTACCCGCCTCGGCAATTGATCGTGACAGTTTGTAGAGCGCTTCTGTCCGTCGAGCCTGCTTTTCCTGCGACAATTGGACCTGTTTCCGATAGGTAATATCCTCGATCAGGATAATCGCCCCTTCAGCATTTCCGTCGTCGCCCCGGATAAGCTCTGCAGACATGGAAACCCAGATTCCCCGCTCATTACCGTTTTTCCGTAGAATTAGCTCTTCTGTTTGAAGAGTTCCGCCTTGCAGGGCACGAACCAAAGGCAGTTTGTGCCCCGGAAAAAGCATCAAACCATCATCGAGGTAGAGGCCGAATTCCTGGGGCCATTCGCCAGGTTCAAGGTCTTTCGCCGCTTCTCCCAGCAACTGCCTGGCCGCCCTGTTCATATACTTTATGTGGCCACTCCAATCTGTGGTGACCATTGCAATGGGAATATTATTGAAGATGTTCTGGAATTGCGCAACCTGCTTATCCACCCGGACCGGGCGGTTCTTCGTGGTGACGGTGGTTTGTTTCTTTTGGGCTAATCTCTCAATACTGCTCATACAGTTTTGTCATCCATCCATTCTATCCATTCCACGACTTAAGAACAGACAACCATTTAGTGTACGCCCGGTATCTTTCAGGAAAATGGAGTATGAAGAAATTAATGATGAGTAGTTGTCATACCGGCTCCCCTTGATACCATAATGATAACACTAAATTCAGAATAGTACGGCCTGAATCCGGAAGCACTATCCAGTCGGACGCGTATAGCATTACATCTCGCTGGAAGGAGAAGAAAGAGTTCCCGAGATACCCCTAGATGTATGAGAGAACTTTCCCATTGCATTCGCAGGTAATGATTTATGCTCAACCCCCTCCGCTCGCATCCTTCCTCGACTTCGGTCCTGTTTCCGTTATATGGAATTTCCCTGCCGGTTGGCGATGGCTGAGATAACGGCGGCCTCTATTCTTTCTAGGAGTGTCCAAAAGGATGGGCTAATCGTAGCTTCGCCACAGAGAACACTGAGTTCATTGAGAAAAAACTCAAACCGCTCTGTGAGCTCCCCTGGCACCGCCCGCTCCCAGACATACTGACGCCGTGCGCCACGCCGCAGGCGCGGTGCGGGCCGAGGTGCAGGGCAGGTGTGTGGCTGAGCTCACGAAGTTAGACACTCCCTTCTATTTTCGATCTCACCTAGTCGTTTAAATGATAAGTGTGATACGTATTCTGGCACGGATTTCCCCAGGCGATATGCATCTCACGCGAGGTCAGATCGATGACCAACGCCGAAATTGTACTCTCCCGATCCAGTGGATCGATACCCTGAATATTGTGGTTACAGATCGAGTTGGGCAGGTTCACATGGTCTTTCTGGATCGCCTGCAAAGTTTTGATGTTATGCGTGGAATTTTGCCTGAGCAAACGATTCGCACGGAAATATCGCACTCGTGAAGAGATCAATTCTTCAGGATCACTCTCGATCTCTTTCATGGGCTGGCTGAGATAATGATTGGTATGCACCATATATCCGTCCGTACCATACAATATGTCGAACTTGCGTGAGGAAACCTCTACAGCATACAGCTCTCCATTTTCATCTGCAAGCAGGTGATTATAACCTGCCGCACGATGAGAGATCAGCGTGCGTCCAATTGCACCAGAAAGTCGCTTCGACGCTAAAACCGCCCGTGCCACAACCAGCCGTGGAATCCCAATTCGCGAATCGTTAGGATAGACTGAGTCGATCAGCTGCGCGATGCCATAGGCATTGAATCCCACATTTGGCAGAAGCCCGCCATAGGTCATGGCAAGGAACGGAGGCTCATCCTTTGGTTTTGCCGAAATGACATACACGTCATTCTCATCTTCAGGCAGCCAGTCCTCGTTATGCGCGAGCAATACATGACCATCTGCCGTGCGCTCTTCGTTGACGGCGAAACTCGCGCAGCGCGTCAGATGGAGTGCGTCCATGGTCACAGCTTCCATGGCGTTTAGTACCATCACATCATCAAATGAAACGTTGGCGCCTTCTGCAACCCCCTGCATTTCATCAATATATTGCGGATAGCGTTCCTCGGCAAATGGCAAATACTTGCGGGACTGGATCTTCGCCCCATCCCAGGTGAGTTCCAATGTGTCATATGACTGATCGATCAATACGTGGGCGTTGGCAATGCTATGTTTCACCTGCTCGCGGCGCGCCTCCCCGATCTGACATCCCATTTCATGGTGAGTTCCAAAGACCTCAACCAGGGGTGCTGGAGCATTGTGAGTGATTGTGTTGGGAACCGGTGTTGCTCTGAAGGCCATATTTCCTCTCCAAAATTAATCCGCCCCGTTCTTGCTTCGGGGCGGATTAATTATAACATGAGCGATTTTTAAGGCTAGGAGGCGGGCGGAATCTGTCCGGGATCCGTCGGCGGCGTGTAAACGGTCACGGCTGGAACGCCAATTGTGCGCGAACCAAACCAGGTCAGCATCGCGCCGCCAATTCCCAATAAACCAAGCAGGAATTGCATCAAGCCTCCGAGGCAGGGGACCAAACCGATCGCGCCGCCAACCAACACAAGCAGGAAGGTGCCGAAGCCTGTCGTAAGCACCGGAGACCATGTCTGGTTAATGGCTTTACCAAAGCGCTGACCAACTTCACTACCCATCGCCACAACACCAAACAACCAGGCAAACGCTACAACGATAGGCGGAATAATAGTTAGAAACAAGATGACACCCAGAAAGACTGCCAGCAGACCAATTGCGCCGGACATCATGGGCTGGGAAACAATGATGCCTCCCGCGCGTTCAAGCTGGGGCTCCCAGAAAAGGGTCAACAGCATGGCGAAGGCCGCTACGACCACTGCCCATGAGAATACCCCGAATACTTGTCCAAACGGATTGAAGTCGAAATTGAAACCAGGGTTGGGAACATCCACAACCGGCACCTCAGGTGGAACCCGCCCATTGGGGAATTCAAAGTTCGGGGCAACATTGTTTACCACATCACCCTCAACCCGGGCACCTTCTGCCTGATCCAGCTGACCACCGACGGTGATCACATCACCGATCACCACTGCCGAGTCTTCAAGTTTGACCTGTCCGCCCACCACAACGACATCACCCTCGGTCTGACCACTGCTCTCGATCGTTCCGCCGATGACGACCAGGTCGCCTTTCAGGCTGGCATCCTCTTCAATGGTCACATTGCCGCCAAACACGACCAGGTCACCCTCGAAGGTGTCACCGCTTTCCAGCGTAAAGTTGGTGCCGAAGAGAACACGACCATCATTGGGGTTGGGACCCTGCGCGTACACTGAGCTTGCTGGTAGCAGCAACAGCGCAAGTAATGTAAGTAGAATGATTAGCTTAAATGTTTGTTTCATAGATCATACTCCTTTTGGAACACGAGTGAACCGCCAGATTGAAACGGACCACAAAAGACTGAGCCCTGCTACTGCGGACACCAGAACCATCCATGCAAAGGGAGAAAGGAAGCCCGGGATTATATGTAATAAGACGGAACCTGCCTGGGTCATGGCTTCCAGCGTCGTGACAAGAAATACTCCCCACCCCACGAGTGACGCAATCCATGTCGCGGGCGATGTAAAGAAGGACGCCAGATAGGGTCCCAGGATCCACATAAGCAACGCCAGGCCTCCAAAGGTGAATAGAATTGCTCCCCACAATCTTCGGCGACGGTCAGCTATTTTTCGTTCGGCCAGACGAGCCTGGAAACGGGTCGTGAAGCCTGTCGCAGGTGAAACCTTCCTTACTGAGTCTAAAACCATACCTGTTTCAACCAGCGCGGTGCAATAAGCGCAAGTCCGTACATGTGAATCAAGCTCACGCTTCTGTTCGGATGTCATGGGAAGGTTATTCAACAACCAATCTTCAAAAGGCCGGTGATTCATGGGGCCTCCTTTCGGTGCGAGTCCGGGGTTTTTCTTCCTGCCACATGCCTGCCAAGGCGCGTCGCGATCGGTGCAGGCGGCTTTTGACGGCACTTACCGTCAGCCGCAAGGACTCGGCAATTTCGACTTCGGAGAAGTCATACCAATAGCGCATGATAATGGCGGCACGATCGGTCGCGTCCAGGCCCTTCAGCAGGATATGCAAGCGGTCGCGCTCCTCGTGTTTTACGGATTCAGCTTCCGGGTCGGGTGAAGCGGAGTCTGCAATCTCAAAGGTCGCGCCGTCATCGTTCTCCTGATCGATCGAAAACACCGAGAGCTTCCGTCTCCGCAGCCGGTCGATGCAGTAATGCGCAGCAATCGAAAGCAACCACGTGGCAAACGGCCGGTTCTGGTCATAGCGATGCAGGTTCTGATAGGCGCGCAGAAATGTCTCCTGTGCGGCATCTTCGGCGGCTTCCGGTTCGCCCAACATGCGGTAACACAAATTGTAGACGTGCGTTTGATGTTCTTCAACGAGCCTGGTAAAGGCCTCGTCACTGCCTTGCTGAGCCTGGAGAACCCAGGCAAGTTCATCGTTCACTCGCACTCCTTGTACTTACTATACGCTGGAGAAGGCGAAAAGTTGCGGCTTAATGGGCGTGACTGTGACCCTCTCCGCTTCCTTCGGGACCGATAACCTGTCTCCATTTTCCAGGCGAATCAGCCCTGAGAGCGAACAGAATGGCAATCACTGTCGTAAGCGGCACAGCCGTAATCAAGCCCAACGAACCGACCAGCGTGCGGACGATCTCCTCGGCCACGAATTCGAAGTTGACAAGATAGCCGTAATCCCCACGGCCCAGGGAAAACATGAGCAGCATGGGGAGCGAGGCGCCCGCGTAGGCCAGCACCAGTGTGTTGACGGTCGCGGCCACATGATCCTGCCCGATGCGCATGGCCGATTGGAATAACCCGCGGAATCCAAGCGACCGGTTCGCCCGGTGCAATTCAAATACCGCCGACGCCTGCGTAGTAACAAGATCATCCAGCACGCCCAGCGCGCCGATGATCATACCGCCAAGCAAGAGTCCGCGCAAATTGATCTGTGTGTCGAGCATTTGGAGCAGGAAAAGCGCGTTCTCGTCACCCGAACCGGTTAGCTTTGTCAGAATAACGAATAATCCGGCCAGCGTCCCGGTGATGAGCAGGACGAAGACCATGCTGGCCACGGCCGCGTGGGTCTTGAGATTCCAACCGTAGGTCAAATAAAGCGTTACGCCAAGCAGTATGACCGATCCAGTAATACTGACCCTTAACGGGTCTTCGCCCGCCAGTATGTGAGGGATGATATAGCCTATGATGACCAGCAGGCTGAAAGCCATACTCAGAAGCGAGCGCAATCCTTTCCAACGGCTGATAACGAGAATAGTAGCGACAAAGATCCCGGTAAGCCATAAGAGCAGGTTCGACCGCACAAAGTCAACAAAGTACACCGTTAGAACTCCATCCGGACGGGAGCCAATGGTCACTAAAACCGTATCGCCGGTCTGGAGATAGACCGCGCTCGAAAGCACCTGTCGTTTGCCATAATCCATTTCCATGGTAATGCCTTGATACTTCCCCTCCAGTAGTTCAACCCGGGCGATCTGGTAGCGTTGAACAACGTCGCCCAGGTTAATCTGGTCATCTTCGATGATCTGCGTCACCCGCGCTCGGGCCGTCTCGGAACCGAAAGAGGCCATGTGGGCATCAGGCAAATCCACCTGCGTGAAGTATGGCCAGAGAAGGAAAGCAGCGGCAACGGCTAACAGCAACACAATGATCCATAAGGTGTATTTGCTATTCATGGCTACCAGTATACACTGTTCAATGGAATGGGAAATTAAACGAAAAGGACGCACTCTTTCGTGCGTCCTTTTGAGGTAATCTTCCTGCAAAAAATCTAATTGCGACTTAGCTCTTCTTCGGTGATTTTCGTACACGCTGAAGCAGATTCCTCGGCTGTGTCTTTATTGCTGCAATTGCGTTCTCCACCTCAGTTGCCACTTCGGGAGGCAGCTGCCCATGCTCGAAGAAAGCCATAAGTTTTTTCGACCGGGACTCTGCCGGAGTAGCAACCGGCTGTTGTGAGGTATAGTCCCCATAATACTTGGGCGCATACAGGGATTGATACCGGTAATCGCTGTAACTATGAGCGCTCTCCGAGGAAATCTTGTTGAAAACAATCCCAAGCACCTTGGCTTCTGAACGGTCAAGTTGCTCTTTAATGGTTCTGGCCTGTTCCTCTGAAGTTACGCCGGGCTCCATAATCAATATGACGCCATCCACCTTCGAAGCAAGATTGTACGAATCGGAGATGATCAGAGGAGGTGCGTCAACGATCACCATCTCATAACTTTCCTTCAATCCCGATAAGATCGACGAAATTCGCTTAGAGCCTACGACCTCGGTGATATTTTGAGGAACCTCTCCAGCAGTAATTACATTCAGATTTTCATCGTCCAAGTGACGTACGACGCCTTGAATATCAGACTTGTTGATGATTACATCTGAAAGTCCTGGATTTTTGCTCATCTTCAGGGCTGCATGAACGGCTGGACGCCTCAGATCTGCATCGACCAGAACCACTTGCTCATCGCCCTGTGCCACAGACAAAGCCAGGTTTGCTGCGATAGTGGTTTTCCCATTTCCCTGGCTAGGACTCGTAATCAAAATTGTCTTTAGCGGGTTGCTGATGCGGAAAAAATCTATGTTCGAACGCAGCAATCGGAAATTCTCAGCCAGAACTGAATTGGGGTTTTTCGCTACGTACGTGGCATTATTTCCGTTCTCTGAAATTTCGGAAATGTAGCCGATCACCGGGAGATTAAAGACGCGCTCGACATCGGTTGTGGTCTTGATCGTCCGATCGAGGAATTCCAGCAAGTAGGCTGCACCTGCTCCAAGACTGAACCCGACCAGCGCAGCCAGGCCAATAATAACCAATTTGTTGGTGCCCACGGAGCGAGTCGGCAGATTCGCGGGTTCGACAACAGACAGAATATTGAGCGCCCCCTCCTGGGAGTTGGCAAGGAAGCTAGCATAACTCTCGCGCAGAGCATTCAATTTCTGGGATTCATAGGTGATCTCGCCTTCAATATTTGCGATCTCACTGGCGCTATTCAGGCCAACCAAACTCGTCTGTAATTCTTCGATTCTACTGTCAGTCTCCTGAATTTGAATCTTTAAGTTTTCGAGCTGTTGCCTGATAAATTCCTGTTGATCCCCGGTCTCTGTTGCACCTATAGCGGGGCTTTGAAGCCTCAGTTGATTCGCAAGCTCGTTGGCAATGATCTGGGCGCGTTGAGGATTGGTATCATTGACTGAGATCTCGATCATCTGCGTGTTCGGCACAACCTTGCTCTGATATTGAGGCAGCCAATCGATTCCCAATGCTTCCATGGTTGCTATCTGAATCGGTTCGCGCTTTGCCATATCTGCATAGATTGTCGCCAATTGTTGTGCGATGTAAATCTGTCCCGAATCCGGATTTGGATTCATGATGGTTGTACCAATCATCAGTGTTGTTCTGGAAACATATACGTCAGGCTGGAACAAAGTGGCAATCGCACTGGATACCACCGCCAGCAAGGTGACAATCACGATCAGTCGCCACCATCGTATGAGGGGCCGGGTATAAGCATTAGTGTCCATAGGCTAGTTATTATTGTGGTTTCAATAAAAAGAGGGTAGAGCATGGCCTTTCCTTCTGCTCTGGATGAGCAGTTTCCATGAACTACCAGGATAGGTTGAATTGCTTGGCTGTCAATCCCATGACGCTCACCGAGCCAAATAGTTACTTAAAACGAAATATCTATGACAAACATCCGCCGGGCAAAATCCATCCAAACTGCTGATGTATACACGAAGCATTCGAAGCCTAAGAAACAGATCGCGTGCTGCAACGGTCACAATTGGCGCATCTGAGCAATCGTTTGCTGGTAAATGTCAACTAACTGATGTCCGATTGTTTCCCAGCTATGATGTTCTCGCACATAGCATTCGCCAGTTTTGCCTATCTCATACTGAAGGCTCGGATTATCGAGTAATCTCAGAACCTGAGACGAGAAACCATCCGGGTCATCAGCAATCAAGAGGTCTTTCTCATGCTGTACTTGAAGTGAAGATAACACCCTGGAAGTGGTGACAACAGGAATTCCGCATGCCATCGCTTCAAGAATCTTGTTCTGTACACCTGCTCCATAAACAAGCGGCACGACCGCGACGGTTGCCCTCCATAGGTATGGACGAATGTCCTCAACCGTGCCGGTAACGGTGATACACGGATGATCGGTCCACTTTTGAATATCAGCCGGAGGATCCTTCCCTACAATCACGAGACGAACACCGGGACGTTTCTGCCAGATTTTCGGCATGATCTCATGGACCAGATGCTTGGCCATGGAAATATTCGCGTGATAGCTCATCTTGCCGCTAAAGACCAGCGTTTCCGGATCGCTTTGTACGTCATGCGCGGGCCTGAAATAATCCAGATCCACCCCGTTGACCAATACAGATATTGGGGACGGCTTCGATCCATTCGCAACTAAATCCAATAGTGCCTTTTTGTCCACACCAGATGTCACCAAAACATGATCAAAGAGCGTAACTAAATGAGATTCTGCCTTCCGAGTTCGGGTCAGCTCAAGACGAGTGATCAACTTGCCAAATATGCTTCCACTTTGACTGGACGCCTGCTCAAAAAGGTAGCTAATACAATCAACGCTATCCCATATCAATGGAATATCGGGGATATGAGCTTTTATGCACCGCGCATAGCGCGATCCTCTCAGGTGCTCTACATGGACAACATCGAAGCCTGCCAAAGACTTGCTGGCTTTAAGAAGATTGACAAGCTGATCAGCCATTCCCCGATTCCAGCTATAGACTGTTTGAAGCGGCTGAGGCGAAGGCAGCGCCCAGACGGAATTTAGCAGGGAGTTCCAGACAGGCTGCACGTGGTAATTCACCGCCTGCACCCTGGGTCGGAGGGAGTTTACATCCACCAGATCCTCTTTGGATGACCCCAGCGTGAAGACAACAACTTCATGTCCAAGCGCTGAAAGTTGATTGATCAAATTGTAGGGGCGAGTCCGAATCCGATTCGGAACATAGGGAACGACATAAGCGATTTTCATCGGCATCCAATCCGCAACTTGCATCAAAACAGAATGAACAACACTTCTTGTCGAAATGTTGTTCATTTATCAAGTCTCAGTCACCAACTCGCGGGCACGATTTCATGAACAGCATGCGAACAACAAACAAATACTCGCCTCGGTCTCTATATCAAGAAAAAATCGATTGAATTCGAAGGCGATGTAAAAGAACCCGCAGTTGAAAGAGTAGATGCGAACGAATCGTCTGGAGAAGCTTGGCCTTGGAAACGCCAAACATTCGTCGATGAAGAGCCGCAGGGTATTCTCCGACATGGTATCCCTTCAACATGCTCTTGACCATCAACTCTGTGGCACCCAGATAATCATCCGCCGCGAAGGTAATTCGATCGACAACCTCTCTTCGGTAGGCGCGAAACAAAGCTGTGTAGGTATGAATACGCCAGTTCACCAATAACCGATACAGGAGCGAAGATCCACGACTGAGAAAAATTCGATAGCCGGGAACTCCAACGACTTCACCCTTGGGATGATAAGGCGAAGCTGTGACAATATCCACGCCCCTGGCGAGATAGGAGAGCAATGCCGGGATCGTCGAAAATTGATCGGTTCCATCGCTATCCGTCGTAAGGATAATGTCGCCCGT
>Ga0105101_10000415_pt1 | contig 17514 bp, 18 predicted proteins | sample PPLLak21cMay2015_2_FD_87037 | JGI IMG/M metagenome (GOLD analysis project Ga0105101, IMG submission 87037) | Freshwater sediment microbial communities from Prairie Pothole Lake near Jamestown, North Dakota, USA - PPLs Lake P8 Core (1) Depth... | ecosystem: Environmental > Aquatic > Freshwater >... | reverse complement strand
GCGACGGTCACACGTTCCTCGACGAGCGGCGGTCCGCTGCCGATGGCAGCACCGGCATCGGCGAGGACCTGATCCGCCGTTGCCTGGTCGACCATCACGCGCAGCCGGCTGCGCGCCCACCCGAGGCGGGTCGGAGTCAGTCCCGGCTCGCCATAGAGCGGCTCTTCCTCCGGTGTCTGTGCCTGCGCATCCTCGATCGCGACCGAGAGCGCGCCGGCATCGATCAGCGCATCGGCCAGGGCTTCGGCGCGGTGCTCTTCGGCGAGCAGAGTCAGTTCCTGCAGCACGGTCGAGAGCTAGCCCAGGTGCCGCGCCGCCAGCCGTTTTTCCAGGTAGTGGATGCTCGTGCCGCCAAGCACGAACTTCTCGTCGATCATCAGTTCGCGATGCAGCGGGATGTTGGTCTGGATGCCCTCGACCACCATCTCGGACATCGCGATCCGCATCCGTGCCAGCGCCTGCTCGCGCGTGTCGCCGTAGCAGATCACCTTGCCGATCATCGAGTCGTAGTTCGGCGGCACGAAGTAGCCTGCATACGCATGCGAGTCGACGCGTACGCCGGGGCCGCCGGGCGGATGCCAGGCCGTGATGCGCCCGGGCGAAGGCGTGAACTTGTAGGGATCCTCCGCGTTGATCCGGCACTCGATCGCGTGGCCCTTCTGCACGATGTCGCGTTGCCGGAACCGCAGTTTCTCGCCGGCGGCCACCCGGATCTGTTCCTGCACGAGGTCGATGCCGGTGACCATCTCGGTCACCGGGTGCTCGACCTGGATCCGGGTGTTCATCTCGATGAAGTAGAACTCGCCGTCCTGGAACAGGAATTCAAAGGTGCCGGCGCCGCGGTAATTGATCTTGCGGCAGGCTTCGGCGCAGCGGTCACCGATCTTGTCGACCGCGCGCCGGTTCAGCCCGGGTGCCGGTGCCTCCTCGATGATCTTCTGGTGCCGGCGCTGCATCGAGCAGTCGCGCTCGCCCAGCCACACGGCATTCTTGTGCTGGTCGGCGAGTATCTGGATCTCGATATGCCGCGGGTTCTCGAGGAACTTCTCCATGTAGACCGCCGGATTGCCGAAGGCGGACTGTGCTTCCTGCCGCGTCATGTTGACGGCGTTGAGCAAGGCCGCTTCCGTGTGCACGACGCGCATGCCGCGCCCGCCGCCGCCGCCGGCTGCCTTGATGATCACCGGATAGCCGACCGACCGCGCGATCTTGACGGTCTCGCGCGGATCATCGGGCAGCGCCCCATTTGATCCCGGAACAGTGGGCACGCCGGCCGCCACCATCGCCTGCTTGGCAGACACCTTGTCGCCCATCAGGCGTATCGAGTCGGGACGGGGCCCGATGAACACGAATCCGCTCTTCTCGACGCGCTCCGCGAAATCCGCGTTCTCGGACAGGAATCCGTAGCCGGGGTGAATCGCTTCGGCGTCGGTGACCTCCGCGGCGCTGATGATCGCAGGGATGTTCAGGTAGCTGTCGCGCGACGACGCGGGTCCGATGCAGACGGACTCGTCGGCGAGCTTCACGTATTTGGCGCCCGTGTCAGCCTCCGAATGGACGACGACCGTATGAATTCCCATCTCGCGACACGCGCGCTGGACGCGCAGCGCGATCTCTCCGCGGTTCGCGATCAGGATCTTCTTGAACATGGAATGGGCGCGGAGGGCAGGCAATCGACCGCCGCTACTCGACGATGAACAATGGCTGCCCGAATTCGACGGGCTGGCCGTTGTCGACGAGGATCTCCTTGACGGTGCCGCCGACCTCGGCTTCGATCTCGTTCAGCAGCTTCATTGCTTCGATGATGCAGAGGGTGTCGCCCGGCTTCACCGTCTGACCGATCTCAACGAAAGGCGAGGCGCCGGGACTCGGCGAACGGTAGAAGGTGCCGACCATCGGCGACTTGACGACGTGGCCCGCCGGCACTTCGACCGTCGGTGCGGTCACGCCAGTCGACGTCGCGGCCGGCACCCCGATCGGCGCGACCGTACTGCCCGCCGTCATGACGGTAGACGTCGGGGCAGCCGGTGCCGGACTGAATTTGGCGATCCGGACCTTGTCCTCGCCCTCGGTGACCTCGAGCTCGGCAATGCCGGACTCCGCGACGAGGTCGATCAGCGTCTTCAGCTTGCGCAGATCCATACGGGGACTCCCAACAAGAACTAGCTACTGCGCTCGCTCAGCGCGAAGTCGAGGGCGTATCGGTAACCGGCGGCACCGAGCCCGACGATCGTTCCGACAGCCAGGTCGGCGAGGTAGGAGTGATGACGGAAGGCCTCTCGCCGATGGACATTGGAGAGGTGAACTTCGATGAAGGGCAGTGCCACGGCGGCCAATGCATCCCTCAATGCAACACTCGTGTGCGTAAACGCGCCCGCATTGATAATGAGGAAAGTCGTTCCGTCGGCACGGGCCACATGGATGCGGTCGACCAGGGCACCTTCGTGATTGCTCTGGAAGAAGGCGAGGTCGGCTTGGTGCAGACGCGCGATCTCGGAAAGTTCGCTTTCGATCTCGGCCAGCGTTCTCCCCCCATAGATCGCCGGTTCCCGGGCGCCCAGAAGGTTCAGGTTCGGCCCATTGAGGATCAGAATTCGGCTTGACACGACCCTCTCCGATCAGCCGTCAGGTCAATAGATCTCGACATTTAGGCGACGTAAGGCGAAGAAGCCGCAGATTTTGAGCTTTTTTGCGCGGAAAGTCCAGCCGCCTATCCCGGGGATCGCCCGACCCGGGCATCCAGCCAGCTGCGAAGTTCCTGCTCGCGGATTCGTCCGAGGCGGGCCTGCACGATACGCCCTTCGCGGTCGATCAGGACCGTATACGGCAAAGCGCCGGACGCGTTGCCAAACTGGCGAGCAATTTCGCTGCCGCCGGCTCCAGCCACCAGCAACGGCAGCGAAATTCCCTGCTCGTCCCGAAACCGCCTGATCGCAGCGGCGTTGTCGATTCCCAGCCCGACCACCGCGACGCCGCGCTGCGCGTAATCCTGCTGGACTTTCTGCAACTCGGGCATTTCCTCCACGCACGGCGCACACCATGTCGCCCAGAAGTTGAGCACGAGCAGCCGCCCCTGCCACTGCTTCATCGGCTGCGGCCGCCCATCGGCGTCGCTGAACGTCTGCTCGAATAGCGCGGCGGTGGCGGCGTCGCTCGCGGACGTCGAATAGCGATGCATCGCAGCGACGAGCCCGAGCAGCAGACCAACGACGGCGATGACGCTCAACAGAATCCGGGACCGGTGCAACTTCACGTTCCAGCGTCCTCGATCAGACGGCGCAGGGCGCCCAGGTTCGCGCGGCCGGCGGCTGCAACCGGATGCAGGTCCGGCGTATCGGCGCGATCACGATGGCGCGGCGCGACCCGGATCGCATCGCGCGCGTAGACGTGCAGCTGGATTCCGACCTGGCGAGGTTGTGATTGCAACTCGGCCGAGCGGGGCGCTGGCACGACAAAGCTCAGGCGCTCGAGAGCGGCCGGGCGCTCGTCGGGATCGCCTTCGTCAACATCGAATTCGATGCCGGAGTTCATCAGATGGACCTCGACATCCTTCGCGCTGTCGACGAACAGCTGCAGATGGATGTCGGAATGCCGGGTTGCGGTGCCGTTCAGCACCGCCCCGACCAGGTGCGGATCGAAATCCGTCAGCCGCTCCATCGTTTCGGCGGCCAGGGCTCGCAGGCCGGCCAGCAGTCGCGGGTGAGTGTCGGACTCGAACAGCTGCAGATAGCGCCGGAGTTCGCGTTCGACTTCGCTGTTCTCGGGCATCACGCCGCGCCGATCACCGGAGCCCAGCACTTCGTGGACCGCACGGCGCTTGGCCTGCCCATAGTCGCAACCTTCTTCCGCGATCAGCCGAGCTGCTGTCGCGGCCAGTTCGACTCGCAGGTCATCCGAGGGTCGGGTCATCGTCAGCTCTTGGCGGTGCTCGCACGGGCAGTGTAGCGACGGGCGAATGCTGCGCCGCATTACAATTCCATGCTTTTGGCCTGACTCGCGGTCCGGCGTGTCGTCCGCCGGTCGAATCGACCCCGTGCACATTCACATCCTCGGTATCTGCGGCACTTTCATGGGCGGGCTGGCGCAGCTCGCGCAGGCGGCCGGCCATCGTGTCAGCGGTTGCGACGCGAATGTCTATCCGCCGATGAGCGACCAGCTCACGGCGGCCGGCATGACGCTGATCGAAGGCTTTGGCGCCGACCAGCTGAACGTCGCGCCGGATCTGTGGATCATCGGCAATGTCGTCACGCGCGGCAATCCGCTGATGGAGGCGATTCTCGACCGGCACCTGCCGTTCGTGTCGGGCCCCCAGTGGCTGGCGGAGCACGTGCTGCGCGGGCGGCATGTACTGGCCGTTGCCGGCACGCACGGCAAGACGACGACCACCTCGATGCTCGCGTGGATCCTGCAGGAGGCAGGACTGGAACCGGGATTCCTCGTCGGCGGCGTGCCGCAGGACTTCGGCCGCTCCGCGCAGGCCGGGCGCGGACCGCATTTCGTCATCGAGGCCGACGAATACGACACGGCCTTTTTCGACAAGCGGTCCAAGTTCATCCATTACCTGCCCGACACCGCGATCCTGAACAATCTTGAATTCGATCACGCGGACATCTTTGCCGACCTGGCAGCGATCGAGACGCAGTTTCATCACCTGGTCCGCACGCTGGCGTCGAAAGCGCGCATCATCGCGCACGGCGCCGACGAAGCCGTCGCGCGCGTTCTCGTGCGTGGCTGCTGGTCCGAGCTCGAACGCTTCGGTGGTGATGGCGAGTGGCAGATCGGAGCGGAGCCGCCGTACATGGTGACTCGCCGCGGCGTCCCCGTCGGTTGCCTGGAGCTCGAACTGCCGGGCCCGCACAACCGCATGAATGCACTGGCCGCGATCGCGGCCGCGCAGCATGTCGGGATCGAACCGGAAACGGCGCTCGCGGCACTTGCGCGGTTCGGCGGGGTGAAGCGCCGTCTCGAATTGCGCGGGATCGCGGCCGGCGTCAGTGTCATCGACGACTTCGCGCACCATCCAACCGCCATCCGCGAGAGCATCGGCGCGCTGCGCGAGCGCCGGCCCGGACAGCGCATCGTCGCGATCCTCGAGCCGCGCTCGAACACGATGAAGCAGGGCGCGACCCGGGCGCAGTTGCCAGGCAGCCTGGCCGAGGCCGACCGCGTTTACTGCTACAGCGGCGGCGTCGGCTGGAACGTGGCTGAAGCCATGTTGCCGCTCGGCGAGCGGGCCTCGGTGCACGCGGACCTGGAAAATATGGTGGAGGCGATCGTCGCCGCGGCCGTCGAAGGAGATCAGTTGCTCGTGATGAGCAACGGCGGCTTCGGCGGGATCCACGCCCGATTGCTGCAACGCCTGGGCGACAGCGGTCGGCGCGCGGCATGATCATCTACCTGCACGGGTTCCGTTCTTCGCCCGCTTCGCGCAAGGCAGTGATGCTGCGCGATCGTCTGACCGCACTCGGACATGGAGCGGAGTTCCGGTGCCCGGCGCTGCCCGCTTCGCCGCGCGCGGCTGCCGAGATCGCGCTGGCGGAGACGCAGGAAACGCCGGCCGGCGAACTGTCTCTGATCGGCTCCTCGCTCGGCGGCTTCTACGCAACCTGGCTCGCGGAGCGCGTCGGCTGCCGCGCTGTGCTGCTGAACCCGGCGATCGATCCGGCGCGCGACCTGGAAGCCCATGTCGGACGCCAACCGGTCTTCTTCAGTAACGACGAGATCGATTTTCGCCCGGAGTTCCTCGCCGAACTGCGGGCGCTCGAGACACCGGTCACGCGGCCGGAACGTTACTTCCTGCTGGCCGCGACCGGAGACTCTGTCATCGATTACCGGACGATGGTGGCCAAGTACACCGGCGCGCGCCAGCACGTGATCGATGGCAGCAACCACGAACTCACCGATTTCGCCTCGTACATCGACGAAGTACTGGCGTTCTGCGGAATGACACCTGGGGGATTCAATTGACCAAGCGATTGCAGGGAAAGGTCGCCATCATCACCGGCGCAGCGCAGGGCATCGGTTTCGCCACCGCCCGCAAGTTTCTCGCCGAGGGGGCCAGCGTCGCGGTCTGCGATATGCGCCGTGAGGGAGTGGACGCCGCGGTCGACGCGCTTTCGCCCCTCGGCGATGTCGAGGGGCATGTCGTCGATGTCACGAAGCGCGATCAGGTCGACGCGATGGTCGACGCGATGAAGTCGCGCTACGGCCGCATCGACGTGCTGGTCAACAATGCCGGGATCACGCTCGACGCGCGACTGCAGAAGATGACCGACGATCAGTTCGACAAGGTGATCGCGGTCAATCTCAAGGGCACCTACAACTGCTCCCAGGCGGTCATCGACACGATGGTCGGGCAGGGCAGCGGCGTGATCCTGAATGCTTCGAGCGTCGTCGGCATTTACGGCAATTTCGGCCAGACCAACTACGCGGCGAGCAAGTTCGGCGTCATCGGGTTCGTGAAAACCTGGTCGCGCGAGCTTGGCCCCAAGGGCGTACGTTGCAACGCGGTAGCACCCGGATTCGTATCGACGCCGATTCTGCACACGATCCCCGACAAGGTGCTGACGCAGATGAAGGAGCGCGTTCCGCTGCGCCGGCTCGGCGAACCCGAAGATCTGGCGAATGTCTACGCGTTTCTTGCGTCCGACGAGGCGGCCTACATCAACGGCGCGGTCATCGAGGTGACCGGCGGCCTGACCGTCTGAAACGAAAGCCGCCACTGCGCCTGCAATCGATGGACTCCGGTTCCGAGAGATCCGATCGCGCACTGCCGGCTTCAGCGCAGCGCGTGCAGGATGCGCTCGCGGCCGCCGGCGTCGAATCGCGCATCGTCCAGCTCACGGTGGCGGCACGCACGTCGCAGCAGGCGGCTGACGCGCTCGGTGTCGATGTCGGCCAGATCGCCAAGTCGCTGGTGTTCCGCGCGGCTTCGAGCGGACGCGCGGTCCTCGTGATCGCGGCCGGGGATCGCCGCGTGGACGAAGCAGCCGTCGCGGCCAGGCTCGGCGAACCGATCGAGCGGGCTCGTCCCGAATTCGTGCGCGAGCATTCTGGATTCGCGATCGGCGGGGTTGCTCCGCTTGCGCACGCGCGCCCGATGCGCGTGTTCCTCGACGCTTCGCTGCACCGCTTCGACGTCGTATGGGCCGCAGGCGGCACGCCGCATTGTGTGTTTCCGATCCCGCCCGGCCGACTGGCCGCGATCGTGGTCGGCGAGGAGCTCGATCTCGGCGGGTAAACGGCACATCGACGCTGCGATCGGCATTCCTCGAGGCGACTGCGGTCCGGGATAGCGGGATGCGCGCGGCATGGGATCATCGGTCCGCCGCCGTGCTGCGACGGGTCCGGCACACATCCTGGGAGCTCCGAGTGCAAGGCGAATACATCTCCGCGGTCGTGCTCCTGCTGCTGGTGCTCGACCCATTCGGAAACATCCCGATCTTCATCGCGGCCCTGCGCGAGGTGCCGGCAGAGCGGCGCCGCCGCGTAATCCTGCGCGAGTGCCTGATCGCGTTCGTCGTCCTTTCGGTTTTCGTCTTCATCGGCGGCCCGTTCCTCGAACTGCTCGGCTTGTCCGAAACGAGCCTGCAGATCGGCGGTGCAGTCGTGCTGATGCTCGTCGCGCTGCGCATGGTGTTTCCAACCGAGGAAGGCGTCTACGGCCGTTCGCCCGCCGGCGAGCCCTTCATTGTTCCGCTTGCAGTCCCGGCGCTCGCCGGCCCTTCAGGGCTGGCAACGGTGTTGCTGCTGGTCGCGCAGAACCCGGCCCGTCGATGGGAATGGATCGCGGCGATCGCAATGGTGATAATCATCAGTGCGGCCGTGCTCGCATTTGCGGAGAAGATCCAGCAGGTGCTCGGCGAGAAAGTCACGACGGCGTTCGAGCGGCTGATGGGGCTGGTGCTGGCCGCGATAGCGGTCGAGCTGATGCTGCGCGGAATCCGCTCGTTCGTGGCGACGCTGTGACGATGAACCTGCTGTTCGAGGAGGATGGAGCGTTCAAGGCGGGCACGGCGCTCGCCAGTACGGACGCCTCGCACCAGGTCGAGTTGCCGACCGGCCGGCGCACGAAGGTCAAGGCGTCGCACGTACTGCTGCAGTTCCGCGAGCCGGCACCGGCGACACTGCTCGAGCAGGCACAGAAGCAGGCCGGAACGATCGATCTCGAATTCCTGTGGGAAGCGGCGCCGCAGGACGAGTTCGGCTTTCTCGACCTGGCGCGAGAGTATTTCGGGCGCGAGCCCGGCAGCGTCGACGCTGCCTCGCTGCTGTTCCGACTCCATTCGGCTCCGGTTTACTTCTATCGCAAGGGACGCGGCCGCTACCGGCCGGCGCCGGCGGAGACGCTGAAAGCGGCGCTGGCCGCCGTCGAGCGAAAACGTCGGCAGGAAGAGTTGCGGCAGCAATACGTCGAGCAATTGAAAACCGGCAGCGCGCCAGCGGCAATTGCACAGCAGGCGATTGCGCTGCTCGTCCGGCCGGATCGCTCCAGCGTCGAGTTCAAAGCTGTCGAGCAGGCTGCCGCCGAAGCGCAGACGACGCCGCTCAAACTGCTGATCGCATCGGGTGCGATCGCCTCGCCCTACCGCTGGCATGTCGACAGCTTCCTGACCCAGCACTTTCCGCGCGGGACCGGCTTCGCGCCGGATCTGCCGGCGCCGGTGATCGCTGCCGACCTGCCGCTGGCCCCTGTGCATGCGTTTTCGATCGATGACAGTGCGACGACCGAGATCGACGACGCATTCTCGTTGCAGTTTGATGGCGATCGACTGCGGATCGGCATTCACATTGCCGCGCCGGCGGTATCGATCCCGCGTGGGCATCCGCTGGATGAAATTGCGCGCATGCGCATGTCGACGGTCTATGCGCCGGGGCTCAAGTACACGATGCTGCCGGACGCCTGGGTGGACGCCTATTCGCTGAACGAGGGGCGCGAAGTCCCGGTGCTGTCCCTGTACGCGCTGGTCGACCGCGAGCAGCTCGAGGTCATCGCAACGGAGACGCGCGTCGAGCGCATCCGCATCGAGGCCAACCTGCGACATGACCAGCTCGATGACGTGATCACCGAGGACGCGATCGCAACCGGCGGCTTCGATGCCCCCTTTTCCGAAGAGCTGGCGATTCTGTGGCGCTTCGCGCGCGCACTGCTCGCGCGGCGCGAACAGGTGCGAGGCAGACCGGAACCGATCGGCCGCGTCGACTACTCGTTCGAAATCGAAGGCGAGGGCGAGCACGCGCATGTCGCGATCCGCCAGCGGCGTCGCGGCGCGCCGCTCGACCTGATCGTCGCCGAGCTGATGATCCTCGCGAACAGCCGCTGGGGCGGATGGCTGGCCACGCAACGCGTGCCCGCGATCTATCGATCGCAGAGCCTGGGGCGGGTGAAGATGAGCACGACGCCCGCGCCGCACGAAGGCATCGGGGTCGACCATTACACGTGGAGCACTTCACCGCTGCGACGCTACGTCGATCTCGTCAATCAGCGCCAACTTGTCGCGCGGGTGCGGGGCGAGCCGCCGCCGTATGCAGGCAACGATGCCGATCTGTTTGCGATCGTTTCCGGTTTCGAGGCGGCCTACGGCGCCTATGCGGACTTCCAGCAGAGACTGGAGCGCTACTGGGCACTGCGCTGGATCAGGCAGGAGCGCGTCGAGCGCATCGGCGCCACCGTCCTCAAGGGTGACGTGTTGCGCGTGGACGGCATGCCCTTTGTCACGCGGCTGCCCGGGCTTCCCGAACTGCCGCGCGGACAGAAGCTCGAACTCGATGTCATCGGGACCAATGACATCGAACTCGTGCTCGAAGCGCGCGTGCACCGGGTCCTCGCCGCACAGGCTGACGTCGAGGTCGAAGACGAACTCGTCGAGATTGCGGATCCGATCGATTCCCCGACCGAGCCGACCGACAGTGCGCCGACCGAGCCGGCACCGGAGACGCCGCCGGCCTGAGCGCAGAGAGTCTCCGGCAAGGGCGGTCGCGGAGACTAACGCGATCGTGTCACGCGGCAGTTCCGAGTCGCTCGTTACAATCGATTCGAGTTTTCTCCGGGAAGTGATCGACGACGCATGGAATTGGCGGAGCCAACCCACGGCTTGCGCGCTTTGCTGGCAGACAAGGTGCTGGTGACGGCGCTGACCGTGTCGATCGGTCTGCACATCACGGTGCTGGCGATCCGATTCGTCGATCCGGAGTTCCTGCGCGTGCGCTCGACCGATCCGCCGCTCGAGATCATCCTGGTCAATGCCAAGAGCGAGGCCCGCCCGGGGAAACCCGAAGCCCTGGCGCAGGCAAACCTGGATGGCGGAGGCGCCAACGAAAGCGGACAGCGGACTTCGCCGCTGCCGAATTCGTTCGAGATGCGCGACGGGGATGCGCTCGACTCGGCCCGCACGATGGTGCAGCAACTCGAGGAAGAGCAGAAGCGGCTGCTGGCCGCGCTGCGGGAGTCGCTGCAGGTTCGGCCGGTGCCGCCGAAGGACGCCGCGGACCAGTCGCAACCTGGCAGCGCCGAAGTGGAGCGGCGCGAACGGCTGGCACGCGCCCAGGCTGAAATCGCGAAGCAGATCTCGGACTACCAGAAGCGTCCGCGCAAGCACCATTTCATGCCAAGCGCGTCCGAATACCGTTACGCTCGCTACGTCGAGGACTGGCGTGCGCGCGTCGAGAAGATCGGCAACCAGAATTATCCGGACGATGCGCGCGGGCGATACTACGGGGCCTTGCGCATGACCGTTGCGATTCGCAAGGACGGTTCTGTGGCCGATACTCTGGTCGACCAGTCGTCCGGCTCGCCGGTACTGGATCGCGCCGCGCGCCGTATCGTGCAACTGGCGGCGCCTTACCCGCCTTTTCCGCCGGAGATTGCGCGCGATACCGATATCCTTGAGATCACGAGGACCTGGATCTTCACGAACGATCAGCTCGCCACCCGCAGCACGCAGGCTCCCAAACCATGACGGCCGTTGACAAGTACGGGGTTGTCGGCAATCCGATCGCGCACAGCCGGTCGCCGGAAATCCATCAACGGTTTGCGCAGCAGACTCGGCAGAAACTGACCTACGAGCGCATCGAGATCCCGCTCGACGGTTTCGAGGACCAGGCGCTCGCGCTGCGCGAGGCCGGCTATCGCGGCCTGAATGTCACGGTGCCGTTCAAGCTCGATGCCGCCAAGCTGGCGGACGACCTCACGGCGCGGGCGCGCCTGGCCGGTGCCGTCAACACGCTCAAGTTCGACGAGGACAAGGACACGATCCTCGGTGACAACACCGACGGAATCGGTTTCGTGCGCGACGTGCGCGAGCGTCTCAAGTTCGACCTTTCGGACTGCTCGGTGCTGGTGCTGGGCGCCGGCGGCGCGGTGCGTGGCCTGCTCGGATCGCTGCTCGACGAGAGCCCGCGCTGGCTGGCCGTTGCGAACCGTTCGCATACCCGCGCGGAGGAACTCGCAGAGGAGTTCGGCGTCGAGGCGATTCACTTCGACGAAGTTCCGGCCGAACACTTCGACCTCATCATCAACGGCACGACGACCGGCCTCAATCACGAGGCGCCGGCGATCGATCCTGAAACCTTCAATGACTGCGCGCTCGCCTACGACCTCGTGTATGCAGCGGAGCCGACCCCGTTCATGCAACTCGCGCAGAGCGGCGGCGCCAAGCAGGTCGTCGATGGGCTTGGAATGCTGATCGAGCAGGCGGCCGAGTCGTTCCTGTTGTGGCGAGGCGTGCGTCCAGAGACGGCGGCCGTCTATCGCGACCTGCGCGAACTGCTGAGGCGCGAGTCTGCAGAACACGCGGCGGCGCGCTAGCTCCAGCAGATGCGCCGAGTGCTGCGAGGGCCCGCATGGGCTCTGCTCATTCTCGTTGTCGTCATGCTGGCGGTCCAGCTCTGGTATTTCGGCTGGGTGGCCTGGTGGAAGTGGAACGATCCCGGCGAGACTTCCTTCATGCAGCGCGAGCTCGCGCTGCTGCAGGCGAAGAATCCCCGCGCCGAACTCAGGCACCGCTGGGTGCCTTACGAGCGGATCTCGGTCCAGCTGAAGCGTGCAGTGATCGCGTCCGAGGATGCGCGTTTCACCGAGCATGAGGGCGTCGACTGGGAAGCGATCGAAAAAGCCTACAAGGAGAACCTGCGTCGCGGCAGACCCGCGCGCGGAGGCTCGACGATCACGCAGCAGCTTGCGAAGAACCTGTTTCTCTCGCCCGAACGCAGCTATCTGCGCAAGGCGCAGGAGCTGATGATCACCTACATGATCGAGGCGCTGTGGGACAAACGGCGCATCCTCGAGGTCTATTTGAACGTCGTCGAGTGGGGCGAGGGCGTGTTCGGCGCCGAAGCGGCGGCTCGTCATTACTACGGCATCAGTGCCGCTCAGCTCAATGGCGAGCACGCGTCGCGCCTGGCCGCGTACTTGCCGAACCCGAAACGTTATGGCCGGGTGCGCTCGGGGCCTTACCTCGACCGCAGGGCGGCGGCGATCCAGCGCCTCATGCCGTACGCGACGGCGCCATAGCGTGACCGGCAGTGCCACATCTGGCCGATCGGCACGAAGCGGCGCTTACAATCCGGGCGCCTGAACGAGAGCCCGCCGCGGAGGCGAGCGATGAGCGAGCAGCAGACGCCGGACCGCGTGGCGCAGGACGCCGCGCCCGCGCGCGACCCGGAGGCCGCGCAGCGTTCGCTCGCCCGCGTCCAGCACCTGCTCGAGAAGCAGCGGCGGGTAGAAGCCCTCGTTCATCGCGAACAGACGCCGGCCGAGCAGAAAAAGGCGCTGGTCGAGCAGTTGGTCCACCGCCAGCACCTGAATGAGCTGAAGACGATCCTCGACCGGCTGCACCCGGCCGATATCGCCTACATCCTGGAAGCGCTCCCCCTCGACGATCGCCTCGTCGTCTGGGACTGCGTGAAGGCCGATCGTGACGGCGAGATCCTGATCGAGGTCAGCGACGCGGTCCGCGAAACGCTGATCGCGTCGATGGACCATGAAGAGCTGGTCGACGCGGTCGAAAGCCTCGAAGCGGACGAGATCGCGCACCTGGCCGATGACCTTCCGGCCGATGTCGTCGACGAGGTGCAGCAAGGGCTGACGGCCGAGGAGCGCGCCCAGTTGCGCGCGTCGATGTCCTATCCGGACGGATCGGTCGGCGCGCTGATGGATTTCGAGCCGATCACGATCCGCGATGACGTCACGCTCGAAGTCGTATTGCGTTATCTGCGCCGATTCGACGAACTGCCGGATCACACCGACCAGATCTTCGTCGTCGACCGGCACGAAGTGCTGAAAGGCGCCCTTCCGCTCGACCGCTTGCTGCTCAACGAACCGGAGACCGAAGTCAGGTCGGTGATGAAGAGCGACGTGCTGACCCTGTCTCCGCTCGACGACGTCGGGGAGGCGGCCCAGGCCTTCGAGCGCTATGACCTGGTATCGGCGCCAGTGGTCGACGCCAATGGTCGGCTCGTCGGGCGGCTGACGATCGACGAAGTGGTCGACGTCATCCGTGAAGAGGGCGACGAGCAGGCGCTGGCGCAGGCCGGCCTGCGCGAAGAAGAGGATTTGTTCGCGTCGGTCTGGAACTCCGCCAAGAACCGCTGGCTATGGCTGGCGCTCAACCTGTGCACGGCGTTCTTCGCGTCGCGTGTGATCGGCGCGTTCGAGGGAACAATCGAGCGCGTCATCGCGCTGGCGACACTGATGACGATCGTGATGGGCATCGCCGGCAATTCGGGCAACCAGACGATGACGTTGATGATCCGCTCGATTGCGCTGGGCCAGGTCACCGGCGGAAATGCGAAGCGACTGATCCTGAAAGAGCTCGTGATCGCCGCACTGAACGGCTTGGTCTGGGGCAGTATCGCCGGCCTGGTCGCGTGGCTGATCTACAGGGACAGCCCCGAAGGGTGGCTGATCGGGCTGACGTTGCTGCTGGCGATGACACTCAACATGATGGTCGGCGCGCTGGTCGGCATGTTCGTGCCGCTGGTGCTCGAACGCTCCGGCCGCGACCCGGCACTCGGCTCGTCCGTGCTGCTGACCTTCACCACCGACAGCATGGGCGTGTTCATTTTCCTGGGGCTGGCGACTCTCTTCTTTCTCTAGCGCGTCGGAGGTGTGCGACCGCGTAGCGGTCGCGTGCGCGAGCGACGCTACTTGACGCGCCGGATCGTGAACTCCTCCTGGATCGTGTCCTTGTAGACACTCGCGGGCGCAGAGGCGGTGAGGAAGCGGCGCGCGATTTCCTCGCCGACAGCGGTGTGCTGGATGACCGAGCCATTGTCGAACTCGATCTCGAGGATGCGGCTGCTGCGGTCGTAGCCGGCGGACTTGATTCCGCCGCGCCGGATCGGCTTGCGTTCGATGGACATGTCTTACTCCTGGAGTCCGAGGTCCTTCCACAGCGCGTCGACCCGCGCCTTCACGGCCGGATCCATCGTGATCGGCCGACCCCATTCCCGCTGCGTCTCGCCCGCCACCTTGTGGGTCGCATCGATCCCCATCTTGCCGCCGAGGCCGGCGACAGGCGACGCGAAGTCAAGGTAGTCGATCGGCGTGTTGTCGACCAGCAGCGTGTCGCGCACCGGGTCGACCCGTGTTGTGACAGCCCAGATCACTTCCTTCCAGTCGCGCACGTCCACATCCTCGTCGGTCACGATGATGAACTTCGTGTACATGAACTGGCGCAGGAAGCTCCAGACGCCGAACATCACGCGCTTGGCGTGCCCGGGAAACTGCTTGCGCATCGAGACGACCGCCATGCGATAGCTGCAACCTTCCGGCGGCAGGTAGAAGTCGACGATCTCCGGAAATGTCCGCCGCAGGATCGGGACGAAGACCTCGTTCAGCGCGACGCCGAGGATCGCCGGTTCGTCGGGCGGCTTGCCGGTGTACGTCGAGTGGTAGATCGGGTCGCGCCTCATCGTGATGCGGTCGACGGTGAACACCGGGAACCACTCGCGTTCGTTGTAGTAACCGGTGTGGTCGCCGAACGGTCCTTCGAGCGCCATCTCGTAGCCGTGTCCGGACGGTCGCGGTGGTCTGGAAGGCTCGCCGGCGGTGGCCGGTTCGGGAACGATGTGTCCTTCGAGGACGATCTCGGCCCGAGCGGGGACCGTTAGCGCGCTGCCGATGCAGCGGGTTGTTTCGGTGCGGGCGCCGCGCAGCAGTCCCGCGAACTGATACTCGGAGAGGCTGTCCGGCACCGGTGTCACGGCGCCCAGCGTCGTCGCGGGATCTGCACCCAAGGCGACCGCGATCGGAAACGGCTGGCCCGGGTTGGCCAGTGCATGGTCGCGGAAGTCCAGCGCGCCACCACGGTGCGGCAGCCACCGCATGATCAGTTTGTTCCGGCCGATGACCTGCTGCCGGTAGATTCCGAGGTTCTGCCGCGCTTTGTGGGGCCCGCGTGTGACGACAAGGCCCCAAGTAATAAGAGGGCCGGCATCGCCGGGCCAGCAGGTTTGAATTGGCAGGCGACCGAGGTCCACGTCGGTCCCCTCCCAGACCACAGACTGGCAAAGTGCGCCTCGGATCTCCTTGGGCGCCATGTCCCACAGAGCGCTCTTGAGCATCGCAACCTTGCCGAGCGCGTCCTTGAATCCGCGCGGAGCCTCTGGCTCCTTCAGGCTGGCGAGCAGCTCGCCGACCTCGCGCAGGGCCTGGACACTCTCTGTGCCCATGCCAAGCGCAACGCGACGGGGGGTGCCGAACAAGTTGCCGAGGACCGGCATCGATGAACCCTCCGGCTTCTCAAATAGAAGGGCGGGTCCCCCGCGGCGCAGCACGCGGTCGCAAATTTCCGTCATCTCGAGCCGCGGCGAGACCGTGGCGTCAATCCGCTTCAACTCCCCGAGGCGCTCCAGCTGTCCCAGGAAGTCCCTGAGGTCGGCGTATTTCATACGCAATCGGGGGCGATGCGACGAACGGTGAAAAAGTAAGTGAGCACAAACATCGCTCCTGTAGAAACTCCGTAAGCCATTGATTCAATGAGACTGGACGTTACAGGAAGCAGCAATCACGCCAGCCGCCGGGCGAATATTCGCGGAGGGATAGCGGGAATTAGAGGAGGAATCGGGTTGACCCGACCCCTTCCCCCCATACAATTCGAGTCAGCCATTTGGCCGTTACCTCTCGCGTGTGCGGTGCAACATAATCCCGCAGACACGTGAGGTTTGGAGGAGCGGCCCGGTGCAAGCAGGTTCCGCGTTTGCTCTTTCGGGGCGCAAGTCCCGCGCGTTATGCAAGGACTCTGGCCGGCGGGGAAGCCGGGGCGGAGGCTCAGTTAAGCGGCCGGTGAAGCACGTGGGTGATCCGGTCACCGTCCCAACCTGTGAATGGCGACCGTCGGTCAAAGTGACCGGTGGCCGTTCAGCATGAGGAGGCACGAATGTCACAAGCCACGAATTATGCGCTGCGCTTTCCAGGCCGGCTCCGGTTCGCCTGGAGCGACTTCGTCCGCGATGTCGGCGATGGCGCAATGGCGACGGCGCGGCTGATCGTGACCTTTTCGGGCTGCGTTGCCCTCGTGGCGGGGGCACTGGTGATCAGCAATGAAAGCTTGCGTGGTCATCTGACATCGCTGCTGCCGACCGCCATGCCGCTCGTCTCGAGTGCCCAAGCCCAGGTTGCGGTCGAGGAGGATCTGCCAGTTCAGGAACCGGTGAAGGTGGTCCGGGTGGATCCGCGCCAGGCCCATGTCGTCAGGTACCTCGCCAGGCGCTACCGGGTTGCCGACGAGGCTGCACGGATGCTGGTTTCGGCCGCGTTCGACATTGGCCAGCAGAAGAAGCTCGACCCGCTGCTGATCCTGTCGGTCGTCGCCATCGAGTCGAGCCTCAATCCGTTTGCCGAGAGCGCGATGGGGGCGCAGGGACTGATGCAGGTGATGACTCACGTGCACCTGGAACGCTTCGAGCCGCATGGCGGCGAACTCGCAGCGCTCGATCCGATCGCGAACATGAAGGTCGGATCGGCAATCCTGCATGAGCTGATCTCCCGTGGCGGCTCGGTCGAACGCGGACTGCAACTCTACGTCGGCGCCGGCAACCTGCCGGATGACGGCGGTTACGGAGCCAAGGTACTGGGCGAGCGGGCGCGTCTGCAACTGGCCGCCGCAGGCAAGATTGACGCCGCCATCGCGGCGGCGGCACGACCTGCAGCACCGCCTGAACCCAAGACCGTGACGGTCGAAGCCGAGCCGCCGTTCACACCGACCCTGCTCACTCCCGCCGAGGCGGGCGACGCTGCGCCGGTGCCCACGAAGCGTCCGGAGCAATCCGCCTGATCTAACTAATAGCGCAGAGGCAGGCGGCCTGCTGCGCGCTTGCCTGACGCTTTCGCCTTTCTCTGCTGGCAGATGGAAAAAGCCAGCTTCACGTCCCGATCTGCCTGGTCCTGGCTAAGCGTCTCCTGTTGGTTCGATGAGCCGGCCGCCATCGTTTGACCTAGACAAAAAAAGAGCCTGCCTTCTGGACGCGCCCGCATTCGGTTGAGGAGGGAGGAGCACAGGTACCGAGGGGGTT